>JAEEGG010000906.1_pt1 | contig 85085 bp, 60 predicted proteins | sample 9134161 | NCBI WGS metagenome assembly JAEEGG01 (sample SAMN16246543, study PRJNA631951) | gut metagenome | biome: gut microbiome; feature: rumen; material: CR-attached | host: Bos | place: Iran: Karaj | collected 2018-10
TGAGCCACCACGGACTAAATCGGCCGCAAAGGTACGAAAAAGTGAGCAAAAAACCAAAAGAAATAATGTTTTTTTTGTTTTTTCGAACGAAAGTGCCTTCGAGGTGACACTCAAAGGTACTCATTTTCTTTGAACTTTGAACTAAAAAAACAAAGCGATGACCCTCACAGGCAATCGCTTCATATCTTCAATAGGTATTAGTCCTTTTAAGGTAAAAAGATTGTTTTCAGGATAACGCTGCAAAGTTACAACTTTTTTAGTAACCCTGCAAACTTTTTATCATTTATTTTTATATTTATTTTCTGTGCTCCCACACAATTGAAGCATGACTCAAAAAATTAAGCAAAAAATTGCGCAATCGTTTTAAAGCTTCCTGTTCTATAATACATAAAAAACGTTTTAAAGTTCGCACCCTATAATATATAAATAAGGTACGCGCGAGGGAATTCCAGTTAACCTTCTTATTCCTCCCTAATTCAAATAGCTAAAGACAAATATTTCCCAAATTGCTTGGCAGTTTGCGAATTTGTTTGTACTTTTGCAAGTGAGATCAAAGTTACTTTGCCCTGATCGATGGAGTAAGATATGGCGATAGTCATATTGACTTTACCCCAGAATCGTTTTTGGAATTAATGCGCCGGTTCGGATGAGTCAAAAAGAAAAATCAGATAACATTCAGATATCTTCTGGAGAAAGTGTTGCACGTATCCTTTCAAAAGAATGGTTTGTAAGGGACAAACTGCTTTCAACAGCCTTTGCCCTTGAGCAAGGCGAGACTTATCTTTCCGTTAACCGTCCTGCCATAGACACTTACGACAGCGACGTTGCATCATTTGTCAAGAATCATGCTACTTATGCCTTTGAGAACGATACCTATTAACGGGCATTACTGAATGTTGGTGAGGTGCGTGGAATAGATGTTAAGATAATGAGGTGAAGGTAGGCTTTCGCCTTTCTTCTCACACCAAAAAGTTTTGAAACAAATATTTTGCAAATCGCTTGGCGGTTTGCGAATTGTTTTGTAATTTTGCAAGCGGTATGTACCTGTGGGTACAATACCGCTGCCGGACTATCATTGGACGGCAAGACATTGTTGGAAGCTCAATTCCCTGACGAACTGCGACCTCGAAAAGGAAAAAAGAGCAAATATACACCATTGAAGTATGTGCCTTTGTGCGCAGGCTTCAGCATACGGTGTATAAGGTTGTCGCAGACCTGTCAGGGAGTATGGAGGGTCTGCGCACGCCTTTTTATAATAAGGTTCCCGTACCTTATTTATATATTTGGTTAGTACGCCCCTCGGCGAGGTGATGGATTTTAGTATTAACCAAATTATAACAATTATGAAGAAAACTACTTTATTAAAAACAATGCTCCTGCTATGCGCCCTCATAGTAGGAAGTGTGTCTGGTTGGGCACAAACTACACTTTATTCGTGGAATGGTAATAGTTCTACTACAACTGCTAACGAAACAGGTGGAACTGCAAGTGCCGTACAATCATCAGGATCAAATATTGAGGTTGGTGTTTCACAAAAGGGTAACTATTGCCTGAAAATGAACAAAGGTTTTTCTAATGGGGCATATTACATTAATATTGCGCTAAACAAAGCATTAAGTACTGGTGACAAAGTGACTATTGGTGCATTTAGAACAAAAAGTACTGATGCAGTTTTAGGAGTTGACTATGGCACTACCGCAACCCAGCAAACTAATTCTAACACATCTGTTCTCGAATCTAATGGAACTCCTGCGGATTGGGAATTAACAGTTCCAGCTGCTGCAAATGGAAGTAAAGCTATTCGTCTTTATAGAAACTCTGGTAGTACGGGGATGTGGGTATCAAAGGTTGTTGTTACAAGAGCATCTTCAGACCCCGTTGACCTTACTTCTTTCGCTTTTGCAAAAACAACCGATGAGGTTTCGCTTGTGAAACAAAACAGTAAATATGAGGCTAACTACGCGCAGACAGTTAGCTTTGATCCTAATACTTATGATGGAACCATCACTTATAGCATTGACTACGATGACGAAAATACCACGCTGACAAACCAGGAGGCAACCATCAATAGTGAAACAGGTGAGGTGACCATCAGCTTGAGCACAAACAAGATGGGTTCCGTTGTTGTGAAAGCAAATGGTGCTGCCACAAGTGATTTCAATGCTGCTGAGGCAAGTTATACACTGACCATAAAAAAGGCTGTAGTGAAAACACCTGTGTTCTCACCCGCCGCTGGTGCTTACTACTATGGACAAATCATTAATGTGACGGCTGAGAACGCAGAGTATATCAACTACACCGATGATGGTAGCGACCCGGACGATGGAAGTGCTTTTTTCCCGGATGGTGGTTATGAACTAAAAGGTGACGTGACATTGAAAGTTGTTGCCTTTGACGAAGACCTCAATGCCAGTGCTATCACCTCTGCTTCTTATACGTTGAAGGCTCCTGAGGCTCCGACATTCTCTCCCGCCTCTGGTGCTGTGGACAAAGGAACAGCTGTGACATTGACTGTTGGTGAAGGCGGTTCAACTATCATCTACACTACAGACGGCAGCATTCCGTCATTTGCTGACGGCGTTGGTGATATCTACACCGAGCCAATTATCATTAACTATGATCAGACAATTAAGGCCATCAGCGTTGATGGTGGAGAAAACGAGAGTACCGTAGCTGAAGCTGCCTATACGCTGAACGTACCTAAGGGGGGGGCTTACTATACTCTCGTCACCGACGCATCGCAACTTGTTGAAGGCGCAAAGATTCTGATTGTCGATGCAGACAATCAATACTCCATGAGTACGGCCAGCGACAAGAATAACCGTCCGGCAGTGGCTGTAACATACGACAATGTAAGTGAAAGGATTACCATTGATGAGACTGTACAGGTGATAGAATTAGAGAAAGCTGGAACGTCTCAGGGAAATACAAAATGGTACTTTAAGGTGGGGGATAATAAGTATTTATACGCATCAAGTAATAGCTCCAATCAACTGAAAACTGCAGGTCAGTCAACAGTGTTGGATAATGGTAAAGCCATTATTGCCATTACAAACGGGATAGCATCAATAGTATTCCAAGGTACCAATGAACGCAATACTATTCGTTATAATTCCAGTAGCTCTCTGTTCTCTTGTTACGATCCTACAAATCAACAAGGAGACGTTAAGGTTTTCATTGAACACAACGAAGTTCCTACCGAGACGCAGACCGTAACCTCTTACGGTTGGGCTACCTATATTCCGAGTTATGCCGTTGAGTTCCCTGAAAACCGTGCTTATGTTGTGACCGCCATTAATGGTACTTGTACGACTGTTGCAGCCGTGACGAAAGTGCCTGCACGCACTCCCGTTCTGCTGAAGGGCGAGGGCGAGGTCACCGCTACCATACTTGATGAAGTGGTTGATGCTCCTACTACAAACCTGTTGAGCATTGGTACTGGCACGACACCTTCAGGCAAGTACCCATACGTCTTGGCAAAGAACGGCGAAGGCAAAGCAGGCTTCAAGCTGTGGACGGGTGCTGCCTCCGTTCTGAAAGACCGCGTGGTGATGCTGCTTGACGAAACGATAGGCGGCGAATCACGTAGCTTCCTCTTCCTTGAAGACGGCGAGACAACAGGCGTTGCTGACATTAACCGTGAAACAATAACCAATAACGGTTCCTTCTTCAACCTCAATGGCCAGCGCGTTGCTCAGCCCACTAAGGGTTTGTACATCGTCAACGGCAAAAAGGTCGTGGTGAAGTAAAATAGGTGTTTAAAAACGAATAGTCCTAATTTGAATTTAATTGGACTCATGAATAAGCATTAGAAAAATTAAGGATCAATTAGGATAATTCGTTTCTAAGAAGAAAATATTAATTCGTTTCAATAAACAGATAAGACAATGAAAAAACAATATATGATTCCTGAAATTCAGGTTGTTAAGATTCAACCGAATGTATTATCAGTTACTTCTCCTGCTGGTCCTGATGCAACAAATGGTAGTACTAATAACGCCGATGACCTTTTGAGCCGTGGCTTCTGGGACTTCGACGAAGACGAAGAAGAGTAAAAAACTTATTTGATGTTCTATGAGAAACATCAAAGACATAATAACTGGGGCGGTGACCCATGCCGCGAGGCAGCAGCCCCGAATAATGTTTTTTTTAACGATAAATATTTAGTTAAGTACATCGACACCCCTGACGCGTGAGCGCCGGGGGTGTTTTTTTATGTGGATTCGAATTGTGTGCGAACTATTCTTCATCGGGCTTGCCAAAGTCCTTCACATGACCTTCGGCAATCATTTCGGCATAATGCTGATGATGTTTGTGATAGATGACGTGGAAAAAGAAGGGCTCTGCCACACCGTTGATCTTGATTTCATCATCGCACACATCTAAATGTTGCTGCTGAGAAACATATCTCTTAAACATGGCAGAGAACATTCGACTACGGTATTCCTGGACCGTCATGTCCTTTTTCTGGCTTGGAACAAGGTGAATGAAATCGCAAAAGTAACTCAAGATTACGTTGGGCATGCGCTGCATCAGGTCAGCTATACATTCTTCTATCTGCCGAAGCACCTTGTGACTCGTGATGTTCTGGCCTTTCACACGGGCCAAACCTATCTCAACAACTTCTATGCCTTGTGCGTTCAGTTGGTCTAACAAATCGTTAGCAATGATACCGCTACGGTCGGTTGTGAACTATAACTTATACTCGTCGCCACTCTCCGAGTATAGAGAATATATTTCTGTCATCAGACGTATATGGTTTTCGTGGGCTTGGTCTCGTCTGAGCACAGTTTTTCAATCCACAAATATTTCTGAACGCCTATTTTGCGGATACGTTCCTCCAGTTTCCTTGAAGGGTTCTTGATAGTGATAGTCCTTGAATTACTCATATAGATAATTAAATCTTGCTGCAAAGATAGGATTTTTTCTCTTATCTTCCAAATCTTTTGACTGAAATCTTCATTTCTCATCTATTCCCTGCTCAGTATTTCCAATGAGAGATGATGTTATTTATATGAGATTTTATTTTACACTGCATGTTTATATCACAAAAAGAATTTTTAAAACACAAAAATACCTACATACCTACATAAAGTATTGTATATATTTGGTTATTATAAAGTTACTTTATGTAGGTTACCTACATAAACCTACATTTACCTACATTCAGAACTTTGACCATATTTTTCTTAATGATTTCTGTCACTTTTCTACGTGGTTTCTTCAAGAAGTTGCCGTGATTTCCGCAACTTTTCCTTAGGAAAACTGATGAAAAGTGCCGTGATTTCTGCAACTTTTCTAGGTGATTTCTGGAGGAAAGTGCCGTGATTTCCACTTGTTCCACCCCCTGGGACAAGTGGAAAGTATCATGATTTATGAAAGAAATTGTCGTGAAATTTGGTAGATATTTGGCGATTTTGTTGATTTTTGTCGTGCAGAAATATCGCATAAATGGCATTTTTGTAACTTTTTTTGTTTTGCGAAATATGCGGACAAACGCCATTTTTATGTAGGTAAATGTAGATGTATGTAGATAACCTACATAAGTTAATGTGTTAATATACAGGAAGTTGCAAAGAAAATGTAGGTATGTAGGTGCTTTTTATCTTTTTCTCATTTTTAATTTTCTTTCTGCAAATGACCGGTTTTTCCGACTTGAAGTTCACGCCATGACAGCAGGAGTAAGTTCCTCGTCAGTGGGATGTAACGTCCTTAAACTCAAGAGTTTAGTGCCATACATACATAAAAAAGCGCTTCATGAAGAAAGAAGCGCTTTTTGTGATATGATTTTTGTTTCGATTACTCTTCGTCGCCGAAGCCGAAGCTGGAGCCGCGGCTTTCTGCACTTGATGCTTCAACGGCTGTCGAGCTAATGCCTACTGTTTCTCCAGAAGCTGCAATTATGGAACGAGTTTCTATCTTAACAACCTTTATTGTGGGATTGATATAAGTCTTTTTCATGTCGTTGTCCTCCTTACTTTATTTAATGATTACCTTCTTACCATTCACAATGTAGAAACCTTTCGTGGGCTGGGCAACACGCTGGCCAGCGAGATTGAAGAAGTCCTTGCTCAACAGGTCGTTAGCCATCTGTGTTGTGCTGATACCTGTGGTCTCGTCGAAAACAAGATTCAGAGAGCGGGCATTGGCAGGAATATCCGACTTCAACAGATAAGCCCTGTTTGCAGGAATAGTACCAGCATTGGCTGGGTGGAATTCTCCATTAGAAAGGACATAAGCATAATCTGCTGCAACAGTAGTGGCTGTTACTGAAGCCTGAAGTTTATTCGTTGTTGCAATGGCATCGGCAGAGGTTACCACAGAGATGCCTTCACTTGCACTGGCTGCACCCATAATAATCAGACCAGTACCGGCGGGGATCTTTTGCTGTACCTTAGTTAAGGTTGCAGCTGTGTTTGTCAAACTGGATACGACATAAGCCGAGATAGAGCTTGATGAGAAGTCGAGGTTAAAAGCAGAAGAGTATGTTCCCTTGCCGCTGGAAGGAACTGTGATAGTCTGGGTAGCAGGGAGGATAGTGAACGTAGCAACGTAGTTATTACCGCTTTGGCTATCGTATTCACCTTCACTTACAAACCAAACGCTAATAGTATGAGAACCAACAGAAAGTTTAGAGATGTCAATAGTCTCTGGACTGAAGGTTGAACCACCCGAACGAAGGATGTTGTTGTTATTAATGAATTCGAAATAAGTTAAGGTAAGCGTCTGGTCACTACCGCCGTCGATTTTGTAGCCCATGGTCATGGTGCCGCCTGTCCAGTCGTTACCCGTATAGACTTCCGATTGTCCGCCAAGAGTAAGGCTTGTGATTGGGCCAAAGTCTTGACCTTGGAATGCTTCGTCCGTCAAATCACCAAGATCGTTAGCACAATAGTACCATGTGCCATTTACGTAGATTGCACTGTTTCCCACCCATCTTGCTGAAGCTTGGTTGAAACCAGCCATGAAGAGCAGTAACGTCAAAGTTACCCTTGTCAGAGTAAAAAGTTTTTTCATAAGTTTCGCAAATTTAATTAGTTATTTTTTGTTAGTTATTATCTTTTCGGCGCTTCGAAAACCGGTGCAAAGTTAATAACTTATTTGGAAATAAGAAAGAAAAAGTCCGAAAAATCAACAAAAAAGTGCGAAAACGTGTGCAAAACGTGTGTATGGACTTGCTTGTTACGACATTTTTCCTGCGCTTTTGTTGCAGGAAAGAAATAAAAGTGTTACTTTTGCAGACATGGCAGACTACAGGCTGGAAGATGACGGAGAAGACGCTGACATACAATGATTTGCTGGTGGAGCCGGCTGACGTTTACAGGCAGATGGGCTATCACGAGGCGGAACCTGACGAGGCGACTCGGCGGGAGACACAGTATATTATAAATAAGGTTCGCGCGAGGCTGAGGCCGCGGTTCTGCTATTTCGTCACGAGGGAGTTGCCGGCGTTCGAAATGGGGGACATCATCCTGCGCCAACTGCGTGGCGCCGAGGCTTATGCGCTGTTTGTGGCTACGGCGGGCAGGGAGTATGAGGCGTTTCAGCAGGAGTTGAAGGCGGAGGGCGACATGGTGCGGGTGTTTATTGCCGACGCCTTGGGCAGCGTCATCGCCGAGAAGACTGCCGATCAGATGGAGGTGGCGCTGCAGGCGAGTATCGAGAAGCTGGGCTGGCGGCATACTAACCGCTTCTCGCCCGGCTATTGCGGCTGGCATGTGTCGCAGCAACAGCTGTTGTTTCCGCTGTTCGAGGGGCATACCTGCGACGTCACGCTGACGGAGTCGTCGCTGATGGTTCCCATCAAGAGCGTCAGCGGTATTATCGGGCTTGGCGCCAACGTCCGGCATCTCGACTACACCTGTGGCCTCTGCGACTTCAAGCAATGCTACAAGCGCGTCAAGAAATCTTAGATCTTTCCTAACAATTGTTTGGCGACGGTGACGGCGGAGTTGGCGTTGTCGCTGTAGCCGTCAGCACCTATCTCGTCGGCAAAACCCTGCGTGACGGGGGCGCCGCCCACCATCACCTTCACCTGGTCGCGGATGCCGGCTTGCTCAAGGGCGACGATGACCTCCTTCATATAGCCCATCGTGGTGGTGAGCAGGGCCGACATACAGAGGATGTCGGGCTGGTTCTCCTTGACGGCCTCGATGAATTTGTCCGCCGAGACATCGATGCCGATGTTGACCACGTCGAAGCCGCAGCCTTCGAGCATCGAGGCGACGAGGTTCTTGCCGATGTCGTGGAGGTCGCCTTTGACGGTGCCTATGACGACCTTGCCTAACGACGTCGATGCCGAGCCGGCCATCATGGGCTTGAGCAGTTCGAGCGCAGCCTTCATGGCGCGGCCGGCCATGAGCAGCTGGGGCACGAAGGCCTTGCCGTCCTGGAAACGCTGACCCACCTCGCCCATGGCGCGAATCATCTGGCCGTTGATGAGGTCGGCGGGTTGTGCACCATCGGCAATAGCTTGCTTTGTCGCGGCAGCGGCGTCGTCGGCCTTGCCGTTGAGGATGGCGTCAAAGAGGGGGGAGGCAGAGGGGGAACCCGCCGTAGAAACGGCGGGAACGGTGGCGGCGGAAACGGATGGTGCGGAAGCCGCCGTAGAAATGGCGGGACCGGTGGGGTCGGCAGCAGTGGTCAGAGACGTAGTGCCGGGCGTTAGGGGGGAGATATAGAGGCCGGGGACGGGCTCTATGGCGCGGGCCATGAGGGCGATGTGGCGGTCGGTTGTACCGCAGCAGCCACCTATGATATTAAGGTGGTGACCTTCAAGTAGCGGCCAGACGTCGGCGAGCAGGCTTTCGGGCGTCTTGGTGTAGTGGCCGTTGGCGTCAGGCTGTCCGGCATTGGGATAGAGGCTGACGCGGATGCCGAAGCGTGCCAGTTGCTTAACGAGCGGCGTCATGGCGGCGACGTCGGTAACGCAGTTGATGCCGATGCTATATAGGGCTTCGCTGCTTTGTGTGGTAGGAAAGTGTTCGCTTAAGAAGGCGACGATGTCCTGGCCCAGCATGTTATGGCCGTCGGGAGTGGTGACGTTAAAGCTGAGCATGATGGGCAGTTCGGGCGCAACCTCGCGGGAGGCCTCGATGGCGATGCTGGCAACGTCGACGTCGAAGATGGTCTCGATGAGCAGCAGGTCGACACCGCCGTCGCGCAGAGCTTCGATCTGTTCGGCATAGGCCTGTTTAAATGAAGCATGAAGAGTGGGGAGGGAAGATTTTTCTTCGTTGATAAGGGTGCGGCTGGTGGGGCCTATGCTGCCAGCGACGAAGCGGGGCTTTTTCGGCGAACTGAATTCGCCGACACACTGGCGAGCGAGACGAGCAGCGGCGAGGTTGATGTCGCGGACGTGGTCTTGCAGACCGTAGTCGGCGAGGGAGATGCGCTGGGCGTTGAAGGTGTTGGTCTCGATGATATCGGAACCGGCAGCGAGGTATTTGCGGTGGATGTCGCGGACGATGGACGGTGCGGTGAGGCACAGCACGTCGTTACAGCCCTTGAGGTCCTGTTGATGCTGGGAAAAACGGCATCCGCGGAACGCCTCTTCGTCCAAGGCGTATTGCTGGATCATGGTGCCCATGGCGCCGTCTAAGAGCAAGATGCGGTCGGTGGGGAGGGCGGAAGGGCCCGCCGTAGAAGCGGCGGGGAAGGCGGGATCCGCCGCTGATGCGGCGGGAACGGTGGCTTCGACGCGGCGGATGATGGCATCGATGGCGCGGTCAGCGGCCGTATTGTCGAGGGGACTATTGTCGACGGGGAAACCGTCGACCGCGGAACTATTGTCGACGGCAAAACCGTCGACCACACTGGGGGCGAAGGCGGGACGTGAGGGATGGAGGTTGCGGGCATGACGGAAGTCATCGACGATAGTGAGAGCCTGGTCGACGTCGGATTCGGTGTGGAAGTCCATCTCGATGTGGACACCCTCGCCGCCGATGTTGTCAAGGAGGGGGCGCAGTTCGGGGAGGGTGACCCAGCAGGCCATGATGCTCTTGCCACCGGCAAGGATGCGGCGGTAGAGGTCGTACCACTTGGGACTGCCGCCCTGTGGTTCGCCTACGCCGGGTGTCCACTGGATGGCGTCCAGTTCCTTGATTTCCAGCAGGGCGTCGAGGTGGTGCATGGCCCCCACGCCGTCGAGGTGGTAGAGGGTATAGTCTATCTTCTGGCACTGTTGGCGGATGAAGGGCTGTACGAAGCGGCGGTAGTCGTCGACGGAAATCATGGTCGAGATGTCGCTCTGCAGCTTTGACATCTTGCCCGGCGCCCAACTGGAGAAGTAGCAGAAAGCCATCTCGTCGCCCTCGCGGATGATGTCGTAGAGCTCGTCGAAGACTTGGAAGTAGATGTCGTTGATTTGCTGCATCTGGTGTTCCAGCACTTCGGGCTGCATGACGGTGTCAAGCAGCACCTTGTCGGTACCTTTCAAGGCGGCGAGTACGTCCATGCCCTCCATCAGGTCGGGCATGCCGACGTAGTAGTGGCCCTGGGCTTTGGCTTTGCAGGCGCGGAGCAGGGCTTTGTGAAGGAGCCAGTTGGGGTGGGTGGGGTCGAAGGTGATGTCACCCGCCGTAGAAATGGCGGGCACGGTGGCATTTGTGGGAATGTCAGCGGGGGAATCGTCGACTGCGAACTGTGGGTTGGGGTGGATCCAGATGGTGTCTTCGCCGCCCTCGAAGACACCGCCGAGGATGGCGGCTAAGGAACCGGGGCCGAGCTGCGTGTTGGCCACGGGCAGTATGTCGGCCTTCAGACAGGAGTGCGCCACATACCAGTCGAGGTACTGCGCACGCCACTCCGGGTCGAACCAGCGCTGGTTCAGGTCTTTATAGGGTGGGGGAGCGGGTACGTCGGCATGGGGCGTCACCCCCTCTTGGAAGTGTTCCCACATGTTTAATACGATGCCCTTGTGGTTCCACCAGTCAATGTAATGCTGTTTGGTCTCTTCGAGGTTTGCTTTCCAAGTGTTCATACGCTAGTTCGTATTTCGTTTTAGTCTTGCCTTGTTCCATTCGTCGAGGGCGCTGAAGAAGGCATCGATGTTGGCCATGGGGGTATGTGGCGGTGTGTCGCAACCGCTGGAGAGCACGAAGTTGGGATAGTCGCGCATCTTGTCTAACAGGTCGAGCACGGTGTGGCGCATCTGCTCCGGCGAACCGTCCTTGAAAACGGATACCGGATCGATGTTACCCATGGTCAAGGCTGTTGGCGGTACGTCGCGGATGACCTCCTCCATGCGGCATTTGTTGCCGAAGTGGTAGGCGGCAGCTCCCGTCTCGACCATTGCCTTGGTGCAGTGGCCGGTGTTGCCGCAGTTATGGAGGATGACGATGAACGAGTCGTCCTGCACCTTATTAATAATATAGCGAACGTAAGCCGACGAGAAGTTCAGGCAGTCGTCGTTCGACAAAAGCCCTGCGGCAGGTTCCGCCATCAGTACGCCGTTGGCACCGGTCAGTTTCAAGGCTTGGCAGTACTTCTCGATAAACTCCGTACATTTGGCCAGCAGTGTGTGGGCGGCATCAGGGTTCTCGTAGATGAGCATCATGATGGCCGACATGTCGTAGAGACGGCCCGCCAAGGAAAATGGTCCGATGCAACCTGCGAAGAGCGGAGAGCCCACACCACTGTGATGGGAAGGGAGATGCTGAGTGGCCAGCAGGTTGGCCTTGAGGTATTGCGGAATGCGGCCAGCCCTGAGCGAGGGCACTTGCAGCTGGCGGATGCTCTCGGTATTGGTCAGCAGGTGTCCGTTGACGGCAGGCACGGCCTCGTCGGAGAAGGCGATGTTGGCACCGAAGGCCTCCGCCTCGGTGGTCAGGTCCATGATGGTACACGCCGCAGCACTATCGTACTTCTTTGCCAGAGCCAGGACGGCGTCGGCATGAATGCGTCCGTCGCTGACAGCCTGGCGAACGGTATGTCCGTTTATCTCAATGCCTGGGTGCGTCATCACTGGTACGGCCTTTACCTCACGCTGGCTGATGATGTCGGCCACCCATTGCGTCATGTTCATCTTCATCGCTGTTGTCGTTTATGGTTAGACGGACAAAGGGGCGTTTTGTCACTAATGATGACAAATCAAACAGCGCTCCGTCATTATCATATACAACAGCCCCATGAAGCAACAATTAACCATACTATTGCTATTAGCCACCCTCCATGCCACGGCCGGCGAGATTACGGTCCGCGAGGGCGAGAGCATTCATGACGCCTTGCGGCAAGCCCGCGAATGGCGCCGCACCAACGATGTACGCTGTCAGGGCGGCATTACTATTGTAGTGAAGGCCGGCCGTTACTATATGCAAGAACCTCTCTTTCTGCGCCCCGAGGATAGCGGTACGAAGGAGTCGCCGCTCGTCATCAAGAGCGAGGAAGGTGCTGTCATCTGTGGTGACCCGCGTCAGCGACATACCCAGATATGGCCTGTCGCCAAACACGGTGTTGGTGTCTCGCAGGAAAAAATGGAACGCATGATTGCCTTTGACAAGGAGGCCCGTACCATCACCATCCCTGCTTTCGATTCACTATGGATGCCGCCTCCTAACTTGGAAATGGTCGTCCACCAGCGCTGGGCCATTGCCATCCTGCGAGTTAAGACAGCACGGCAGAATGACAGTACCATTGTCGTTTCCATTAAAGAACCTGAGAGCCGCTTGGAGTTCGAACACCCCTGGCCGCAGCCCGTCATCGGCGGCGAGAAAGGCAATAGCTCGTTCCTGTTAAGAACCACCGTACAGCGTGACGGCATCGAGCAGTTAGTCATCATCGACGGAGCCAGCTATGTGACGTTTGAAGGGTTTACCTTTGAGAACACCTGCTGGAACCGTCCACTGCATAAAGGACATGTCACGCTGCAGGGCGGCTTCCCGCTGGTCGACGCCTATAAGCTCGCAGTCCCAGGTTTACCTTGGGACAAAGACCTTGAGAATCAGGCCTGGATAGAGCGTCCCGTTAGTGCTGTCAGTGTCAAGAATGCCGGACATGTTGACTTTAAAGACTGTCTCTTCCAGCACCTCGGAGCCACCGCATTGGATTATATCGACAACATCAGCGACTGTACGGTTTCAGCCTGCTGTTTCGAGGATATCGGCGGTACGGCCATTATGGGCGGTTCGTTTGCAGAGAGTCCACGCGAGGTACATCGTCCCTATACCGACCTTGCTGAGCGTTGCCAGCGACTTACCATCGACAAAAACCTCATCCACAACATCAGCACCGAAGACTGGGGTGCCGTCGCCATCAGTTTAGGGTATGTACGCGACTGCACCGTCAGCAACAATTGGATAAACAAGATGAACTACTCTGGCATCTGCGTCGGTTGGGGCTGGACGGCGCACGATACTGGCATGCGGAACAATCACATTATTAATAATAAGGTGTCGGACTATGCCCGCCAGCTCTATGACGCCGGCGGCATTTATACGTTGTCGAACCAGCCCGGTTCCAGCATTGTCGGCAACCAAATCTCGGCACCCGCCGAGGCTCCCTACGCCACCAACGACCGTGGCTTCCGCATTTACCTCGATGCCCACACGGACGGCTATACCATAGATAAAAATGTCACAGAAGACCGCCTCATCCGTCGCGACGAGATAGGCGATAACCATCCCGGTCCCAACCTCATTTTCAAAAGATAAAAAGGTAAAGAAGTAAAAAGGTAAAAAGAAATAATGAAACAAACCAACTACCACCTCTTCGACTTCATGGACTTTGACCCTGCATTGCAGAAAGACGAAGCCCTTTGGAAGGCTTATGCCCCATCGAAGATAGAAGAGCGCGACGGCGACATCGTCGTTACCATCCCCTATCAGAAACAGTTGCATCAAGAAGATATGGCGCCGGACATGGCCGTTCCCCAGCAGAGCTATGACCTTGTCATCCGCGCCTACGAACCGAACATTGTGCGGGTGTTTACAACGATGTCCGCGGTTGGTGGTTCCTCTGCCGACACCTTGCAGGAGTCTGACGACATGCTGCAGTTCAGCCCTGAGGTAAAGCGGATGGCTCTTCGTTATTTGCATGGCGATGTCATTGCCACCAATGGGAAGAGGGTGGCGACGATTGACCTGAGCACGCCGCATCTCGACCACTGGAGCGACCTGCTGCCGGCACCTCAGCCCGCCCCCTTCATTACCTTCTATCCAGACGGCGACGAGCGGAAGGGTATAGCACTGAGCGATGACCATTTCTCGCCACCACGCTACGATGCGCTGCCGTTAGGCTTCTGTTCAGTATGTGGCGATGCCATCGCTACAAAAGAGAACGAGCGCGCTACCATCTCCTTCCGCTGTGAAGCCGACGAGTGCTTCGTCGGTACTGGCGAACGCTTCCGCAAGATAGACCTGAGCGGTCAGACCTTCTATCTGAAAAACCAAGACGGACAGGGTGTCAACAACCGCCGTTGCTACAAGAACATCCCGTTCTACATGAGCAGCAGGATGTATGGTGCTTTCTTTCACACTTCCGACTATTGCAAACTCTCATTAGCCGACCATTCTTCGCGTAGCGTACAGTTTATGAACGATAGAGCCACGCTGGATGTCTTTCTCATCGGCGGCAAGACACCAGAGGAAATCCTGCGCGGCTACCGCATGCTGACGGGCTTCCCGCCCATGCTGCCGCTGTGGTCGTTTGGTATTTGGATGAGTCGTATGACGTACTTCTCTGCCGATGAGGTCAATGACATCTGTGACAGGCTAAGAGCCGAGCATTACCCGTGCGACGTGATTCACCTCGACACCGGCTGGTTCCGCACCGACTGGCTGTGTGAGTGGAAGTTCAATCCCGAACGCTTTCCAGACCCACAGGCGTTTGTCCAAGGGCTTGCTGACAAGGGTTTCAAGGTGAGCCTGTGGCAGTTGCCATACGTTGCCCAGGGTGCCGAACAGTTAGAAGAGGCTAAAGCCAATGGCTATATTAGTACGCCTGTCAGCGGGGAAACCGCTGGCCGCGAGACCTGCGCTGAGGATAGCAACGGCGGCGACACGGACGGTTCCAACTTCTCTGCTCTTGACTATGCCGGGACGATAGACTTTACCTATGACAAGGCTACCGACTGGTATAAGAACGCGCTGCTGAAACCATTGTTGGATATGGGTGTGAAGTGCATCAAGACTGACTTCGGCGAGAACATCCACATGGATCACCAGTACCATGCCTCAACGCCGGAGCGCCTGAACAACATCTATGCCCTGTTGTATCAGAAGGCAGCATACGAAATTACGAAAGATGTGACGGGCGACGGCATCGTCTGGGCTCGTGCCGCTTGGGCTGGTTGCCAGCGCTATCCCCTGCATTGGGGTGGTGACAGTGAAAGCAGCTGGGCAGGACTGGCGGGCAGTCTGAAGGGCGGTCTGCATTTCGGACTCTCTGGCTTTGCCTTCTGGAGTCACGACGTGCCGGGGTTCCATTCGACGCCAGACTTCATGAACTCACCGATAGACGAGCAGGTCTATGTGCGTTGGACGCAGTTCGGCGTGTTTTCCAGCCACATGCGCTACCACGGTACTTGTAAGCGAGAACCGTGGCATTATCCTGCCATAGCGCCCATCGTCAAGAAGTGGTGGAAGTTGCGCTACAAGCTTTTACCTTATATTATAGAACAAGCCGAGGAGAGCACTCGGAGCGGCTATCCCATGCTCCGTGCCCTGCTGATACATCATCCGAACGACCGACAGGTGTGGCACATCGATGATGAATACTATTTCGGCTCGGACTTCCTCGTGTGTCCTGTGATGAATGCAACGCCACACTCCGACCATCGGTCGGAGAATGCTGTCGGCGTTCGCGACATTTATCTACCAGAAGGGTTGTGGGTAAACTTCTTTACGGGTGAACGCCTTGCCGGTGGACGCTGGTACTATGGCGTTGAGGTGCCTCTCGACCAGATGCCAGTATTTGTCCGCGAGGGTGCCTGCATCAAGATGTATCCCGATGATGTTGACTCTACCGACGACATGGACCTGAGCCGTGCCATTACAATAGAAATAGGAAAGGACTTCGCTGGAGTCGTAATAACGGCATAACGTAATAACGTGATAAAAAAATAACGTAATAACGGAATAACGTGATAACGAAATAACGAAAACTCGAAAATGGAAAGTCACTACATGCAAGGCCTTGACTGGCTGATCTTGGGAATCTACTTTGCCGTGCTTATCACCATCGGTCTGTGGGCCAGTAGTAAACGTAAGAAGGGTGGCAGTCTCTTCCTTGCCGAGCACTCCCTGCGCTGGCACCACATCGGCTTCTCAATGTGGGGTACCAACGTCGGACCGTCCATGCTCATCGCCTCGGCATCGGCAGGATTCACGACGGGCATCGTCAGCGGCAACTACGCCTGGTATGCCTTCGTATTCATTGCCCTGCTGGCCTTTGTCTTTGCCCCGCGTTACCTCGGAGCGAAGGTGCATACGCTGCCTGAGTTCATGGGACTGCGCTTTGGTCAGAGTACACGCAACATCCTGGCCTGGTATACCATCGTGACTATTGTCATCTCATGGTTAGCACTGACGCTCTTCGCGGGCGGCATCCTCATTCGGCAGGTCTTCGACATTCCTATGTGGATGTCGGCACTGGTGCTGCTTGTCATCTCAGCATTCTTCACCATGCTGGGTGGATTGAAGGCCGTTGCTTATACCAATGTCTATCAGATGATACTGCTTATCGTTGTGTCGCTGGTGCTGGTCATTGTCGGACTCGACCGCGTGGGCGGTGTGTCGGCACTGGTGGCCAAGGTGCCTGCTGACTACTGGGTGATGTTTAAGCCCAACTCAGACGAGGCCTTCCCCTGGCTTCCTATTCTCTTGGGCTATCCTGTGATGGGCGTATGGTTCTGGTGTACCGACCAGAGCATGGTACAGCCCGTGCTGGCAGCTAAAGACCTGCGCGAAGGACAGTTGGGCACCAATTTCACGGGTTGGTTGAAGATTCTTGATGTGGCTTTGTATATCCTGCCCGGCGTCATCTGCTTCGCATTGTTCGGCGACATGCTGAAGAATCCTGATGAGGCTTATCTCACGATGGTCGAGAACCTCTTCCCTGTCGGTATGGTAGGACTGGTGTTTGCCGTACTCACGGCCTGTCTGGTATCGACCATCGGTTCAGCGTTGAACGCACTGAGTACGGTGTTCACTATGGACATCTACGTCAAGCGTTTCAACCCTAACGCCTCACAGCGGCGTATTAACTTCATCGGACGTATCGTCACCGTTATAGGAGCCCTGATAGCCATCGTGCTTACTGTGGCCATCGACAGTATCAAGGGACTCAATTTGTTCAATGTGTTTCAGTCTGTACTCGGCTTCATCGCTCCGCCGATGGCTGCAGTCTTCCTACTGGGCATCTTCTGGAAGCGTGCTACGACACGTGCCGCCAACTTCGCACTGACCGTCGGCACGGCATTCTGTCTCGTCGTCGGCGTGCTCTATCTTTGGCCGCCAGAATGGCTCCAGTTGCCGTGGCCTCATTTCATGCTGTTGTCGTTCGAACTCTTCGTCATTCTCGTCGTGGCGATGGTCATCATTTCGCTGACCGACGGTGACAAGACACAGTATTCCATTCCCGCTCCTGTCCGCGAAGGCTGGAGCAAGTTGGCCGTTGGCTTATGGATAGCCCTGGCCGTCGTCATGATTTCTCTCTATGTCTACTTTAACTAACCCCCTGCGATATGAAAAAGTTTCTCTTCCTTTGTATAGTATGTTGCTGTGCCACAGCAACAACCACAACAGCCCAGGGCCTCACCGACATGAGCCGCAGCCAGCAAGCTAAGATGCAGAACCTGCCCATGGGTGCCACCCAGTGGACTGGTGGTTTCTGGGGCAATCGGTTTAATATGCTTTCCACAACCGGCATTTGGGATATGTGGGATACGTGGAACACCCCGTGGGAGACACTCGATGCTGCAGGTAACCACGGCTCTCATGGTTTCCGTAACTTCGAAGTGGCTGCCGGTACGGTACAGGGCAAGCACCACGGTCCTCCCTTCCACGACGGTGACATGTACAAATGGCTTGAGGCCTGTGCGGCAGTCTATGCCGTAACGAAGGATGCAAAGCTTGATGCTCTGATGGATAAGTTCATCGAACAAGTGGCTCTGGCCCAACGTGCCGACGGCTATATCCATACTCCTGTCGTTATTTCTGAGCGCAATCAAGGCATCGACACCCACGCCACCGTGCCCGGAGCATCAACGGCTGCTTCAGAAAACGCCGCCGGCATCGAAATCGGCAAAGACCAGAAACACGCCTTCGCCTCGCGACTGAATTTCGAAACATACAACCTCGGTCACCTAATCACCGCCGGCATCATCCACAAGCGTGCCACAGGCAAGACCACCTTATTTAATTGTGGCAAGAAGGCTGCCGACTTCTTATACAACTTCCTGACTAACGATGCTGCCGAACTGTCGCGCAATGCCATTTGCCCCAGCCACTATATGGGCGCTGCCGAGATGTACCGCGAGACGGGGGAAGAGAGATACTTGACGCTGGCCAAGGGACTCATTGCTATCCGCGACAGTGTGACTAATGGCGAAGACCACAACCAGGATCGCCATAAGTTGCGTGACCAATACGAAGCCATGGGTCATGCCGTCCGTGCCAACTACCTCTACGCCGGCGTTGCCGACCTTTATGCCGAAACAGGCGAGGCGCAGTTGTTGAAGAACATGAGTGCTATTTGGGACGATATCGTGAATCATAAGATTTACATCATGGGCGGTTGTGGAGCACTCTACGACGGTGTCAGCCCAGACGGTACCACGTACGACCAACCCTCTATTCAGCAGATTCATCAGGCCTATGGCCGTCAGTTCCAATTACCGCAGGAGGCTGCCCACAACGAGATTTGCGCCCAGATTGGCATGCTGTTGTTTTCGTGGCGTCTGTTCCAAACTACAGGTGACGGCAAGTATCTCGACAACATTGAGAACGAACTCTATAACGGCATCCTCAGCGGCATCTCTCTCGACGGTAAGGACTTCTTTTATACCGAGGCTTTGCGCCGTACGAAGGACTTCCCATACGTGATGCGCTGGCCCAAGCATCGCCAGCGTTACATCTCGTGCTTCTGCTGTCCGCCAAACACCCTCCGCACACTCTGCGAAGCCCAAGAATATGCGTATAGCATTGCCACGCCGTCCGATGCCTCAGCATCGGGCCAGACGCTCTACGTCAATCTTTACGGCCAGAACACTTTGAAACTGAAGAACCTTGAAATTGAGCAAACCACAGATTATCCATGGGACGGCAAAATACGTATAGAAGTGAAGAAGGCGAAGGATCTTGCAACCATCAAACTGCATAAGCCCAATTGGTGCGACAATTATAGCGTGAAGGTTAATGGCGAACCTGCCGACCTGAACATTTCCCGTAAATGGAAGAAAGGTGACGTCATCGAGCTCACCCTCGATATGCCTGTCCGTCTTGTTGAGGCTAACCCGCTCGTCGAGGAAGCCAAGAACCAGGTTGCCGTCATGCGTGGTCCTATTGTCTACTGTCTGGAAGGTCAGGACATTGCTGCAGTTCCCGGTGCGCCGGCATCGGGCAAGCCTCGCATCAACGACATTGCACTCCCTGCCGATATCCAGTTTACAGAAAAGAAAATCACCCTCGAAGGCCATGAGATGATTGCCCTCGAAGGTGATGCTTTACTCACCAACGAAACATCTTGGAATAACCAGACGCTCTATCGTACGCTCTCCAAGTCTCAGGGCAAGAAGGTGAAAGTCTGCCTCATTCCCTATTACGCTTGGGACAACCGCGGCATCGACGACATGTCGCTCTGGTTGCCTTTGGCACGATAGCTTTACAGCTCGTCGCTCATTGGCTCATTACAACTCGTCGCTCAAGTAGCCTTGTGGCAGACGGCGGCAGTTGTACTGTGAGGCCATGATTTCGCCATAGGCTCCGGCAGAACGGATGGCAATGAGGTCGCCGCGGTGGCAACGGTTCAAGTCGATCTGCTTGGCGAAGACATCCGTCGACTCGCAGATGGGCCCCACAACATCGTAGGCCTCCTTAGGCTCCTCGCTGGAGATGTTTTCTATCTTGTGGTATGCCTGATAAAGGGCAGGACGTATAAGGTCTGTAAAACCTGCGTCGACGATACAGAATTTCTTCACAGCCCCCTCTTTTATATATAAGGTACGCGTGAAGAGCGTTCCACATTGTGCTACTACGGCGCGACCCAGTTCAAAGTGTAGCGTCTGCCCTGTGCGCAGCTTCAACTTTTTAGCGTAAGTGTCGAAGTAAGCCTTGAAGTCGGGGATGCTTACGCGGTTGGGATGCTGGTAGTCGATACCCAGTCCGCCGCCAACGTTGATGTGCTCCAGACGTATGCGGTGACGCTCAAGTTCCAGTTGCAGGTCGTTGACACGGTTGCATAGTGCCTCAAAGTCACTCATGTCGAGAATCTGACTGCCGATGTGGAAGTGCAGGCCCACCACTTTGACGTTCTCCATGTGGGCGGCCTCGTCGATGACTTTCAGCATGTCGCGCATGTCAATGCCGAACTTGTTCTCAGCCAGACCGGTGGTGATGTTGGCATGGGTATGTGCGCCGACGTTGGGGTTTAGGCGGAAGGCCACGCGGGCCACCTTACCTTTGGCTTTTGCCAGTTCGTTGATAACTTCCAGTTCGGGGATGCTCTCAACGTTGAAGCAGAAAATATCATTATCCAGTCCGAGGTTAATCTCCCAGTCGCTCTTGCCGACGCCGGCGAAGACGATTTTCGAGCTGGGGAAACCAGCTCGTACGCAGGCCTCTATCTCGCCCCCGCTGACACAGTCGGCACCCAGTCCGGCCTCGCGAATGATGCGCAGAACCTTGGGATTGGCATTGGCCTTGATGGCATAGTGTACGCAGAAACCCTCATGCTTGCCTGCTTCGTCGTTGATGGCGCGGAGCGTCTGGCGCAACAACTCCGCGTCGTAATAGTAGAACGGTGTCTGAATGTGTTCTAATTTGTCTGTTGGAAAAGTCCCTTTCATGTTGGTGTAGGTTCATTCTTCATTTCTCTTTTGAAAACAAAGTGTCGCTCAATGCTTGGAGGGCGCGCTTCTTGTCCTCCTCACGGATGAGGAAGGAGATGTTGTAGTTGGAACCACCATAGCTGATCATGCGCACAGGGATATTCTTCAAGGCTTCCATGACCTGCGTCTCGAAACCGATGTTTGACCAGTCGAGGTCGCCAACGACACAGATGATGCACATGCCGGTGTCGACGGTGACGGTACCGTACTTCTTCAGCTCGTCGACGATTTCTCCTAAGTGAGCGGAGTTGTCGATAGACATCGAGACACCGACCTCCGAAGTACAAACCATGTCAATAGGCGTCTGGTATGACTCGAAGATTTCGAACACCTTACGCAGGAAACCTGTGGCCAGGAGCATGCGGCTCGACCTGATCTTGATGGCGATGATGTTGTCCTTGGCGGCAACGGCCTTGAGCTTGCCATACTCCGTGTGATTCGAGATGGTCGTACCCTCAGCATCGGGCTGCATGGTGTTCAGCAGACGAACAGGGATGCCAGCATATTTGGCAGGCTGTACGCAGGTGGGGTGCAGAATCTTGGCACCGAAGTAAGCCAACTCGGCTGCCTCCTCAAAATGCAGCTGGTGGACAGGAGCCGTATGGTCAACAACGCGTGGGTCGTTGTTGTGCATGCCGTCAATGTCAGTCCAGATTTGAATCTCCTCAACGTTCAAGGCAGCACCGATGAGCGATGCGGTATAGTCGGAACCGCCGCGCTGCAGGTTGTCAATCTCGCCGTAGGCATTGCGGCAAATGAAGCCTTGTGTGACGTAAACCTGCTGGCCTTCGTTTTCCGGTTTCTCCATGATGGCGCCCAGCTTCTCCTTGATATAGATGGGGTCTGGCTCCGAGTTTTTGTCGGTGCGCATAAAGTCGAGGGCGTTCAACAGTACGGCCTTGATGCCCTGCTCCTTCATGTAGTTCACTACCATGTTGGTCGACATCATCTCACCCTGTGCCACGATGCTCTTCTCCTCGAAGCTGGTGAACAGCTCCTTGGTAAATGAGCGCAGGTAGTTCATTTCGCCCACGATGAAGTCGCGTGTCTGAGCCTTCATCTCGTCTGTTGAGTACAGCTCGTCGATGTGCTTCATGTACATACGCTCCAAGTTGTTAATAACCTCGTTGGCACCTTCGGGATTCTTCTTGTACAGATAGTCGGAAATCTCGACCAGCGAGTTTGTTGTTCCTGCCATGGCTGACAGCACGACGAACACGGGCTCGCCAGACTTTGTCACCAGGTTTGTCACTTCCTTCATGCGGCTCGGATCTCCTACCGAGGTACCGCCAAACTTCATTACTTTCATACCTATTTATATTGCTTAATTCTTAACTCCTAACTCTTAATTCAAATAGACAAGTCTTCGCGGGCTGAGTAGTCCACGTTGGCTTGAGTCTCGCCAACCTCCTCGTCTTCGTAGAGCGACATCTGATTGTAGTTGTCGGTGATGTCTTCCAAGTGTTGGTTGATGCAACGATAAACGATGCCCGGATAATCCTTCAGCAGCGACGTATTGTGCGTTGTCATCACTACTGCCGTACCTGTTTGGGTTATGTTGCGCAGCAGGAGGATAATCTGGCGGGCAGTTTCCACATCGAGATTGCCTGTCGGTTCATCGGCAATGATGACCTTGGGCTTGTTCAGGATGGCGCGGGCTATGGCAATGCGCTGCTGTTCACCGCCGGAGAGTTCGTGGGGGAAACGCTCACCCATGTCCTTCATCTCTACGTCGGCCAGCACATCGTCAATGCGCTCGTCTATCTCAGCCTTGTCTTTCCAACCCGTTGCCTTGAGCACAAAGCGCAGGTTTTCACGTACTGTGCGGTCGCTGAGCAGTTGGAAGTTCTGGAAGATGATACCCATCTGCCGGCGTAGGGCAGGGATGTATTTCTGTTTCATCTCGCAGAGGTCGTGGTTCAGTACGACAGCTTTCTCTGCTTCGTCGACATCCAGCTCAAAGTAGAGCGTCTTCAGCAAGGTGCTTTTTCCGGCTCCCACACGGCCGATGATATAGATAAACTCACCTTCACCGACGTGGAAGTCTACTTCTTTCAGCACGAGGATGCCGTCCTTCTGGTAGATGTTTGCTTTCTGATAGTCTATAAGCATGTGATTAACTCTTAATTCTTAATTCCTAATCGCCGCAGGCGAGAACTCATAACTTTTAATTCTTAACTCTTAACTCACTTCATCTTGCCTGCGGCTTTGGCTTCGCGGCGCTGCTTGTCCCATTCGGGATCGTGGCGGCGGTGTAGCTCTTCGGCCACATCCTCAATGCGCAGACCTTTCTCCGTTAACAGCACGATGAGGTGGTAGAGCAAGTCGCTGGCCTCATAGACCAAGTGGTCGCTGGTGCCGTTAGTCGCTTCGATGACGGTTTCAAGGGCTTCTTCGCCCACTTTCTGGGCTATCTTGTTGACGCCGTCGCGGAAGAGTTTCGTGGTGTACGAGCCTTCAGGCATCTCTCGCTTGCGGCGGTCGATGAAGTCTTGCAATTCGGAGAGGAAGGCAAGGGAGGACTCAGACTGCAAGGGGAAACCTTGCAGCGCAGACTTTTCCTGCTGGGGGAAACCTTGCGGCATGCTGTTCTCTTCGCCCCAGCAGGTATCGGTGCCGGTGTGGCAGGTGGGACCGATGGGGTGGACGCGCACTAAGAGCGTGTCGTTGTCGCAGTCAACCTTCATGTCCACCAGGTTCAGGAAGTGTCCGCTGGTCTCGCCCTTCGTCCATAATGTCTGGCGTGTACGGCTCCAGAAGGTGACGTGGCCGGTGGCCTGCGTCTTCTCGTAGGCCTCTTGGTTCATGAAGCCCAGCATGAGCACCTGTCGGGTGTCGGCGTCCTGTATGATGGCGGGCACCAGTCCGCCCATCTTCTCGAAATCAATCATTTCAATTTATAATTTGACAATTTACAATTTGACAATTCAGAATTTACTTACAGTCTTACATTGATGCCCTCGGCGTGAAGGTATTGCTTCAGTTCGGGCACGGGAATCTCGCCGAAGTGGAACACCGAGGCTGCCAGTGCGGCATCGGCATGTCCTTGGATAAAGACGTCGCGGAAGTGCTCCTTGCACCCAGCGCCGCCGCTGGCGATGATGGGAATGGAGAGCGTGTCGCTCAACTCGCGTAAAGCCTCGTTGGCAAAACCCTGCTTCGTGCCGTCGTGGTTCATGCTCGTAAAGAGTATCTCGCCGGCTCCGCGATCCTGGGCTTCCTGAGCCCACTCAAAGAGTCCGCGCTCAGTCCGTTCACGACCGCCTTTCAGGTAGCAATGCCATCCGTCTTCGTCGAGGCGGGCGTCAATGGCGACGACGCATACCTGACTGCCGAAGCGGGTGGTAATCTCGTTGATAAGTTCTGGCCGGCGAATGGCGGCGCTGTTGACGCTCACCTTGTCGGCTCCGGCATAAAGCAGGCGCTCGACGTCGGCCAACTCGTTGATGCCGCCTCCTACGGTGAACGGTATGTTGATGGTCTCAGCCACGCGGGTCACCATTTCCGTAAAGGTCTTTCGGCCCTCGAAACTTGCGGTGATGTCTAAAAAGCACAGCTCGTCGGCGCCTTGCTCAGAGTACGCCTTGCCCAGTTCCACCGGGTCGCCCGCCGAGCGCAGGTTGACGAAGTTGATGCCTTTGACGGTCTCGCCGTCCTTAACATCCAAACAGGGAATGATACGTTTTGCTAAGCCCATGTATATTTACTATTTGACAATTTACCATTTACAAATTATGTAGTCCTTTGACAATTCATTTGCCATTCTATTAACTGATGCAGGTCGATGCGACCTTCGTAGATAGCTTTGCCGAAGACGACGGCTGGTATGCCTGCCGCGTCGAGAGCCTTGATGTCGTCGATGCTGGAGACGCCGCCGCTGGCAATAAGATGCAGGTCGGGATAGGCCGACATTACCTCTTTATATAATGCAATAGCCGGTCCGGCCAGCGTGCCGTCCTTCGAAATCTCTGTACACAGCACGTTCTTGACGCCGGCGTCGATGTACTTTTTCAGGAACGGCAGCAGGTCTTCGGTAGAATCTTCCTTCCAGCCGTTGATGCTGATTTTGCCGTTGCGCACGTCGGCACCGAGGATAAGACGGTCGGCACCATACTTCTCGAGCCAGCGCATGAAACGGTCAGGCTCGGTGACGGCGATGCTGCCCACGGTGACCATTGAAGCACAGCAACGGAAGGCCTCCTCGATATCCTCGTCGGTCTTGATGCCGCCGCCGAAGTCGATGACGAGGCGGGTCTCTGCGGCAATGCCTTGGAGTACGGGACCGTTGACGATATGCTTCGACTTGGCACCGTCCAGATCTACGACGTGCAGACGGCTGAAACCGATGCGCTCGAACTCCTGAGCCATCTGCAGCGGTTCGCCGTAAACGGTTTTCTGGTCGTAGTCGCCCTTGGTCAGGCGGACGCACTGGCCGTTAATGATGTCGATGGCAGGGATGAGTTCTATCATAAGGCGAGAAAGTTTTTAAGAATCTGTTCGCCTACCTTACCGCTCTTTTCGGGATGGAACTGACAGGCGTAGAAGTTGTCCTTGTGCATGGAGGCCGAATAGGGGAGAATATAGTCGGCCACAGCTGCCGTGTGCTCACAGAGGGGAACGTAGTAACTATGGACGAAGTAAACATAGGGGGAAGCCTCCCCTGTCCCCTCCAAAGAGAGGGGAGAAAGGATACCCTTAAAAAGTGGTGACATCTGAATGCTTTCACACTTTTGGGGGAGATGGAGGGGACCCCATCCCATGCACGGCACTTTGTCTTCGTGGCGCTGCGGCTGGAAGCGCTTGACGTCGGCGTCGAAAATGCCGATGCACTCTGTATCGCCTTCCTCTGAATGGCGGCACAGCAACTGTTGTCCGATGCAGATGCCAAGGACAGGCTGTGTGAGTGAGCGGATGACCTCGTCTAAGCGGCGGGCTTTTAAATACTCCATCGCCGTGCGAGCCTCACCCTGTCCAGGGAACAGCACGCGGTCAGCTTTCTGCAACAGTTCAGCGTCGTCAGTCAGCACAGGTTCCAGTCCTAACCGCTTCAAGGCATTGACCACGGAATAGACGTTCCCGGCATTGTATTTTACGATTGCTACATTCATTATGAGAAGATAATCGTCTTGTTCTTAAACGTGAGAATCTTTCTTTGGATATGCTTCGACACGGCATGCGAGAGCACAATCTTCTCCAAATCCTTTCCTTTGAGCACTAAGCTCTCGGGGGTGTCCTTGTGAGTAATGCGTGTCACATCCTGCTCGATAATCGGACCGGCGTCCAACTCGGCGGTGACGTAGTGGCTCGTAGCACCAATAATCTTCACGCCACGTTCCCACGCCTGGTGATAAGGCTTGGCGCCCACGAAAGCGGGCAAGAACGAGTGGTGGATGTTAATGATATGGTGGGGGTACGCCGCAATCATTTCGTCCGATATAATCTGCATGTAGCGGGCCAGGACGATAAACGAGACGTCCTCTTTCTTCAGCAGTTCCATCTCAGCCTGTTCCACCTCGGCCTTGTTGGAGTGGTCTTTATTGATGCTCCAGACGTAGTAGGGGATGCCGAACTGGTCGGCAACGTAGCGCAGATCCTCGTGGTTCGACACGATGCACGGTATGTCGCAGTTGAACTCGCCAGCCTTCCAGCGTGCCAGGAGGTCATACAGACAATGGCTCATCTTCGAGACAAAGATGGCCATTCTGGGGCGTTTGTCGCTATAGTACAGCGAGAACTTCATCTGGTAGCGCTGTGCGTAGAGTGTCGTGATATAGTCGTAGAGCTTGTCGCGCGGAATGAGGAAGCCGTCGAGCTCCCATTCTATGCGCATAAAGAACATACCGTCCTGCCTGTCCACATACTGGTCCAGGTAAACGATATTGCCTTTGTTGTCGGTGATGAACTTAGTGACTTCCGAGATAATGCCCTGTTGGTCTGGGCAATGCAGAAGCAGTATTGCGGTTGGTTTCATTCCCTTTTTACCTTATTATAATGTCTTTTACTTGTTAATAATGGCTGCAAAGGTACGAATAAGTGAGAACAATACAAAACAAAAACTCATTTTTTTGTTTTTTTGTCGAACGGAAGTACCTTCGAGCGTCAGCTCAAAGGTACGAATAAGTGAGAAAAATACAAAATAAAATTAGAGTTTTTTGAGGTTGGGAGGCTTTCTTCCACAGGAAGAAGGCAGGTTAAGACAGGTTCGAAGGCAGGTTAAGGCAGGGAAGAAGGCTGGAGGCTTATACCAAAACAACTTGTTTTGGTCAGAAAATCACGGCAACTTCTTGAGGAAATCACTATGATTTCTTGACCAAAACAATTTGTTTTGGTATTATCAATTGAATAACATCGATAGGAGATATGCCACAATGGTGGAGGTTGTCACGCAGATAAGACCCGGCATCATAAAGGAGTGGTTCAGCAAGTACTTACCAATGATGGTGGTTCCTGAGCGGTCGAAGTTCACCGTTGCAATGTCCGAGGGATAGTTGGGTATGAAGAAATAGCCGTAAACGCTGGGGAGCACACCGAGTAACACGGGTCCTGCAATACCCAGGGAGTAAGCCAACGGCAGCATGGCGACGACGACGGCACCCTGCGAATTGATGAGAACGGAGACGAGGAAGAATACCAAAGCAATGCTCCACGGGTACTGTTTCACGACGTCGGCCAGCATGTTCTGCATCTCGCCTAAGTAGTTGGAGAAGTAAGTGTCGGCGAGCCACGCGATGCCGTAGATGGCTACGACGGCCACCATACCAGACTGCCATACGGGGCCTGCGACGGCTTTCTTCGGCGAAGCCTTGCAGAAGATGATCATGAGTGCTGCGGCGGTAATCATCACTATCTGAATGACGAGGTTCATCTTCAGGTCCACCATGTGGTGCTCGGTGAATCCTTCGGCCACCACGCCGGCCTTTGCCAACTGGTCGGCTGTGATGGTGACACCGCTTGCCAGCGTCATGTCTCCAGCACCTTTGACAGCTTTCAGCGTCTTGTATTCAGGCAGCAGGTCGGGGAATGCAGCGAAGATGACGATGACGAGCAGGGCAGCTAGGAAAATATATACGGCGCGCTTGGCGGAGGCTGGGATTTCCTTGTCGAGCGTCGTGGCAGTAGAGCCGTAGATGTACTTATACTGCTCGGGGTCCTTCAGCTTTGCCTGGAACTGCGGGTCCTTGTCGAGGTCCAGTCCGCGGTGGTAGGAGGCAGCGGCGGCAGCCATCAGACCGCAGATACATGCCGGGATGGAAATCATCAGCACACGGGGTATGGTGATGTCGAAGCCGTTGGCGTTGGAGATGGTGACGAAAGCTACCACGGCGGCAGCAATGGGTGAACAAGTGATACCTACCTGCGAGGCTATTGAAGCCACGCCGCAGGGACGTTCAGGACGGATGCCTTTCTTCAGCGCGATGTCGCAGATGATGGGCATCAAGGTGTAGACGACGTGTCCCGTACCTACCAACACCGTGAGGAAGAATGTGCATAGCGGTGCAAGGAAGGTGATGCGGTCGGGGTGTTTTCTCAGCATGCGCTCGGCTATCTGTATGAGCCAGTCCATGCCCCCCGAAGCCTGCATGATGCCTGCGCAGGTCACGGCGGCGATGATGATGTAGATGACGTCGGTCGGCGGATTGCCTGGTTTGAGTCCGAAACCGAAGACGAGCAGCGCCAGACCTATGCCCGAAATGGCACCGAGGGCAAGGCTACCGTAGCGTGAACCCACCCAGAGAGCTCCCAGAACAATGAGTAGCTCAAGAATCATTAGGATGTCCATAGATTTTGAATTGGATTTTAGTTATTGTTATAATTATGGTGGCAAATTTATGAATAAATATTGAGACTACAAAAAAATTGGCGGATAATTTGAAAAAAAATATCATTTCACTATGGAGGTTTCAGAAAAAATGTGTAATTTTGCACCCCGAAGTCAACACAAATACGATAGAAAGTTATGTGTGGAATAGTAGGATACATAGGAAAAAAAGATGCTTACCCCATCTTGATTAAGGGTCTTCGCCGACTGGAATACCGTGGTTACGACAGCGCGGGTGTGGCTTTGATTAACGAGAAGGGCGATTTGAACGTTTTCAAGTCGAAAGGTAAGGTTGATAATCTCACAGAGTATTGTAACGACAAGGATGTTTCGGGATGTATTGGCATCGCGCATACCCGCTGGGCAACTCACGGCGAACCGTCGTCGCGCAATGCCCATCCCCACTATAGCGAGAGCCATAACCTGGCTATCATCCATAACGGCATCATCGAGAATTATGCCGACATCAAGGCTCGCCTGAAGGAAAAGGGTGTCAAGTTTGTGAGCGACACCGACACCGAGGTGCTGGTGCAGCTCATAGAATACATCATGAAGCGCAAGAAGCTTGACTTGCTCGAAGCCGTGCAGGTGGCTCTTTATCAGGTAATTGGCGCTTACGCCATTGCCATTTTAGACAAGCGCGACCCTGATCAGATTATCGCAGCCCGCAAGCAGAGCCCGTTAGTGGTGGGCATTGGTGAGAACGAGTTCTTCTTGGGCTCGGATGCCAGTCCTATTGTAGAATACACCGACAAGGTGGTTTACTTGGAGGACGGCAACATCGCCGTGATTCGTCGCGGTCAGGACCTGCATGTTGTCAGCATCCTCGGCGAGGAGCAGGAACTGAAGGTCAAGACGGTCGACATCGACCTGGGCCAGATAGAGAAAGGCGGTTATCCGCACTTCATGCTGAAGGAAATCTTCGAGCAGCCCGAATGTCTGACCAACTGCATGAGAGGCCGTGTGAATGTCGAGGCCGATCATGTGACACTCTCTGCACTTATCGACTACCGCCGCCAGCTGCTTAGCGCCAAGCGCGTGGTCATCGTGGCCTGCGGAACGTCGTGGCATGCCGGACTCATCGGAAAGCAGATAATAGAAACGCTGTGCCGCATACCTGTCGAGGTGGAGTACGCCAGCGAGTTCCGTTACAGAAATCCCGTTGTCGGCAAGGACGACGTGGTGATAGCCATCTCGCAGAGTGGCGAGACGGCTGACACTTTAGCCGCCGTCCAACTGGCCAAGGAGAAAGGAGCCTTCATCTACGGTGTCTGCAACGCCATCGGTTCGTCTATTCCCCGCGCCACCGATACAGGTACTTATATCCACGTCGGTCCGGAGATTGGCGTTGCCTCCACCAAGGCCTTCACGGGTCAGGTGACGGTGCTCACCATGATAGCGCTGGCTATGGGTGAGGCCAAGGGTACCATCGCCCGAGCCGAATACCTGAAGATAGTCCGTGGACTGAGCGAGATTCCCGACAAGATCCGTGAGGTGTTACAGACCAACGACAAGGTGAAAGACCTCGCGCGAACCTTTACTTACGCGCATAATTTCCTTTACTTAGGACGCGGATTCTCCTACCCCGTAGCCTTGGAGGGCGCCTTGAAGCTGAAGGAGATTAGCTACATCCACGCAGAAGGTTATCCGGCTGCCGAGATGAAGCATGGACCTATCGCACTCATCGATTCGGACATGCCTGTCGTCGTCATCGCTACCCATAATGCCATGTACGAGAAAGTGCTCTCGAACATCCAAGAAATCAAGGCCCGGCAGGGTAGGGTGATAGCCCTCGTCTCTAAGGGCGACGACACCATAGCGAAGATTGCCGACGAGGTCATCGAGTTGCCGGATGTCTTGGAATGCCTGGAACCGTTAGTGGCAACCATTCCTCTGCAACTACTGGCCTACCACGTTGCCGTTTGTAAAGGTAAGAACGTCGACCAGCCGAGAAACCTCGCCAAGAGCGTTACCGTTGAATGAAATAAAAGATATGCGAAGAATGAAGAGTGAAGAATCTGCTACCGTCATCATCCCAAGGCTGCAATTCTTCACTTTTTTTATAAACAAAAGATAGTGAAGATGAAAGATGTGAAACTGGTGCTGCAAGATGGTACCACATTCTATGGAAAGAGCTTCGGCGCTGAGAAGGAAGTTGCCGGAGAGGTGGTGTTCAATACAGCTATGATGGGCTATCCGGAGAGTCTTACCGACCCCAGCTACGCCGGACAGCTCATGACGCTGACTTTCCCATTGGTAGGTAACTACGGCGTGCCGCCGCTAAAGTATTGGGAAAGCGAACACATCCATGCTTCGGCCATTATCGTAGCCGACTACAGCGAACAGTTTTGCCATTGGAATGCCTCGGAGAGCCTGGCCGACTGGCTGAAGCGTGAGGGCATCCCCGGCGTGACGGGTATCGACACCCGTGCCCTGACGAAGGTGCTCCGCGAGCACGGCGTCATGATGGGCCGCCTCGTCTTCGAAGAAGGTTCTCTATGCTGCAACACTGTTGCAGCAAAGGAAACGGAGGACTATGCCGCCGTCAACTGGGTGGAGCGCGTCTCGTGCAAGGACGTCATCCGCTACAACGAAGGTGCCGGCAAGAAAGTGGTCCTCGTTGACTGCGGTGTGAAGGCTAATATAATAAGGTGTCTCGTCAACCGCGGTGTCGAAGTCATCCGCGTGCCTTGGAACTACGACTATACCACGATGGCCTTCGACGGCCTTTTCCTGTCGAATGGTCCTGGCGACCCAGACCATTGTGTTGAGGCCGTCAACATCTTAAAGCGGCAAATGGCCCAGAGCCGTAAGCCCATCTGCGGCATCTGCATGGGTAACCAACTGCTGGCCAAGGCTGCCGGAGCCAATATCTATAAGCTGAAGTACGGCCACCGCTCGCACAATCAGCCGGTTCGCGAGGTAGGAACCAACCGCTGTTACGTAACCAGCCAGAACCACGGCTATGCTGTAGATGCTGCTACGTTGGGCAGAGACTGGCGCGAACTGTTCGTCAACATGAACGACGGCTCTAACGAGGGCATCCGCCACCAGACCAATCCTTGGTTCTCGGCGCAGTTCCATCCCGAGGCTTGCTCGGGTCCTGTCGATACGGAGTTTATGTTCGACCGCTTCATGGAAACACTTTTATGATGTCAGAAGTGAGATGGAAGTTGTAAGAAGTGAGATGGAAGATGTAAGAAGGAAGATGTTTGAAGTAAGAAATCAGAGAGAAGACAATGAAAGACCAGCATATTAAGAAAGTCCTGTTGCTTGGCTCAGGCGCATTGAAGATCGGCGAAGCCGGCGAGTTTGACTATAGTGGTTCACAAGCCTTGAAAGCCCTGCGTGAAGAGGGTGTCAAGACGGTGCTCATCAATCCTAATATTGCCACCGTGCAGACCAGCGAGGGTGTGGCCGACGAGGTGTACTTCCTCCCCGTTCAGCCCTACTTCGTGGAGCAAGTGATAGAAAAGGAACGCCCGGATGGCATCCTGCTCAGCTTTGGCGGACAGACTGCCTTGAACTGTGGCGTGGAGCTGTATAAGAGCGGCGTTCTCGAGAAATATGGTGTCCGTGTGCTGGGAACGCCGGTTCAGGCCATTATCGACACCGAGGACCGTGAGCTGTTTGTGAAGAAATTGGACGAAATCGATGTGAAGACCATCAAGAGCCAAGCCTGTGAAACGCTCGAAGAGGCCCGTCAGGCGGCGGCTACTCTCGGCTATCCCGTCATCCTTCGTGCTGCCTACGCTTTAGGCGGTTTGGGTAGTGGTTTCTGCGACAACGAGGAACAGCTCGACCGACTGGCAGAGAAGGCCTTTGCTTTCTCGCCGCAGGTGTTGGTGGAGAAGTCGCTGAAAGGCTGGAAGGAGATAGAGTACGAGGTGGTGCGCGACCGCTACGACAACTGTATCACCGTGTGTAACATGGAGAACTTCGACCCGCTCGGCATCCATACTGGCGAGAGCATTGTGATAGCTCCGAGTCAGACGCTCTCCAACAGCGAGTATCACAAACTGCGTGCCTTGGCCATCAAGATTATCCGCCATATCGGCATCGTCGGCGAGTGTAATGTACAATATGCCTTCGACCCGCAGTCGGAGGACTACCGCGTCATCGAGGTCAATGCCCGCCTGAGCCGTTCTTCGGCGCTGGCCAGCAAGGCGACGGGCTATCCATTGGCTTTCGTTGCTGCCAAGTTAGGCATGGGCTATGGACTCTTTGAACTGAAGAACAGCGTCACAAAGACCACCTCGGCCTTCTTCGAACCGGCACTCGACTACGTGGTTTGTAAGATTCCCCGTTGGGACTTGTCGAAGTTCCACGGCGTCGATAAGGAACTCGGTTCCAGCATGAAGTCGGTTGGCGAGGTGATGGCCATTGGGCGCACCTTCGAGGAGGCTATCCAGAAGGGCCTGCGTATGATAGGGCAGGGTATGCACGGCTTTGTGGAGAACAAGGAACTGCAGATCCCCGACATCGATGCCGCCCTGCGCGAACCTACCGACAAGCGCATCTTCGTCATCTCGAAGGCCATGCACCTGCCGCAGTACGACATCGACAAGATTCACGAACTGACAAAGATTGACAAGTGGTTCCTCTATAAGCTGAAGCACATCATCGACATCGACGAGGCTTTGAAGGCTTGTGCCTCACGCCCTGAGGCCGTTTCTGCCTCTGCTTCTGGTTCCGCTGTCGGCGGTTTTCCAACCGACCTCCCCGTTGACCTGTTGCGCCAAGCCAAGATCTATGGCTTCACCGACTTCCAGATAGCCCGCGCCATCGGCTTGGAAGGCAAGTACAGCAACATGCACGAGGCTATGATGGAGGTGCGCAAGCACCGCATGGAACTTGGCATCATGCCTGTCGTCAAGCAGATAGACACCCTTGCCGCCGAGTACCCCGCTCAGACCAACTACCTCTACCTGACATACCAAGGCTCCGAAACCCCCAATGGTTCTGTATGTTGCGATGCCATCGCAACCAACCACGATTCCATCGCGACCAACCACGACGTCCCCTACGAGGCTGACCACCGCAGCATCATCGTCCTTGGCTCCGGCGCCTACCGCATAGGCTCCAGCGTCGAGTTCGACTGGTGTGGTGTCCAGGCGCTGAACACCATCCGCAAGGAGGGCTGGCGCTCGGTCATGATTAACTATAACCCCGAGACCGTCTCGACGGACTACGACATGTGCGACCGTCTCTATTTCGACGAGCTGACCTTTGAGCGTGTCCTCGACATCATCGATCTGGAACAGCCCCACGGCGTCATTGTCTCGACCGGCGGACAGATTCCCAACAACCTCGCCGTCTATCTCGACGAGGCTGGCGTGCGCATCCTCGGTACCCAGGCTGCCGACATCGACGGCGCTGAAGACCGTGCCAAGTTCTCGCAACTGCTCAACGACCTTGGCGTCAACCAGCCCGAATGGAGCGCGCTGACGTCGATGGACGACATCGGTAAGTTTGTCGAGCGGGTGGGCTTCCCAGTCTTGGTGCGTCCGTCCTACGTGCTCAGCGGGGCAGCCATGAACGTCTGTTCCAACCAGGACGAGCTGGAGCGCTTCCTGCAGTTAGCGGCCAACGTCAGCGAAGACCATCCCGTCGTCGTCTCGAAGTTCATCGAGCAAGCTAAAGAGATAGAGATGGATGCCGTAGCCCGCGACGGCGAGATACTGGCCTACGCCATCTCCGAGCACATCGAGTTTGCCGGTGTCCACTCTGGCGACGCCACCATCCAGTTCCCGCCGCAGAAGTTGTATGTCGAGACGGTGCGCCGCATCAAGCGCATCAGCCGTCAGATTGCCAAGGCGCTGCACATCAACGGACCGTTCAACATCCAGTATATGGCTCGCGAGAACGACATCCTCGTCATCGAGTGTAACCTGCGTGCATCACGCTCCTTCCCCTTCGTGTCGAAGGTGCTCAAGATGAACCTTATCGAACTGGCTACGAAAGTCATGTTAGGACTGCCCGTAGAGCGGCCGTCGAAAAACCTCTTCGACCTCGACTACGTGGGTATCAAGGCTTCGCAGTTCTCCTTCAACCGTCTGCAGAAGGCCGATCCCGTGCTGGGTGTCGATATGGCCTCGACGGGTGAGGTGGGCTGCATCGGCGACAATACGCATACCGCCCTGTTGAAAGCCATGCTGAGTGTCGGCCATCGCATTCCCAACCGTCAGGTGTGTCGCGATGGCGTTACGACCACCGAACCAGGTGCTGTGCTCCTCTCGACGGGTGGTGCCAAGCAGAAGGCGGAGATGCTGGATGCCGCCCGAAAACTGGTGGCTCACGGCTACAAACTGTATGCCACTGGCGGTACGTCGAAGTACCTTGCCGACAATGGCGTAGACAATACGCTCGTCCACTGGCCTTCCGACCAGGAACAGCCCCAGGCCCTCGACCTCCTGCACCAGCACAAAATAGACATGGTGGTGAACATCCCTAAGGATTTGACGACGCACGAGCTGACTAACGGCTATAAGATTCGCCGTGCCGCCATCGACCTGAACGTGCCGCTCATCACCAACAGCCGACTGGCTTCCGCCTTTATCGACGCCTTCTGTACGATAGGTCTTGAAGGTATCGGCATCAAGGCTTGGAGCGAGTATAAATAAAAATAAGTTAGCAATAATTTGGCGGTTTGCCAAATTATTGCTAACTTTGCAACCAGAAGAACTAAAACCTAATGCGATGGAGTTTAACGATAGTTTTGAGTCCCAGATAAACCGAAGTGACTACAAGATCCTAATTGTTGATGATGTGGTCAGTAACGTTCTGTTGCTCAAGATATTACTGACTAACGAGAAGTTCCAGGTCTGTACGGCCTCGAATGGTAATACGTGCATCGAACAGGCTAAGAAAGAGCACCCTGACCTCATCTTGTTAGACGTCATGATGCCCGATATCAGTGGTTTTGATACTGCTGTCATCCTGAAAAAAGACCCCGAAACGCTTGACATACCCATCATTTTCCTGACTGCTCTTAACAATCCCAGCGACCTGGTACACGGTTTCCAGGTGGGAGCTAACGACTTCCTGACGAAGCCCTTTAACAAAGAGGAGCTGGTGATGCGTGTGATGCACCAGATCCAACTGGTGGCTGCCAAGCGTATCATCGTGAGACAGAACGAGGAGCTGAGGCGCACCATTTCGAACCGTGACAAGATGTATTCTGTCATTGCCCACGACCTGCGCTCGCCAATGGCCTCCATCCGAATGGTGCTTAACCTGGCCGTCAGCGTGGTGTCGCCGGAATCGGTAGGCGAGGAGATATTCAGCCTGTTGGACAAGGCTAACCGTGAGTCGGAGGAGACACACGACCTGCTGGATAACCTGTTGAAGTGGACCAAGAGTCAAACGGGTCGCCTGAACGTGGTCTATCAGGACTTCGATCTCAGCGAGGTTGTGCCTGGCGTCGTGGACATCTTCGTCATGATTGCCGAGATGAAGAAGATCAAGCTTCAGTATATGCCTTCCGACGAGAAACTTACCGTACATGCCGACAACGACATGATTAAGACCGTCATTCGTAACTTTATCTCGAACGCCATCAAGTTTACGCCAGAGGGCAAGAGCATCGATGTTTACTACAAGCGTGAAGGCGACTTTGCCCGTATCTGTGTACAAGACCACGGTGTTGGTATTGCTGAGGACCGTATCGACAGCATTTTCCACAAAGGCGAGACGACTTACGGTACTGGTGGTGAGGAAGGTTCCGGTCTGGGTCTGCAGCTATGTCAGGACTTCGCCCGCAAGAACGGCGGCGACGCCATGGTAGAATCCGTCCTTGGCGAAGGTTCTATCTTCAGCTTCACAGTACCGCTGAAGAAGGACGACGCCTAACTTATAATAGGAATGAAAGAAATGAAAGAAATGAAGGAAATGAAAGAAATGAATGAATTCTACCGCATGAAAACTACCACGAGTCTGCGCTGAGAACATTTCTTTCATTTCTTTCATTTCCTTCATTCCTTTCATTTATTCAAAGTTTACTCTGACTTGAACAAATCCTTGATGCCTCCGAGACTGCCAAGGAGGTTGGTGGCTTCGTAGGGCAGATAGACGGTCTTCGTCTTGTCACCCTGGGCAAGCTCCTGCATCATCTGGATGTACTTCTGAGCTAACAGGTAGTTGGCGGGGTTCGTCGACTTGCCAACAGCCTCGGTAATCAGCTCGATGGCCTTGGCCTCGGCTTCAGCCTTGCGGATGCGGGCCTGAGCCTCACCTTCGGCATGCAGGATGGCCTGTTGCTTCTGGGCGTCAGCACGGTTCACGATAGCAGTTCTCTCACCCTCGGAAGCCAGGATCTCAGCAGCCTTCTCACCTTCAGAAGTCAGAATCTGGGCACGCTTGTTACGCTCGGCCTGCATCTGCTTCTCCATCGCATTCAGTACGGTTGCTGGGGGAACGATATCCTGCAGTTCGACGCGGTTCACCTTGACACCCCACTTATCGGTGGCATCGTCCAGTACGGCACGCAGCTTAGTATTAATAGTATCGCGCGAGGTCAGCGTCTCGTCCAGCTCCAGTTCACCAATGATGTTACGCAGGGTGGTCTGCGTCAGCTTCTCGATGGCGTTGGGAAGGTTCGAAATCTCGTAAACAGCCTTGAACGGATCTACAATCTGGAAGTACAGCAGGGCGTTGATCTCCATCTGGATGTTATCCTTGGTAATCACGTTCTGCGAAGGGAAGTCGTACACCTGTTCGCGCAGGTCGATGCTGTTAGAGTAGGTGTAGCGTCCACGGTTCAGCACCACAATGTCCTTAGCACGGTCAATAAAGGGGATGATGATGTTGATACCCGGATTCAGCGTGGCGTAGTAACGGCCCAGACGCTCGATAATCTTGGTTTCCGACTGAGGGATAATCACAAGGGCCATCTTGGCGAAGATAATCACCAGAACAACGATGGCAATCAGTACATAACTCATAAATTCCATAATGTTAAATGTTTATTGATAATAAATTCTTAATTCTTAATTCTTAATTGCCGCAGGCAATAATTCTTAATTCAAAACTCTTAATTCATAATTTCTCGACAGTGATGATCGTGCTTTTGCGGTCGATGACGCGAACCGTCGTTCCCACAGGGATGTCCGTCTCGCTGACGGCTTTCCACATGTCGCCGTCTATCTGGACGTAGCCCGTTCCGCCAACCGTGATGGGTTCCATCACGCGGCCAGTCCGTCCTAACAGGGCGTCGGCATTACTCGGTTTGTTGGGTTCGTTCTTGTGAAGCCAGCGCAGGGCGACAGGTCTGACAAACAGCACACTAAGCAGAGAGAAGGCGGCAAAGATGAATATTTGCCAGTAGATGCTCAAGCCGCAGATGGCCGAAATGATGGCGAAGACGGCTCCAATGGAGAAGCAGATGATAAAGAAATCACCCGACGAGAGCTCAAGAATCAGGCAGACGACAGCAATGACTGCCCATACCTGCCACATGTTTTCTAAAAAATACTCTACCATAATCTTATATATTAACGATTCGACAATTTACCATTTATTTTGCTGCGCGGCAGCAACTTCAATTTTTCGTTTTTTTCTTTCGTTGGTGCAAAGATAGTTCCTTTTACTATTGCCTCCAAGAAAAACAGTTTGCAAAAGTGTGCAGACCGCCATTTGCACACTTTTGCAAACTAATTAAATGATAAAAGAGGTAAAGTTTCTCCTTATTATATAAGATAGGTGTAACGACGGCAAAAAATTACCAGTCATCATCCTCGTTGCCAACGACACCGTTCTTGATGGCTTCCTCCACCTTGTCGATGATGGCGTTAGAGTAGGCGTGGGTCATGACGAGAGCCTTGGCACAAGTGCGCTTCTTGCTGTCTTTCTCGACGAAGGGGTAGTGCTTGGCAATCTCCCATTGCTCGTCGTAGAGATTGGCATTGGTCTTGTCGTCCTTTTTGCGCTTCGAGTCGCCGTAGGTGCGTTCATCACTCTTGACGGGGGTGATCCACCCGCCGCTGATGTCCTTCAGCAGCTCGTAGTTCTGAACAGTATAGGTGACACGAATACGTCCTTCCTTGATGTCGAACCGGATGATGGGAGTGATGCTGACAGAGTATTTGAAGAGGGTGCCAGTATGTTCGGCGATGTTGGAGAATGTGGACTGCACAATGATGCATCCAGCCTCCTTGTCGTTAAGGGTGATGGCCTGCTTGTCCTTGAAAGTGGCCGTAACCCAGTAGTTCAGTGCAACGTATAGCTGTTCCTTGGTCTTGCCGGGCGCCTGGATGACTTCCTGATAGGTCAGGCTCTCGTTCTTGTCCAGCGTCAGATCCTTGGCAATGTTCATGGCAGCATCGACCCACTTATCGCCATAGTTCTGCTTGGCATACTTCTCCAGGTCGGCAGCTTTCATCACCTGAGCCTGGACACCGCTTGCGCCGCAGAGGAAGAGGATGGCGGCGAGCATCCATTTTGTAGTTCTTTTCATAGCTATTCTCTATTATGCCGCAAAGGTAAGGAAAAAAACGATACTTCCAATAGTTTTATTTAAAAAAAACGATTTTTTGCAGCCAGATGGAAAAAGATTATCGTCGATTTCGGATTTTTCGAATGCTTTCGGGATATAAATAGATGTCCTCGGAATTACGATATTATTTTACACTGCATATTTTTGTTACAAAAAGAATTTATAAAACGCGAAAACATCTACATACCTACATAATGCCTATTAAACTATTGTATATTAGAAAGTTGCTTTATGTAGGTAACCTACATTTACCTACATTCACCTACATTCAGCATTTTGACCGTATTTTTCTTAATGATTTACGCAACTTTTCTACGTGATTTCTGCAACTTTTCTAGGTGATTTCCTCAACTTTTCCTTAGGATAACTGAAGGAAAGTGCCGTGATTTCCGCAACTTTTCTAGGTGATTTCTGGAGGAAGTTGCCGTGATTTCTTGTTGCTCCATCCCTTGGAGGAACAAGAAAGTGTCGTGATATTTGGTATTAAACTGGCTATTTTTGACGATTATTGTCGTGCAGAAATTTCGAATAAATGGCGTTATTGTGACATTTTTACTTTGCGAAAATTGCTGACAAACGGCAATTTTATGTAGGTAAATGTAGATAAATGTAGGTTACCTACATAAGCTAACACTCTGTAATACAGAAATATACAGCGTTTGTGTAGGTATGTAGGTAAAATCCACTTAAATTTCTTTTTGGATTTTTCTTATGTAAATCGACCACAAATTCTCTACATTTTGAGCCTGCTGTTGCAGAGAATCCGTGGCAGCCCCAGTCCATAATCGTAGCGATTTCCTGAATAAACGGACAACTTTTGTGCATAAACAGTGTTAATACTCTCAAAAAATGCGGATTATTTGCAAAATAGTTGTATCTTTGCAGGCAGACAACTACAGATATTCATCAAAACAACAGACATGAGCATCGACACTTACAAACTGACCAGCATGGAGGAACCTACCGACGAGATTCTTTCACAGTTGATGCGCGAGGCTGCCGAGGATGCACGCGAATCGAACCGTAAAGCAACAGAACGTTTCTTCGAAGAACTGAGGCAGGCTGCCGCAAACATCAAATAGCCATGAGCCAGACTGCACACCGAGCCGTACTCATCGTGATTGCCGGCCCTTCAAGCTCTATACCGACGATATCCCAGAATGGGCATTGACCATATTGAAATAATATCCTAACATATTAATTAAGGTAAGAGCAAGGTAATGGATCCGCAAAAGTTAGATACTTTTTGTGATTATTCCAAATCTTTCGGCTGAAAACTTCTTTTATTTCCGTTTTCCTTTGGCGTTCTAAACGTTTCTTCGTAACTATCAAGCGCCTTTTCTTTACTTTTCCGAAGTTTTGTTTGGAGAATTAGAAATTTCTTTGTACATTTGCCCCTGTCTACAGTCCGTTGACAATGATGCCCATTGAGGTGGGTGGAGCAATAGGGCTGGACACCACATAATGGAAAAGCGTCACACGATGCTTTGTCGATTGGCTAGTTGAACTACCACAATCAATTGCAAGTCATAGGCAAAGAGGAGTTTGATGCCACGGGAATGCTGAACACGTATCCCGTTGTGTGCTTGAAGGCTATCCATGCCTTCACAGCACACTTACGGATATCAGCAATCGTTCGTGGGTATCACACTGTTCGCCGACTTGCAGGGCTGTGGTAGGCCTAACTAGCAGACGAGCAGAAGGTGGATACCCACGTTTTTCGTTGTGTAGTTAAACCAGGATTAACAATCACCCCCCAATCGGGTATCACAGGGTGTTTATTATATTTAAAGATATGACAAGATTGGAACAATTGACGACTGTCTACAACAGGTTAGAAGAATTGAACACAAAATATCTAATGGCTAAAAATACGAGAGATAAAAGAAGACGTGATAAAGCTATTCGAGATGCAAGAAATGACATAAGTTCCTATTCTGCATTTATTCCTTTTGAGATAAAGGAAATATTCGACAATAAAGTTGGTGCTAATTCTCTAAACTTTCAGCATGCCGATGACATAGGTCAATGTATAGATATTTTGGAGAAACTAATAATGGAGGAAAAAAGAAATAACGGTTAAAACATATATTATGGAAAAGAACAAGAAACATATTTGGGCCTACCTTTCCATGAAGAAAGGAACCTATGACAATGATTACTACTTTTATGAAGATGGGACAATTCTTCATCATTATGATCATACGATGAAAGATTATAATATTGAGAGTTACGTGTCTCCTGCTAGTATTTCTGATTTTGATAAGGAAAAAATAATGGCACAATGCAAATCTGAGTGCCCCAACGATATTGTCGAAAAGATAAAAAGTATGCTTGAATATGAATAACATCATCACAAAACATGAATTATGGAATTTGCCAAATGAGCAAATCGCAGAATTAACCAAAGGACGATTTGTTAGAATTGTCATGAATAACGGAAAATACAAAGACGTATGTGTTCAGAATCTTTTGGCAGCAGCCAATCCTCCTCATTTATGTGTTGGTTTCTTGACGATTGATAATAATAGTATTTATTTACAAGATATTAATCATGTTGAACTAAAATGAGGTATTGTATGAAACGGATAATAATGCTTTTGCTGTTTATGGCAGCAATAAGTTTTCAAAACAATAGTTTGGCACAAACAAAAGTTCAGATAGGTGATTTGTATTACGATCTTTCTGGCGCGAATGCATCAGTTGCCCGCAACGATGATGGCCATAAAAGCTTATACATGAAATCAGAGTATATAATACCAAGTTCTATATACTATAATGGCTATTCGTATTCTGTAACAGAGATATCAGACCGTGCATTTTCTGTTCCTGGTGGTTATGGTAATGGAAGTACAGCAGAGAAAATTGTTATGCCAGAAACCATTATAAAAATAGGATTTTATGCTTTTGAAGGATGTACAAAACTTACATCAATAATCATACCTTCATCTGTCAATACATTTATGGACACATATCATTCTACATTTGATAATTGTTATCTTCTTCGGGAGTTGATTTATTTGCCCTTAAAAGCACCGTTAAATTGGACTGCCACAACTATGACATATGTTCCAGACAAGCAATCTTATTCTTCACCATCTTTTTCAATAAATGATGCGCATGTGATAGAAATGATTACTTTCAATCAAACTGAATTTGAGTATACAGGGCATGCCCCAAATACGATATGGACAAATAATGTTGAAGGATATACTGCTTCTCTGTCACTTTCAGCACTCAATGGTGAAGTGGGCAATCATAAAGAATGGATTCCCGTTACTTTTACCAAAGGTGACGAGTCGTTTACTGCTAATGTTGTGTATCGCTATACCGTCAAGCCGGCCAAATTGACTGCAAAGGTAACAAATACAAGTCGAGAATATGGTGAAGAAAATCCACAGTTCAATATATCGTATTCTGGTTTCGTTAATGGCGAGAATGAAAGTGTAATCACTTCGGTTCCAACTGTTAGCACGACTGCGACCAAGACAAGTAAAGTGGGTGAGTATCCTATAGCTATTAGTGGCGGCAGTGCTAAAAACTACGAATTCGTTTATGAGCCAGGTGTATTGACTGTGACAAAGGCTCCGCTATCGGCTAAAGTAAATGATGCCACCAAAGTTTATGGTTCACAGAATCCGGCATTCACTATAGATTATTATGGTTTGAAGAATAATGAGTCAACTCCAGCATGGACTACGAGTCCAACATTCCAGACAGATGCCACTCAAGCATCTGGAGTCGGTACTTATACTGTAAAGGCTGTGAATGGCGTTCCTGTAAACTATGATTTGGGAGAAATAACTGCTGGTATACTCAACATAACTCCTGCACCATTGACAATAAAAGCGAATAATGCAGCTCGGCAATATTATAGTGATAATCCAACATTTAGTTATACATGCAATGGATTCGTAAATGGTGAAAATGAGAGCGTACTTGTCACTGCACCAAAACTCTCTACGACAGCAACTCGTACAAGTAGCGTTGGTACCTATGAGATAAAGGTTGGCGAAACTTCCAGTCCCAACTACTCCATTTCTTTCGTCAATGCGACACTCACGATAACGCCACGAACACTAATGGCATCTGTTGATAACTATGAGCGGCCGTATAATGTAGAGAATCCTGTGTTTGAAGTGAAGTATGACGGATTCGTTGGTGACGATGATGATAAGGTGTTGATTTCAAAGCCAGAAGCAAAAACCACAGCTACAAAGACTTCAGATGTAGGCACATATCCAATAAACGTAACAGGCGGAAGTGCAGACAACTATACTTTCACCTACACGTCTGGTATTCTTACCATCAATAAAGCTGAACAGACAATCTCTTGGGAACAGGATTTGAGTGCTCTGTCCGTTGATGATCAAGTTGAACTGAAAGCTGAGGCGTCTTCTGGATTGCCTATTACCTATACAATGGATCAGACGAATATTGCTGAAATCTATACAGCAGGCAATAAGACTTATTTGGACTGTAAGGGTGAAGGAACGTTCCAGATAGTTGCAGTACAAAACGGCAATAAGAACTATTATTCCTCAACGAGAGTTCGCAAAACGATTACAATAGGTAATAGTTCTGGTATTAACGAAATGGACAATTCACAAGTGAAAGTGCAAAGAACATCCTACGGCATTAAGGTAATTGATGCCAATGTGGGTGATGTAATATGCATCTATACTCTTGATGGACTGCTGCAACATTCTGTTAAGGTGGAAAGTAAGAACGTTGAGATCCCACTGAACAGACAAAATGTATATATCATAAAAGTAGGCGGGAAGATTGTGAAATTAGGATTCAACCCATCTGAATGATGGAATCCTCACGAACTTGCGGAATGCAACAAAATATATCTTTGTTCTTACAAATTAAAAAAGTCGAAAGTTTTGTGCTTTCGGTTTTTTTTCAATGAAAGTTCGTATCTTTGAGCTTCGCTCGAAGATAGGCTGCATCTTGGAAATGAAAATAAAACGCGATTTATTTTGCATTTCGCTCAATTTGCACTATCTTTGCAACCGAAACTCAATAAAACGAGAATTATGGCTACAGAAGAGAAACGAGAAGCGAAAAACCGCATCGCCTACACGGTGATGATAGTCCGCGACTTCGGCGAAGCCCACCACCTGACGCCGCGTCAGGCACACAGCTATCTGCGCCGTCACAAAGCGATGGACTATCTCGATGAGTTCTACGACGTGGAGCACACGCTGTCGCCCTCTGACACGCTGGAATCACTCGACATCATCAGCAAGCGTAACGGAGGACACGCAGCATGACGAGACTCTATCACGGTTCCAACCAGGAGATAGGCGAGATAGACCTCTCGCTCGGACTGCCCGACAAGGACTTCGGACAGGGCTTCTACCTCACCCACCTGCGCCATCAAGCCGAGCGCATGGCACTCTCGAAGTGTAGCCGCTCGCAGGGTAAGATACCCACGGTGACCGTCTATGAGTTCGACGAGGAGGAGGCACGGCGGCAGAAGTTGCGCATAAAAGTGTTTGACAAACCCACCGAGGCGTGGGCGAAGTTCGTCAACGACAACCGCCACGCCAGCCGCACCGGCTTTACACATGACTACGACATCGTGATAGGTCCCGTGGCCGATGACAGCATGGCTATGCAGTTCCGCCTCTTCGAGCAGGGCTATATCACCCTGCGACAGCTGGCCAGTAAAATCACCTTCCCGAAGGACAACAGCCAGCACTTCTTCGCTACCGAGCGGGCCGTCAGCCTGCTTAAGAAGGTGGAAGTCATCACCCTATAAAAAACGACACCACTATGCGCGAACCCGAAACCAAAGAACAGAAGTTTCTCATCGACTGCATCATCGCCGACCTGGCCTTCTACCTCATGGAGGATGAGGGCATGACTGTGAACGAGGCATTGGGCACCGTCTATGACTCAGAGTACTACAACCTGCTCAACAACCTCGACACGGAACTCTACCTTCGCGGCTCGCTGAACAACTACCACTACTTGCGCCGTGAACTCGACTACGGTAAGCCCTAAATAATTTTTCGTAACTTTTCGGAGGAATTTATTCACTTTTTTATGGCGAAAGGTTTGGAATCTCAAAAAATATGTGTAAATTTGTAGCCGAACTAAAACAATATTAAATGTAAAGTTATGAATTTAAAAAAGTATTTTGCTGTTTTGATGACGATGGTTTCAGTCATCATGCTATCATTTTCGTTGCTCAGTTGTAGCAGTAGTGACGATTCAGAGCCTGCACCAGCTGCTAAGGCACCCAAGGTGGTCTCTACGTCACCAAGTAACAATGCAACGGATATTCCAATAGGCTCCGTTAATGTCCAGATTACCTATGACCAGGAGGTGAGTCTTGACAACAGTAAGACGATAACTGTTTATGGCGCGACTGTCAAGAAGAGTGCCTCGGTAAGTGGTAAGGTGGTTGACATTCTTTTAGAATGCTACAATTATGAAACCGTGGTGACCATTAACATTCCTGAGGGATTTGTTACGGTGCCGGGTGCGAAAGCAGATGCCTTTAAGCTGACTTTCACCACAGAAATGCAATCTGAGGTGATAGAAGATACGTTTGAGGCAGCCACAACAGCGGTCAAGAAGATGGGAGTGGGCTGGAACTTGGGTAATACCCTTGATGCCAACGATGCCTCGAAGAAGTGGACTACGACGGCCGAGCATGAGACCTGCTGGGGTCAACCCGTGACGAAACGTGAACTCATCAAGATGATGAAGGAGGCTGGCTTCGGTGCCATCCGTGTGCCGGTGACGTGGTATCAGGAGATAGACTCGGAGGGCAAGATTAAAGACGCCTGGATGAATCGTGTGAAAGAGGTAGTGGACTATGTCATTGGTGAGGGCATGTACTGCATTCTCAACTTACACCACGATACGGGTGCCGATGGCGGTTCGTTTAAGTCGTGGATTAAGGCTGACGAAAACAACTATGCGCAGAACAAGAGCAAGTTTGAATATATCTGGAAGCAGATAGCCGAGACCTTCAAGGACTACGACGAGCACCTGCTGTTCGAAGCTTACAACGAGATGCTCGATGCCAAGAACTGCTGGAACTATCCGACCTCGGTGGGTACTTTTGATGCCGACTATGCCAAGAAGTCGTTGGAGGCTCTCAACAACTATGCGCAGAGCTTTGTGACTGCCGTCCGCAGAACTGGCGGTAACAATTCCATCCGTAACCTGATTGTCAACACCTATGCTGCTTCTGCTGGCGGCAACTGGACGGCGAATGCTAATCTCCCCGTGGAACAATTTAAGTTGCCTTCAGACAAGGCGTCGAACCATCTGATTGTTGAAGTACACGGTTATCCTAACATCTCAAATGGTTTTAGCAAAGAGATTACCTACATTGACTGGCTCTTTAATAATATTAAGGATAAGCTCATCACCAGGCTGAAGGTGCCCGTCATCATCGGCGAGTGGGGAACCAGCAACGTGGATAGCGGAGCGGGCAAGACTGACTATGATGTTCGCAAGAGTGATTTCTTCAGTTTTGTAGACTACTGGGTGAAGAAGGCCAAAGAGCTTGACATCGCCACCTTCTACTGGATGGGCCTCTCTGACGGTGCCTACCGTAGCATACCGGCCTTTAACCAGCCCGACTTGGCAGAGCGCATCGTGAAAGCCTACCACGGCGACAGCTACTCAGGCAAGTATCCCGTAGCCTCATTCGAGTACGTGGTGAACTATAATGATGACTGGTCGGAGATGTTCCTCTATGGCGACTGGAATGATAGCAAATTCAAGGTGAGCGACTTTAAGAGCATCACCGTGGAGATGGACAAGGTCTATGGCGACAAGTTGCAGATAAAGATCTACGGCGACAAGATTCCTGATACCGAGAACTCTTATAAGGAGCAGTATGTTCCCCTGTCGGCAACTTCGGCAACGACAACTGCCACCTTCGATGCTGGAACACTGGGTTCGACTTTCCAGCGTATTACCCTCCAGACGAATGCTGGTGCGCAGACGGCCAGATTGAAGAGTGTCAAGCTGACTAAGACCGATGGCTCCGAAGTGGATGGCACGGTTACGGCAGCCTGGGGATGTGTGGTGACGGGCGAAACTTCCGTATCTGAATAAACAAGGGTGCCGGTCCGCGAGGACCGGCATCTTTGTCACCTCATAACTGCGAGAACCGACACTTTGTCACCTCATAAAAAGAAAAAGGGCTTCCAAAACGGAAGCCTTTTTTCTTGTGGTCTTATGCCTTGTTGACTTATTCCTTGGTGGCGTTCTCGGCGTCGATAGCCTTGATCTTGTCGCGAACCAGCTGGACTTCGTCCTTGAGCTTCTGCACCTTGCGGTTCATCTCGTCGATGAGCGAGTTGCCCTTCTTGGATGAGGCATTCAGGAAGCCGAGATTGTTCTCGTAGGTCTGAACCTCCTGCTTCAGCTGTTCGTACTGGCGCATCAAGCGGGAGCGCTCGTTGTCGAGGGCATTCTCGCCACGCTCGGCCACCTGCTTGAGGTTGTCCTTGAACTTTGAGAGACGGCGCTTGGCAACGCTGATGTTCAGGTCTTTGTAGAGCTTGTCGAGCACGGCGTGGTATTCAGCATAGAGCTTGTCCTTCTCCTTGAAGGGTACGTGGCCGATGCTCTGGTATTCCTCCACCAGCTTCTGGACGTTTTTCTGCAAATCCTCGCCAGCCTCTTCAGCAGCAGCCTTCAGACGGGCAATGACGTCGCGCTTCTTCTCCAGATTGTCGCGCTCTTCGCCACGCTGGCCGGCACCGGCGGCATTACGGGCCTCAAAGAACTTGTTGCAGGTGGCGAGGAACTCTTCCCACAGCTGGTCGCCCAACTTCTTGGGTACCATGCCGATGGTCTTCCACTCCTTCTGCAGGTTGATGAGCTTGTCGCTGGTCGACTTCCAGTCGGTAGAGTCTTGCAGGGCCTTGGCTTTCTCGATGAGGGCGCGCTTCTTCTCGGCGTTCTCCTTGAAGCTGTCTTTAAGCGTACGGAAATATTCTGCCTTACGTCCGAAGAAGTCGTCACAAGCGGCACGGAAGCGCTCGAAGATCTTGACGTTCATTTTCTGCGGAGCGAAGCCGATAGTCTTCCATTCGGACTGCAACTCGATAATCTGCTTGGTGTGACGCTCCCAGTCGCCGCTGCCCTTGTTCTCCTCGGCAGCAATGGCCTCCACCTTCTCGCAGAGGGCGGTCTTGCGCTCCAGATTCTCTTCTTCCTTGGCGCGGACACCGTCGAAGTGTGACTGGTGACGCTTGTTGATGACGGTAGAGGCGGCTTTGAAGCGGTTCCATATTTCCTCGCGCAGGTCCTTGCTGACGGGACCAATCTCGCGATACTCCTGATGCAGCTTCTGCAACTGGTGGAAGGCGCTGATGACATCGGGTTCGTCGGCCAGTTTCTCAGCGGCCTCGCAGAGCTTCGTCTTCAGCTCGAGGTTCTTCTTGAAGTCGTATTCACGAGCCTCGCTGTTCAGTTTCAGCAGGTCGTAGAACTGTTCGACATAGAGCTGGTAGTTGCGCCACAGCTCGTTGGCACGCTCGGCGGGGACGTTCTTGATCTCACGCCACTCATCCTGCAGGGCCTTGAACTCCTTGAAAGTCTTGTTGGCCTCCTCAGGTGAGGTAATCATGCCCTTGATTTTCTCGATGATGTTGAGCTTCTTCTGCAGGTTGTCCTGCTTCTCCTGCTCCTGCTCCTTGAACAGTTTCTGACGCTTTTCCTTGATAATGCCCATCTCGGCCTTGAAGGCTTCCTCAAGCTCGTCGGGCGTTATCTGATACTGTTCCGGGTCGCCGCCGCCGTCGATATAAGCTTTCAGCCTGGCTTCGCGCTCAGCAATATGAAACTTGTAGAAGGCTGTCTTCAGGTAGTCTACCTCTTCCTTCTGTGGTGCTTCGTCGCCGTGGGCTATTTCACGCACACGTTCAAGCACTTCTTTCTTTGACTGGTACTGCTTGCGCTCGGGAGCCTCTTCGGCTGGTGCTTCAGCGACTTCTGCGACTGCTTCAGCCACTTCGGCTACTGCCTCAGCGGTTTCGGCTGGTGCTTCAACGGCTTCTGCTACTGCCTCAGCGGTTTCGGCTGCGGTTTCCACTACATTTTCTACTACGTTCTGCTCTTGTTCCAGAACCTGTTCTTGAGAGTCCATCATCTAATTTTTTAGTTAATGATATGGGTTAGTTCACACATGGGCTAGGGCTCCGATTGTCGGGAGCCACACGAGCCATGCGGCAAAAGTACGAATAATTTCCGAAACAGCCTAATTTTTTTCCGAAAAGTTTATTAAATGAGTCTTTTCTGTTTGAAAATAAACCATGCGCTGACTGAAATGACAATGGATAGTATGATGGCGACGATAAATCCCACGGGGTTCGACTCCATGCCGTTCACCAGATTCATGCCGAAAAAGGATGCCACCAGCGTGGGCAACATGAGGATGATGGTCACCGATGTCAGCGTACGCATCGTGGTGTTCATGTTGTTGTTGATAATCGACTGGTAGGTGTCCATCGTCGATTCAAGGATGTTCGAGTAGATGTTCGTCGTCTCGCGGGCCTGGGTCATCTCAATGTTCACGTCCTCGATGAGGTCGGCGTCCAGTTCGTCAATCTGCAGCTTGAACTTCAGCTTCGACAGCAGCACCTCGTTGCCGCGGATAGACGTGTTGAAGTAGGTCAGCGAGTCCTGCAGACGTGAGAGTCCGATGAGGCTCTCGTTGTTCACGCCGCGGTCCAGGTTGCGCTTGGACTTCTCGATGAGCATCGAAATCTGCTTCAGGCGCTTCAGGTACCATACCGCCGACGAGAGGAACAGTCGGAATATCATGTCCACATAGTCGGTGAATCCCTCGGCGCGCTTCTGCTGGAACGAGACGAAGTCAATCATCATATTTGTCTCGTAGTAGCACACCGTGATGGTGACGTCACGCTTGTGGATGATGCCTAACGGCACTGTAGTATAGGGCGTCCGCGAACGGACTTCCTTGACGTAGGGTATACGCAGGATGATGAGCATCCAGCCGTCGTCGTATTCGTAACGGGCACGCTCGTCGGTATCGCTGATGTCGGAGAGGAAGTAGTCGGGAATCTCAAACTTCTCCTCCAGCATCTGCTGGTCTTCTTCTGTCGGACACGTCACCTGTATCCAGCAATTGGGCTGCCACTCCTCGAGTTGGCTCAACCCTCCTTGGGTGTTCCAGTAAGTCTTCATTGTTGCTAATCCGTTTTTAAAAGTTGAAAAGTTCAAAGGTTTGAACACCTTTTTACCTTTTTACATTTTCAATGCGGCAAGAGGATTAGCGGTCTTGCCTGCTATCCTCCGGCCTAACGTTTGTTACTATCCGCCGGGTAATCGTCCATAATTTCTGAATTAATTAATGATTGTTGTTTAAATTTCGCTGCAAAGTTAATAAAAAAAATAAAAGAAAAAAAGTAAAAGGAGATTTTTTAGAAACGAATTATCCTAATTAACCCAAATTATGGATAAATTTAGACCAATTAGGATAATTCGTTTCTTAATACTTTACTTCTCAGGGACGTCCTCGAGAGTCTTCTTCAGCAGTTCCCAGAAGGGTGCGACGGTCTCGATGAGGGCGCGCTCGGAGGTGGTATGGGGCGACTTCATCGTAGGACCAAGGCTGACGACGTCGAGCCAAGGATACTTGCCCAGGATGACCGAGCACTCCAGTCCAGCATGGTCCACCTGGATGATGCCGTCCTTGCCGAACAACTCCTTATACTCTTTTAATAAGAGGTGTAGGATTTCTGAGTCGGGGTTGGGATCCCAGCCGCCATACGAACCAGAGGTCTCTACCTTCATGCCAGCCATCGAGAAACAGCTCTCCAACATGGTGGCTACGTATTCCTTCATGTCCTCGCGGCTGGAGCGTGCCAGAATCTTGATAATGGCCTTGCCCTCGCCGATGTTGATGATGGCCAGGTTGCTGGAGGTTTCTACCACGCTGGGGTAGGCGGGGATGAAGCGGATGACGCCGTCGTGACAAGCGAAGATGGCATCGACGAGGTTGTCCTGAATCTCGACGGGCACTTCCTTCTTCGGAGCTTCCACTTCCTCGACGATGACTTCGATGCCCTGCGGCTCGATGAGCTTGAACTCGTCGTTGAAGGTGTCCTGCCAGTCAGTAGCGATTTCCTTCAAAGCTGCGATGTTCTCCTTGGGCAGCGTCAGCACGGCCTCGGCCTTGAAGGGGATGGCGTTGCGCATGTTGCCGCCGTTCCAACTGGCCAGACGGGCCTCAGTCTCAGCGATAGCCTCGCGTACGATTTGTACCAGCAGTTTGTTGGCATTGCCTCGGCCCTCGTTGATCTCCAGTCCTGAGTGTCCGCCGCGCAGGTTCTTCACCGTAACGCAGACGGCAGCATCCTCGGCATCCGTATCCACCTCCTGATAGTCCAGGGTGGCAGTCACGTCGATACCACCGGCAGAGCCAATGACAAACTTACCCCAATGCTCGGAGTCGAGGTTCATGAGGATGTCGCCCTGCAACTCGCCCTCAGGCAGTTCGTTGGCACCGTACATGCCGGTCTCCTCGTCGCGGGTGATGAGGGCGTCGATGGGACCGTGCTTCAGCGTCTTGTCCTCCATGATGGCCATGATGGCTGCTACGCCCAGACCGTTGTCGGCTCCTAAAGTGGTGCCCTTGGCCTTTACCCACTCGCCGTCAATCCACGGTTCGATGGGGTCAGTCTCGAAGTTATGTGTGGACTCTGGCGTCTTCTGTGGCACCATGTCCATGTGGGCCTGCAGGATGATGCCTTTGCGATTCTCCATACCCGGTGTGGCGGCCTTGCGGAACACGATATTGCCTGCGGGATCCTTGAAGGCCTCCACGCCGGCCTGTTTGCCGAAGTCGAGCAGGAATTGCTGTACTTTCTCTAAATGTCCGCTCGGACGCGGCACTTGTGTCAGACTGTAGAAATTACGCCAGATACATTCTGGTTTCAGATTCTTGATTTCGCTCATAATGTTTATAGTTTTAAGGGTTATACGTTTCGTTTCGTGAAGTTGATGGCCAGCCAGGCATAGATGCCGAGGGCTACGACCAGCAGCGTCTGGACGGTGTGGACGATGAGCACGAAGTAGAGCGCCTTCTCGTCGGCCACGCCATAGAGGATGAGCATGGTCTTGACGGCGAAGTGCCAAGGTCCGGCACCATTGGGGGTCGGTACGATGACGGCTATCGAGCCTACGATAAACGTCACCAAGGCACAGCCGAAGTCTAGGTCGGCCGTGAAGTCGAAGCAGAAGAAGGTGAGATAGTAGTGCAGAAAGTAGCTCACCCAGATGCCAAGTGTGAAGAACGTAAACAGTGGGATGTTGCGGACGTCTTTCAGCGAGACGACGCCTTGCCAGATGCCGCTGAGTGTTGCGCGTACCTTATTATATATAGAAAGCTTGTTCAGCAGGAAGTGCAACAGGATGAGGATGGCCACGACGCAGACAGCCACCACTAAGTAGCCCGTCAGGGAGAAACCGTGCAGGATGCTGTGCAGGTTGGTGCCCGTCTTGCGGAAGAACATGCCGAAAGTGCTCATTTCCAAGAGCAGGACGACGGCGGTGATGCCCATGACCAGCAGCGAGTCGATGGCACGTTCAGTCACTACCGTGCCTAAGGCTTTTGGAAACGATACGCCGTCGTAGCGGCTAAGTACGCCGCAGCGGGTAAACTCGCCCACTCGTGGTACAACCAACGAGGCGGCATAGCTTAGAAAGATGCTGTGGATGCTGACCGATGCCCTTGGATGTTCGCCGACAGGCTCCAGCGTCTGTCGCCAGCGCCAGCCTCTGAACATCTGTGCCAGGACGCCGAAGGGGAAGGAGAGCAGCATCCACGTCCAGTCCATTTCGTCGGTCATGACGTGCAGGATGGTCTGCCAGTCCTCGCCGCGATACATCCAATAGAGTATCGCGCCACCCAGCACCAGCGGCATCAGTATCTTGATAAAAATATTTCCTATCTTCATAAGCGAGTACAAAGATAGGAAATATTTGTGAATAATGAATAACTAATTATGAATAATTAGGATTATTCGGGAAAAAGATGTATCTTTGCCGACACGAAAGACCGTGACAAAGTAAAGACTAACTATCAATAACGCAATGAAGAAACTTTTTGCTCTTGCAATGATGCTATGTCTGACCATGAATGTGGTGCGGGCAGAGCAGGTGGTCGTCGAGACCAGGAATACGAGCCTTGTGCTTGAAGTGGAGAAGGGAAAGCAGCCCAAGTATGTCTATTATGGTGCCAAGTTGAGCGCCCAGGAACTGGCACATCTGCAACTGCCGCGCGACGGACGGATGGAGGCTTATCCAGCTTACGGCTTGAACGCGCCTGCCGAGGCTGCCTTAGCCATGCGCCATGCTGACGGCAACCTGTCGACGGCCTTGGTCTGCGAGGGTTATGAGCAGGGCAGGGTAGTGGACGAAGGCGTCGCTACGTTACACGCTGCTTCAGCAGAGACGATGGTTACTCGCATCACGCTGAAAGACCCCGTCTATCCCGTCACTGTCACTCTGAACTACAAAGCCTACGTTGACGAAGACGTCATCGAGGCGTGGACGGAGATCAAGAACGGCGAGAAGCAGACTGTCACGCTGACCACTTTTGCTTCGGCCATGCTGCCCATTCGTCGCGGCGACATATGGCTCAGCCACTTCTATGGTTCGTGGGCCAACGAGTCTCGCTTGGTGGAAGAGCCGCTGACGCCTGGTCAGAAGGTCATCGTCAATAAAGATGGAACGCGCAACTCGCACACCGACCATGCCGAGGTGATGTTCTCGCTCGACGGCAAGGGCCAGGAGAACCAGGGGCAGGTCATCGGTGCCGCCTTGTGCTACAGTGGAAACTACCGCCTGAAGGTGACCACCGACGACACGGAGTATCACTATTTCTTTGCCGGCATCAACGAAGACAATTCCGAATACCATCTGAAGAAGGGCGAGACCTTCCAGACACCCGCCCTGGCGCTGTCCTTTTCGCAGGAGGGACTGAGCGGCGTGTCGCGCAACTTCCACAAATGGGGTCGTAAGTACAAATTGGCTCACGGCAACAAGGAGCGCAAGATTCTGCTGAACTCGTGGGAGGGTGTCTATTTCGACATCAACCAGCAGGGCATGGATCAGATGATGCACGACATTGCCTCGATGGGAGGCGAGTTGTTCGTGATGGACGACGGCTGGTTTGGCGACAAATATCCGCGTAAGGTCGATAACTCCTCGTTGGGCGACTGGGTGGTGGACAAGAACAAACTGCCCGACGGCATTGAGGGTCTGTTGCGCGACGCCAGGAAAAACGGTGTGAAGTTCGGCATCTGGATAGAGCCGGAGATGGCCAATACCACCAGCGAACTGTATGAGGCGCATCCCGACTGGATTGTCAAGGCTCCCAAGCGTGAGCCCGTCTTGGGCCGTGGCGGCACGCAGGTGGTGCTCGACCTCAGCAATCCCAAGGTGCAGGACTTTGTTTTCAGCATCGTCGATAACCTTATGACGAAGTACCCGGAGATAGACTATATCAAGTGGGATGCCAATATGCCCATCATGAACCACGGTTCGCAGTATCTCACCATGACGGACCAGAGCCATCTGAACATTGAGTATCACCGCGGCTTCGAGAAGGTCTGCCAGCGCATCCGTCAGAAGTTCCCCGATGTCACCATTCAGGCTTGTGCCTCTGGTGGCGGACGTGCCAACTGGGGCGTGCTGCCTTGGTTCGACGAGTTCTGGGTGAGTGACAATACCGACGCCCTGCAGCGCATCTATATGCAATGGGGTACCTCATACTTCTTCCCAGCCATCGCCATGGCCAGCCACATCTCGGCAACGCCAAACCATACTGTCTTCCGCACGACGTCGCTGAAATACCGCATCGACGTGGCCATGAGTGGCCGCTTGGGCATGGAGATTCAGCCGAAGAACATGACTGACGAGGAGAAGGCGCTCTGCCGCAAGGCTATTGGCGAGTATAAAGAGATACGTCCCATCGTGCAGTTCGGCAACATCTACCGTCTGGTGTCGCCATACGACAAGAAGGGTCTGGCGTCGATGATGTATGTCACCGACCAGAAAGACAAGGCCGTGTGGTACTGGTGGAAGACGGAGTCGATGCAGAACGAGCACCTGCCTCGAGTGAAGATGGCTGGACTGGATGCTAATAAATATTATAAGGTACGCGAGCTGAACCGCATCGACCTGAAGCCTCTCGATTGTGAGGGTAAGTCGTTCAGCGGTGCCTACCTCATGAACCACGGTTTGGAAATGCCTTATCGCAACGATGTGGATTGGGGCAAGAAGACCGACTGGTCCAGCCGCGTGTTGCTGTTAGAGGCGGAGTGAAGAAATATCGTTATATCGTAATATCGTAATAACGTTATAACGAAAAAAAAGTCATAACAACCCCGACGTGACCACAAAAAAAGAGAAAGCAGACCTCTTAGCCTACATCCGCGAAGGTCGCGAGATGACGCAGGGCGAGAAACTCAGGCTGATAGTCAGCCTGAGTGTTCCCTCTATCCTGGCACAGATCTCGGCGACGGTGATGTTCTTCATCGACGCCTCTATGGTGGGACATTTGGGGGCGAGGGCTACGGCAGCTATCGGCGTGGTTGAGACCACAGGGTGGCTGATGGGCGGTCTGGCGTCTGCGGCAAACATGGGCTTCTCTGTACAGGTGGCCCACGCCATTGGTGCTAACGACATGAAGCGTGCCCGTCGTGTACTGCGCCAGTCGTTAGTGTGCTGTCTGTTGTGGAGCCTCTTCATGTCGCTGACGGGTATCATCATCAGCGGTCCGCTGCCCCATTGGATGGGCGGCGCAGAGGATATCTGCCACGATGCCTCGCTCTATTTCGCCATCATCGGCGTCTGCGGCATCTTCTTCCAGATGGAGGGTTTGGCTGGTTCGATGCTGAAGTGTTCGGGCAACATGAAGATTCCCTCTATCATGAACATCCTGATGTGTCTGATGGATGTCGTCTTCAACTACTTCTTTATCTATGTTCTCGACTTGGGTGTCAAGGGTGCTGCCATGGGAACGGGCTTGGCTGAGCTGATAACGGCAGGTCTTATGCTCTACTTCCTGCTTTGGCGCTCCGAGATGCTGGGCATCTTTAGGATAGAGGAGCAGGGCGAGGAGAGGGGAAAGAGCCTCCCGCTCTCTTGGGATAAGTTCAAACCCAAGGCCGACATTGTGAGCACGGCGTTCAAGATTGGTGCGCCGATGGGACTGCAGCATACGTTGATGGGTGGCGCCCAGGTGGTCAGCACCATGATTGTGGCACCATTGGGGACGGTGGCTATTGCCGCCCACTCGTTAGGCATCACCGTGGAGAGCCTCTGCTATATGCCAGGATTTGGTATTGCCGAGGCTGCCACGACCTTGGTGGGACAGAGCTTCGGCGCTGGCAAGCGGATGCTGACACGGCAGTTTGCCCATATGTCAGTAGGCCTGGGCATGGGAGTTATGACGCTGATGGGTGTGCTGATGTATGTCTTTGCTCCTGAACTGATGAGCGTGATGACGTCCGTTGACGAGATTATCCGCATCGGCAGCGAATGTCTGCGCATAGAGGCCTTTGCTGAACCTTTGTTCGCGGCGTCCATCGTTTGTAATGGCGTCTTTGTGGGAGCCGGCGATACGTTGAAGCCCGCCGCCATGAGTCTCTTTTCCATGTGGGGTGTGCGTCTGACGCTGGCGGCTCTTTTAGCTTCGACTTACGGACTGCCGGGTGTTTGGATGGCAATGGCTATCGAACTGACATTCCGTGGTCTGATATTCCTCGCCAGGTTGTTCTGGGGCAAGTGGGAGAGGTTAGGAAATTGAAAATTGAAAAATGAAAATTGAGAATTGATAATAAAAAATGCAGCACGCAGGAAACTCACCTGTGTACTGCATTTCTACTATCAATAACTAAAAACCTAATTCTTATGAAAAAACGTCCTCCCGACGTCTGTGTTATCCTTTCTACAATCTTTCTTTTCTACCTTAGTGTTTCCTAATGTCCTATTGACGATTTATTTATTAATCTTTTTACCTTTTTTCTAATACCGCTGTATTTTGGTTATCCTAATTCTTTCTTACCTAAAAACTAATTCTCTCTTGAAGACGATGCAAAGGTAGGAAGTTTTCAGGAACTGGCAATGACTTTTACTACTTTTCTTGTAAAAAAGTGGCTTATTCTTGATGCAAATCAATTGTTTGTGTTCGCACACACCCAAATTGTGGCCGAACACACCGCAAAATGACACTTAGTCGTTCTGAGCGGAAAGAGCCTCCTCCACCAGGTTGGTCAACTCTGCGAACTGGGATATCGTCAACTGTTCAGGTCGCAGGGTCATGAAGGCATGCTGGAAGAGCTTCTCTTTTGCTTCGCTCTGCACGCCATCGTCTGCCTTTATCATTTGGCGCAGCGAGACCCTCAGCATCTTGCGGCGCTGGTTGAACACCGTCTTTACCACCCGTTTGAACAGCTGTTCGTTGCAGCCTAAGTCGGTCACGTCGTTGCGCGTCATGCGGATCACGGCACTCTGCACCTTGGGAGGCGGGTTGAAGACGCTCGGTTCGACGGTGAACAGGTACTCCACGTTATACCACGCCTGGATAAGAACCGACAGGATGCCGTACTGCTTGTTGCCAGGCTCGGAGGCCATGCGAACCGCCACCTCATGCTGAATCATGCCCGTACAGCAAGGAATCAGGTCCTTGTTGTCCAGCATCTTGAAGAAAATCTGCGACGAAATGTCGTACGGGTAGTTGCCAGTCAGTACAAACGGCCGACCGCCAAACACCTCGTGCAAGTCCATCCGCAGGAAGTCGCCCTCGATGATGGGTGAGGGGGGAGCTTTAAATAACGTAGCCTTGAGGTACGCCACACTCTCGCGGTCTATCTCCACCACCTTGAACGGTCTGGGCTTCTCCACCAGGAACTGTGTCATGACGCCCATCCCCGGACCAACCTCCAGTACGGGTATCTCAGGGTAGGCATCCACCGTGTCGGCTATGCGCCGGGCGATGCTCAAGTCAGTCAGAAAGTGCTGACCAAGGTTCTTCTTGGGCCTTACTTGTTTCATCTCTTGCGACTATTTGCCTGCAAAGATACTCAGAATAGTTGAGATAACAAAACGAATTCGGAAGTTTAACGCACTCCAGCAAATAATTGGACAAGTTGTCATTCGTTTAATAGGTCAATCCAAATTGCCAGAGAGGGATGATGTTGCCATAGCCTGTTTCGATGTCATCTTTGACAACGTAGCCTTGGGCCGCATCTTGTATCTGCTTCTGTTTTTTCTTCTTGCCCCCCACCTCAAAGGTATATTTATCAGCGATGAGGAAGTCTGAGATTGGCGAGGAAGTGATGTCGTGTTCAACCCGCATCTGATTGAAGAAGAAGGTTTCACGTATCGTAATTATGGTGTGAAGATACAAATATTTTTCGAAACCGCACTAATTTGAGGGCGAAAAATCACAAAAATCGCACTAAAAACAGTGCGTTTTGCAAAATGATCAATAAAAAAGGTGCAGAAACTTCCCATGCTTATGGGGTCATTTGTTGTTTATTGTTACCACCCGTTATACAATAATGTGGAAGCCACAACGGCCTCCACATTATTATATATAAGGAAGTAATCCTACTAATCACGGGGTTCTGGTGAGCACTTAAGGTCGATAGGCTTCCTATGGCATAATTCGTAAAGATAGCTGATTTGAAATAGGCAAATAGTGCTCAGCGGAACTGTCCTAGTGATCTCTTCAAAATCCCCGACTCCAGACGAACTGAAGCCAGGGATGAAAAGGATTAAGATAGTAGAGTCCAGTAATCTACCCTTTATAAACTCAGGGGCTCTAATCATCTGAGCCAGTTTCAGGACAAGACAGATTGAATATTATCGGTTCACCATAGTATATTTCACCATATCTTTCGAAATAAGCATAAATTTTGACCGTAGTTTCGGATAAGTTGCTATAGACCCATTTCCAATCTGTGCCTTGCTCAGGAAACCAAGTATTTTGTTCATGCCCCCACCCCTGATACCCATCTGCAACTTCAAATATGAGTCCCCATGCTCCCATATGAATTTTACTACACCCTTCCCAACCGGGAGTATTCACTGTTACATATAATAAGTATTCGTAATTATAGTGTACTTCACCATTGTTTGTGACAAGATTTACACCCTTATTATTCCATTCAGCCAGTTTGACGTTGATTATCTTGACGGGAAACTCTGATAATCCTTTAGTCGTGAAAGAGAGGGGCTCACCATATTGATATTCTCCATCTCTATATAGGTAGGCACAATAGTAATAAGTTTCCCCCCAATCTAACCAATTAATTGTTTTAGAGAATTTTCCATTGTTAAGATTTGACAAACGGTCAGCAAAGATGATAGATCCATTTTCCTTAGTCGGATTACCTGTGGTATTAATGAAGAATCCGACTTCTCCATCGGCTTGTCCAGCGACATAGTCATCCACTCGCCCTTCTAATTTTACAGATGATTCCGTAATATCGCTTGCTGATAAAGTTGTGACAGTTACTGCTTTTACTTGTTTCGTACTCGGCGAGGCCAGCATCTCGTAGCCGAAAAGTTTCACCTTGGGATAGAGAGTATAGTCCTCGCTGGTATTCAGGTTGGCAAAGGTATATTGGTATTGCTTGTTGCCGTTCGTGAATTTTGTGTTGGCAAAAACGCCTTGTGCTTCGTCACCATTTTGTTTCCTAACGGACAGGCCAACCTCGACGGGGAACAGGCAGTCGCCCGACATATCGACGCTGGCATCAGCCGAAGTTTTAGGATTGTCCTTTTGTTTAAACGTTGTGTTAGAGAATGTCGGCACCAAATCCCAAGTCTTGATGTTATGAGACAGGTTCCACGGTAGACTGAAGCTAACTCCCCACGGGCCAAGCTCGGCTTCGACTGACGTAGAGACAAAGGCATTGAGGGCAATGCTAGAGTTCTTGAAACGTTCATAGACCTTTGTTTCACGTTTGGCCGACTCAACATCGGAACTATAAAGAACGCCGTTGCCGACCAGTTCGGCACCTAACTCACCACGGAAGCAGAGCTTGTCAATGTCGCTGGAGACGATGGTCAGTCCCAACTCAACAAAGCCACCCACGGCGACACTACCGTCAATACTTCCTTCAACTTCGGAGGTTGACGAGGCAAGGCGTCCTCCACAGTTGGGCTTGATGACGCTCTGCTTCTTGCTGCTGAAGTCGAAAGCTGCTCCAAAAGTATAGCATTGCTTGAATGTGGCTGAAAAAGAGACAGTGGCTGAGGCACGGAAGAATAAGCCCGGCTTGACATAGAAGTACGTCAGTGGGGCAACGGGAGCCTTCACCCACTCGTTGTCCAAAAAATCGTTCGCCCACTCGACGTTACCATAGGCAGAAAGCTGTTCCTCAAAATTCATTTCACCAGAAATACATGCACTGAAGTATGTTCCTTCCTCCTTGTTTATAATGAGGGTGCTGACAATATGGAACGCCGGTGTGATACCGATGGAAAGCTGTGCGTTACCCTTCATGGCAAGATTGCTGCTGCCAAAGATATTGCTGTTCAGATCTGAACTTCGTGACCACGTGAACGTACCAAGCTTGAAGTCCTTGTTACCGAAAGCATTGACTGCTCGATGAGAGTCATATATCCTTGCATTGTCTCCCTCCTGATAGCCGTAAGTGGAAGAGACACCATAATAGGTTTCAAATACTTCCTCTAGGCTGACCTTCTTACACGTAACTTGCGAACCGCTGACGGAAACCACTTCACCGGCAAAGCCTGCAGGAAACTTTTCGTTCATCTCCAACGTCACTAATTTGTCGCCAACCCGGGGCATAAGACTGGAAGGCGTGGAACTGCTGAAGGTTATGGTCAGTTCGTCGCTGCTGATGACGTATGGCATCAATTGGTCAGACAGGTTGATGACGCCAGGCTGGTATTCAGTCTTGGGCGTTACGAAACTGATGCTGTCAATTTCTGCCAATGGTATCCGATAGATGCTGTCGGCAGTATTGACAATCTGAGTCACTATCTCATCATACCTGTTTCCATCAATATCGGTATATGAATACTCAATGCTCTGAATCTCGTCAGGCAGGAAGCCGTTCACCTGACCGTCATGAAGGTATATATACATGACGTCACCCACGTTCTGTGCCATTCCACAGATTGTGACGGCTGCTAATAATATAATAAGGTGTAGGCGTTTCATGGCTTCGTGAATTTAGAGGTTCGACCATTGACTGTAAGCAGATAGACTCCTGAGGGGATAGCTGAGAGAGGAAGTGTGGCGGTGGAACCACTAAGCTGTATGCGGACAGGGACACGGATGCCTTTGACAGTATGGACGGCTATGTCGCCAGTGGACTTGATACCGTGGAAAACCAGTTGGCCGTTTTCCTTTGAGTACTCGACTTTGCCGTTAGGCTTGCTGATACCTAAGGCACCGCCCTTATAGGTAAAGCGAAGCACGTCCTGCTTGGGATATTCCATGTCGAGCACTGTAGAGGTGATGAGCACGCGGTCGCCATCGAACTTTACTTGTGGCATAGTGTAGAGCTCCACGTCAGTAGTGGTACCGTTGGCATGGTGTAGTACAAGTGTCTGGGCTTTCATCCCGCTTGCAAGGCATAGCACCATGAAAAGGAATAGTAGTCTTTTTGTTATCATAGCAGTTATTTTTAGTTAGTAATAAATCAAATATAAGGACACAAAGAATGGCGTGGCCATCCTTATGCACTTACCTAAGGGGCAGACGTAGGATATTTGGAACCCCTCACTACGATGAAAGAATGCTGCCACGCCATAGCGTGGTGCATAGCTGATGCTCGTAGTGAGGAATGACCACCCACGGGTCTTTCCCTTTGCTAATTAAATCGAACTATTCCAAAACAGATTTCCTACGTCCTTTCGGTAAGTGCGAAATAAAAGCTAATGCATCTACAGCTCGGGATTTCTCCCCCAAGCCGTTGCAAATGTACAAAGAAATTTCTAATTTTCCAAACAAAACGCCGGAAAAGTAAAGAAAAGGCGGAAAAGATTTGATTCAACTTCTGCAAGGGATAAGGATTAAGGTAACATAAAGGCATTCTATCTATGGCAGGGTTAAGGTAAAAACCATTCAACTTTTTTCAGGGTAAGACAGAAACTGCACATTAGATTATTCCACACAATAGCAAGGTAATTGATTTCGAGACAGGGTAGTTCTGCGTCGCGGGGATGAAAAATACCCATTGGGTAACAAAATATGTTAAAACACGGACGTCATAACGAAATAATGCGTACCTTTGCAATCGTTATGGCAGACAAACACTTATATATCATCAGCGGCCCGAACGGCGCTGGCAAGACAACGGCATCCATGACGCTGCTGCCGGAAGTGTGGCAGTGCCGTGAATTCGTCAATGCTGATGCCATAGCCGTGGGACTGTCGCCATTCAATCCTGACAGTATGGCCATCGAAGCAGGGAAACTGATGCTCAAGCGCATCAACGACCTGTTGAGTCAAGGCGAGACTTTTGCCATAGAAACCACATTGGCTACAAAATCGTATGTTAACTTGATTCGGAGGACAAAAGAACTGGGATATAGTGTTTCGCTCCTATACTTGTGGCTTGAATCGCCAGAGACTGCCATCCGTCGCGTGGCGCTCCGTGTCAGCGAGGGCGGTCACAGCATCCCCGAGGACGTTATCGTCCGTCGTTATCATGCAGGATTGAAAAACCTTTTCCAATTGTTCATGCCAATCGTTGACTATTGGATGCTAGTGGATAATACCCGTACACCAAGAGTCATTGTGGCGGAGGGTGGTGCCGAGGTGTCAGATGTAATCAGAAACGTAGAACTTTATCAAATAATCAAAGGATATGTCGAATAATGAGTGGAAAGCAATGAGCCGGACAATGAGTGAAGGACTTGCAAGGGCAGAATACCAGATGGTGCGCAAAAAGGCTGAGAGGAATATGCAGACCATGCAGGGTACTCAGGAGGTTCCTGCAAAGGAGTTGCTGGAAAAGCTCTACCATGAGACCGTCGACTGACAATCCATCCCTTACGGCTCGCCAAGGAACTCGATGATGTGGAGGATTAAAATTTGTTTTTGCGAAATATCCTCCATCCTCCATCTTTTAGCGTAACTTGCTTACAATAAATACATTGCGGGTGGAGGATGATTGGTGGAAGATGGAGGATAATCCTCAAAAACACCTAAAACCGACTCAAAAAACAGTTGTTTGAACCTTAACGATAACGAAAACGATAACTGTTTTCCCTGTTGGTTCAAAGGCGGGGATTCAGAAGTTACGGCGATTTCTTCAAACAAAACGCTGGAAAAGTAAAGAAAAGGCAGAATATCTCTATGCTTCTGCGATTATATTTCTGAAAGGAAACAGGAAAAGGACAAAAGGTAATTGGAAACGAATTATCTTAATTAAAACGAATTTTGTCCACGAATAGCCTTAAACGGTTGAATGCAAATAATTGGCGATTTATTTTGCATTTCACTCGCTTATTCGTAACTTTGCAGGCGGAAACCAAACATGTTAGGACTATGACAACATTTGCATTGAATAATCTGTGGGCGTACTTGCAGGGGCTGTCACTTGCACAGAGTGACCGTGAGTGGCTGGCCAGCAAGCTGCTGGAGCCGAAAGCGGATGATGCCAAAACCGCCAAACAGAAGGAGTATGTAAAGGAAACGCTGACTCGCGCACTGAAGGAGGTGAAAGAAGCCAAGAATGAGGGACGCAAGTTGAAGTCCATGGATGAGCTCTTGGATGAACTTGAGGAGGCAGTCGTATGAAAGTAACTATTTCCACTATCGACGAGTTCGATAGGCAAGTTCATCGACTGGCGAAAAAGTACAAGTCGCTGAAGGATGATCTGAAAACCCTTCAGGAGGAACTCATGAAAAATCCCCTGCAAGGCAGCGATCTTGGCAGTGGCGTTCGAAAGATTCGTATGGCCATTGCCTCGAAGGGCAAGGGCAAGAGTGGCGGTGCACGGGTGTTGACGCTGAATGTGCTGGTGAGCAATGAGGATGGCGTCCACACTTGTGCCATTGGTAACCCAAGCGGAAATATCGACGTGACGCTGCTGACTATTTACGATAAGAACGAGATTGACAATGTTTCCGACGAATACATTTGCTGGCTCGTAAGTGAGGCGGGGCAGTAGTACTTCCTTTATTCGTGAAATATTATTCGTGAAATATCCTCCATCCTCCATCTTTTAGCGTAACTTGCTTTCAATTAATATGTTACGGGTGGAGGATGATTTGTGGAAGATGGAGGATAATCCTCCAAAACACCTAAAAATGACTCAAAAAACAGTTGTTTTAACCTTAACAATAACCTTAACGATAACGAAAACGATAACTGTTTTCCTTGTTGGTTTCAAGGCGAGGATTCAGAAGTTACGGTGATTTCTTCAAGAAATCACGGCACTTTCCTCAGGAAATCACGGCAACTTCTTGAGGAAATCACGGCAACTTCTTGAGGAAATCACGGCAACTTCTGCAACTTTTCTAGGTGATTTCTGGAACTTTTCTAGGTGATTTCTGAGTATTCCCAGCTTGGGAACAACACCTTATCCTAAGGATTTCTGCAGGTTTTCCTAAGGATTTCTGTGTGTCCCTGCCCCTGGGACAATTACTTTTCCTGAGGATAGGCACTTGTAACTTGCGATTTCTTAAGGCGATTTTGGGCGATTTTCACATATATCCTCCATCCTCCACCGATCATCCTCCATCCGTAAAACGTTAACTAACAGCCTATTAAATGAAAAGATGGAGGATGGAGGCAATTTCTTGAAATTAATATTTTGTATGCGGATTGCGGTGCAATGTTCCTACCTTCAGGTGGGAGAAATGAAGAGAAAAGCAAGCCTTATTATTAATAATGTGTAATTTCTGACTTAAAACTCATGATTCTCATGATTCTTTAGTATCTTTGCATGCAAGATTTTGACTATGCTTGCCGTAAGGCAAATAGAAGGAGATTCAATCAAGATAAATAATGTTTGCCAAAGGCTAATAAACGAAGACTGATGAAAAAACTAATCTTGGCCGTTTGCGCCGCTTGGTGCTTTGGTGATGCCACAGCACAAATCCAGACGAATGCAGGTATCGAGTACCTGCAATGTATGCAGAAAGACATGTCGACAGACTTCTACGACTTGGCTAATACCTATTTCCTGGCCGACTCGTTAGTGAGTTTCGACACGGTGAAGGGTGAGGGGCTGGTGCAATGGAAGCGCTACCGGCTGTCGCCGCGTCAGGCGTTCAACCTCAACGGCTACTGGCCAGTGAGGATGCAGATGCTTGACTTCCCCGATGCGGCGTATGATAACGACCCCGAGTTGAGACTGAAGATTGAGTTCATCACACCACGAACCGCGAGAATCCGCATGCTGACGACGCCGGTAGTCCCCAAGGACAACGATCAGGCCGACGTGATGTTCTGCGAGGGGTTTAAGAAAAGGATTGCTGATGCTGCCACGCTTCAGAAGGGTGGGGAGTGGCTGCGCACAACGCAGGGTGCTGACGCCATTGAGTATAAGACGCCGTATGGCAGCATCGCGATACAGAAGTTCCCTTGGCGCATCGTCATCAAGGACGCCAAGGGTAAGGTGCTGACGCAGACTCGCCACATCATCGACAACGACTCGACGCAGGTGAAGCTGCTGCCGTTCTCGTTCATCAAGCGTGGTTCGGACAACTCGCGCAGCATCAACCCCGTATTCTTGCTCTCGCCCGGCGAGCGCATCTATGGTTGCGGCGAGTCGTTCACCTCTTTAAATAAGGTGGGGCAGAAGGTTCACCTTAGTGTCACCGACCCGCAGGGGCCTGAGACCGACGGTATGTACAAGCCCGTGCCGTTCTTCTTCTCCAACCGCGGCTACGGCATGTTCATGCACACCTCGGCTCCCGTGACCTGCGATTTCGGCGCTTCGTACATCGGTGCAGACCGACTCTTCATGGCCGACGAGCAGATGGACTTCTTCGTGTTCTTTGGTGAACCCAAGGACATTCTGAACGAGTACACCGAGATTACTGGCAAGTCGCCCATGCTGCCGCTGTGGAGCTTTGGCACGTGGATGAGCCGCATCACCTATTTCTCGCAGGCGGAGGGCCTTGACATTGCCGCCAAGTTGCGTCAGCACCGTATTCCTGCCGATGTCATCCATTTCGATACAGGCTGGTTCGGCGTCGACTGGCAATGTGACTATGAGTTTGCGAAAGACCGTTTCCCCGACCCGGTGAAGATGTTGAAGCAACTGGCGAAGGACGGTTTCCATACCTGTCTGTGGCAGTTGCCATACTTTACGCCGAAGAACCGCTTCTTCCCAGAGATTATCGAACGTGGCCTGCACGTGAGGAATGCCAATGGCGGCATGCCTGTCGAAGACGCCATCCTCGACTTCTCCAATCCCGAGACTGTCGGCTGGTATCAGCAGAAGATTGAAGGTCTGATGCGTCAGGGCGTCTCGACTATCAAGTGCGACTTCGGCGAGGCAGCGCCCTACAATGGTTTCTATCACAGCGGTCTGGGCGGAATGTACGAGCACAACCTCTATCCGTTGCGTTATAACAAAGCGCTGTGGGAGGTGGTTGAGAAGAACCATCCCGGCGAGGGTATCATCTGGGCACGCTCGGCATGGGCTGGTTCACAGCGCTATGCCCTGCATTGGGGCGGCGATGCGGCTACAAATAATATAGGTATGTTGGGCGACCTGCGCGGCGGCCTGAGCTTTGGTCTCAGCGGATTCTCGTTCTGGAGTCACGACATGGGTGGTTTCGTCACGGCTTCGCCCGAGGACATCTACCGCCGTTGGCTGCCCTTCGGATTCCTGTCGAGCCATACCCGTGCCCACGGAGCACCGCCCACCGAGCCTTGGCTCATCTCGGAGAGCTTTACACAGGCCTTCCGCGAGTGTGCCGAGATGAAATACCGGCTGATGCCCTACGTCTATGCCCAGGCTAAGGACTGCTCCGAGCGTGGACTGCCGATGGTGCGCGCACTCTTTGTCGAGTTCCCGGAGGACAAGGGCGCTTGGCTTGTGGAGGATGAGTATATGTTCGGTTCGCAGATGCTGGTAGCCCCGCTGATGGAAAGTGGAAACAGCCGTGACGTCTATCTGCCGAAAGGGAAATGGATAGACTACCAGAGCGGTAAGGTCTATGATGGCGGTTACCAGACCATTGAGGCAGGACATATTCCCGCCATCATCCTGGTGCGCGACGGCAGCATTATTCCCCACGCACCGTTGGCACAACGCACGGACCAGATAGACTGGAACGCCATCGAGTTGCGCGAATACAAGGCCGACGCTACTTCATGCACAGGCCTGCTGTTCAAGCCCGGCGACGCAACGCCACAGAGGGTGACGGGTAAATGACAAAGTAGAAAACCGTGACAACTTCATATAACAGATAAGCTTATGGACAAAAAGAGTTTGATGATTGTTGCCCTTGCGTGTGTCACCCTGGGCTTACAAGGAAAGGATGGCGTACAGCTGCGCCGCAATCAGGTGGGATGCTATCCCGGACAAGAGAAGGTAATCGTTGTCGAGGGTGCCAACCCCGGCAAGAATGTGAAAATTACAACGCCTGACGGAAAAGTGCTGAAGGCCCAGAGCGTCCGTCGTGCCGTCTCGCCCTTCTTGGGCAAGAAACGCTATGTCGTTGACTTAGGAAATCTGTCTGCTACGGGCGACTACCGCTTGTCGTTCGGAGGAGAATCGTGCGTTCTGCACGTCAGCAAGCAGCCTTATCACGACATTGCCACAGCCTCGCTACGCCTGTTCTACCTGATCCGCTCTGGTGTGCCCATAGAGCAGGGTGGGGCATACAACCGTCCCCTCGGCCATCCTGACACCCACGTGCTCGTACACAACTCGGCAGCCTCCCCGTTGCGACCGGCAGGCACCGTCATCAGTTCGCCATTAGGATGGTATGATGCTGGCGACTATAATAAATATGTGGTGAACTCAGCCTTCAGCATCGGACTCATGTTTGCCGCCTATGAACAGCAGCGCGCCTATTTCGGCACCCTGAAAACTAACATCCCTGAGAGTGGTAACGCGACGCCCGACTTCCTCGACGAGATGATGTTCAACCTGCGCTGGCTCATGACGATGCAGGATCCGTATGACGGTGGCGTCTATCATAAGCTGACTACGCCGAACTTCGAGGGCTTCATCATGCCGAAAGACTGCAAGCAGCCGCGCTATGTCGTGGCAAAGAGCGTCACCGCCACCCTCGATTTTGCTGCCGTGATGGCTGATGCCGCCAGACTCTTTGAACCTTATCAGAAGGACTATCCCGGCTTCTCGTCTCAGGCTGCCGCTATGGCTGAGCGTGCCTATCGCTGGGCAAAGGCCAACCCCACAGCCTTCTATCGCCAGAGCCAACTGAAGGATCCCGCCGTGACGACGGGTGAGTATGGCGACGGAAGTGCCAACGACGAGTTCTTCTGGGCTGCCTCCGCACTCTGGCGACTGACGGGAGAGCAACAGTATCTCGACGAGGCACTTCAGCGTCAGCCCCAGCAGTTCACCACGCCTTCATGGGGCAACGTGGCATCGCTTGGCGCTATTGAGTGGTTGGCGGTTGAGGGGCAAGAGGCAAGAGCAAAGTGTGAAGAACTGAGAACCAAGATGCTTAGTCAGCTCACAGACTACTGCGACAACGCCATCAAGGGTGTCGAGCAGTCATCGTTCCAGTCGCCCTACGGTAACAAGGTTTCTGATTTCGGCTGGGGATGCCTGTCCGAGAGTTGCTGCTGCCAGGCTATGTTGCTGCTCTATGCAGACAAGATGATCGGCTCCAAGAAGTACCAGCGCTATGCCCTGCAGAATGCCGACTACTTGTTTGGACGTAATGCCACTGGCTACTGCTACGTGACGGGCTTCGGCGACTACAGTCCCATGCATCCGCATCACCGTCCTTCGGAAGCCGACGGCATTGAGGCACCCTTCCCCGGCATGCTTGTTGGCGGTCCCAATCCTGGACAGCAGGACAAGAAGGATATGCACAACGCCACCTATCCTTCGAACGTTCCCGATGAGTCGTATATCGACGCCATGGAATCGTACGCCTCCAACGAGATTGCTATCAATTGGAACGCCTCTCTTGTCGCTTTCCTCTGCTGGCTGGATGCCCTTGCAGAATAAAGGATACGTGGCATTTGAGACTCCTCTATTGAGGCTTTTCTCCTCCCCTAATTTGCTACTTTTTTCTATCAAAAACGTATAGTGCCGATTTCTTGATTTATGTTAATTAATTGATAATCAATGTTATAATTTCTTAGTATCCTTTGGCGGTTCGGAAAATAGTCCGTACCTTTGCACCTGATAACTATAGCGTGGCGCTGAAAGTCTCGGGGTGAGACGGTCATGCTTAAAAGGATAGCTTATGGTAAAATTTGGTAAGATTGCATGTTTGTTATGCATGATTTTGATGTTAGCTCCCATGAATGCTTCGGCAGGGACTAAGGGAAAGAAAAGCTCAAAATTTGACTGGAATCCCGTTATCGATGCGATTATCGAAGTGGAGAGCAATGGAAAAGCTGATGCCGTGGATAAAGGCGGCAAATCGTGCGGCGCGATGCAGATAACACCAATACTGGTGGAAGAGTGCAACCGCATTCTGGAACTGCGTAAAAGCAAGAAGCGCTACTCGATGAAGGACCGTTTCAGCGTCAGCAAGTCGAAGGAAATGTTCCTGCTTTTCCAGTCGTTTTACAACCCTAAGAACAGCGTGGAGTTGGCCATCCGCTCGTGGAATGGTGGCATGGGCCACACGAAAAAGGGAACTCAAAAGTATTTTGAGAAAGTGATGAGCAAAATGAAGTAGACGATTACTTTGTTCTAATAAGAAAAGAAGCCCGACGATGTCGGACTTCTTTTTTGTTGCTTTTAGTTGCGGAGGCAGGACTCGTCATCGTTTGCTTGCAAACGCTTTGACCTTGGTCAAAGAACTGCGGCCGGGAGCATGTCGAGTCCAGCCAAAAACAAAAAGCAGCCCGTGGGCTGCTGTAGTTGCGGAGGCAGGACTCGAACATGCGACCTCCAGGTTATGAGCCTGGCGAGCTACCAACTGCTCCACTCCGCGATATATTTCTTTTAAGCGGCTGCAAAGGTACAACTAATTTTTGAATTGACCAAAACTTTATGCTACTTTTATTAAAAATTAGCTATTTTCGAACATTTTTCTTGAAAATATTTGGCTATTTGGCAAGAAATACCTACTTTTGCACACGATATGGTTATGTGCAACGCCATGTGACCGAGTCAATAATAGTAATTCTGTAAATCGTAACAAGCAAGATGTCTATAACGAAGACCAGGCAAAAATTAGTGGACGTAGCCCGTCAGCTGTTTGCGAAGAAAGGGCTTGAGAACACGACGATGAATGACATTGCCCAGCAGTCGGGCAAAGGTCGCAGGACACTGTACACCTATTTTAAATGTAAGGAAGATATCTACTACGCCGTGATTGAGAGCGAGCTGGAGCGACTGTCCGACCAGTTGGACGAAGTGGCAGCTAAGCGCATTCCGCCACAGGAGAAAATCATCGAGCTTATCTACATGCATCTGAGCATGATCCGTGAGACGGTGGTACGCAACGGTAACCTTCGTGCCGAGTTCTTCCGTAACATCTGGATGGTGGAGAAGGTGCGCCGTAATTTCGACGATGCTGAGATAGAACTGTTCCGCAAGGTGTTCCGCGAGGGCAAGGAAGACGGTGAGTTCGACATTGACAACGTAGATCTGGTGGCCGACATCACGCACTATTGTATCAAGGGACTGGAAGTACCTTATATATATGGTCGTATTGCCCACGGTATGAAGGAGGAAGACACGAAGCCTCAGGTGGCTAAGATAGTCTATAGCGCGCTGGGCAAGAGAATTAAAAATTAAAGATCAAATATTAGATTATAAAAATTAAGAATTAAACATTATATTTCAGATTATGGGATTATTAGAAGGTAAGACAGCGCTGATTACAGGTGCTGCACGCGGTATCGGTAAAGCTATCGCGCTGAAGTTTGCCGCCGAGGGTGCCAATGTGGCATTCACGGACCTGGCTGTGAACGAAGAGACTGAAAAGGAAATTGCCGCCTTAGGCGTGAAGGCCAAGAGCTATGCCTCGAATGCTGCTGACTTTGCTCAGACCGAGGAGGTGGTGAAGGCTGTGAAGGAAGAGTTCGGCAGCATCGATATTCTGGTGAACAATGCCGGTATCACGAAGGACGGTCTGATGCTTCGCATGACGGAGCAGCAGTGGGACGCCGTGATTGCCGTTAACCTGAAGTCGGCTTTCAACTTCATTCATGCCTGTGTGCCTGTGATGATGCGCCAGCGCGGTGGTTCTATTATCAATATGGCCTCTGTCGTGGGTGTCCACGGTAATGCCGGTCAGGCTAACTATGCCGCCTCAAAGGCTGGTCTGATAGCCCTCGCCAAGAGCATTGGTCAGGAGATGGGTCCTAAGGGCATCCGTGCCAACGCCATTGCCCCCGGCTTCATCGAGACTGCTATGACGGCAGCTCTGCCTGAGGAGGTTCGCAACGAGTGGAAGCAGAAGATTCCCCTTCGCCGTGGTGGTCAGGTGGAAGACATTGCCAACGTGGCAACGTTCCTGGCCAGCGATATGTCAAGCTATGTCAGCGGCCAGGTCATTCAGGTCGATGGCGGCATGAACATGTAAAAAAGCGTTATAACGTTGTTTCGTCGTTATAACGCTCTGCCGAGACAATGTTATCTCTTAGATATTTGGCGTGTCCCAGATGCGGTTCTGGGTACACGCTATTTTTTGTGAGAGCTTGCCAACCTTCAGCAGGAAGTCGCCTTCCTCAAGTGTCCAGCGGCCGTCAGCTCCGACAAAGGCGAGGCTCTTGGCGGGCAACTGGAAGGTGACGGTCTTCTGTTCGCCAGGCTGCAGATCCACCTTGGTAAAGTCGCGCAGACGTTTGTTGTCAGGCACGATGCTGGCTACGAGGTCGCTGGAATAGAGCAGCACAGCCTCCTTGCCGGCACGGCTGCCGGTATTCTTGACATCGACGCTGACCGTCAGCATGTCGTCGGCAGTAAACTGCTCACGGTCGACACGCAGGTTGCTGTATTCGAATGTGGTGTACGACAGTCCGTAGCCGAAGGGCCATTGCAGGCTGACCTTGGCATCGTAGTCGTAGGCGCCAGCCATTGTGCCAACCTCCTCGCTGACTTTATAGTCGTAGGTGTGGAGCGAATTGATTTCTGCAGGATAAGTGTAAGGCATTTTCGCCGAGAAGTTGGCGTCGCCAGCAAGGAGGTTGGCGAGGGCGTCACCACCGTAGTTTCCTGGCAGGAAGATATGTACTACAGCCTTTGCTAACGGTTCGATGTCTGCCATCAGGCGCGGACGGCCTTCGTTCAGCACCAGCACGATGGGCTTGCCACTCTTTGCCAATGCCTTTACAAGGTTTCGCTGATGTTCTGACATCCACAGGTCAGTCAGGTTACCTGGTGTCTCCGTATAGCTGTTCTCGCCGATGCAGGCCACGATGACGTCTGCCGTAGCGGAAGCAATGACGGCCTTCTCGAAATGGGGTGCGTTTTCGTCGTAGTAGGCGCCGTCCTCATTATAGGTGATGGCCTGTTCCATCACGACATTTTCCTTGCCAAACTTGTTGCAGAGTGCTTCGTAGATCGTGTTGTACTTCTCGGAGAGGTCCTCTGCCTTCGAACCTTGCCACGTGTAGCTCCAGCCGCCATTCAGGCAACGCATCTGGTTGGCGTTAGGTCCTACGAGGAGTATTTTCTTTTCCTGGGCCAGCGGAAGTATGTTTTGTTCGTTCTTCAGCAGGACTATCGACTCTTCGGCAGCGCGAAGGGCCTTGTCGGCATGCTCCTGCGAACCGAACTTCTCATAGCCCTTGCCGCCCGTATTCGGCTCGTCGAAGAGACCCAGACGGTATTTCACACGGAGAATGCGGCGCACGGCATCGTCGATACGGCTCATCGAGACCTTGCCCTCCTGAACCAGTTCCTTCAGCAGGATGCAGAAATCGACGCTGTAGGGGTCCATCGACATGTCGATACCGGCATTGATGGCTATGCGGATGGCGTCCTTCTTGTCCTTGGCCACGTGCTCACGCTGGAACAGGTTGTTGATGTCGGCCCAGTCGGTTACCAGCATACCATCCCATTTCAGGTCCTCCTTCAGCCATTTCGTCAGATACTCATAGCTGGCATGCAGGGGGACGCCATTGACGCTGGCTGAGTTGACCATCATGGTCAGTGTACCAGCTAAGGCAGCAGCCTTGAAAGGCTCGAAATATTTCTCGCGAAGCATTTGCGGCGAGATGTATGCCGGTGTGCGGTCCTTACCGCTCCAAGGGACTCCGTAGGCAAAATAGTGCTTGGTGCTGGTGCCAACGTGGTAGCGGTCAATGTGGTTGGGGTCGTCGCCCTGATAGCCTTTTATCTCAGCGGCGACCATCTTTGCGTTGACGATGGCATCCTCGCCGAAACTCTCATAGATGCGGGGCCAGCGGGGATCACGTCCCAGGTCAACCACGGGGTTATAGACCCATGGGCAGTTGGCAGCACGGCTCTCGTAGGCAGTCACCTCAGCTCCCGTCCGTGCCAGTTCCGTATTAAACGAAGCCGCGATGTTGATGGGCTGCGGGAACAGCGTTCCGCCTTGTGTGTAGGTCACACCGTGGTTATGGTCCAGACCGTAGATGTCGGGGATGCCGATATACTTCATTGACTTCTCCTGAATCAGTCTGACCCACTCTTGCCACTGTTCTACGGTGGCAGCTCGGGTGCCTGGGGCATTGAGGAGAGAGCCCACCTTATACTTCGACAGGCATGTGTCGAGCATCGTCACGTTGAGTTGCCACTTGCCGGTAGCGTCGTACTTACCCATGATATCGAGGTTCAGCTCCAGCATTTGGCCGATCTTCTCGTCGAGGGTCATCTTGGCAAGGCATTTCTCAATGTTCTGTTCAATTTTCTCGTCACGTGGAATGGCGGTTTTCTGAGCCCAGGCACTGATGCCCACTAACAGTAGGGCAAAGGATAATAAAGTCTGTTTCATGTTTTGTAGTCGTATTTATACATTAATTTGCTGCAAAGGTAATAAAAAAAGAAGTGAAAAGTGAAAAATGAGGGGTGATTTTTTTACTGCCGCCGTAAATAAATCCTAATTCCTAATACCTAATTCCTATTTTATTCGTATCTTTGCAGGCGTTATGCAAGTCATTTACGAGGATAATCATATCATCGTCGTGTCGAAAGAGAGCGGCGAAATCGTCCAGGGCGACAAGACTGGCGACACGCCGTTGTCGGAAACGGTGAAGGCGTATATCAAGGAAAAGTATGCCAAGCCGGGTGCTGTCTTCCTTGGTGTCGTCCATCGTCTGGACCGTCCAGTCAGTGGTCTGGTGGTCTTTGCCCGTACGTCGAAGGCCCTGAGCCGCCTGAACACCATGTTTGCAAATGGCGAGGTACACAAGACGTACTGGGCCATTGTGGAGGCCTACCCCCAGACCCATCCCCAAGGGAGGGGAGTTCAGGTAGACTCGCAACAGCAAGGGGTAAGCCTCACCCATTGGCTGACGCGGAACGAGAAGCAGAACAAGTCGTATGCCTACGACCACGAAGTGCCTGGTTCGAAGAAAGCCATGCTGCGCTATCAGGTGATTGGCCAGTCGGAACGATACACGTTGCTGGAGGTGCAGTTGATGACAGGCCGCCACCATCAGATTCGCTGTCAGTTGTCGGCTATAGGTTGTCCCATCAAGGGTGACTTGAAATACGGTGCCAAGCGTAGCAATCCTGACGGTAGCATCTCGTTGTTGGCGCGACGCATAGAGTTTGTTCATCCTGTCTCGAAGCAGTCCATCGTGTTAGAGGCGCCGTTGCCGGAAGAAACGCTTTGGCAAGCATTTGGAAGTAAGATGTAAGAAGTATGAAGAAGAGGCTTTGGTGGATAGTGGGCATATTGCTGAGTCCTGTGCTGCTGTTTGTAGTGCTGGTGGGCTTGCTCTATCTGCCTCCTGTTCAGAACTGGGCCGTCGACAAGGTGGCCGAGATAGCCTCCGAAAAGACTGGAATGCAGATTTCGGTCGGCCATGTGGACCTCTCCTTCCCCTTGGACTTGGCGCTTGACGACTTCAAGATGATCAAGGATACAGATACCATTGCCGACGTTGATCGGTTAGTTGTCGATGTTCAGCTGTGGCCTCTGCTGAAGAGCCGCGTCGTCATTAATCAGTTGGAAATCAGCAACACCCGTCTAAATACTAATGGCTTTATTGAAGCTGCCTGCGTGAAGGGCGACTTCAAGCGTCTCTTCGTCAAAAGCCGCGGTATCGACCTGGATCGTCAGACCGTCGAGGTGAATGGTGCCCGCCTGGAAGATGCCCGTTTGGACATTGCCTTGAACGACTCCGTGCCTGAGGATACCACGACGACTGAGACGCTCTGGAAGATTTTTGCCGACAGCGTGACGGTGGTGCGTTCCGACGTGGCTCTCCACCTGCCAGGCGATACCATGAGCCTTGCCACACATATAGGTTCATTGGTGGCGCGTCAGGCTGATATTGACCTGGGCTCAAAGACTTACGCCGTGGGTAGTGCCGATTGGACGGGTGGTACGCTGCGCTATGACCAGAACTTCGTGCCTCGTGTCGAGGGCTTGGACTATAACCACATCGACCTGACGGACGTGAGGATAGGCGTTGACAGCATCTACTACCACGACCCGACGATGCGTCTCCACCTGCGCCAATTAACGATGAAGGAGAAGAGTGGCTTGCAGATTACCGACCTGTCAGGACCTGTCACGATGGAGAACGGCAACCTTCGACTGCCTAAAATCCATTTGGAAACGCCCAACAGTACGCTTTATTTGGCGTTGGACTATCCCTTGTCGCTGACCGACAGCATCAATCCCGGCAAGATGCGCCTGATGGTCGATGCGCAGTTGGGACGTCAGGACCTGATGCCGTTGCTGACAAGTCTTCCTGAGGGCTTGCGCAGCCAGTGGCCATACTATCCGCTGACGGTGAAAGGTCAGGTGAAAGGCAACCTCGACTATATGGAGTTCTCGGCTCTGGACCTCTCTTTACCTACCGTTTTCCACGTGAATGCTGACGGTTATGCTGCCAACATCAACGACCTGAAGCGCCTGCGTGCTGACGTTCAGTTCAAGGCACAGACGCAGAACCTGAACATGGTGACAGCCCTGTTGCCGCGCGACGTCCAGCGCCAGTTCCGCATTCCTGCCGGCATGAGTGCCGAGGGACGTGTCAAGGCTGACGGCAGCCAGTACTTTGCCGACGTCACCGCCCACGAGGGTGGGGGAACGTTGAAAGTGAACGGCAACTTCAATGCCAGCCGCATGGCGTACGACGCCCAGATCTCCGTCAACCATCTGAACCTCCACCACTTCATGCCCCACGACTCGCTCTATACCGTCACAGCCGACATCACGGCCAAGGGCAGCGGTTTCGACCTCTTCTCGCCCAGCACGGTGCTCAACGCCGATGCCACCATCAGTCAGCTGACCTACGGAGCCTGGCACATCCACGACGTCACGGCCCAGGCCGACGTCAGCTCCGGCCGTGCCCGAGCCACCATTGTCAGCCACAACGACCTGATGGAAGGTACGCTGCATTTCGATGGGCTGATGCAGAAGACGCGCATCGATGCGACCGTTGTTGCCGACGTGTCACGTGTCGATCTTTATCAGATGAGGCTGTTAGACCGTCCGTTGGCCATTGGCATCTGCGGGCATGTCGATCTCTCGTCCGACCTGAAATACAGCCACAATGTCAACGGTCTGTTCAACGACCTGACCCTTCGCGACTCGGCTCGTACCTATCGTCCTGCCGACATTGGCCTGCTGGTGAAGACGCGTCAGGACACGACGTATGTCCGTGCCCAGAGTGGCGACTTCATTGTCAAGCTCGATGCTTCCGGCAACTACGAAACCCTGTTGAAACAGCTGACAACGTTGGCCGACTCCGCCCTGGCGCAACTTGAAGAGAAAGTCATCGACCAGAAGGCCCTGCGCCGCTTGTTGCCCACCATGAAGATGCATGTTGAGAGCAAGAGCGACAACCCCATCGTCACCTTCCTCAAGTCGTCGGGTGACATCAGCATCCAGGACCTGCTGTTCGACATCACCTCGTCGCCTGAAAGTGGTCTGAACGGTCAGGGTTATGTCCATTCGCTGACGTTGGACGACACGCGCCTGGACACCATTACCTTCCGCATTACCCAGCGGCCGGAGTTCCTCTCCTTTGGCGGTCAGGTGCGCAACAACAAGAAGAATCCGCAGTTTGTGTTCAACGCCTTGTTCGACGGCGTCCTCCAGCAGCGTGGTGCCACGCTTGGCGTGCGCTATTTCGACAAGGACAACAAGCTTGGCGCCCGTCTTGGCGTACAGGCCGAGATGGTCGATAGCGGCATCAACCTCCATCTGGTGCCTGAGCGTCCCACGCTGGGCTATAAGGAGTTTAACCTGAACAAGGACAACTACATCCTTCTGGGCCACAACCAGAAGGTGGAGGCCAAGATAGACCTGATAGCCGACGACGGTACTGGTGTGAAGATTTACTCCACCGACAGCGACCCCACGGCCCTTCAGGACGTCACCATCAGCTTGAACCGCTTCAACCTGGCCGAAGTCACTTCCGTGATTCCCTATGCGCCGCGCATGTCGGGACTGATGGATGGTGACTTCCACGTGTTGCTCGATGCCGACAGCCACATCTCTGTCGTCAGCGACATGCAGGTTCAGAACATGGTCTATGAGCACAGTCCCTTAGGCAACATCAGCACAGAGCTGGTCTATCTGCAGAAGGAAGGCGACGCCCACGCCATCGAGGCCCACCTGATGAAGGACGACACGGAGATAGGACTTGTCACGGGTACCTATTTTAATAAGAGTGACGGCGGCGTCGATGCCAGGATTCAGTTAGAGCGTCTGCCCCTGTCGATGGTCAACGGTTTCGTGCCCGACCAGCTGTTCGGCTTGCACGGCTATGGCGAGGGTGAGCTGACGGTCAAGGGAAAGATCAAGGAACCGCAGGTGAATGGTGAAATCTACCTCGACTCGTCTTATGTCGAGAGTGTGCCCTACGGTGTGACGCTACGCTTCGACAACGACCCCGTGCGCATCGTGGACTCCAAGCTACTGCTGGAGAACTTCACCGTCTATGCCTACAACCAGAACCCGTTGAATATTCAGGGCGACGTAGATTTCAGCCACTTGGACCAGGTGATGGTCAATCTGCGAATGCGGGCCCGCAACTTCCAGCTCATCGGTGCCAAGGAGCGTCCTAACAGCGTGGCCTACGGCAAGGCTTTCGTCAACATCTTTGCCCGTATGAACGGACCAGTCGACAACCTCAACCTGCAAGGCCGTCTCGACGTGCTGGGCTCTACCGATATGTCGTACGTGTTGCGCGACTCACCACTTTCTACTGACAACCAACTTGACGAATTGGTGAAGTTTACCGACTTTGCCGATACGGCAGCCGTCGTCGTCGAGCGTCCTCCGCTGAATGGCCTGCGCATGGACATGACCATCGACATTTCCCACGGCTCCCACATCACAGCCTACCTGAACACCGACCACACCAACTACATCGACCTGATGGGTGGCGGTACGTTGCGCATGCTCTATACCCCTGCTGAAGGTCTGGGCTTGCGTGGTCGCTACACGCTGAACGACGGCGAGATGAAGTATTCCATGCCCGTCATTCCGCTGAAGACCTTTACCATCCAAGACGGGTCGTACATCGAGTTTACCGGCGATCCCATGAATCCTACGCTGAACATCAAAGCCACCGAACACAACCGTGCCTCGGTGACCAATGCCAACGGGGTAGGGCGCATGGTGGAGTTTGAATGTGGCGTCGTCATCACCAAGACGCTGAACCAGATGGGCGTGGAGTTTACCCTCGATGCGCCTGAGGACATGCAGGTACACAACGAACTGATGGCGATGGGCCTTGAACAGCGCGGCAAGCTGGCCGTCACCATGCTGACCACGGGCATGTATTTGGACAACGGCAATACGGGTGGCTTCAGCATGAACTCGGCACTCAGCTCGTTCCTCAGTTCGGAGATCAACCAGATTACGGGCAATGCCCTGCGCACGCTGGACCTCTCCGTGGGTATGGACAACGCCACCGATGCCTCGGGCAACATGCATACCGACTATTCGTTCAAGTTTGCCAAGCGCTTCATGAACAACCGTCTGAAGATAGCCGTCGGCGGCAAGGTCTCGACGGGTAGCGAAATCCAGGAGCGCAACAACTCGTTCTTCGACAATGTCACGCTGGAGTACCGCTTAGACCAGACTGCCAACAAGTTCGTGACGCTGTTCTACCAGAACAACAGTTACGACTGGCTCGATGGCTATACGCAGAAGTATGGTGGCGGCTTCATCTGGCGCCGTTCGCTGCAAAGCTTCTGGGACATCTTCCGCTTCAAGGAACCACAGCCCCAGATGCGCCGACCTCTCAGTCAAGACCGTCCTGGTTCTTCACAAGCCGCCGACCGTCCTACGGCCTCGCCAGACTCAATAAAGGTAAAAAAGTAAAAAGGTAAACGGTAAAAAAGTAAAAAGGTAAAAGTTAAATGATGACGACCACAGATAGCAAAGGAAGAATAATGAGAAGTAAGAAGGTAATGGTCTATTTACCTTTTTACCTCTTTACCTTTTTACTTTTATTCTCCTCGTGCTCGATGACGAAGGAGATTCCCGATGGCGAACAGCTCTTCACGGGTTTGAAGACCATTACCTACGACGCCTCCGAGGACAACGACGACTTTGCCTCAACACAAGAGGAAGTGGAGGCGGCGCTGGCTACGGCACCCAACGGCTCGCTCTTCGGCAGCAGCCGCTACCGCCTGCCGTTCTCGTTCGGCGTCTCCGTATGGAACCACTATCACGACAAGGATACCGGCTTCGCACGCTGGATGACGAAGACCTTCGGCAAACAGCCCGTGCTCATGTCGTGGGTGAACCCTGAACTGCGTGCCTCGGTGGCCAGCTCCGTGCTGCGCAACCACGGCTATTTCAACGGCTATGTGGGCTACGAACCCGTGCCTCAGAAGAATCCCAAGAAGGCGAAGATAGCCTACCACGTCACGCCGGGTCAGCTGTATCGTCTCGACAGCATCGGCTACTTCGGATTCCCTGCCGATGCTGACAGCCTGATACGTGCTACCGCCTACGAGTCGAAGCTCAAGAAGGGCGATCCCTTCGTGGTGGCCAACCTCGATGCCGAACGCGACCGCATCAGTACACTGCTGCGCAACAACGGCTACTACTATTTCCAGAAGGGCTATGCGTCCTATTTGGCCGATACGGTTGTTGTCAGCGGCAAGGCCCAGCTGCAGCTCCGCATGGCCGAAGGACTGCCCGACGAGGTCACCCGCAAGTGGTACATTGGCCGGGTCGCCATCAACATGCGCAAGACCCGTTCCGAACAGTTTACCGACTCGCTGTCAGGCCGTTTCTTCAAGGTACGTTTCGGTGGCAAGAAGCCCCCCATCCGTACCCGCGTGCTGATGGCAGACATCAAGCTGCGCCCGCGCCAGCTCTTCAGCTACGACAACTACGTGCAGTCCGTCAACAAGCTCAACGCGATGGGTCTGTTCTCCACCGCCGACTTCACCTTCACTCCGCGTTCGGCCACCGACACCCTCGACGTCCTGCTGAACTGCGTCTTCGACAAACCCTGGAACTACTACGTTGAGATGAACGTCAACGCCCGCACCATCGGTCGTGTAGGTCCTGAGCTGAGGATGGGTGTCACGCGGCGCAACGCCTTCCGAGGCGGCGAACTGATAGACGTCAACGTGCACGGCTCCTACGAGTGGTCCACCAGCGGCGGCTCGTCGATGAACAACTACGACTACGGTGCCGATGCGTCGATAGAGTTCCCGCGCATTATCGCCCCCTTCTTCGGTGGTAACCGCGTGCGCCGCGACCGTCGTCCAGGCGTTGGCCAGGAGCGTCCGCGCCGTCCGCGCCGCCGGTTCTATACCACGCCCACCACGCTGGCTAAGTTCTCGACCGACATCATTTATCGTCCTGCCTACTACAAGATGCACGTCGTCTCTGGCGAGTGGACCTACCGCTGGCGGACGTCGGCCCAGAGCAGCCACGAGTTCTCGCCGCTCACCGTGAAGTACCAGTTCATGAACAGCCACACCGACGCCTTCGAACAGTTGGTGGACTCGAACCGCTACTTGGCCGCCACCATGCAGGACTACTTCATCCCCGAGATGCACTATACCTATACCTACACGTCGCCGGCAGGACTGCGTCACCCCATACGCTGGGAAACCACGCTCACCGAGGGCGGCAACCTGCTGTCCGTGGGCTATCTGCTGGCAGGCAGGTCATGGACCGAGCGCGACAAGGAACTGTTTAAGAATCCCTATTCGCAGTTCCTGAGGATAGAGACCGACTTCACCAAGACGTGGACGCTCGGCAGCATGTCGTCGCTCGTAGCGCATGTCGGTGCAGGCTACATCTGGGTGTACGGCAACAGCGACTGGATGCCCATCTCCGAGATGTTCTATGTCGGCGGTGCCAACAGCATCCGAGCCTTCGGCGTGCGTGGCGTGGGACCGGGCTCCATGCCAGGTTACAACGACCGTGCCCTCGACTACCTGCTGCGCAACGGCAGCATGAAGTTTGTCTTTAATCTGGAGTACCGCCGCAGGCTCTTCGGCAGTCTGCATGGCGCCCTGTTCCTCGATTCAGGTAATGTATGGACGCCGCCTGGCGACAGCTATGACGATCCCGAGATCGACAAATTCTTCGCGCCCGGCAACTTCAAGCTCAAGAATTTCTTCCGCGAACAGGCTGTCGGCACGGGTTTGGGTATTCGCTACGACCTCGGCTTCCTTGTCCTGCGCCTCGACTGGGGCGTCGCACTCCACTTGCCCTACGACACGGGCAAGTCGGGCTACTTCAACGTCGACGGCTTCAGTCGCAACCAAACCCTACACTTCGCTATCGGATACCCGTTCTAAAGGAAAAATTGAAAATTATGGAACCACAGAAAGTTATACTATCAGAGAATTTGCGGCAGTCGCTGACCGAGGCGATTGGCGAGGTAAGGCACGACAGGCTGTTTGTGCTGTGTGACGAGACGACACGGGAGGCTTGCCTGCCCGTAGTGACAGACTTTGAGTGCATGCAGGGGGCACAGCTCATCACCATCCCTGCAGGAGACACCAACAAAGGTCTGGAGTCGGTGAGCCACGTGTGGGCGGAACTGCAGCGCATGGGGGCCACGCGCCATTCGTTGATGGTGAACCTGGGCGGCGGCATGGTGACCGACCTGGGAGGTTTCGCCGCATCGACGTTCAAGCGTGGCATCAGCTTCATCAACATCCCCACCACGCTGCTGGCGATGGTCGATGCCTCGGTGGGCGGCAAGACGGGCGTGAACTTCGGCGGTCTGAAAAACGAGATCGGCGTGTTTAACAATGCCAACTCGGTCATCTTAGACACCGTGTTCCTTAAAACACTCGACGAAGAGAACATCTGGTCGGGCTATGCCGAGATGCTGAAGCACGGACTCATCTCAGACGAGAAAATGCTTGGCGAGCTACTGACATTTGATATCGAGAAACCTGATTTAGACCAGCTCAAGTGTATGTTGGCTGAATCGGTAGCCGTGAAGCAGCGCATCGTGACGGAAGACCCGACAGAACAGGGACTGCGCAAGGCGCTGAACCTGGGACATACGGCAGGCCACGCCTTCGAGTCGCTGGCCTTGGAGCGCAAGCCCGTGTTGCACGGCTATGCCGTAGCCTGGGGACTGGTAGTCGAACTGTACTTGTGCTGCGCGAAGACCGGTTTCCCCACAGACAAGATGCGCCAGGCGGTAAGCTTCATCCACAAGCACTACGGCAAGATGACCATTACCTGTGACGACTATCCCCGTCTGTTGGAACTGATGCACCACGACAAGAAGAACGTCGGCTCAGCCATCAACTTCACCCTCTTAGGCGACATCGGCGACATCCGCATCAACCAAACCGCCACCGAAGACGAAATCAAGGAAGCCCTGGACTTCTTTAGGGAGAATTGAAGATTGCAACGCCACACTCTGCACTTCACCCTCCATTATCGCGTAGAAAACCTTCAGAAATCACCGTGATTTCCTCAAGAAGTTGCCGTGATTTCCTCAAGAAGTTGCCGTGATTTCCTCAAGAAGTTGCCGTGATTTCTTACAGTTATTGCCGTGATTTCCGAGGTAAAGTGCCATTTAGCCACACATTTACCTCAAAATAAGGTCATAATACTGAAATCTTTCGACGCTGTTTTTTGCGAGAAATACAGGAAAAAGCATCGGAAAAAGGGGGTCGTGCATGTCTTTTGACGTCCGTGAGACCAGCAATCGAACCCATTTTGTGCTTTTACCGAGGTTCGTCATAACGGATGCATAGGTTTGGTGGCGTCGTAATTCATTGATATTCTGTTATTTTGGCGAATTGCTACCAGCCTGCCCGTTACAGTTACAGTTGTTACAATATGGTTTCTTTCGGCCGAATGAACCCTAATATTATATATAACTATCTATATATCAATAACTTATATTATAATTACGGGAATCAGAGACCCCAGAAATTAACTGTAACAACTGTAACTGTAACGCAGACTCATAGGAATTATGAATTACCTACCAGGCCTCATTTCATCGTGACCTTGACGCTCCTGTCGCCTATCTTTATGATAGCCACACTGCCGGTCTGGAGGTTCGTATTAACCGTTGTACAGCCATTGTGGCTTGTTCCCTCGCCAGCCAAAGTACCATTGACGTTATAGACACCAATCTTCGTACCGTCGTCAGCACCCTGAACCGTCAGCACGCCGCCCTGGCTCTGAATCAGCAGAGGACTCTCCACATTGATTGCCGGAGCTGCTGTAGCCTGACCAGTAGTCTCGGTAAACACCGCCGAGCCCCATACAAGCGTTGCCGTGGCAATGTCGGAGTTCTCATACCCTTGCTTGGTGGCATAGACGCTGATTTCGTAAGTTGCCGAGAGCGTTATTCCGTCGTCATAGTATTTCCTGACGTCTGCATCCTTTATCTCACTCACGTATTCCACGCCATCCGTCTCACAGCTGAAGGTCAGCTTCTTTCCTCCATAGCTGATGGTCGGAGTAGCGCACTTCTGCGGTTCGGGGATATTGCCACCTTCTATGCTAACGATGCTCTTGAAGTTCTTCCAAGGCTCAGCGGCTCTATAGGCATTTACACTCTCCGCCGGCACATGAAGCGTGGCATATTCGATGTATGAATCATTAAATGCATCTGTAAATGTACTTGGAACATTGATAGCATGACAATAGACATCTGTCAGTTCTGGACATTTTGCGAATGCATAAGACTCTATGCTTTTTATCCCGCTTCCTATGGTGACCGAGGTCAGGCCAGAACATTGATAGAACGCACTATATTCAATGCTCGTTACGCTATTTGGTATGGTGACCGAGGTCAGGCCAGAACAATCACGGAACGCAGCATATCCAATGCTCGTCACACTATTCGGTATGGTGACCGAGGTCAGGCCAGAACAGCCAGAGAACGCATAGCTTCCAATGCTCGTCACACTATTCGGTATGGTGACCGAGGTCAGGCCAGAACAGCCAGAGAACGCACCAACTCCAATGCTCGTCACACTATTTG
>JAEEGG010000907.1_pt1 | contig 84976 bp, 59 predicted proteins | sample 9134161 | NCBI WGS metagenome assembly JAEEGG01 (sample SAMN16246543, study PRJNA631951) | gut metagenome | biome: gut microbiome; feature: rumen; material: CR-attached | host: Bos | place: Iran: Karaj | collected 2018-10
GTGGTGAGGAAGAACTACCTAACGGAGTCGTGTGTGCTGCGCCAGAAAGACTTCTCCGCACTTGAGGAGCAGCGTCGCCGCGAGGCAGAGGAAGAGGAACGCCAGAACGCCTGAGGAAAGCACCTCCTGAGGAAGGTGTGCAGCCGTGAAACTAAAAAAAACGAAATAAATTTGGTTTTTCGCGCACTTCTTCGTACCTTTGCACCTCATTTCAAGAATATATTATAATAAGGTATAAAAAAGAAAACGATGAACATTCAATTTGAAGCCCCCGAAAAGATCAATGGTGTGCTCACCATCACTATCGGGAAGGAGGACTACAACGAGAAGGTCGAGAAGACCCTGAAGGACTACCGCAAGCGTGCCAACGTGCCTGGTTTTCGTCCCGGCATGGCACCGATGGGTATGATTAAGAAGCAGTACGGTACGGCCGTGAAGGTCGACGAGATCAACCGTCTGCTGGGCGACAAGCTCATGGAGTATATTCGCGAGAACAAGATCCAGATGCTGGGCGAACCTCTGCCCAACGAGAAGCAGGTGGAGCAGGACCTGTCGCAGGACGGCCCCTTCACGTTTATCTTCGACATTGCCGTGGCACCGGAGTTTAAGGCTGAGCTGACGGCAAAGGACAAGATCGACTACTATACCATCACCGTCGACGACAAGCTCATCGACGATCAGGTGCAGATGTATGCCTCACAGGCCGGACAGTTCGAGAAGGCCGAGGTGTTCAGCGGCAACGACACCCTCACCGGTGACCTCCGCCAGCTGGACGAGAAGGGTAACACCCTCGAGGGTGGCATCACCACGGAGAGTGGTATGATTATGCCCGCCTATATCAAGGAAAAGAAACAGCAGAAGCTCTTCGACAAGGCCAAGCCCGGCGATATCATTACCTTCAATCCCAAGAAGGCCTATCCCGACAATGATGCCGAGGTGGCTGCCCTTCTGAAGGTAGACAAGGAGCAGGTGAAGGACCTGACGAGCGACTTCAGCTTCCAGGTGACGGAGATCCGTCATTTCCAGCCCGCTCCCGTGGACCAGCAGCTCTTCGACCGCGTTTTTGGCGAAGGTTCCTGCAAGGACGAGAAGGAGTTCCGTCAGAAGATTGCTGACATGGTCAGCGCCCAGCTCGTACAGAACAGCGACTACAAGTTTATGCTCGATATGCGTGCCTACCTCGAGAAGAAGGTCGGTGAGTTGCAGTTCCCCGAGGCCTTGCTGAAGCGCATCATGCTGAACAACAACAAGGACAAGGGTGCCGACTTCGTCGAGAAGAACTTCGAGGGAAGCATCAAGGAGTTGAAGTGGCACCTCATCAAGGAGCAGATTGTCGCTGCTACTGGCATCAAGATTGAGGATGACGACCTGATGGCTGCCGCCAAGGAGGCTGTCCGTGCACAGTTCGCACAGTATGGTATGCAGAACGTTCCCGACGATGTGCTGGAGAACTATGCTGCCGAGCAGCTGAAGAAACGCGAGAATGTCGACAACTTCGTTGACCGTGCCGTCGACGTGAAGCTGATTGACGCTGTGAAGAAGCTGGTCAAGCTCAACGAGAAGGCCGTTTCGCTCGAGGATTTCAACAAGATGATGCGCGGCGAGTAACTGTATTATCTCATCATATCTGACGACCGCTTGAGCGATGCTTGAGCGGTCGTTATTTTTTTTCTTTGGTGAAATTCTCTAAAAATATTTGGAGGTATCACGGAAAATGATTACCTTTGTCTATGAAACAAAAAAGATGATTATGAACGATTTCAGAAAATATGCTACCCAGCATCTGGGTATGAACGGTCTCGTCGTCGACGAAGTGATGAAGACGCAGGCACAGTACTTGAACCCCTACATCCTCGAGGAGCGTCAGCTTAATGTGACGCAGATGGATGTCTACAGCCGTCTGATGATGGACCGCATCATCTTCCTCGGCACACAGGTGGACGACTATACCGCCAACACGCTACAGGCGCAGCTGCTGTACCTCGACTCCGTCGACTCTGGCAAGGATATATCCCTTTATATCAACTCCCCTGGCGGCAGCGTCACCGCTGGACTGGGCATCTACGACACGATGCAGTTCATCGCGAGCGACGTGGCAACCATCTGTACGGGCATGGCTGCCTCGATGGCCGCTGTCCTGCTTGTCGCCGGCACCGAGGGTAAGCGTTCGGCTCTGCCCCACAGCCGCGTGATGATTCACCAGCCGTTGGGTGGTGTGCAGGGCCAGGCTTCCGATATCGAGATCGAGGCCAAGGAGATCCTGAAGTTCAAGAAGGAGCTCTACACCATCATCTCCGAACACTCACATACACCCTACGAGAAAGTGTATCAGGACTCAGACCGTAACTACTGGATGACGGCTGAGGAAGCCAAGGAGTATGGTATGATTGACAATGTGCTGAAGAGGAAGTAACAGATGAAGAAACAGTGTAACTTCTGTGGAAGAAGTGAACGGGAGGTGAAACTGCTGATTACGGGGCTGAACGGCAATATCTGTGAGGACTGTGCCGCGCAGGCATACAGGATTGTCCAGGAGCAGATGGCTCCGAAGAACCCCGCTGCCGCGAAGGCACAGAAGGAGAATAAGAACAGCGTGCCTAAGCCCCGTGAGATCAAGGACTATCTGGACCAGTACGTTATCGGACAGGATGAGGCCAAGCGCTATCTCTCCGTGGCTGTCTACAACCACTATAAGCGTCTGCAGCAGCCGCAGGATCAGGACGGCGTGGAGATTGAGAAGTCGAACATCATCATGGTCGGCTCTACGGGAACGGGTAAGACGCTCCTGGCACGCACCATAGCGAAATTGCTCGACGTGCCGTTCACCATCGTCGACGCGACGGTCTTCACTGAGGCCGGCTATGTCGGCGAGGATGTGGAGAGTATCCTGACACGTCTGCTGCAGGTGGCCGACTATAATGTGGAGGCAACGCAGCGCGGCATCGTGTTCATCGACGAGATAGACAAGATAGCCCGTAAGACCGATAATCCGTCGATTACCCGTGATGTCAGCGGCGAGGGTGTCCAGCAGGGACTGTTGAAGCTCCTCGAGGGAACAACGGTGAACGTGCCGCCCAAGGGCGGGCGTAAGCACCCCGATCAGGAGTACATCGCCGTCGACACACGTAACATCCTGTTTATCTGTGGTGGTGCCTTCGATGGCATCGAACAGAAGATTGCCCATCGTCTAAATACCCGTGTGGTGGGCTATAATTCTGTACAGAATGTAAGAAAAATTGACAAAAACGAACTCATGAAATATGTGCTGCCGCAGGACTTGAAGTCCTTTGGGCTCATCCCCGAGATTATCGGTCGCCTGCCGGTACTGACCTATCTGAACGCACTTGACCGCGAAGCCCTGCGCCGTATCCTGGTGGAGCCGAAGAATTCCATCATCAAGCAGTATGAGAAACTGTTCGAGATGGACGGCGTGAAGCTCGTCTTCACCGAGGATGCCCTGAATCTGATAGTCGACAAGGCAGTGGAGTACAAACTCGGTGCCCGCGGACTGCGTTCCATCGTGGAGAGCATCATGATGGATGCGATGTTCGAGACGCCGTCGAAAAAGCAGAAGACGTTTGAGGTCACCGAGGACTACGCCCGGCAGCAACTGGACAAATCACACTTACAAGTCTCGTAAGACGGGACAAAGCCTATGAAAGAAGGAAAGATTAATCTTAGTGCAGCCCTGAAGAAATTCTTCGGCTTCGACAAATTCAAAGGAGACCAGGAGGCGATCATCCGCAGCGTCCTCGATGGTAAGGATACCTTTGTGCTCATGCCCACCGGTGGCGGAAAGTCGCTGTGCTACCAGCTGCCGTCGCTGCTCATGGACGGCGTGGCTATTGTTATCTCGCCCCTCATCGCCCTGATGAAGAATCAGGTGGACGTCATCACAAACCTCAGTGAGCACGAGGGAACGGCGCACTACCTGAACTCGTCGCTGAACAAGGCGGCCATCGACCAGGTGAAAAACGACGTGAAGGCAGGTATCACGAAACTGCTGTATGTTGCCCCGGAATCGCTGACGAAGGAGGACAATGTAGAGTTTCTCAAGTCGGTGAAGATATCGTTCTATGCTATCGACGAGGCCCACTGTATATCGGAGTGGGGCCATGACTTCCGTCCGGAATACCGCCGCATACGTCCTATTATCAACGAGATAGGCCGCGCGCCGGTCATCGCCCTTACGGCTACCGCCACCGACAAGGTGCGTACGGACATCAAGAAGAACCTGGGAATATCGGACGCCGCGGAGTTCAAGTCATCGTTCAACCGTCCGAACCTCTATTATGAGGTACGGCCGAAGACGAAGGAGGTGGACAAGGACATCATACGATTCATCAAACAACACCCCTCGAAAAGCGGCATCATCTACTGTCTGTCGCGCAAGAAGGTGGAGGAGTTGGCGGAGATTCTTAAGGCCAACGAGATCAAGGCTGCCGCCTATCATGCCGGCCTCGACAGCGGCACCCGCTCACAGACGCAGGATGACTTCCTAATGGAGAAGATCGATGTCATCGTGGCAACCATTGCCTTCGGCATGGGTATCGACAAGCCCGATGTGCGCTTCGTCATACACTATGACATCCCAAAGTCACTGGAGGGCTACTATCAGGAGACGGGTCGTGCCGGCCGTGACGGCGGCGAGGGCATCTGTCTGGCGTTCTATAGCTACAAGGACTTGCAGAAGCTTGATAAGTTCATGGAAGGCAAGCCTGTGGCCGAGCAGGACATCGGTCGCCAGTTGCTCCAAGAAACCGCCGCCTATGCTGAGACTAGCGTCTGTCGCCGTAAGATGCTCCTGCACTACTTCGGCGAGGAATATACCGTTGAGAACTGCCGCAACTGCGACAACTGTCTGCACCCGAAGACGAAGATAGAGGCGGAGAAACAGTTGGTGCTGACGCTGCAGGTCATCCAGGCGCTGAAGGAGAACTTCCGTAGCGACTATATTATCGACTTTATCATCGGCAAGGAGACGGAGGAGATTATCGCCCACAAGCATCAGGATCACGAGCTCTTCGGTGCTGGCGAGGATGATGACGACAAGCTCTGGAATCCTGTCATCCGCCAGGCGTTAATTGCTGGCTATTTGAAGAAAGAAGTGGAGAACTACGGCCTGCTGCAGATTACGTCGGCTGGTAAGAAGTTCATGAAGCATCCGACGTCGTTTATGATTGTCAAGGATAACGAATTCGTGGCCGATGAGGATGGTACGCCAGAACATGAAGGTGGTACCAGCGCCCTCGATCCCGTGCTGTCGGCGATGCTGCGCGACCTCCGCAAGAAAGTCTCCAAGCGCATGGAGCGCCCACCGTATGTCATCTTCCAGGATGTTAGTATCGAGCAGATGGCCACCGACTATCCTGTGACGCTCGACGAACTGAAGAATATTCAGGGTGTTGGCGAGGGTAAGGTGAAGCAACCCTATGCCAAGGAGTTCGTTGATCTCATCAAGCGCTATTGTGAGGAGAACGACATCGTCCGCCAGGCAGACCTCAGGGTGCGCACCGTTGCCAAGAAGTCGATGCTAAAAGTAAAGATAATTCAAAGTATCGACCGCCAGGTGGCCCTCGATGATATTGCCAACGCTCAGGGCATCGATTTCGACGAGCTCCTTGACGAGGTGGAGGCCATTGTCTACAGCGGCACGAAACTGAATATTGACTATTTTCTTGAGGAGGTCATGGACGAAGACCATATCGATGACATCTACGACTACTTCGCCGATAGCGATACCGACTCTTTGGAAGAAGCCCTTAAAGAACTGGGTGGCGAATGCTCAGAAGATGAAATCCGCCTTGTCCGCATCAAATTCCTCAGTGAAATGGCGAATTGACGTTATTGAGAAATTGAGAAATTGGGAGATTGAGGGATTGAGGGATTGGGAAGTGATAAATTTGTGACGAAGCGTTAAGATTTGAGAAAAACGCTTAGCAGTCTGCAAATTTCTCATTTCTCATTTCTTATTTCTCATTTTATTTTAGTACCTTTGCACGCAATTTTAAGACACGATAGATTATGGCATCATTTATTGCAGACAAGATTGTGATGGACGGCCTGACATTCGACGACGTCCTCCTTATTCCGGCTTACTCGGAAGTACTGCCCAAGACGGTAGAGTTGAAAACCCGCTTCTCGCGAAACATACAGCTGAACGTGCCGTTCGTGACAGCTGCCATGGACACCGTTACAGAGAGCCAGATGGCCATCGCCATTGCTCGTGAAGGTGGCATCGGCGTAATCCACAAGAATATGTCGATAGAAAACCAGGCGCGTGAGGTGGCCATCGTCAAGCGTGCCGAGAACGGTATGATCTATGACCCCATCACCATCCCCCTCGGCTCGACGGTTGCCCAAGCACTCGACATCATGTCCGAGTACCACATCGGCGGCATCCCTGTGGTCGATGATGAGAAACACCTCGTGGGTATCGTCACCAACCGTGACCTCCGCTTCGAGCGTCGTCTGGATCGTCCCGTCGACGAGATTATGTCGAAGGACAACCTCGTGACCACCCATCAGCAGACGGACTTGACCGCTGCTGCCGACATCCTGCAGAAGAACAAAATCGAGAAACTGCCCGTCGTCGACAAGGACAACCGCCTCGTCGGACTGATCACCTATAAGGATATCACTAAGGCCAAGGACAAGCCCATGGCCTGCAAGGACGAGAAGGGACGCCTGCGCGTCGCTGCCGGCGTCGGTGTCACCGCCGACACCCTTGAACGTATGGAGGCGCTGGTCAATGCCGGTGCCGACGCCATCGTCATCGATACGGCCCACGGTCACTCCAAGGGTGTCATCGAGAAACTCCGCGAGGCAAAGATGTCATTCCCCGGCATCGATATCGTCGTGGGTAACATTGCCACAGGTGCCGCCGCGAAGATGCTTGTCGACAACGGTGCCGACTCCGTGAAGGTGGGTATTGGCCCGGGTTCTATCTGTACTACACGTGTCGTCGCAGGTGTGGGCGTTCCCCAGCTGAGTGCCGTCTATGACGTTTACAGCGCGCTGAAGGAGACGGATGTTCCCCTGATTGCCGACGGCGGACTGCGCTACTCCGGTGACATTGTGAAGGCCCTGGCTGCCGGTGGCTCCTGTGTGATGATCGGCTCGCTCGTGGCTGGTACCGAGGAGTCGCCCGGCGACACCATCATTTACAACGGTCGTAAGTTCAAGTCGTACCGCGGCATGGGTTCCCTGGAGGCCATGGAGCATGGTTCCAAGGACCGCTACTTCCAAGCCGACACAAAGGATGTGAAGAAGCTGGTGCCCGAGGGTATAGCTGGTCGTGTGCCCTACAAGGGAACGGTGCAGGAGGTCATCTACCAGATGGTCGGCGGTCTGCGCTCTGGTATGGGCTACTGTGGTGCTGCTACCATCGAGAAGCTGCATGAGGCGAAGTTCACCCGTATCACCAATGCCGGTGTCAACGAGAGCCATCCGCACGACATCACCATTACGTCAGAAGCCCCGAACTATTCACGGCCTAACGACTGATCCTGATCACAGATTACACAGATTTCGCAGATTTATAACGAGATGAAACTGAAAATGCTTTTTGTCGGATTGTTGGTCTGTGCCTCCGCAAGCGCTCAGACTAACGATCCTGTTATTATGACCATCAACGGTGAACCAGTTCTGCGCTCCGAGTTTGAGTATAGCTACAACAAGAACAACTCTGAGGGCGTCATCGATAAGAAGAATGTCGGTGAATATGTGGATCTCTTCGTGAACTATAAACTGAAGGTTTGTGCCGCCATGGATGCGAAGTACGACACTCTGACATCGTTCAAGCAGGAGTTCGCACAGTACCGCGACCAGCAGGTGAAGCCTACCTTCGTCACTGACGACGAGATGATGGTCGAGGCACATAACATCTACGACCGTACGGCCAACATGATCGGTCCCGACGGACTGGTGAAGACATCGCACATATTGCTACGTCTGAACCAGCAGGCTACTGATGCCGAGCGCCAGAAGGTGCGCCAGCGCATCGACTCCGTCTACAACGCCCTGAAACAGGGTGCCGACTTTGCCGAGCTGGCACAGAAGGTCAGCGAGGATCCTGGTTCGGCACGACAGGGTGGCGAACTACCCTTCGTATACCGCGGACAGCTGGTGAAGGAGTTCGAGGATGTCGCCTTTGCTATGAAGGAGGGCGAGATGTCGGGTGTCGTGGAGTCGCCCTATGGTTACCACATCATCCTGATGAAGGAGCGTAAACCCTTCGAGCCGTTCGAATACCATAAGGAGAGCATCTTGAAGTTCATGGAACAGCGTAACATCCGTGACCAGCTGGCCAGCCAGAAGGTTGACTCGCTCGTCAAGCAGTCGGAGGGTCGTTTGACCGCTGAGACGCTGATGGAACAGCGCGCCAAGGAGCTGTCAGCACAGGACGACGAGATGAAGTACCTCATCCAGGAGTACCACGACGGCCTGTTGCTCTATGAGATCAGCAACAAGCTGGTGTGGGAGAAGGCTGCCGAGGACGAGGCTGGCCAGGCACTGTACTTCAAACAGCACAAGAACAAGTACAACTGGGACAAGCCCCATTTCAAGGGTATCGCCTACCATACAAAGGACAAGGCTGACGTCGAGGCTGTCAAACGCTGCGTCAAGAAGCTGAAGTTCGGACAGTGGGCTGAAGCTCTCCGTCAGACGTTCAACGGCGACTCCATCATCCGCATCCGTGTGGAGAAAGGCATCTTCCGTCAGGGCGACAACGCCCTTGTCGACAGCGCTGTTTTCAAGAAGGATACCACCTCTGCGCCGGTGAAGGACTACCCCTACAGCGGCGTCTACGGCAAGGTCCTCAAGAAAGGCCCTGAGGAGTATACCGACGTGAAGGGACAGGTCGTCGCCGACTACCAGGATCAGCTGGAACGCGACTGGGTGGCTGACCTCCGCCGTAAGTACACCTTCACCGTCAACGAAGAGGTGCTCAAAACCGTCAATAACCATTAAACGATGAGAAAATCAGTAATCGTAGCGCTACTATCACTGACCGCTATTCTGGGTGCCATAGGCGATGGGACGTCCGTTGTTTATGCTGCAGCCCCGGCCGATAGTGTCACTTATTCGGCTGCCTCGGTGATCGATGAGGTGGTATGGGTCGTCGGCGATGAGGCTATCCTGAAGTCCGATGTCGAGCAGATGCGTCTGCAGGCAGCTATGGAAGGTGTCCGTTTCAAGGGTGACCCCGACTGTGCCATACCTGAGCAGATAGCCGTCCAGAAGCTGTTCCTCCACCAGGCCGCCATCGACAGTATCGAGGTTAGCGAGGCCGAGATTGCTGCGGGCATCGACCGTCAGATTGAGTCGTGGACTCAGATGGCTGGCTCGCGCGAAAAGCTCGAGGAGTACAAGAAGCAGACCATCAGTCAGCTGCGTGCCAGTCTGCACGACGAGTACCGCGACCGTCTGAAGGTACAGAAGATGCAGGAGAAGCTGGTCGAGAACATCAAGGTGACACCCGCAGAGGTGCGCCGGTTCTTCAAGGACCTGCCACAGGACAGCATCCCCTTCGTACCGACCGAGGTGGAGGTACAGATTATCACGCAGACACCGCGCATAGAGCAGGAGGAGATTAACCGTGTGAAAGACGAGCTGCGTAGCTATACCGACCGTGTGACACGTGGTGAGACGTCGTTCCAGACGCTGGCCCGCCTCTATTCCGAGGACCCAGCCTCTGCCCGTCAGGGTGGTGAGATGGACTATATGGGCCGTGGTGTCCTTGATCCGGCTTTCGCTGCTGTGGCTTTCAACTTGACAGACCCGAAAAAGATCTCGAAGGTCGTTGAGTCGGAGTTCGGCTATCACATCATCCAGTTCGTGGACAAGCGTGGCGATAAGATTAAGGTGCGCCACATCCTGCTTAAGCCGCGCGTCTCTGACGCAGCCATCGAGCAGTCGATCATGCGTCTTGACAGTCTGGCTTCCGATATCCAGGCAGACCGTCTGCCTGAGGCTCTTCAAGGTCATTTTGATGTAGCACATTTCACCTTTGAAGATGCCGTGGCACTGGCTTCCGACGATAAGGACACCCGTAACAACCGCGGTCTGATGTCCCAACTGACGGAGAACGGGCGTACGTCGCGTTTCAAGATGCAGGACCTGCCGCCGGAGGTAGCCCGTGTCGTTGACACCATGCAGGTGGGACAGGTGTCCCGTCCTTTCCAGATGATTAACGAGAAGGGAAAGACCGTCTGTGCCATCGTGAAGCTCAAGAATCGTAGCGAGGGCCATAAGGCCACTATCACCGAGGACTTCCAGGTGATGAAGGAGGTGGTGCTGAACCAACGCCGCATGGAGAAAATCCATGAGTGGGTTGTCAGCAAGATTAAGTCCACCTACGTGCGCATCAATCCTGAGTACAATAACTGCGAGTTTGAATACGAGGGGTGGGTGAGATAGGAAGTTCCGCCGGAATGAGGAATGAGAAATGAGTAATGGGACATGAGGAGGTTGCTGTTTGTCATCATCGGACTCGTCGGACTGGCCATGGTCTTTGCCATGCAGCCGGCACGGAAGCGTACGCCGCGTAAGAAGGCGCCGGACCAGCGTGTCTACTTGGTTCATGCCGACATGCTGCACTACGATCAGTATCGTAACCGTGACGCACAGGTCCTTAACGGCAACGTACACTTCACCCATGCTGGTGCCCGTCTCTACTGCGACAGCGCGTATTTCTACGAGGCATCGAACTCCTTCGAGGCCTTCGGTCATGTGAAGATGTACCAGGGCGACACGCTGTCGCTCTTCTCCGACTACGCCTTTTATGATGGTAACGACCAGATGGCTGAGGCTCGCTACAACGTCGTGCTGAAGAACCGGAAGACGACTCTCTATACCGACTCCCTGAACTTCGACCGTCTCTACGACAATGCCTACTTCTTTGAAGGGGGAAAGATGATTGACCAGGGCACAACACTCACCTCCGACTGGGGTGAGTACAACACGAAGACCAAGATGGCCGTCTTCAACTACGACGTGAAGATGCGCAACAAGAAGTTCTTCCTCACCACAGATACCCTTTATTATGACACGCGTCTGTCTATGGCACATATCGTCGGTCCGTCGGACATCACCTCGGGCAACAGCCATATCTACTCTGAGATGGGCTATTACGACACGAAGCTCGAGCGGGCACGTCTCATGGACCGCTCGGTGCTCAATAACCAGGGCAAGCAGCTCATCGGCGACAGCGTCTACTACGACAGCAAGTCGGGACTGAGCAAGGCCTTCCGCAACGTCGTCTATACCGACAGCATCAACAAGAACCGCCTTACCGGTGAGTATGGCGAGTACCATGAGGAGACGGGCTACGCCCTGTTTACTGATAGTGCCGTAGCTATCGATTTCTCACAGCGCGACTCGCTCTTCATGCATGCTGACACGTTCAAGGTCTTTACCTTCAACATTAATACCGACTCCGTCTACCGTAAGATCCACGCCTACCATCATGTGCGTGCCTACCGTATCGACGTGCAGGCCGTCTGCGATTCATTGGTCTACAACTCCAAGGACTCCTGTATGACGATGTACGACGACCCGATTGTCTGGAACATGTCCCAGCAGCTTGTCGGCGACAGGATAGATGTGTTCCTCAAGGATTCCGTCATCGACCATGCCCATGTCGTCGACAATGCCTTTTCCATAGAGCAGCTGCGCGACAGCGTGAATTTCAACCAGATATCGTCGAAGGAGATGTTCGCGTACTTCCAGAACGGTACCATCCACGAGGCGCAGGCTAAGGACAACGTCCTCATCATCTATTACCCGGAGGACGAAGCCGACAGCACTCTCATCGGTCTCAACTATACCGAGACCACGGAACTGCGCATCTACATGGAGAACGGTAAGATGCAGAAGATATGGATGCCGAAGGCCGAGGGAACACTCTATCCGATGAGTCAGATACCCCCTGCGAAGAAGCAGCTGCCGGGCTATGCCTGGTACGACTATATCCGGCCGTTAAGTAAACAAGACATTTTCGTCTGGCGTCCCAAGAAACAATGAGCGACCTGATACACCTCCTCCCTGATTCCGTTGCCAACCAGATTGCGGCTGGCGAGGTCATCCAGCGGCCAGCATCCGTCATCAAGGAGCTGGTCGAGAATGCCGTCGATGCCGGTGCCACTACCATCCAGGTGCTCATCGTCGATGCCGGTAGGACGTCTATGGAGGTAATTGATGACGGCAAAGGTATGTCCGAGACCGATGCCCGTCTAGCCTTCGAGCGCCATGCCACGTCGAAGATCCGCCAGGCCGACGACCTCTTCGCCCTCCATACGATGGGCTTCCGCGGTGAGGCCCTGCCCTCCATCGCCGCCGTTTCGCAGGTGGAGCTGCTCACACGTACGGCCGATGAGGAGATTGGTACCCATCTCACCCTCGCTGGCTCGAAGGTCATCAGCCAAGAGCCGGTGGCCTGTCCCGTCGGTGCCCACTTCAAGGTAGAGAATATATTTTATAATGTACCCGCGCGTAGGAAGTTCCTCAAGTCGAACGCTACGGAGCTGAACAATATCCTAGCGGCCTACGAGCGGATAGTCCTCGTCTATCCCGACATCAGCTTCTCGCTCCATAACAACGGTGCCGAGCTGATGAATCTCCGCCGTGGCTCGCTGCGCCAGCGTATCAGCGATGTCTTCGGACACCGCTTCAGTCAGGATCTGTTGCCCGTCGAGGTTGAGACGGCCATCTGTCGGATCACGGGCTTCGTCGGTAAGCCGGAGACCTCGCGTCGCCGCACCACCCAGCAGTACTTCTTCGTCAACGGCCGTTACATGAAGCACGCCTATTATCATAAGGCTGTGCTCAACGCCTACGAACGGCTCATCCCCGAGGGGACACAGCCGCCCTATTTCCTCTATTTCGACGTTTCGCCGGCCGACATCGACGTGAATATCCATCCTACGAAGACAGAGATCAAGTTCGAGAACGAGCAGGCTATCTGGCAGATTCTCACGGCAGCTGTCAAGGAGGCCATCGGCAAGTTCTGCGAGGTGCCCGCCATCCAGTTCGATACTGAGGGACGTCCGGACATCCCTGTCTTTGACCCTGTCAATGACGGCGCTCACGCACCGCAGCCAACCTATAACCCTTCCTATAACCCCTTCACGTCGCCATCGCATGGCAGCTCCCGACGGTCTGAAGCTCCTGTTCAAGACTGGACAGCCCTTTACGATGCTGCCCTCCCGAAGAGTGCACCTGCCGAGGCCCCCTCGTTCTTCGACGAGCCCGCCGCCGCTACCATTCTCCAGGAGAAGTCTCCGGCACACTACCAGTACAAGGGCCGTTACATCATGACCGCCGTTAAGTCGGGTCTGATGATTATCGACCAGCATCGTGCCTCCGTCCGCATCATGTATGAACGGTACCTCGCCCAGAAGAGTGCCCACAGCGCCGTGCCGCAGCGTGTCCTTTTCCCCGAGGTGCTCCAGCTTGCTCCCGCCGAGGCCTCCGTGCTCCAGCATCTTCAGGACGATCTCGTCGGTCTGGGTTTTGAGTTGACCGACCTTGGGGGCGGCAGTTTCGTGGTGAACGCCATACCGTCGGGTGTCGATGGCGATCCCCTGACGCTGGTACGCAACATCGTGGCCGATGCCGCAGAGCACGACGGCGCGACGGTCGAGCAGTCCGTCGACACCCTGGCGCTGACGCTGGCCCGCAACACCGCCATTCCCTATGGCCAAGTGCTCACCAACGACGAGATGGAAGCCATTGTCAACCAGCTCTTCTCCTGCTCGAACGTCAACTACACCCCCGACGGTCATGCCGTCCTCAGCATCCTGCCGCAGCACGATATCGAGCATCTGTTGGGCTGAATTAGTTAATTCCTGTTAAGGAAAGAGAAAAATCTCAACCATCAACGCTTAACTATCAATTTATCTTCGTACCTTTGCAGCGCTTTTGGAGAAAAGGGGCGTTTAGCTCAGCTGGTTTAGAGCATCTGCCTTACAAGCAGAGGGTCGGCGGTTCGAATCCGTCAACGCCCACGAAAAGATTGAGAAGATTAACAGGAAAGACTTCCGCAGCCGATGAGGGTTGCGGATTTCAGTTTGCGCAAGAAGAGATAATTATCTAAAAATGGAATTGAGAGAACTGACAGCCATCTCGCCTATTGATGGCCGCTACCGCAGCAAGACGGAACCTCTTGCAGCCTATTTTTCAGAGTATGCACTCGTACGCTACCGCGTGCGCGTAGAAATCGAATACTTTATCACACTGTGCGAACTGCCGCTGCCACAGCTGCAGGACGTTGACCATAGCCTCTTTGAGCCGCTGCGCGACATCTACCGCAACTTCACCGTTGCCGATGCCCAGCGTGTCAAGGATATCGAAGCCATCACGAACCATGACGTCAAGGCCGTCGAGTACTTTATCAAGGAGAAGATTGACGAGTTGGCCAAACTGTCAACGGTCAACTCTCAGCTGTCTACTTGTAAGGAGTTCATCCACTTCGGCCTGACTTCACAGGATATCAACAATACCAGCGTACCCCTCTCCATCAAGGAAGCCCTTGAGCAGGTGTACTACCCCCTCGTTGAGGAGCTCATCGAACAGCTTCACGACTATGCCGAGGAGTGGCGTACCGTCCCCATGCTCGCCAAGACCCACGGACAGCCGGCATCGCCGACGCGCCTGGGTAAGGAGGTCATGGTCTACGTCTACCGTCTCGAGGAGCAGCTGCGCGCCTTGAAGGAGACGCCCCTCACCGCGAAGTTCGGCGGTGCCACCGGCAATTTCAACGCCCACCACGTGGCCTATCCCCAGTACGACTGGCATGAGTTCGGCAACCGCTTCGTCAGCGAGAAGCTCGGACTGGAGCGTGAGCAGTACACCACACAGATCTCTAACTACGACTGGCTCGGTGCTGTCTTTGACGCCATGCGCCGCATCAATACCATCGTCATCGACCTTGACCGCGACTTCTGGATGTACATCTCGATGGATTACTTCAAGCAGAAGATCAAGAAGGGTGAGGTGGGCTCCAGCGCCATGCCCCATAAGGTGAACCCCATCGACTACGAGAACAGTGAGGGTAACCTTGGCATCGCCAATGCCATCCTCCAGTTCCTGGCTGCCAAGCTGCCCGTCAGCCGTCTGCAGCGCGACCTCACGGACTCCACCGTCCTCCGTAATGTCGGTGTGCCCATGGGTCATGCCCTCATCGCCTTCCAGTCGACCCTCAAGGGTCTGCGCAAGCTCATCCTCAACGAGCAGAAGCTGCAGGACGACCTCGACAACACATGGGCCGTCGTCGCCGAAGGCATCCAGACCATTCTGCGCCGCGAGGCGTACCCCAACCCCTACGAGACATTGAAGGCGCTTACCCGTACCAATGAGAAAATGACCGCCGAGACCATTGCCCGCTTCATCGACACCCTTGACGTCAGCGATGCCGTCAAGGACGAACTGCGTGCCATCACCCCATCAACCTATACCGGAATGTAACCAACACGTTTTAACGTCATCGCGTTATAACGATATAACGAAAAAGTAAAGATTATCATGGATTTCGAAAACGAGAAGAGCTTCGAGGAGAAGCAGACAGAGAAGTCGACGAGCAGCCGTGAGGGCTATCAGTCGAACGACCATTCAGGAAACAGTTTCCAGCGCGAGTATCGTCCGGGCCGCTCCCCGCGTCCCCGTATTCACACAGCACAGTCCCGCCCGTTTGGTCAGGATCGTCCTGCGTATAACCGTAATAACGATGAGGGCGGTTTCCGCCCCGAGGGTTTCGGTGCCGGCCTTCAGTCGGCCTCTACCCGTCAGCAGGGTGGCTATGGTCAGCAGGGTGGCTACCAGCCTCGCCAGCAGGGCGGCTATGGCCAGCAGCGTGGCGGCTACCAGCCCCGTCAGCAGGGAGGCTACCAGCCTCGCCAGCAGGGTGGCTATGGTCAGCAGGGTGGCTACCAGCCCCGCCAGCAGGGTGGCTATGGTCAGCAGCGTGGCGGCTACCAGCCCCGTCAGCAGGGTGGCTACGGCCAGCAGCGCGGCGGTTATGGTCAGCAGGGTGGCTACCAGCAGCGCGGCGGCTACGGCCAGCAGCGCGGTGGCTATGGTCAGCAGGGTGGCTACAAGCCTTTCAACAAGCGTCAGCGCACTGCCGACTACGATCCCAATGCTAAGTACAGCATGAAGAAGCGCATCGAGTATAAGGAGGAGCACTTCGATCCCAACGAGCCGATCCGTCTGAACAAGTTCCTCGCCAATGCCGGCGTCTGCAGCCGTCGCGAGGCCGACGAGTTCATCCAGGCTGGTGTCGTTTCCGTCAATGGCGAGGTGGTCACCGAACTGGGCACGAAGGTGCTGCGCACCGACGTGGTGAAGTTCCACGACGACCCCGTGACACTTGAGAAGAAGGTGTACGTCCTGCTCAACAAGCCGAAGGACTATGTCACCACCAGCGACGACCCCCAGCAGCGCAAGACGGTCATGGACCTCGTGAAGAACGCCTGCCCGGAGCGCATCTACCCCGTCGGCCGTCTCGACCGTAACACCACCGGTGTACTGCTGCTCACCAACGATGGCGACCTCGCCTCGAAGCTCACCCACCCGAAGTTCCTCAAGAAGAAGATCTACCATGTCTACCTCGATAAGAACTGCACCGCCCACGACCTCCAGCAGATTGCCGAGGGCATCCAGCTCGACGACGGCGACATCAAGGCCGACGACATCCAGTATGCCGACGCCAACGACAAGAAGCAGGTGGGCATCGAGATTCACAGCGGTCGCAACCGCATCGTCCGCCGTATCTTCGAGAGTCTCGGCTACAAGGTCCTGAAGCTCGACCGCGTCCAGTTCGCCGGTCTCACTAAGAAGAACCTGCGTCGCGGTGACTGGCGCTACCTCACCGAGGAAGAGGTCGACCGTCTGAGGATGGGGGCGTATGAGTAAATAAATTAGAAATAAGATGAAAAGAACAAAGATAATCGACGTGCTCCAGAGCACGGAATATGGAAAGGAAGTCTGTGTGAAGGGCTGGGTGCGTACCCACCGCTCTTCCAAGGCTGTCGACTTCATCGCCCTGAACGATGGCTCGACCATCAAGAACGTACAGATTGTCGTTGACCCCACGAAGTTCGATGAGCAGCTGCTGAAGGACATCACCACCGGTGCCTGCATCGGTGCTGTCGGCACACTCGTCGAGAGCCAGGGTGCCGGCCAGAGTAGCGAGATCCAGGCCACCGCGCTGGAGGTCTACGGTCTCTGCGGCAACGACTACCCCATGCAGAAGAAGGGCCAGTCGTTCGAGGCCATGCGTAAGAACGCCCATATGCGTCTGCGTACGAACACCTTTGGTGCCGTCATGCGCATCCGCCACAATATGGCGATGGCCATCCACACCTATTTCCATGAGCACGGCTTCTACTATTTCCACACGCCGCTCATCACCGCCAGCGACTGCGAGGGTGCCGGTAATATGTTCCAGGTGACCACGAAGAACCTTTACGACCTGAAGAAGGACGAGCAGGGCAAAATCATTTATGACGATGACTTCTTCGGCGAGCAGACGTCGTTGACCGTCAGCGGCCAGCTTGAGGGCGAGCTCGGTGCCACCGCTCTGGGTGCCATCTACACCTTCGGCCCCACGTTCCGTGCCGAGAACAGTAACACCCCGCGCCACCTCGCCGAGTTCTGGATGGTGGAGCCCGAGGTAGCCTTCCTCGACCAGGAGGAGCTGATGGACCTCGAGGAGGACTTCATCAAGTACTGTGTCCGCTGGGCCCTCGACCACTGTAAGGATGACCTGGAGTTCCTGAACAAGATGATTGACAAGACGCTCATCGAGCGTCTCGAGGGTGTGCTGAAGGAGACCTTCGTTCGTCTGCCCTATACCGAAGGAATAAACATCCTGCAGGAAGCCATCAAGAACGGCCACAAGTTCGAGTTCCCCTGCAACTGGGGCGACGACCTCGCTTCCGAGCATGAGCGCTACCTCGTCGAGGAGCACTTCAAGAAGCCCGTCATCATGACCGACTATCCCCGCGCGTTCAAGTCGTTCTATATGAAGCAGAACGAAGAGCAGGGCGAGGGTAGCGTAGGCTACAAGGGCGCCATCGCCCCTGGTCCAACGATGCAGGGCACCGACGTACTGTTCCCGCAGATCGGTGAGATCATCGGCGGCAGCGTCCGTGAGGAGAGCTATGATAAGCTGATGGCTGAGATCGAACGTCGCCAGATGGATCAGACACACCTCTGGTGGTACATCGACACCCGCCGCTGGGGTTCGTGCCCCCATGCCGGCTTCGGTCTGGGCTTCGAGCGACTCATCCTCTTCGTCACTGGTATGTCGAACATCCGCGACGTGATTCCCTTCCCGAGGACACCAAAATCTGCAGACTTTTAAAAAAAACTTAAAAAATGTTTGCATATTCAAGAAAAAGTCGTAACTTTGCACGCTGAAAGCCAAGGTATGGGTTTCCTGAGCCCTACACCTTATTATATATAATAGAAGTTTAACAAAAAAGACTTGCCTATGGTAGCAAACCTCTGTAAACAAAGCCTAAAAGGGCGTAAAAACGTTAAAATGCAGGCAGAATAACGGATTTTGCTCAATTTTTTGGGCAATTTTCGAAAAAATATTCGATTTTGTTTGCAAGATTTCAGATTTATATCTATATTTGCACCAAAAATGTAGCCTCTAATAGGGGATGCATGTGAAAATTGAGAGAAAGAAATAATAAGTGAATAACTAGTTTTTATTAATTTAAATTATTAATCGTATGAAAAAAAGATTAATTGGTACATTGCTTCTGGGAGCACTTATGGTGTCTTCCACAAGCATGTTCACGTCTTGTAAGGACTACGATGACGACATCAACAACATCGTCGCAACGAAGGCCGACAAGACAGAACTCCAGGAGGTCAAGAAGTCTCTTGAGAACGAGATTAGCGGTCTCAAGGATCAGCTTTCGACCGTCACTGGCCAGATCACAACTCTGACCAACAACAAGGCAGACAAGTTCAATGTTGATGGTGAGACCTACAACCTTGAGACTGTCTGGAACCAGCTCTTCCCGCTGATTGAGAAGGAGGCTAACCTCCGCACTCGTATCGGTGAGGCTGAGGAGGCTATCGATCTTCTTGAAGACATGATCGGTAGTAAGATCAGCCAGTCTGAGTACTTCAAGGACTGCAAGAACTACTACGAGGCTCTTGAGAAGACTTGGGCAAAGGTCGCTTCTGTTGACTCTGAGCTGGGTAAGGCTCTGCAGCGTATCGAAGGTCTGGAGAACGCTATCAACGACGAGAAGACCGGTCTGATGGCTGTCTACAACGACCTGCAGGGTCAGATCAAGGCTCTTGGTGCTCTGACTGATCGCGTTCAGACTATTGAGAGCGACTATCTGAAGCAGGCTGATAAGGAAGAACTGCAGAAGAAGATTAAGGATGAGAAGGAAGCTCTCGAGACGAAGATCAATGGCCTCGAGACCGCTTTGAGAACGGCTATCGAGCAGGCTGAGGCTCGTGCTAAGACCTATGCTAAGGATCAGGCTGACGCCGCTCAGGCTGAGGCTATCAGACAGTCTAAGGAGTACACCAACCAGGAGCTGGCCAAGATGGGTCTCCGTGTTGACTCTCTGGCAAATGTGACGAAGGGTCTGTCTGACCGCATCGACAAGAACTTCGCCCTGATCAACATCCTGAACGTTTACGTTCGTCAGGCTCTCCGTGGTCTGGTATTCTCTATGGATACTTACTATGCTGGTATTGAGGCTACTGACCTGACCGTGCTGTGGTACAAGAAGTACACGCTCAATGAGGCTAAGGCTGACGAGATTGAGCTCTACGGCTATGCTGGTCCTGAGCAGGGTTGGAACAATCCTCAGGATGAGCCTATGTCCGCTGACAACTATCTGGAGCGTCTGAATGCTCACAAGCACGTTAATCTTGACTTAACCACTCGCTATGCTGCTACTTCTGAAAGTTATAGCAAGGTGCTGAAGTTCCAGGCTAAGTACTACATGAACCCGTCGAGCGCTGCTATCAGCGACGCCGCTGGTACTGTGAAGGTGTATGCTTTTGACAAGCCCTATCATCTGGCTATCGACACTATCATGGAGGACGGTGATGTTGAAATCGTTCTGCCGAAGAGCGAGTTCAATGGTCTGGAGACTGAGTATGGTGCTGGTATCAAGGTTGTTAACTGGAAGACTGAGAATGGTATGCTGATTGTCGATCTCGACTGCACGAACCCCAACAAGATTCGTAGCATCCTGAATGACAACGCTGTCACCGTCTTCGCTGCTAACGTTAACGATAGCATCACTTCTGATTTCGCCGCTCTGTACAAGCAGGACGTGAAGGATCTCCGCATCTCTCACACCCCGCAGACTGCTAACGGCTATGCTAACCACAATGGTGCTCTGATCCACAACGGTCAGCGCTTCGGTTCTCACAAGGCTGAGCAGGTTAACAAGCACTGCGGTTACTGCTCATATAAGGGCGACAACCAGCTGGCTGAGTATCAGAGTGGCCTCCACCTGATGCAGACTGTTGCTGAGGCAGCAGGTACAAGTGGCGTTACTGGTAACGGTACTGCTAATGCTAAGGCTGACAAGTTCAAGGATTCTCCTGCCGGTGGTTTCGACTGCCAGGATAGCGTTGGCTACAAGGATACCCTTGACCTGATGAAGCTTGTTGAGGTTCACTATACTGTTTACGATGCAAACGGCGAGAACGCTACTCACACCAAGATGTCTGCTGACATGATTAAGGCTGCTGGTCTGAAGTTCCGCTTTGCTCTGACAGGTCTGTTCTATGGTACCAACCAGACCTCTGAGTCTGCTCACGCTGCTATCAAGCACGAGGTTGCCAAGGACGGTAGCGACTCTATCTGGTGGCTGCGTCCTCAGATGCCTGACTCCATCATTAAGGATGGCGTGAAGGAAGGTGTTGCTGTTGCTTGGAACGCTACGAAGAAGGGTACCCTCGTTGGTACACAGGCTCGTCAGACCATCGGTCGTACGCCGCTGGTTCGCGTAGAGCTCTATATGCCCGGTGAGGATGGTAAGGACGTCGTTGTTGACTACGGCTACATCCGCATCAAGATTGTTGAGCATCCGAAGCAGATTGATGAGTATGTTGAGCCTATCTACATGGTTGAGTACAATACTCCGGGTATGACCGCTTCTCAGGACTTCTGTGCTGCACTTGGCGGCAAGGGAATGGAGTTCGTACAGCGCTGGATTGAGATGGAGTACGACATCATGTCCGACATCGACATCACGCAGAATGAGTTCGAGTCTAACTACATCTATGACGGTGATGGTGAAGTCTTCAACCAGTTCTATCTGAAGAAGGTTGGTAATGGCTATGTTCCGACTGCTGTTACAAACGATGGTTCTGCAACTGATGAGCTCGGCCAGATCAGAATCCGCCGTAACTGGGAGGATGAGCAGACTTCTGTAGTCGAGTGGAAGGTTACTGACGCACAGCTGACTGCTTATGCTAACAAGCTTGGTGGTGACGCTTCTAAGGCTAACCTCGTACGTGTCGCTCGCTTCCAGAAGAGAGGCAATAGCACTCTCCCCGCTCCGCAGTATCCGACTTACATCTATGTTGCCTTCATCCCGGCTGGTCTGACCATCAGCGCTGAGCCCACTGTTAGTGGCGTTCTGAACTGGGAGAACGAGTTCAACAGACGTAATACCTCTAACTGGTATGCTAAGAACGCTAATCCTGATCCTGTCACGAGAGTTGTGACTCCGGGTCTTGTTGAGATTCACGCTCAGACGCTGAGCCCCGAGGATACAAGTGCTAAGGAAGAGTGGACTGGCCAGGCTGACTCGCTGACGACTCACCTGCCCGACGTCTTCACCAAGGCTAGCAACGCTGCTGGTGTTCCTAACAAGCTGATCACTCCGACTAACGATGCTTATGACAAGTTCATTACCATCAATGGTGCTGACATCAAGGGTAGAAGCCTGAAGCTCGATCTCGTCTTCGTTGACTCTACCTATAAGGATCAGAAGTTCAAGGCTAACAACGGTAAGAGCTACAAGCTCGAGGTCATCAACAAGGGTAAGGCTCTGGGCGCTTACGAGAGCACCTATACTTCTTGGAAGGATACTCCTGCTGACAAGCGCGATACAGTTGCTATCATGTACTTCGATCAGGACGAAGCTTGTGATGCTAAGGACTCTATCAACCACTGGCAGGTTGGCTATCGCAACAACTACGTTGCTGACGCTCTGCTGAACTATGCTGCTCACGACGAGCTCGCTAACGATATCGTCAAGGCTGTGGTTGGTGTGAAGGCTACTTATGCAACCTGTAATGTGCCTCTGTCTCAGAACACGTTCGACATCCGCTTCCTGCGTCCTATCAACGTCAAGAACTCTGACAAGACCGTGGGTGATGCTGCTGACAACGGTAAGCAGATTATCTACCTCCGCGACTGTGTGAGCTTCACCGACTGGCGTGACGTTCCGTTCAAGACCGAGTACTGGTACTACTATGGCATCCAGTTCATCGAGATTGCTGACGTTGCTGAGGGTCACTTCCTCGCTGAGAATGCTGAGGTGATGACTGACCTTGATGCCGATGGTAACGTTTCGACGAAGGCTCCTCTGGTTGACAAGAACCCGTTGCTTGACCTCGTCTATGAGTACAAGCCTGAGGATGCCGTCGAGGGACCCGGTGAGCAGGAAGACTTCGGTTACATTACCTACAGTAACTTCTCTAACACCACTCAGGAATTCCACCTGTGGCTGCCGATTAAGGTGACCTACATCTGGGGTGAAATCTATACCACTGTCCAGGTGACCGTTAAGGCTACCCAGGGTAACGGCGGTACGGGTACGAATGGAAGCCGTCAGGCTAAGTAAGTAAGATCCTAACGGATATCTATAGATATAGGGGAGGGGTATGATACTCCTCCCCTATTTTTAATCTTAAAACGCGATAATAACCATTTACGCGATGAAACTGAAACAACTGTTTTTTATTTCAATGGTAGCCGTGCTGGCATTCAGCTCCTGCAGCAACAAGAAGAAGCAGGAAATTGATCTTGTTCTCCGTCCTGCCTCGATGGTTTACACTGCCCAGGACTCTGCCGACATCTGGAACCTCTGCCAGCAGTTTGCTGACTTCTTCGGTAAGAACGACTTCGAGTCGTGCTCGATGATGCTCAACACGTTCCGTAACGACAGCATCTTCCCCTATACCGACAAGCAGCGTAAGGAGTATATTCAGAAAGTGCAGATGTTCTCGAACTACGGCTGCCGCATCGATGCCTTTGTGCTCCACAGCGACCGTAACAATGAGATTAGCCTGAAGGTGAAACTTTTCAACATCGGTACGCTCGACGACGATAAGGGCATCACCCACCTGTTCCTGAATCCTGTAAAGGTTGAGGATACCTGGTATCTGACGCTCCGTGACCAACGTGCCGACGGCGTTAAGAAAGTCTATTGATTGTTTTTCAAGATGATGAAAACACTGAATTATCTGTTCCTGTCGCTTTGCCTGCTCCTGATGACGGCCAGTTGCAGTAAGAAACCTGATTCCAGCCTGCCTGCGAAGCTTGTCTACGAGCAGACTGATCAAGACCTCGGGTCAGTCATTATCGAGGATGGTACACGCGTGGTAAAGTACACCATTCGTAACGATGGCGGACATTATATCTACCTCGCTGATGTCGTGTCCTCATGTGACTGTACGAAACTCGATTTCAGCAGAGATAACCTCTGGGCTGGCGAGAAGACCACCATTAAAGTGACGTTCGATCCGAAGGATCTCCCCGAGGGCGACTTCGAACGTATGATCGGCGTCTATACGAATATGAAACAACGTCCCGACACCCTGTACTTCCACGGTGTCGCAAAACATAAGTAAATGAGCAGTATTTTCCGAGGCCTTTATCTGGCCGTTGCTGTCGTGCTGTTATCACCCCCTCTGTTGGCTGATAACGGCACGGTATTGCATTTGTCGAAAAGCGGTTCTGCTGCTGGCGAGAAGACTGTTCCTGTAGGAGCGACGATTACCTTCTCTTCTGAGGGTATGATAATCTCTTCCGAACAAGGCGCTATAGCGTTTGACAGCTTCGATGCCATCGAGTTCAGTGCCGACCGTAGTGCCGCCACCCCGTCACAAAGTGGTTCCGGTTCAACGCCAGGGACCATGAAGACGGTCAACATCCAGTACCCGGCACCAGTCTATCCAGAGCCAAAGGACCTCGGACAGGGCGAGACGACGCCTGAACCGGGACCGGATGACCCCGATCCTCCCACACCTGTGACCTATGACCTGAGTGGTGCCACCATCACGGTGAAGGGTACGTACGTGTATACTGGTGAGGCGGTTTCTCCTGAGTACACCGTTACTTACAACGGCACGCAGCTGACTGCCCACGAGGATTTTACCGCCCAATTGTCTGACAATACCAATGTTGGTACCGCTACCATCACCATTACTGCCGTTGATGGCAGCAGCTATACGGGCAGCACGTCGCAGACGTTCACCATTGCTCCATGTGACCTCAGCGAGGCAACGGTCAGCACAGAGCAGTCGACATATATCTATACCGGCCTGGCCATTGAGCCTGTCGTCACGGTGGTGCTCGACGGCAAGACGCTGACTAAGAATGTCGACTATACGGTGAGTTATAACAAGAATGTCAATGCTGGAACTGCCGTCATTAACGTTCGCGGTAAGGACAACTACACCGGTTCCGTCGAATCGGCGTTCACTATCGAGAAACCTGTTCCCGAGTCTGACATTGTCGTGACCTTAGACGATGAGGCGATAGAGCCGATAGTCGATCCCACGAATACGCTTGCCAGTTATAAATGCTCACATGGAGAAGTGACTTTGATTGGCTATTCTGCCGAAACAGGCGATAGCGTGACCTTGATGGTGTATCCGAAGAGTGGTTATGTCATCAGCAGCTTCTTGCTGTCGGAGAACCTGGACTACAAGGAAAGTCCTATTACGGGCACTTCCATGCAATATAAGTATGCTAAGCCCGCCGGAAAGCTGACGATTGCCATCGTCTTCGAAGAGAAGCAGGCTGACGGAATCGCTGAGAACACCGCCGACGGTCTCCGCTTCACGGTCATCGACCGCCAGACGGTGCGCATCACCGGTGCCGAAGAGACTGCTAAGGTTAACGTCTTCGATGCCCGCGGTCAGCACGTGGCTGCCGATGTGCAGCGTTCTGAGACGGATATTGTTGTCCGTCTGGCCAGTCAGCCGCAGAGTCTCTATATCATCCAAGTCAATAACAACACGTTCAAGATCTATAAAAAATGAAAAAGACAATATTATTAGTGGTTTGTGCCCTCTTGGGCGTGCTGTCGACCTCGGCACAGCAGATGGTGTTGAAATACACTGATCAAGATGGCGTGCAGCAAGTGTTGCAGATGGAGGTGTGGCGCATCGACCAGATGCAGTTCGTACCAGGTAATTCAGTGACGCTGACGGACACCCCTAACATTATCGACTTTGGCTTGGGCGTGCGCTGGGCCGACCGCAACTTGGGTGCTGCCAGTGCGAAAGATCCGGGCCTTCTGATAGGCTGGGGTGACACGACGCTGACGAACTACTCCACGAAACTGCAGTATTTCCCGACCACGACGGCTCCGGCACAGATCTCTGCCAGTCAGTACGACGTCGCCAAAGTGAAATGGGATGAGTCGTGGCATATGCCTACTGAGGCTGAGTTGCAGGAGCTGATTGACGCCTGTAACTGGGAGTGGGTCAACGATGTCGAGAACGATAGCGTGGGTGTCGTGGGTAAGTTGAAGACCGACGAGGCAAAGACGATTTTCTTCCCCGCTGCCGGCTACCGTCAAGGAAAGACCGAGGCTGACAAGACAGCTAAGGGCTACTACTGGACAGGTATGTTGGGGCAGGCAACCGACAAAGCGAAAGCCCGGATGATGAGTTTTTCTGAAGGCACTCCGACACCGACGGTCGCCGAGGATTTCCGCTACCTCGGACTGGCTATCCGTCCCGTCACGGGACCGGTGGTCGTTCCTACGGGTCTTGGCACGGTGACGGCATCCAGCATTGAGGCACAGAGTGCCACGGTGACGGCTACGCTGACGGGTGACTTGGAGGATGCGCCGCAGGTGACTATTAAGTATGGTACGAGTGCAGATAACTTAGCCTACACCAAAACCGTCGATGAGGCAGCGTCTACGATAACCATTAACCTCACCGGTCTTTTGCAGAACACCACCTACTACGTGAAGGTCATTTTGCAGACTGACAATGGCACATTTGACCAGACCATTAGCTTCGATACGAAGAAGTTAGATAAGTTCCCGGTGGCAGAGGCGGTCAACCTTGGTCTGTCCAGCGGCACCAAGTGGGCATCGTGGAACATGGGTTCGACGTCAGCGATGCATGTGCCGGAAACGCAGTATGCTCGTTATGGCTGGGGTGATCCTACGGGAGAAGTGCATTCTCTCTATGCAAGTGATTATCTGATTTCACAGAACACGTCATTCAAGAATGGTAATATCATTGATATTGCCGGCACGCAGTACGATATTGCCACGGTGCAGTGGGGAACGGGCTGGCGTCTGCCGCGTCAGTCTGACTTTGAGGAACTTATCCGTGAGTGTACCGCCGAGAGAGGAACCTTCACCGATGCCAATGGTGTGTCGCATTACGGCATTAAGTTTATCGGTCCGAATGGCAGATCTATCCTCCTTCCTGCGGCAGGCTTGAGGAATTCAAAGGGCAACCTCGTCTCCGATAACAGCCTGTGTGCTTACTGGGCGAGCACCAACCTGAATAACGTCAGCGTACCTATCCCTATTGTCTATTCGACCTCTTTGAGTGTCGATTCTAAGGGCCCCATCTATTACCAGTTGGCCATTCGTCCAGTCTATGAAGAGACCAGCGGCTCTTCGTCAGGCAGTGGCGGCGGTGAGTCTGGTGGTGAGTCTGGTGGAGAGCCTGGTGGTGAGTCCGGCGGTGATTCTGGACAGACACAGCCCGAGACACCTTCTGCAGGTAATGCCGTTGACTTGGGTTTGAGTATCTACTGGGCTGACAGGAACGTCGGCAGCTCTAGTGCATCGAATGTTGGCTACTACATCCCCTGGGGCGATACGCAGTCGCGTAGCGATTATTCGCAGTCGACCTATATTCACTACAAGAACAATGCCTACGTGGTGACTGGCCTACAGCCGCTGCCAGCGCAGTATGATGCTGCTTCTCAGGTATGGGGTGGCGATTGGCGTATGCCGACGATGGAGGAATGGAGCGATCTGATAAACTATTGTGACTGGGTAGAAGAAGGTGACGGCTTCCGTGTCTATAAAAAAGGCTCCACGAAGAAGAGCGAGAGTATCTATCTGCCTACATCGGGCTATAAGATTACGGATAAAGGCAGCGTTACTACTATGAGTCGGAGTTACTGTACCTACTGGACCAGTACGTTGAGTACGACGGTACAGTATAAAGGAGCAAAGGGTATGGCCTTCTTGGGAAGGCCGAGCTCAGACTACAAGACCGTGACTGTCTACGACCGTTATCAGGGTATGCCCATCCGACCAGTGAAGAACAAGTAAGATCAGATACCTCTTTATAAGGGCGTTTTCTACCGAAAAACGGCCGGAAACGCCCTTCTTTTGGGAAAAAAGCACGTTTTTTTAAAGATTTTTGCAAAAATTTGTAGGTAAATCAAAAAAATAATGTAACTTTGCCCCCGAAAAGTGTAGATATATATCATTATCAATTAAATACAAATTATGAAAGCATTAAAGACTTTGTTTGCTGTAGCCCTCTTCGCTATGGGTGCTGTTACAGCAAATGCCCAGGCTACATATACTGATGCCTCGGGTAACAAGTATGAGTTCCAGAAGCACTTCTTCCTCAACCTCGAAGGTGGCGCACAGTACACGCTTGGTGAGGCAAAGTTCAAGGATCTGATCTCTCCGAACGTACAGCTCGGACTGGGCTATCAGTTCTCGCCCGTCATCGCTGCTCGCCTGCAGGCTAACGCTTGGCAGTCGAAGGGTGGCTGGAACGGTTTCTATGTTGGCAATGAGGCTCCTCACACCGAGACCTACAAGTGGAACTACGTGGCTCCCGGCATCGATGTGATGTTCAACCTCTCGAACCTCATCTGCGGCTACAACCCCCTCCGTGTGTTCAACGTGACCGCCTTCATCGGTGGTGGTGCCAACTTCGGCTGGGGCAACGAAGAGGTTAACGACATCGCTAACCAGCTCGTAGCCAACCAGAAGAACCTGAGCAACTTTGAGCTGGAGTATCTCTGGGATGGCAGCAAGATTCGTCCCTTCGGACGTGCCGGCCTCGAGCTCGGTTTCCGTCTGAGCGACGCTGTCAGCATCATCGTCGAGGGTAACGCCAACATCCTGAGCGACCACTACAACTCTAAGAAGGCTGAGAACGCTGACTGGTACTTCAACGCACTGGCTGGCCTCCGCATCAACCTCGGTAAGACCTACAACAAGATTGTGCCTCCCGCACCCGTTCCCGAGCCGGAGCCCGTTGTTGAGCCCGAGCCCGCACCTGCTCCCGCTCCCGCACCTGTCGTAGAGAAGATCGAGCCCATCCGCCGCGACGTCTTCTTCCTCATCAACAAGACTGACATCCGCGACACCGAGGCCCAGAAGGTGAAGGACATCGCCGACTACCTGCAGAAGTATCCGAAGGCTAAGGTCGTCGTTACTGGCTATGCTGACGCTGGCACTGGTAACGACAAGATCAACGACCGTCTCGCTGCACAGCGTGCTGACGTCGTCGTGAAGGCCCTGAAGGAGCAGTATGGTATCGCTGAGGATCGCATCAGCTACGACTCTAAGGGTTCGCGCGTACAGCCGTTCGCTGAGAACGACCTGAACCGTGTCTCTATCTGTATCGCAGAGTAATCCGCACACACTATAGGAAATTTTGCAAAATAGGTTGCAAAGTTGCTGAAACCTTTTGGGACAGCAGCTTTGCAACCTTTTTTAGGTTACAAAGGTTGCATGAGGTTGTATGGGATACCTTTAGCCGTGAAAAGATGGTCTTTAGCCGCAAAAAGGTCACCTTTAGCCGCGAAAAGATGACCTTTAGAAAGCTAAAGCTTACCTTTACACTCAGAGCTCAGCGCGCATATCCATGGGGGTAATAAGCTCTGCGGGAGCAACCGGCTCTTCGGGGCTAACAGGCTCTACAGGGCAGATGGCACCGTCCTTGAGGTGGATAGTGCGGTCGGTCAGGGTGGCCAGCTGCTCGTCGTGTGTGACAATGACAAAGGTCTGTCCGAATTGGTTGCGCAAGTCGAAGAAGAGCTGGTGGAGCTCCTGTTTGTTCTGCGTGTCGAGGGAACCGGAGGGTTCATCGGCGAGGATGACAGCGGGGTTATTGACGAGGGCGCGTGCCACGGCGACGCGCTGCTTCTCGCCGCCGGAGAGTTCGGCGGGCTTGTGGTCGGCACGGTCGGCGAGGCCCATGAACTGCAGCAGCTCGCGTGCGCGTTCCTTGGCTTCTTTGTTGGCCTTGCCGGCAATGTAGGCGGGAATCATGATGTTCTCCAGGGCGGTGAACTCCGGCAGCAACTGGTGGAATTGGAAGACGAAGCCGAGGTGGCGGTTGCGGAAGTCGGCGAGGGCCTTCTGCGAGAGAGTGGTCACGTCGATACCATCGACACACACGGAACCCGAGTCCGGGCGGTCGAGGGTGCCAATGATTTGCAACAGCGTGGTCTTGCCGGCGCCCGATGGTCCGACAATACTGACTACTTCTCCACGGTCGATGTGGAGGTCAATGCCTTTGAGTACTTGTAGTGAGCCGAAACTCTTCTTAATTTCTGTAACGTCAATCATTTGTTCTTGATTTTATCAATATTGCGCAGCAGCCAGTCGTAGACGGACTTCTCTTCATGGTGCTGTGCCTCGGTGAAGCTCATGCGATCCTCCTTTTGGTCACCATACTGGTCGGGGAAGATGATCATGAGATTCTTGCCAGAGAAGTAGTGCTGGAGCTCGTCGGGCAGGCGCTCGAGGGCGTTCTTGTAGGAGATGGTGCCCTTACGGGCGGTGACGACGACGAAGAGTTGGTCGTCGGCGATGTGTGCGGCGAGCTGCGGTAGCTCGTTCCAATGGGCCATGGGCGTGAACTCCGTGCGTACGGAGGGGTGCAGGTTGTTAATGTACTCGGCGATGAGCACCAGCGACTCCTGACGTCCGTGGAACTGTATGCGGCAGTCGAGCTGTCCTGCGAGTCGGCAGAGGCGCTCAAGCCAGCGGTGGAAGCCAGGCTCGAACTCGGCGCGGCTGGGCACGGCGACCTGTATGCGGCGCAGCGTCGTCAGCGGCTGTACGAATCGCGAGAGCATAATCTGGCGGTTCAGACCGTTGTAGAGACTCTGCAGGAAGTCGCCCCAGAACTTCGCGTTGCGCTCAGTATGTACGTGCATACCGAGGATAATCTCTGAGCAGCCGTATTCGCGGAAGGCGTGCTTGATGCCGTTGGCGATGTTCGTGGCCAGGCGTACCTGCGTCTGCATGGGCACGTCGGCGGCAGCGGCCTGCTGCTCGAGCTTCTCCAGGAGATGGAGACCCTCTTCGCGGTGGCGGCTGGCCGACTCGTCGTCGTAGACGACGTTCAGCGCCACCAGCCCCTGCTGCTTACTGCTTGGCGTGTGGCGCATGAGGATGGCCTGCTCGAGCAGCTGCGGCGCAATCTCAGGGTATTTGACGCAGAGAAGTACCTTCTCGTGCGTGGTGCGTGGTGAGTGGTCTGCGGAGGACAGTGAAGACTGGTGCTGGGCGAGGGTCACCTGCTGGGCGGCGTGCTGGGTCATCAGCGACGAGATGACGCAGGTGACGAGGATCATCAGCACGACGCCATTGAGCATATCGTCGCTGACCAGGAAGACGCCGGGTTCCACCTCCAGTCGCATACCCACCATGACCATCGCGATGGCGCCGGCGGCGTGTGCGGACGTCAGACCGAACATCATATGGCCGTCGCGCTTCGGCAGACGGAACAGGAGGCTGGAGAGGTAGGCAGCGACGGCCTTGCCGAAGGTGCCGAAGAAGGCGATGAGCAGCATCACCCACAGCACGTAGGGACCCTGTGCGATGGTACGTACATTGATGAGCATACCCACGCCGATGAGGAAGTAGGGTATGAACAGGGCGTTGCCGATGAACTCCAGACGGTTCATCAGGGGCGACACGTGGGGTATGTAGCGGCTGAGAATAAGTCCTGAGAAGAAGGCGCCGAAGATGCCCTCTAGGCCGATGAAGTCCGTCAGCGCGGCATTGAGGAACATCACCGCGAGGATGAAGATAAACTGCATGACGGCATCGCTGTAACGGCGCAGGAAGTAGCGCGTCAGGTGGGGGATGATCCATAGCATGGCGGCGATGTATCCCGCTAACTTCAGCACGAACAGCGGCCAGAAGAGAAGTTGGTAGTTGATGGTTGACGGTTGGCTTTCATCGTGACTACGGAACTGGGCGGCCAGTCCGGCAATCATCACGAGCGACAGGAACAGCGAGATCATCGACGCCCCGACGGAGAGGGCCACGCTGCTGTGCTTCTGCAGGCCGTAGCGGCTGATGATGGGATAGGCGATGAGTGTGTTCGACGCCATGATACAGCCCAGCAGGAACGCCGCCGTCGGCGAGTAGTGGAGCAGGGTGACGGCCATGACGTAGGTGAGCCCCAGGGGCACGAGACACGTCAGCAGTCCGAAGACAAGGAAGCGGCGGGTGTTGCGCTTCACGCCCTCCATGTCCATCTCCAGACCGGCAAGGAACATGATGTAGTAGAGTCCCACCCGGCCAAAGAGGTCGAAAGAGCTGTCGCGCTCGAGGATGTCCAGTCCGTAGTGGCCGACGATGACACCCGCCAGTACCAGTCCGATGATATGCGGTATGCGCAGTTTGCTCATGATGATAGGAGCAAACAGAATCATCAGCAGGACCACGAAGAAGATGAGCGTGGGGTCGGTGATGGGAAAATACGCCGCTAATTGTGCCATTCTGCGTGCAAAGTTACAAAATAATTGAGAATTGAGAATTGAGAATTGAGAAATTTTAGTACCTTTGCAGCCAAAATTGTAACATTAATAGTTTTTACGCTGATGAAAGTAGCAATTGTGGGCGCTTCAGGCGCCGTGGGCCAGGAGTTCCTGCGCCTGCTTGACGAGAGAAATTTCCCGATGGATGAACTGGTGCTGTTCGGCTCTGAGCGTAGCGCCGGCACGAAGTATACGTTCCGTGGTAAGGAGCTGACGGTGAAACTGCTGCAGCATAACGACGACTTCAAGGACATCGATATCGCCTTCACCAGCGCCGGTGCCGGCACGTCGAAGGAGTTTGCCGAGACCATCACGAAGTATGGTGCCGTGATGATCGACAACTCCAGCGCCTTCCGCATGGACGACGATGTGCCCCTGGTGGTGCCCGAGTGCAACGCCGAGGACGCCCTGAAGCGTCCCCGCGGTATCATCGCCAACCCGAACTGTACGACCATCATGATGGTTGTCGTTCTGCAGCCGCTGGAGCAGCTGAGCCACATCAAGCGCATCCACGTCGCCTCGTACCAGAGTGCTTCGGGTGCCGGTGCCGCCGCCATGGCCGAACTGCAGCAGCAGTACAAGGAGATGGTTGAAGAGGGTGAGGTGAAGACAGTAAAGAAGTTCCCGCACCAGCTGGCCTACAATGTCATTCCGCAGATAGACGTCTTCCAGCCCAACGGCTATACGAAGGAGGAGATGAAGATGTACAACGAGACGCGCAAAATCATGCATACCGACGCCAAGTGCTCGGCCATGTGCGTGCGTGTCAGCTCGCTGCGCTCACATTCCGAGAGCGTGTGGATTGAGACCGAGCGTCCCATCAGCGTTGAGGAGGCCCAGCAGGCTATCGCCGCCGCCCCCGGCTGTACGCTCGTCGACGACCCCGCCAACCTCGTCTACCCCATGCCGCTGGAGACCGCAGGCAAGGACGACGTTTTCGTAGGTCGTGTACGTAAGGATCTCAGCGACGAGAATGGCCTGACGTTCTGGCTCTCTGGTGACCAGATCCGTAAGGGTGCCGCCCTGAACGCCGTTCAGATAGGTGAGTACCTGATTAAGGTCGGTAACGTGAAGTAAACATAACGCGCCAAACTTAAACAAAAATCTTCAAAAATCTAACAAAAATAAGCCCATCGCAAGTCATTTTGTTAGATTTTTGAAGATTTTTGTTTAAGTACTTTCTTGTTTTGTTTCTTGCCTATTTCTTTCCCTTCTTCTGGTAATATTCTAGTCCCAGTTGGACGTTCTTGATGACAGCGTCGGACGACATCGTGGCACCGGTGACAGCGTCGACCTTCAACTTCTGGGCGTCGGCCACCTTCTGGCCGTTCCACTTGTCCAGAAGGGCGTTCTTCACCTTGACGAAATACTTGGGTGTCTCCTGGTTCTTCAGGGCCTCGACTTTCACCACTTTATTTTTCTGGATATAGATCTTCAGCGGCGTGGGGCTGATGTAGCCGATGACGTCCTTACCTAGTTCGGTAGTATTCACAACGGTCATGCCGTCCTCCTTGGTGATGACCTTCTCAGCCTGACGGCTGCTGGTCAGGGTGGCGGCGACGATGATGCCTGCCACGAGTGTCAGAATTCTCTTCATATGCGCTTTTGTGTTATTTGAAATTTGGGGGCAAAGGTACGAAAAAAACACGCTTCACGAACGTTCTGAAACGTATTTTATGTTAATGTTACGTAAATGCTTGGCCGTTTGCTGCTTTTTCCGTACCTTCGCACCATATTATTCCTAAACTTTAAATGTTATGAAGAAACTGATTTTTGCTTTTGCGGCGCTTTGTTTGATGGCTGCCTGCTCAGGCGAGCGCGGCTACATTAACTACCGTGGCTTGACGATGGGTATGTCGGCTAAGTCGATGGTCGACTCCATCCAGCAGAAGGTGCCTAACCTGTGGCTCGACACCACGAAGTATGAAGACCGTTACGTGATGGTCGACACCCTGGCCCGTAACTTCACCGTGGCCGTATACCACCAAAACGACACCATCCTTGACATCCTGGAGAACTACACCGCTACCTATAACGACTCGACGAGCAACCTGTGGCAGGCGCTACACGATGAATTCGAGAAGGAATTCGGATGGCCGAACATGGGTAAGCACGGTGACCTGCACAAGGAGGCCACCTTCCAGAACGACAAGGGTACCATCCTGCTCACCCTCCTAAACACTTATGCACCGACGGTCGTTGTACGCTACTCGACAGAGCGGCGAGAGTAATAAACAAAAATCTTCAAAAATCTGACATAAATAAGCCTGACGAAAGCCATTTCGTTAGATTTTTGAAGATTTTCGTTCAACTCAGTGTGTTGTTACATCTTATAGTGAAACGTAAAAACAAAAAAGCAAGCCTTTCGGGCTTGCTTTCTTTGTGTCGACACTTGGATTCGAACCAAGGACCCCCACCATGTCAAGGTGATACTCTAACCAGCTGAGCTATGCCGACTTACTGTGCGCCTGACAGGACTCGAACCTGCACTTCGTGAGAAACCAGATCCTAAGTCTGGCGCGTCTACCAATTCCGCCACAGGCGCAAAAGGGGGCTCTGCCTGTCAATTGCGGGTGCAAAGGTACAAAGAATAAATGAGAAATGAGAAAGGAGAAAGGGAAAATTTTCCGAAGTGTCTCATTTTTTTTATTTTGTTAACAACTTGCGGGCAAACTCGATGATGGTATCCTTACCCCGCAGGAAGTCCTCGCTGGTGAGGTCGACATGGTAGTCGGCCTCAATGCCAAACTCCGTCGGCTGGCGCTCTGTGTCGTACATAGGCACGGCAGAGAAGCGGATACTCCAGCCATTGGGCAGCGACGAGCTGAAGGGCATTCCCGAGCCGCCGCCGGTATGGTCGCCCACCAGTTTGACGTTGGGCAGGGCGTGCATATAGAGGGTGAACTCGTTGGCGGCGGAGAAGACATGGCGGTTGGTGAGCACGCAGACGGGTTTGTGCCAGCGTAACTGACTGGACGGCTCGAGGTAGCGTGGCTCCATGGCTGAGAAGTCGCTGTGACCCTTGCCCGTCTTGTGCTGGATATAGCCCACGAGCGTCTTCTCCTGGGCGAAGCGGGCGGCGAGCTTCTCGGCGTTGGTGAGGTTGCCGCCGCCGTTGTTGCGGATGTCGATGATCAGTCCGCTGCAGGTGATGAGGTCGCTGAGTACCTCGTTGAGGTTGCCGTCGCCGGTACCCTGCTGGAACGATTCATAACGCAGGTAGCCGATGTTGTCGTCGAGGATGCGGTAGTCGATGCCCCCGGCAATCTTGTAGTCGCGCCCCAGGTAGATGCGCAGCAGCGAGTCGCTGAAGTTCGCGGGGTAGTTCTCGTGCCACGACCAGTTGCGGGCGTAGTCGTGGGCAGCACTCATGTTCACATGGCCGTCGCGCAGCTCTGAGAGCATCGAGGCCAGCACCTCGAAGAGTTGGTGGTTGTCCATCACGGGGCTCACGCGTACCTTATACTTATCGTAGACAGCCTGCCAATCGAGGCCGTACTCATGTTGTTTGTAGTCGAGGAAGCAGTAGTGCTCGTCGATGATCCGCCAGAGTGCCTCGAAGTTGCCTTGCGGCGTGTCGGGGTACTCGTCCTCGTCGATACAGCCAACCATCAGTACGGTAGCAATGTAAAAATAGAGGAATTTGGGAATTAGAACAGCAAGCCTTCTCATTTTTACATTTTATAATTTTATCATTTTTACATTTCTCACGATGCCAATCATTACGCGGTCGTGGTAGATGTGCGTCTTCAGATGGTTGACGTTCGACTGCTGGTAGTGTCCTAGGTAGCTGATGCGCAGGCTGGTGCCGCGGCCAATGGGGTATTCGGCCGACAGCTGCTGGCGCCAGGTTGGGGCGCTGACGAATGTTGTCATCACAACGTTATGGTCGTAGTTGCCCAGCGAGAATATCTCGTAGTAGGACTGTCCGTAGTTCGGGCTGAACATCACACCGCCCAGCGGCAGCTGCAGCTCGTAGCGCAGCTGCAGGGGACGGCGCCACAGCTTGAATGTGTAGGCGGCGGTACCCGTCGGCATGAGCTGTAACGACAGACGGCCCTGGGCGGGGTTGTTGCTGTTGCTGGTGTTGTAGGTGAAGCCGACATCGACGGCACCCATGGCGCCGCCCTGCAGACGTAGCGGACCGAAGCGCCACTGGCGCAGGCCACCGACGAAGAGGGTGTAGCTGCCTTCCAGCTCCTCGCGCTTGTCGGCGCGGTCGGCTGCCGTGGCGATGTTCAGCTCATGTTCCGTGAGCATCGTCCAGTGCCTGTTGGGGCGTTGCCGTTCGTTACTGTTGAGAATAGTGATGCCAGCGCCGCTGAACTTCTCCTGCGAGAGGTAGGTGTCTAGGATGCGTGTGCCGCCAACGCCCACCTGCCAGCTGCTGGTGACGTCGGTCTGGGCCAGCGCCCCTACGGGACTAACGAACATTGAACAGTGAATAGTGAAGAGTATTACTGTTACCTTTCTTGATATGCTAATAAACATACTGTTCACTCTTCGTTATTATCTTGGTCGAAGGCATCAAACAGGTTGGTCTGACCAGTGATCTCGTCGATGACCTGCTGCTCGCTCTTGTCGGCATCGGGGTCGAGGTCTTCGTCCGCGTCTTCTGACTCCTCTGCGTCTTCCGCGTCTTCCGGTGGTTCGGGGAAACGGGTAGGTTCCAGCTCGGTGATGCTCTCCAACTGGTAGGTCGTCAGGCGCTTGCCCTTGGCCTTGAAGCCCTTGACGGTGATGAACTGCTCGACGTCAATTTCCTCGCTGCCGCGGAACTCGTCCTGTCCGCCGTAGACGACCTGCAGACGCGGGTACACCTGGTCGGTGAGGAGGATGAGCTTCGAGAGCGGGTTCTCGCCCAGGAAGTTCTGCTTGCGCTTTGTAGCCTCCATCAGGAAGCGCTTCACGTAGGGATAGCCCTGGTTGTCGGCGTCGTAGAGGACAGCGCTCCACACCTTGTCTTGCTCCCATTTCTCGATGCGTAGGATGTTTGCCTCGTAGTGGTTGTTCACGTCGAAGTTCGTCAGGTAGAAGTCACCGTTCTCGAGGACGACGAGTATCTGGTCGTCGTCAAAGAACTCACCGAGGAGCCGTCCGTGTTCATCGTAGTTCAGACGGTTCACGTCGGGGTCGTACCACACCTTGCGACCTCCCAGTGTGGAGCGTCCGTGGCTCTTCAGGCCGATGCGGTGTACGGGGTTCCTTGTCAGCAGGTTACCCTTCGAGGCGCGTCCCTTGATAATGACCTCGGAGAAGTCCTTGTCGATGAAGATGCGCTTCAGCTTCGGGTTCGGCTCCAGCGTCACCTTGATAATCTCCGCCTCGCCGTTGGGGTTGGCAGTGAAGTACATCAGCTTCGAGCCAGGGGTGCCCTGCGTCAGGTCGTACTCCTTGTCGCGTGTCATCGACGTGACGTTGAAACGTTTGATGAAGCAGGCGCCCTTCTTGCCGTCGCGGTAGACGACGTTATAGATGGTACGTGTGTCGTTCTTCTTGAAGACTGCCACGTAGTGGACGTTCTTGCCGACGAACACCTTCTCAGCCACGCGGATGACCTTGTACTTGCCGTCCTTGTAGAACAGGATGATATCGTCGATGTCGGAGCAGTTGCAGACGAACTCGTCCTTCTTCAGACCGGTACCGATGAAGCCGTCCACGCGATTGATGTACAGCTTCTGGTTGGCCTCGGCGACCTTCGTGGCCTCGATGGTGTCGAAGTTGCGGATCTCCGTCAGCCGCGGGTGGTCCTTGCCGTACTTGTCCTTGAGGAACTGGAACCATGAGGCGGTTACCTCTATCATGTTCGCCAGGTCGCGGTCTATCTCGTCGATCTCGCCCTTGATGCGGGCCATGAGCTCGTCGGCCTTGTCCTTGTTGAACTTTAGGATGCGTTGCATCTTGATCTCCAGGAGTTTCAGGATGTCATCCTTGGTCACCTCACGCACCAGGGTGGGGTAGTAGGGTGTCAGACGCTCGTCTATATGCTCGCAGACAGCGTCGATGGTCGGCGCCTGCTCGAACTTCTTATCCTTATAGATGCGCTCCTCGATGAAGATTTTCTCCAGCGAGCAGAAGTGTAGCTGCTCGAGCAGCTCGCCCTTGCGGATCTCCAGTTCCTGGCGTATCAGATCCTTCGTGCGCTCCACGGAGTGTCGCAGCACGTCGCTGATGGTGAGGAACTGCGGCTTCTGTTCGCTGATGACGCAACAGTTCGGCGAGATGTTGATCTCGCAGTCGGTAAAGGCGTAGAGGGCATCGAGGGTCTTGTCGCTGGAGACGCCTGGTGCCAGGTGTACGACGATCTCGACGCTTGCCGAGGTGAGGTCGTCGACGCGCTTGGCTTTGATTTTTCCTTTCTCGATGGCCTTGGTGATGCTCTCGCAGAGGGCCGGTACGGTTTTTGAGTATGGCAGCTCGCGGATGACGAGCGTCTTCTGGTCTATCTTCTCAATCTTGGCACGTACCTTCAGTACGCCGCCGCGCTGTCCGTCGTTGTATTTCGAGACGTCGATGCTGCCGCCTGTCTGGAAGTCGGGATAGAGCTGGAACTCCTCGCCGTGAAGATAGTGGATGGCGGCGTCGCAGATGTCATTGAAGTTGTGGGGGAGAATCTTTGACGAGAGACCTACGGCGATGCCCTCGGCACCCTGTGCCAGGAGCAGAGGGAATTTCACGGGGAGCGTGATAGGCTCCTTGTTACGGCCATCGTAGGAGAGCTGCCATTCCGTGGTCTTCGGGTTGAAGACGGTGTCCAGGGCAAACTTCGACAGGCGGGCTTCGATATATCGCGGGGCGGCGGCACGGTCGCCGGTGAGGATGTTGCCCCAGTTTCCCTGGGTGTCCACGAGTAGGTCCTTCTGACCCAACTGCACCAGGGCGTCGCCGATGGAGGCGTCGCCGTGAGGGTGGAACTGCATGGTGTGTCCCACGATGTTCGCCACCTTGTTGTAGCGGCCGTCGTCCATACGCTTCATGGAGTGCATGATACGTCGCTGTACGGGCTTGAAGCCGTCCTCGATGTTCGGCACGGCACGCTCCAGGATGACATACGAGGCGTAGTCGAGGAACCAGTTCTGGTACATCCCCGAGAGGTGGTGTACGGCCGATGCGTCGAAGCGGTTCACGGGCTTGTAGTCGGAGTGGGCCTCGGAGGTGTCTGAGGCTTCTGGCGCTTCGGGGACTTCCAGATTTTCCGGGTTCTCGGTGTTCAGTATTTCTTCGTCCATATCGGGTTTTTAGTTTCTTTGCAGGCAAAGGTACAAAAAAAATGAGAAATGAGAAATGAGAAATGAGAAATATTTTGTAATTTTGCACCAAAATTATCTAAAAAAGCAAACTGATGAAAAAACTACTACTGACAATTGCAGTCCTGCTGTCGCTGACAGTTGCTGCTGACGACTACCAGAAATACTATGAGGCACTGCCAACTCCCGTCAAGGCCGTCGTGCCTGTCGTCATCCCCCAGAATGTGGTCAACTTGAAGGACTGTGGTGCCGTCGGCGACGGCTTCACCCTCTGTACAGAGGCCTTCCAGAAGGGCATTTCCCAGCTGACGAAGCTCGGCGGCGGCCGCCTCGTCATCCCCGAGGGCGTCTGGCTCACGGGGCCCATCGTACTGAAGGACAACATCGAGCTCCATCTGGAGAAGAACGCCATCATCTACTTCTCGCCCGACAAGTCGCTCTACGTCGACAAGGAGGGGAAGTCCAGTCGCGTCTCCCCCTGCATCAAGGCCTCGAAGCGCCGTAACATCGCCATCACCGGCGAGGGCATTATCGACGGCAACGGCAGCCAGTGGCGCCCCGTCAAGCGCAGCAAGATGAGCGACGTGGAGTGGAACCAGTACTTGGAGATGGGTGGTCAGGTGACGGAGAAAGGCGACCTCTGGTATCCCTGGCAGATGAAGAACGGCTACCCGGACATCGCCGACGACCCGAAGACACAGGAGGGTATGCGCAACGACCTCGTGCGCTTTGAACAGTGCGAGAATATCCTCTTCCAGGGCGTGACGTTCCAGAACTCCCCCCGCTTCCATGTCCATCCCTGCTACTGTCGTAACATTATCATCGACGGCATCACCGTGCGTTGTCCATGGAACGTGCAGAACGGCGACGGCATAGACCTCAGCGACTGCCACCAGGCACTTATCGTCAACTCGACGGTCAATGTCGGTGACGATGGCCTCTGCATGAAGAGCGGCTCACAGAAGAAAGGGTGGGACGTCTGGGGCTGTCAGGACGTGCTCATACAGGACAATACCGTCTATCATGCCCATGGCGGCTTCGTGCTGGGCAGCGAGACTGTCGGCGGCATCCGTGACATGGTGGTGCGCCACAACCGTTTCCTCGGCACTGACGTGGGTCTGCGCTTCAAGAGCGGACTGGGGCGTGGCGGCAAGACTGAGCGCCTGTATATCAGCGACATCATGATGGCCGACATAGCAGGTGAGGCTATTATCTTCCAGTGCGACTACGTCAACCGTCATGCTGGCGACGACGGCAGCACGCCGACGTTCACCGACGAGGAGCGCCGGCTGGCCCCGAACTTCCAGGACATCCACATCACCAACGTCGTCTGCCGTGGTGCCGGCACGGCCATCAAGGCCAGCGGCATCAAGGGGCTGTCCTGCGTCCATGACATCGACATCAGCAACAGCACCATTGTCTACAACAAGCAGGCCACCGTCATCGACGAGGCGACGGCCCAGCTGAAGCTCACCTACTTAAAGACGTTCCATTCGTCGCGCCAGTAGACAACGGGCTTGCCGTCCTCAAAGTCGATGGGTAGCCAGATGTAGCGGGCGTCAATGGGGTGGTTGGGTCGCCAGATGTCAGCCATGAAGATGTAGTGACCGTTGACGGGCAGTATGAACGTCGATTGTCCGTTAAAGGTCTTCTCGGCCAGCGGTCCACGGCAGGGGTTGGGATGCTGTGTCCACGGCCCCCAGATGCTGGGAGCGGAGAACATACGTGCCTCGTTGGGTGCCCAGCCGGTACACCCACTGGTAATCATCCAATAGGTGCCGTCGTGCTTGAAGATGGCCGGCGCCTCGTTCTGACCGCCGGGAGCCATGCGGGTGTAACGGCCGGTATGATGCAGGTAGTCACCTGTCAGCTCTGCGATATGCAGTGTGAAGTTCTCCTCGCTGGAGAATATGTGATAGGCCTTGCCGTCATCATCGACGTAGAGTGTCATGTCCCGAGCCATCTGCCCCGTACCGAAGTCGCGCTTCAGGTACTCATCGAAGTTCATGGGCGAGCCCTCTACAGGCCACGTGCCGGCGTTGGCCCTCGACGAGTAGAGAAACTTATACGGGCCTTCAGGCCTGTCGGCTACAGCCACGCCATAACGGGCAGCGCTGTACCCTTGCCCTTTCAACTCTAAGTGGAACCACATACAGAACTTCTTCGTCACGGGATTGTAGATGACCTTCGGACGCTCCAGAATGCAGCCGCGCTCGATGTCGTGACCGTGCTCGTCCGTTACAGACAGGGCAACACCATGGTTTTTCCAGTTCACCAGGTCTTTTGATGAGTAGCACATCACGCCGACCAATGCATCGCTGGTGTGCTCGCTTTTGTGCTCACCAAACCAGTAGTACGTGTCGCCATACTTCATGATGCCGCCACCGTGGGCATTGATGTGTACTCCTTGGTCGTCGGGCCAAATCTCACCTGAGCGGATGACCTTCTGGGCGAGGGTACGCTGCGTTGAGGCCGACAGCGCGAACAGCGCTGCCAGCACGGTCAGTATAAACTGCTTTTTCATTTGGGTTGTAAATTTTCTAGTCCATGGGATAGCGGACGTCCCACTTGTGGCGCAGGTCGTCCATGAGCTGCATGATATAGAGCGTCTCGGCGTGCGGCATCTCACGGGGCTCCAGCAGGCCTTCAGTAAGCGCATCACGGCAGGCCAGGAACTGGTATTCGTAGCCGGTAATCTGTTCGGGCACGTGAATAGTCTCAACGTAGGTGCGGTCGGGGCCGTTGACCGTGATGGTCTGCGGGTTGTTGATGTTGTCGATGATGAGGTTGCCCTCAGTACCGGCGATGACACCGATGTTGTCGCCTACACATTGTGCTGACGACTGCAGGTTGCAGAGCATACCGTCCTTCAATACGAGGGTCATGGCATTGGTGAGGTCCATGCCCGTGGAACTCTTGACGGCAAAACCGTCAAGCACACTGATGTCGGCCGGGAAGAACATCCGCGTGAAGTTCAGCGCATAGACGCCAAGGTCGAGCAGGGCACCACCGCAGAGGTCGGGCCGGAATATGCGCTCCTTGTTCCCCATAGAATAGCCGAGGGTGGCTGTGAGCAGGCGTGGCTGGCCGATGCGACCATCGGCGATGAGCTTGCGTACGATGTCAACGACTGGCTGGTAGCGCGTCCAAATGGCTTCGGCGACGAAGACCCCGCGTTTGTGAGCCAGGTTGATAATATCTTCTGTCTGCCAGGCGTTCGCCATGAACGCCTTTTCCACTAGACAGGGCTTGCCGGCTTCTATCGCCATTTTTGTCACGTCGTAGTGGTGTGAGTGGGGCGTGCCCACATAGACGAGGTCAACGTCGGGGTCGGCAATGAGCTCCGCATACGAGCCATAAGCCTTAGCAAGCCCCCACTTCTCGGCGAAAGCCTCCGCCGTCGCTATTGAGCGTGAGCCGACGGCGTAGGCCTCGCAAGCTGCGGCCGACGCGTCGCCCTTTCGTGTCCGCTCGGCCAGCCCGTTCAGGGTGATTGCCGCTTTCTCGGCAATCCACCCTGTTCCGATAATTCCTACTCTCATATATGATTCAGCCTGTAAATATCTTAATCCGCCATCAGCAAGTCCACCAGTCCCTTGTCCTTGAAGTCATGCTTTTGCTGGTCCCAGAAGCCGAAGTCGGCATCGTAGCACCAGGTTGTCCAGGCGATATTGTTCTCCTTGAACACAGTCAGCATATCCTTTGTCCACTTGTAGGCCAGCTCACGGTCGACGGGCTCATAGACGCCCCACTCGCCACAGAACAGCTGCAGGCCGTACTTGTTGGCAGCGGCGATGGCGTCGGCGAAGTCCTGACGGATCTTGTCGATGTTCCACTCCTGTGTCAGGTACTGCTCCAGCTCCGGCTTTATCGAATCGGGAGCAGCCTCGTAGTCCTCCTTCGACACGAGCACGCCGGGATAGTTCACCTTGCCCGTATAGTTCTTGAGTGGTGTCCACCACGCACCGTAGTGGGTCAGCAGCATGGGATTGTAGTAGTGGAATGAGAGGATGATGTTCTTGTCGCCCTCAGGCACCTTCAGGTACTGGATGGTCTGGTAGCCCTGCCACAGGTTACTGCCGATGACGAGGGTGCGTTGCGGCTCGCGTTCGCGCAGGGCCTTGTGAACCTTGGCGATGAGGGCGTTCCACTGCTCATGGTCTTCAGCCACCGGCTCGTTCATGAACTCATAGGCCACGGAGTCGCAGCTGTAGCCTTTCAGTACGTCGCTCAGCTGGTACCACATGTCGATGAGTTGCTGCTGTGCCTCGTCGGACGTGAAGAGCGTGTTGGCGCTGGCTCCGCCCTCGTTGACGGCGTTAAAGTAGTGTGAACGGATGATGTGCAGGTCGACGATGGTGCGCAGGTGGTGCTTCTCGGCCCACTGTATGGCGTTGTCCATCAGCTCCCAAGCTTCTGGCAGCTTGTTACCCTCCTCGTCCCAGAATTGTACCTCGTCGATGGGCAGGCGCACGAAGTCGAAGCCCAGCGAATCCAGGCGTGCGAAGTCGTCCTCCTGGATGTGCTTTGCCCTTGCCTCGCCACGCTCCTCGCTCTGCGACAGCCAGTGGCTCACGTTCGTGCCGCGCTGGATCTTGAAGTTGTTCACGCCGTCATTTTTCTCACTCTTCTGTGTGCAGGCCGTTAGTGCCATCAGCAGCACGGCCAGGGAAAAGAATACTTTTTTCATAGTTTCTGTTCTTTTACTAATAATGGTTTTAGCTTTCTTTTTTACCTTTTTACTTTCTTACTTTTTAAAAGAACTTCACAACTTCATCCAGCTTCCTGTGAACCGGCTGACGCGGTTCGCCGGCACGATAGCCAAGGGCGATGACGGCCATGACGGTCTCATCGTCGGGGATGCTGAATATCTGGCGCAGTTTGTCGGCCTCGCGCATACCCATGATGAGGGTGTCGAAGCCCATGGCACGCGCCTTGAGGATCAGATAGCAGTTCGACAGACCATTGTCGTAAGCGCCCCAGCCATCGCCAATCTCGTTGGTGGCCGTGCCGCCGAAGAAGCCAGACTTGCCGCGCTCGTAGGTCGAGACGATGAGCACGGGGGCATTCTTGATGCGGTCTTTATTCCCGCCGACGAGGTCTCGTATGGCAGCGAGCTTGTCGGGGCTCATCGCCACGTAGTATTTCGAGGGCTGCTGGTTGGCCCACGACGGGGCTTCCTGCGTGGCTGTCAGCAGTTCGCGTACCTCCGCCTCCGAGATTTTCTTCGTGGCGTCATAGCTGCGAATGCTGCGACGGCTGGTTAATACTTCGTCGAATGACGGTGACTTTGTCTGTGAATAGCCAGACAGCACCATCAGTGCTGCGAGGGCGGTCATTACGATGATTCTTTTCATTGTTGTTTGTTATTTATTGTTAATTAGATATGCCTGTCTACGGCGTGGTGGTGGCGGCGGTGAGCTTATGTGTCAGCCGTGTGATGTCTTCGGCACCTTGTTTCATGCGCTGTGTGATGTCCTCGACCTCTTCGGGTGGCAATCCGTGAAGACTGGCGTTGAGTACCTGTGTGAAGCCGTTGATGATGTTGAGTGGTGTACGTATCTCGTGGTACATGGTCTGTATGAAGGCCGCTTTTCGGCGGTTGGCCTCGAGTTTGACCTGGTAGGCTTCGCGGAGTTGCGAGTTGAGAGCTGACAGTTGGGCGTTTGTGCGTTGTATGTCTGTGACGCTGTTGGCCAGTGACTGCTGCATACGTACAAAGCTGTTGGTGAGTCGTCCTACGCTGTCGTGTCGCGGGCTTTCGGTGAGTGGCTCGTCGAAGTGGCCGTCAGCTATGCGTCGTACGGTATGGTCGAGCTGGCTGAGTGGTTGGATGTTGCGTCGGACGGTGAGGTAACAGATGAACATGAGCAGCACAAGTCCGGTGGCGATGATGATCCACGTATAAAAGACGAGGCGGTTGTAGCGTGCGAAGACGTCGCTCTCGGGACAGACGATGGCAAAGCTCCATCCGGTGCGCACCAAGGGGCGGTAGAAGATGAACGCCGGTGCTCCGTCGACGATGGTCTGCAGCATCCCGCTGTGTCCGGCGAGCATGGCTTTTCCCAAGTTCTCGATGTCTCGACGTGCAGCAGGGTCGGCATCGCTGAAGATGTTCTCGCGGAAGAGTTTTGCCGTGTCGGGGTGAACGATATAGGTTCCTGCGTGGTCAATCATGATAGCCGATGAGTTTGGATAGGGCTTCAGCGCTGTGACAGTCTGTGAGAGCCATTTCAGCGTGAGGCTGGCGGTGATACTGCCGACATAGCGTCCGGAGGCGTCGCGCATGGGACAGCAGTAGCTGGTTAGAATGTCAGGTGACGAGAGTGTCCCCTCGTTATAGTCGTCGTAAGCGTCGACCCAGCAGGCGGTTCCCAGTTTGCGTGGTGTCTTGTACCACACGGCGTCGAAGTACTCGAAGGGCCCCTCGCGGACGGTCGTGATACTGTCCTTGGAGTGCCGGAGGGAGTAAGCCGAGTAATAACGTCCCATCTCGGGGAAGAAGTTCGGCTCCATGGAGATAGCCATTCCTGTGAGGAAGGCGTTCTCTTCGATGGCACGTCGTGTAAAGGTGAGCAGGGAGTCGGGCGTTAGGTGACGCGGTGTCGTCAGTGCCATGAAGTTGGTCACTGTCTCTGTCTCGTCCATGATGCCGTTGATGCGTGCAGAGGTGTTGTCGAGCAGCTGTGTGGCCCGTTCGATGGCTACGCGTTGCACGTAGCGCTTGCCTCGGAGGAAGAGGAAACCGAAGAGGAACGTGAAGGCCACCGTGATGATGAGCACGATGACGAGGCCGAGTCGTAGCGACAGCCGTTGCTGTATATAACGTGGTATATTTGTCATAGGGCAGTTTCGTGCATGAGTTCGTCGAGCAGTTCCGTCACGGTCTCAGTACCTTGCTGGATATCCGCCTGGAGTGTGGCCATTTGGGTTTTGGAGAGGTGGTTGTAGTCGCGGCAGACGATGTCGGTGCTTCGGCAGACCAGGTCTACGGGCTCTGCCATACGCTGTGTCATCTGTGACAGGAACTTCGCCTTCTTGACCTCGTAGTCCTGTGCCTCGTCATAGGCGGCCTGCAGTTCAGCATTTTGCGCACTTAGTGTAGCCTGCTTCTGTTGCATCTCGGTCATGTAGGCTCGTTGTGCGCGCTGCATCTTCTTCAGGCTGACCTGGAGCCTCGCTGCTTCGTGGTGGTGGTGCGCGTCGGGGATAGGCGTCTCCAGATTGCCGTCAGCGATACTCTGTGCGGCATCGGCCAGCAGGTGTAGCGGCCGTAGGTGTCGCGCAATGACGAAGTAGAGGAAGATGAGCAGCAAGAGCACGCCGCCGATACTCCAGCTGAGCAGGATGCGTTGCATACTGGCGTACTTGTCGTAAATGTTCTCTGCCGGGCATATGGCCGCGAGACTGAACTGTCGCTCGCCTATGGGCTGTACGAAGAGGTACATCTCGCGGCCGTTGTGTACAAGTTGACGGTAGCCGCTCTCTTCACCAGTGATATAGGTGTCCGGTTGGCTGCTGTCTCGTCGTGTGACGAACAACTGTGCGTTGGGCAGTGAGCGCTGTAACTGTGCCAGCGAACCGCTCTCCTCGATGAGAAGGTCTATTCGAGCTCTGTTTACGCGCAGCCGTCGTCCTTCCTGATGTGCCGTCATCTCTGTTTTCCGTAGCGTGTTGTCGATGTTCAGTGCCGAGTTCTCCAACACCTGGAGTGTCATGTCGATGGCCTCGTCTCTTATGACCTCTTCCGAGAAACTGGCGAGCAGTCCGACGACCAGTGTCGATATGACCACGACGAAGCCTGCCACCCAGAGTGCCAGTCTGGCTGTAAACGATGTGCGTATCTTCTGTGCTATAGTCATATCGGTGTCTGTTGGTGTTTATTTCGTCTCTGAAGCCCCGACGATGTTTCGGAACGATGAGCCGAAGATGATGTACTGCGTGTTGCCGGCGATGGTGCCCTCGTTCTGTCCCCAGAGGAATGGCCAGTCGTCGTAGTTCTCGAAGTGGTCGGGCTTACGGAACAGCAGGCCGGGGGCTACGTTTCCGGGGATGAACGAGAAGTCGGCGCGGTTGTTACCGTAGAACACCTGCTTCGGACGGGCGGCACCGACGACGGCCACGAACGAGTAGTTATGGTACGGGTGGCAGCCGTAGAGCCAGTTGGCGACGCGGTAGACCTCGTCCTTGCCGACGATGTCCGGGTAGTAGATATGGGCGTAGTTGACGGTGATGCCGAAGTTGAGCACGGCATTGACGCCTGCCCAGTTACCGAGCCCGATGGGTACGCCGTAGGGGTTCTGACGGTCGAAGCTGTGTATGTATTCTAAGTACTGCTTGACACCAGGTCGTAGCTTCTCCTTGTAGGCGGCATCCTTCATGGGGATGCTGTCGAGCATGGTCTGCAGGTTGCGGATGACGTCACGGGAGAACCGTGATGCACCCGATGTGGTGCCGTCACCAGTGCCCGTCAGCCAGTCGTTATCTGCCTCGGCTTGGCGGTCGCGACGGAATCGCGCCCCGCGCTGAAGGGCTGTAGCCTCTTGGCGCAGACGGTCGGCCTGCTTCTGGGCGCGGTCGGCCAGCTCGTCGTTATAGCCGCGGAGCACGCGGGCGGCCGAGGAGAATACATCGGCAGCCTGGAGGTCGAGGCTGGGGTTGCGTGTGGTGAAAGCCCACATGTCGTCGGGCGTACCGCTGCGTTTGCCGTCGGCACTGACCTCGTAGGGCTTCAGCGACGGGTCGTAGTGCAGACCGTCTGTGATGCTGGCGGCATCGCCGAGGTGGTGGTAGTTGTCGAGCACGCTGTTCGAGAGCGTCGATGCCATGTGGCCTATCTGCTCGGCCTGGCTGACGAGGTTCAGCACGCCATGCTCAATGAACTGCAGGATGTCGGGCTTGCCGTCAGGACGGTGCAGCTCCACATAACGCTGCTCCTGCGAGACGAAAGTCTCATCGCGCTGCGGCTTAAATAGTTCCCACGTACGGATGAAGTTCTGAACGACGTTGATGTTCGAACCAGTCTCGATGTCGAAGTCGCCGGCATCAAAGAATCCACCGACGTTCAGGCCGGGGATGAGCTCCAGCGGTTTGTACTTCGTGTCGGTGCTGGCACCCTGGCGGTGCAGGTCGAAGTGGTCGCTCTCTGGTGCCTGCAGATAGCCCTCCTTGAACGGCTCGCCATGCCAGGTGCGGTAGCCCTCGGTGACGTACATGTGGTTCATGTGGATGGGTACCCACACGTCGGTCGTGGCGTCGGTGATCTTGTCGTAGACGTGCTCGTCAATCAGGAAGTCGTTGGTGCGTGTCTTACCATATTGGATGAAATAGACGCCGGGCTGTCTCACCGACGAGAAGTCGAACTTCACATAATTATATTTATAATAGGGTCCCCACGTGGTGACGGTGGCGCTATAGGCATCGGAAGTCGTGCCGTCGGGGTTGAGGCGCATCAGACTGGCGGAACCAGTCTGCATGGGGTCGTTCTTGTCCAGCTCGATGACGGCCACCTTGGGCTGCTCGGGCGTGTAGCCCACCTGCGAGAAACCGATGTTTGGCTCACGGATCCAGCCGGGGATGGCGTGTGGCTCGACGGTCCACGTCACCACCTTGCCCGTCTTGCCCTTCGGCAGCACGCTGCGTAGGACAAACCAGCCGTTCTGTGCCAGCATCCGCCCGTCGTAGAGTTTCAACTCGGCATCCTCGCTGCTGATACGTATCATCCTGTCGGGGGCATCTGTCGCCACGGTGATACTATGCCCCGTCTCCAGTGGCAGGGGGTCAACGAAGCGGTCGGTACCGCGGTCATCGTAGGTCTTGAAACCCTTGAACTGCCGTGGCTTCTCGATGTTGGGGCGTGTGACGGTCTGGGTCGTTGCGTAGCGTGGGAAACGTCCCAGCCGTCCGTCCACCATATAGGTCTTCAGCCAGTACTGCGACGGCAGGAACTCGATGTTCAGTCCGGCCTCGCCAGCCAGCTTCTCGGGCACGGGCTTGTCGAGCCAGACGGCAATCTCTACTGCCTTGCCTTTTGCCGTGACGATGATGCGTGAGTCGAAGTCGTAGTCGTTGTAGCGCAGTCCGACCTCTATGCTGCCGGTCTCACGGTTCACCTTGCGGCTGGTCATCGTCGGCACGAGGTCCCATTGTTCCGGTGTGTTGTTTAGGCGGATGGCGCCGCCCTGTACCGTCCGCACACCATGGTGTATAATCTCGATGCCCGAGTTCTTCTCGTCGTTGAACCCGCCGTTAAAGCTGTTGCTGAACACCAGCACGTTCACGCCCTGACGCTCGAAGTACTCGAGGTCGTTCAGCCGGAGGTCTCCCTGTGCGTTAACCGCTACAGAGATCAGCAGCCCCGAGATAAGTGTTTGTAATTGTCTCATAGTCTTTGTGTTAGTAGTTTATAATTTGATGTTGGTCTTCAGTAAGGTGGCATCAGCACTCGACGGACCAGCCATCAGCTGGTACTGTCCTGGTTGGAAGCGCATGGTATTGGTCTTGGCATCCCAGGTTTCCAGACGCTGGCGTGGCAGGGTGATGGTGACCACGCGCTCCTCGCCGGCCTTCAGGCTTACCTGCTGGTATCCACAGAGCGTCTTGAGGGGACCTTCTGTGTCGGCCGTACGGCGGAAGTAGACCTGTACGGTCTCCGTGCCGTCCCTCTTGCCGGTGTTCTTCACCGTCACGCTCACCTGGAGGCTACCGTCATTTCCCTTTTGACTTTCCTTTCGGCCGTCGACCGTTGGTTCAACTTTCAAGTTTCTCATCTCGAACGTGGTGTAGCTCAGTCCGTGACCGAATGGGAACAGCGGTTCGCCGGTGAAGTAGCGGTAGGTGCGGTTCTTCATCGTGTAGTCCAGGAAGTCGGGCAGGTCGTCGGTACTCTTGTAGAACGTGACGGGCAGCTTGCCGCAGGGGTTGTAACGGCCCGTGAGGACGTCGGCTAGTGCTGCACCGCCTTGCTCGCCGCCGTACCACCATTGGAGGATGGCGTCGCAGGTTTCCAGCTCGGGCGTCATGGCCATGGCACCGCCTGAGCAGTTGACGAAGATGACCTTCTTGCCTGCCTCGTGCAGCCAGCGCAGGACGTCGCGCTGTGCCTGTGGCAGTTCGATGCTTGTACGGTCGCCGCCACGGAAGCCCGGCTCGCTGACGCGCATCTCCTCGCCCTCGAGACGTGGCGAGATACCGCCTATGAAGACGATGGTCCCGGCATCGCCCACCTGTGCCAGCAGCTGCTGTGCCGTTGGCTCGGCTTTGTGCTGAATGTCGAAGTTTAGGGCGCCGTAGCCCGTCTCCTGCACATACTCTATCTGTATGCGGTAGTGCTGTCCGGCCTTCACGCTGATTTCCTGCTGCGCCTGCTGTATGCGCTGGCGTGCCTGCCAGAAGTTGACGATGGTGTCGCCATTGACCAGCAAGCGTATCTTATCGTCGCCGCTGACGGTGAAGATGAGCATCTCGTCGCGGGTGGGGATGAGTGTGCCGTCCAGACGGGCTGAGAAGTTCTCGAGGTTCACCCCCGGTGCAAAGACGGTGTTACCGCCGTTGCTCAGCTTAACTGGCTCGGTCATGGTGACGGTGGCGGCGGGTGTGCCAGTCATCTCGGTGTTGTTATAGTAGACGGCCTGCAACCCTTGGCCGCCCAACGGTGACTTGATCTCACCGAAGCGGCTCTCGATGGTCTCGTTGCGTGTCAGTCCGCAACCCTGGATGTAGGGCACATTGCCAAGATAGCGGCGGATGCCCTCTAGGGCGGTGACGGTCTTCGTCGGGTAGCCTGCATAGTTGCCCCACTGCATCACGGAGTCGTTGGCATTGGGTCCCATGACAATGAGTGAAGAGTGAAGAGTGGAGAGTGAAGAATCGTCGAGGGGTAATACACCATTGTTCTTCAGCAGGACGATACTCTTGCGGGCCATGTCGAGGGCCAGCTGCTTGTGTGCTTCCGAGGCGACGACGCTCTCGGGAATCTTTGTCCACGACACGCGGTCATCGCTGTCGAAGTCGCCCACCTCAAAGCGGGCCGTCAGCAGGCGGCGCAGCGAGCGGTCGAGGTCGCTCTCCTTGATGTCACCGCGGCGCACAGCCTCAGGCAGATTCCTGTATTCCGATCCACACTCCACGTCGGTACCGGCCAGCACGGCCTGTGCCGATGCTTCGGGGCTGTCCTTGGCGGTATTGTGCCAGCGGGGCAGGAAGTCGCGGATGGCACCGCAGTCGCTGGTGATGAGGCCCTTGAAGCCCCACTCGTCGCGTAGTATCTGCTGCTCATAGCGGTGCTGGCTACAGCAGGGCTGTCCGTCGATGCGCTGGTAGGCGCACATCACTTCGGCCACCTGCCCCTCCTGTACCAACGCCTTGAAGGCAGGCAGGTAGGTCTCCCAGAGGTCGCGCTCGGGTAGGTCCTCGACGTTAAACGTGTGGCGGTTCCACTCCGGCCCGCTGTGTACGGCGAAATGCTTGGCACAGGCCAGCAACTTCTTGTAGTCGCCAATCCATTGGCCGTCGTAGGTCATGCCCTGCAGGCCGCGAACCACGGCAAGGCCCATCCTGGACGTGAGGAATGGGTCCTCGCCATAGGTCTCTTGGCCACGTCCCCAGCGGGGGTCGCGGAAGATGTTGATGTTCGGCGTCCAGAACGACAGGCTCTGGTAACGGCGGATATGCCCTGATTGCTTCGCCTGTTGCGCCTTGACACGCGCCTCGTCGCTGACAGCCGTGAAGACACGGTGCAGCAGGGCATCGTCCCACGAGGCGGCCATGGCCATCGTTATTGGGAATACCGTGGCATAGCCGTTGCGCCCGACGCCATGCAGCGCTTCGTTCCACCATTGGAACGTAGGTATCTGCAGGCGGTCGATGGCGGGCGAGGTGTCCATCATCAGGCGTACCTTCTCCTCCAGTGTCAGCCGTTTTAGCAGGTCGTCGGCCCGCTGTTCGGCTTTCAGCTGCGGATTCTTATACGGCGGAGGCGCCGTCTGTGCCGCTATGGGCAGTATTGTCAATGCCGTCAGGGCGATAGTCACGAACAGTCTTCTCATCGTCATGTCTGTCTTTGTGTGGTGAATGGTTTATCCGCGGGCCATCTTGTAGATTGCCTCCATGTCGTCGGCACTGAGCACCTTGAAGGCACCGCAGGTACGCTTGTAGTCGCGGCTGCACTTGCGCGTCATCTCCTTGATCTCCTCGTCGGTGATGTCACGGCCTATCAGCTCCTTGATGTTGACGGGCATACCGATGGCGTGGTAGAAGCGCTCCATAGCCTCGATGCCCTTCAGGGCCGTGCCCTCGGGGTCGGTGAAGTCGTTGGGCACGTCCATCACGTTCACGGCGAAGCGGACGAAGCGGCTCAGGTTCTCGTGCATCACGTAGCGGGCCCAGCTCGGCCAGACAGCAGCCAGACCGGCACCGTGGGTGACGTCGAAAAGACCGCTGAGCTCGTGCTCCAGCTGGTGTGTGGACCAGTCGCCGTTGTTCCTGTTGCCGGTGACATCGTTGTGTGCCAGACTGCCTCCCCACATGATCTGTGCCCTGTTGCGATAGTCCTCGGGGTCCTTCAGCACGGCAAAGACACACTCTTTCATCGTCCGCATCAGCGTTTCTGCTATGGCATCCGTCAGTGTCATGTCACAGTCTGGGTTGAAGTAGCGCTCCATGGTGTGCATGATGATGTCTGTCACGCCGGCCGCCGTCTGGTAGGGTGGCAGCGTAAACGTGCGCTCGGGGTTCATGATGGCGAACTTCGGGCGCGATATGTTGTTCGAGTAGCCCAGCTTCACGTCACCGTCCTCGTTGGTGATGACACTCGCCTCGCTCATCTCGCTGCCGGCAGCGGGGATGGTGAGCACGCTGGCCACGGGCAGCGTCTTCACGGGTTCGGCCTTGCCAAGGTAGAAGTCCCAGACGTCACCGTCGTAGCAGACGCCGTAGGCGATGCACTTCGCCGAGTCGATGACGCTGCCGCCGCCGATGGCGAGGACGAAGTCCACACCCTCCTGACGGCAGAGCTCAATGCCCTGCTTGGCCAGCGACAGGCGTGGGTTGGGCACCACGCCGCCAAGCTTGACATACGGAATGCCTCCCTTGTCAAGCAGTCCGCATATCTTGTCGAGCAGTCCTGAGCGCTCAGCACTCTTGCCGCCGTAGTGTACCAGCACCTTCGTGCCACCATATTTCTTGACGAGAGCAGCCACCTGCTCCTCTGACTGTTTGCCGAATACCACCTCGGTCGGTGCGTAGAAATTGAAATCTTTCATAGGTTTTTAGTTTGTAAATGCTAAGAATAGTTGTTATCTGTGATTATATGCCCGGCGTTGAAACGCCGGAAGTGTGGGCTCCCTTCGGTTAGTACCGGGGGAGTGGGGACTATAGGAGCTTCTTGACGGTCTGGAGGAGAGTTTCCTGTGTCGGCGCGTCGCCGACGGGGACTAGAAACCAGCGGACAGTCCAGCTCAACGCCTCCTTGGGCTTGAGGGTGGTGTAGGCACCCTGACTCTCCAGCTCGATGTAGGTCTTGCCACGGTTCACGTAGACCTGGATCTCGGCCTCGTCGGGAGCAGGCTCCCCGGCCTTCAGGTCCTGGAACTGCTTCACCATCAGCAGGCCGTCGTTTGCGTAGGCAAGCCAGCCACGGCCGTCGGCGTTGATCTTGCGGTTCTCGCCCGTCTCGTCGGGCTGGTACCACACGGCATCACCCTTCTTCTCGAAGTTCATCAGACCGGCGGGGGTGATGCTGCCCGTGGGGGCATCGAAGAATATCCAGCCACCATGGTTTTCCACACGAGTGATCTCCCATGGGGCCACCTGTCGCGTCTCGTCGCTCTCGTTGATGATAGAGTAGGTGACGACGATCGCCCCTGTGCCCTCGGTTGGAACCGAGGGAATGGTGGTGAACTCCTTGCGGATGCGGTATTTCAGGCGTGCCGACGGCTCGCTGGTGAGGATGAGGCGTCCGTCTTTCTCCTCGACGGTGTAGGGATTCTTGTCGAACTCCGGCACCGGCGGCCAGTTCCACTCCTTCTGCGGACTGGTCCAGAAGGTGCTGCCGAACGACTCTGCCTGCTTCGTCTGCGAGATGATCTCCTTGCCCTTGTACTTCAGCGACATGATCTTGCCGCCACGCTCCGGGTAAATGGTCATCGTGACGTCGCCCACTGTCAGCTGCTTGCTCTTCTGCTTGGCGCGGAAGTCGTCGAGCTGCTGGAAGCAGTGCTTGTCGATGATCTCGGCCAACTTGCGGTCGTGGTTGTGGCGCAGCTCGCACTGGTGGTCGAATACCATCAGCTCGCCGTTCTCCTTGGTGTAGGGTTGCCACTGGGGCAGTCCCTCGATGTTCGGGTCGCCGGTATGGGCGAACTGTGCCCACACGCTGCTCATCACGTCGGCCAACTTCTTGTCGGCCTCCGACGGCTGGGGCAGGTCGCGCCCGGCGCGGTGCAGGGTGTTGAAGCAAAACTTCAGCTCCTGGCCGTGGACGCTGCCCTTGCTGACGGGCGAGCGCCAGGTGAACATATACATCCATGTCTTCGCCGCACGGTCCTGACTGATGGCGTCGGCGGTAATGATGGTCTTCGGACGGAACAGCCAGTCGATGCTCAGCAGGTCCTGCGGCGTGTACCCGGGATAGGCCTCGGCAAAGGCGCTGATGTACCTGTTGGCATCCATGCCGAACGTACGGAACAGCTCGCGGCGCGCCTCGTCCTGCGTCATCTGGTCGTTGTAGCGCAGACGCTGCAGCTCGTTGAACGTCGTACCAATCATAATAGGTATATTGTCGGCCGTGGCAGCGAAACCGTCCTGGAAGGGCTGCTGCAACAGCGTCTCACCGTCGGGAGTGGGTCCGAAACCCCACATCATCGGCGTCCCCGGCTGGCGGGTGCCTATGCTGGCTGCCATGGCACGCTGGCCGGCCTTGTACAGCTCGTCGTAGGGCACGTCCTTGATACGGTCTATGTGTGCGGCGTCGATGTTCAGCTCCTTCAGCACCGCCTTGCCGAGCTCCTCGGTCATGGCCTTGGTGTTGACATTGAGGATGGTGCCGCTCATGATGATTGCCTTATGGAACAGCCCCTTGGCAGCGGGCATACAGAGCAGCGTGCCCACCTTGCCACCGCCGCCCGACTCACCGAAGATGGTCACGTTCTCCGGGTCGCCGCCAAACTGGCGGATGTTCTTCTGTATCCACTGCAAGGCCTGCACCACGTCGAGCATACCGACGTTGCCCGACTGCTTGTATTTCGGCGAGCAGGCCGACAGGTCGAGGAATCCGAGGATGTTCAGACGGTGGTTCACGCTGACCACCACCACGTCCTTCTTCGCCAGCTGCATACCGGGATCCCACTCGGAGGTGCCCGAGTCGAAGCCGCCGCCATGTAGCCACAGCATCACCGGCTTCAGCTTACCTCGTTTCTCGTTTCTCGTTCTTTGCAGAGCAAAGCGGCGGAGCCGAGCGCCTCGTTTCTCGATTCCCAGACTCGTCGTCCATACATTCAGCACACAGCACTGCTCCGACATCTGCTCCTCGCTCAGCTGGCGTCCGCCCGTCTGCTGCATGGCCTGCGGGCCCCAGTGGTCGCACACCCTCACCGCCGTCCACTTCTCGACAGGCTGCGGCGGCATGAAGCGCTCCACCTTGGCGTAGGGGATGCCCAGGAACCCGACCGTTCCCTCATGGTCGAAACCCTTGACGGGTCCCGATTCCGTATTGACTACTTGCGCTACTGCGGTGCTGACACCCAGAGCACATACGATGACGAATAACCCGAGCCGTTTACCCGTGCTGCGTAATAGACCTTTTGTCATATTATCTCTTTTTTGCTTTTTTATTTGCAAAAATAAGAAATATTGCAGAATAATCACTATATTTGCACCAAATTTTTTGATTAATTAAAAATTCCTGACCATGAACAGAAAAATCTACACGCTATTGCTACTCCTGCTGGCGGCTGCCGTCCAGGCAAAGACAGCACGTACCTTCACCCTGAACCTTACCGACGACGGGAAGGCACAGATGGTGTGCTTCCTGCCCGATGCACCGTCGGGTAAGGCCATCGTCGGCGTCCCCGGCGGCGGCTACTCCATGCTGTCGAACACCCACGAGGGCACACAGGCCTCGGGGTGGCTCAACGACCAGGGCATCGCCTACTTCGTCGTGAACTACCGGCTGCCTGATGGCGACCGCACGAAACCCATCAGCGACGTCGAGAAGGGCATCCGCATCGTCCGCGACTCTGCCGACGTCTGGGGCATCAATCCCCACGATGTGGGTATCATGGGCTTTTCGGCCGGCGGCCACCTGGCATCGGTCATCTCCACCCACGCCGCCTTCGACGAGCGTCCCGACTTCACCATCCTCTTCTATCCCGTCATCTCCATGGACGAGCGCGTCAGCCATGTGTGGTCGTGCCGTAACTTCCTCGGCGAGGACCAGAAGAACCCGGACATCGTCCGCGACTTCTCCACGCAGAACGCTGTGCGCCGTCATCTGACGCCTCCCGCTGTCATCATCTCGGCCAACGACGACCGCCTCGTGCCCCTCGTCACCAACGGTGTGCAGTACTACACCGCCATGCGCCGTGCCGGCAACGAGTGCTCCATGTTCATCTACCCCACCGGCGACCACGGCTTCGGCTTCGGCCCTTGGTTCAAGTACCACGACCAGATGCTCACCGACCTCGGCAACTGGCTGAAGGCCCGTCAGGCTCCGAAGCCCGGTGCCATCCGCGTGGCCTGTATCGGCAACAGCATCACCGACGGTCACGGCATCGACATGGCCACTGCCTACGGCTATCCTGCCCTGCTGCAGAAGAAGCTTGGCAGCGACTACTGGGTGCGCAACTTCGGCGTCAGCGGCCGTACCATGCTTAACCGTGGCGACCAGCCCTATATGAAGGAGGTGGCATGGGCTGACGCTCAGCGCTTCAAGCCCGATGTCGTCATCATCAAACTCGGCACCAACGACTCGAAGCCCCAGAACTGGCAGTATGCCAGCGAGTTCCGTGAGGATTTGGAACAGATGATCCTCACCCTCCGTCCCGACCTTGCACAGACCGCGAAGAAGAAGTCCAAGAAGACGAAGACAGCCACTCCCGTTGGCCCGCAGATTTTCCTCTGTACGCCCATCCCCGCCATTAAGTCGACATGGGACATCAACGAAGCCGTCATTGCCAACGAGATTATCCCCATCCAGCAGGAGGTGGCCCGCAAATACGGTCTGAAAGTCATTGACCTCCACACACTCTTTGCCGGCGACAGCGACAAGATGCTCTCCGACGGCATACACCCCGATGGCAAGGGCGCCCAGCGCCTGGCCGACATCATCGCCGAGGAAATACGGCGCTAAACGTTAAATAAGTATAATACTTGGCAAAAACTTGGTACTTTGTATTGCAAGGTACTGAGTTTTTGCCTATCTTTGCACCCGCAATACTTAATTCGTGCAAAGATATGAACATCGAGAATGCCAAGTCACAAATGCGAAAGGGGATGCTGGAGTACTGCGTGTTGCTGCTCCTGAAACACCGCCCTTCGTATGCCAGTGACATCATCCAACAGCTTAAACAGGCCGAACTGCTCGTGGTGGAGGGAACACTCTACCCGTTGCTGACGCGCCTGAAGAACGACGGACTGCTGCAGTACCAGTGGCAGGAGTCCACGCAGGGCCCACCCCGCAAGTACTATGCCCTCAGCCCTGAAGGCGAACAGTTTCTGGAAGGTCTCGACACGGCCTGGACGGAACTGTCAAATACCATTAACTATCTCAAAACCATCACCCCGAAACTTTTAGAGTTGAAGGATTGAAGAATTGAAAAATTGAAGGATTAAAGATTTGAAGTTTTATGAAGAGGAATATCACCATCAACCTGTGTGGGCGCCTGTTCCAGATTGACGAGGATGCCTACGAACTATTGCAACAGTATATCGAGTCGCTCCGCTCGTCGTTCGGACGAGAGGAGGGTGGCGACGAGATAGTCGACGACATCGAGGCGCGCATTGCCGAGCTCTTCGACGAACTGCGCCAGCAGGGTATCGAGGCCATCACCATCGACCACGTGAAGGACATCGTCACCCGCATCGGCCGTCCCGAGGAGCTGGCGGGAGAGAACGAAAACGATAACCATAACGATAACAGGGGCCACCGTTACGACTCCTTCCGCTCGGCGGCGCAGGATGTCATGGACAATGTACGCGCCCGTACGGCCGGCAAGCGCCTCTATCGTAACCCGAAGGACAAGATGCTGACAGGCGTCTGCTCGGGCATTGCCGCCTATACGAACACCGACCCCGTCCTCTGGCGCCTGCTCTTCGTGCTGCTCGTGGTGGTCTACGGTGTGGGCATCATCAGCTACATCATCCTGAGCATCGTCGTGCCCGAGGCCAGCACGCCCAACCAGATGCTACAGATGGAGGGTAGGGACGTGACACCCCAGAACCTGGCCGATGCCGTCGTAGAGGAAGACGAACGGCCTGCCGAGCCTCGCCGCAGTCTCCTTGGTAGTCTGTTCACGGTGGTGCTGAAGTTGCTGGCTGGCCTGTTTCTGGGCATCCTGGCCATCGTGGCCCTGGTGCTACTCGTCTGCTTCCTGCTGGCCGTCGGCACCCTCATCATTGTCTTCACCGTGCCTGGTGCGTCGCATTACAGCCTGCCCTTCGACCTCGGCTACATGAACCTGCCCGAGATTTATGCCACCCACCCGTGGCTGGTCGTCGTCTTCTGCGTCAGCCTGTTGCTGTCGCTCAGTCTGCCCGTCTACGCCATCATCCACATCCTACTCGAGAAAGCAGGCAAGCTGAGGCCTATGGGCATCGCCCAACGCATCCTCTGCATCCTCATCTGGATCGTCGCCATGTTCACCGTCTTCCCTACCATTTTCGCCCTGCAGGACCTGCGGAATACTGAGCGCGAGAGTCAGGTGCGTACGGGTGGCACTATCACGCCATACGCCATCAACGACATTCCAATGATGGAGCAGGACTTCAAGTACTTCTCGGAGAACAACTGGGTGATGGTGAAGACCAACAACACCGAGGAGAACTATGCCACGCTGACCTCCAAGGGCGAATACTTTACTGGCGACGAAGAAGTATGGTATCTCAATGGGCATGAATGGGATGAAGACCAGCCTCTCGTCTATCAGGCCGAGCACCAAGAAGTGTGGGTAGAGCCCGGCGTCTACTCGCTCAGCTGCGTTGTGCGTGCCGACGGCTGGGGCGCCTTCGTCTATACCGTCTGCAACGGCGAGAAGCAGCTCCAGGACATTCCTGCCCGTGGTTTCAAGGGAGGCGAGCTCTGGCAGAGCGCTACCGACTCGCTGGCTAGTAATAAGGGTGCCAAGGGTCTGGCGCAGCGGCAGCAGCGCAAGTGGCACAATATAGCCAAGGCCAACCACAGCCGCGGCTACGGCTGGTCGAGGGTACAAATCGACAACATCGTCGTTGCCCACGACTCCATTCCCGTTGTCTACGGCGTCAGCACTGTGCCTGAGTTCACTGGCCACCCCTGCCACGCCAAGCAGTTCTCTGCCGCCGACTTCGTCCTGACGCGCACGGGTGACCTGCCGGTGAAGAAGTAGGCTATTTCCGAAATGTATATTTATCCGTATATTTATGTACGAAAAGGTGACCTTTAGCGCGCTAAGGAGGCAGTTTACGGGGAAAAGCCTTATCGTAGCAGGGGAAAGGCCGATCTTTTCGTTCTCGCAGCGGACGGGGAAATAATCAGCAGCGCCCGCTGCTAATATCGGCAGCGGGCGGTGAAATTGTCGGCAGCGTTCGCTGCGTACCCAGTTTTGATCACTTTCACTTCCCCACGCCTCTGCGTGAGTATAATTATCCGCCTTGAAGTGAAGAGCTGTCAACGAACAAAAAATCTTAAAAAACGGTAATAATAGGGAAAACCGCCGCTTTTTTAGGGGTTTCCTACGCTAAGTAATGAAATTTTTTCTCACCTTTGCACTTGTAAATGTGTCACGACTTAAAACATAAAAACGTATGAAAGAGAATCGCTTATTTGCAGCAGCAATCGTTGCAGTGGGAATTATTTGCTTAGGTTGGTTTGTGAAGGCAGGTATCGACAACTTTGCCAACAAAGACCGCCATGTAACGGTGAAGGGACTGTCGGAGCGCGAGGTGCCGGCCGACAAGGTGACCTGGAGCATCAGCACGAAGGTGACGGGCAACGACCTGCCCATGCTCTACGAAAGCATCAACCGACAGACGGACAAGATCAAGGGCTTCCTCAAGCAGAACGGACTCGACGAGAAGGAGATAACCGTCAATCCGCCAGCCATCAACGACCTCGAGGCCCGCGAGTGGGGCGAGAACAACAAGAACTTCCGCTACATCGTCTCGACGACCATCACCGTGGCTACCGGCAAGGTGGAGCAGGTGAACAAGGCCATCTTCCAGCAGGCAGAGCTCCTGAAGCAGGGCGTGGCTATTGAGAACAGCAATGCCCAGTACGAGTATGCCTCGTTCCAGCAGATGAAGCCCGAGATGATGGCCGAAGCCATCAAGAACGCTCAGAAGACCGCCGAGCAGTTTGCCGAGGCCAGCAATGCCCGCCTGGGCAACATCCAGACGGCCGGCCAGGGACAGTTTGAGATTGACAACCGCGACGAGAACACCCCTTATATCAAGAAGCTCCGCGTGGTGACCACCATCACCTATTCGTTGAAGGACTAAAAAATCGAAATGAAGCTGGCGGAAGTATTCAAGCAATAAAGAAACTAATTGGTAAAGAAAAATATCTATAATCTTGCCGGTATCGGCAAAAATTAGTATATTTGCAGCAGAAAAAGAACTAAATACTTGCCGATAAACGAAAGAATGGAGTTTATATCAGTCATACAATTTGCTGAGAAGTATGGCATTTCTGAGCGAACTGCCCGCAATTACTGTGCGAGTGGGAAAATAGAAGGTGCATTTTTGACAGGAAAGACTTGGAACATTCCCTGTGACGCCGTGCTTCCCAAACGAGTCGCCTCCTTAGGAAAGATTTCACCCTTGCTGACAGCACTTAGAGAACAGAAGTCTTCAAGGTTGAAAGGCAGCATCGGAAGAAGACGCTGGAAGACATCCTCGCTTTCCACGTACACTTCGAGCGCATTCATCCTTTCCAAGACGGCAATGGCCGAGTAGGTCGTTTGCTGATGTTCAAGGAATGTTTGGCCAACAAAATAGTCCCCTTCATCATCACGGATGAACTCAAGATGTTCTACTACCGCGGTCTCCGTGAATGGGGCCACATTGACGGCTATCTAACAGATACCTGCCTGACAGCGCAAGACCAATACAAAGCCCTGCTCGACTATTTCAAAATACAATATTAAGCAACCAAACCATCATGAAACTAAAAACCATTATTATCACACTCTTCGCCCTCACAGCGCTGACGGGACAGGCACAGGTCGTTTGGGAGAACCCATCGGCGTTTATGGGAGACTACAACTCCGAGTTTGACATCACTAAAGTAGAGCTGAAGTCGACGGAGACCGTTCTGCACATTACGGCCAGCTACAGGCCCGGCAACTGGATTCGCTTTGCCAAAGAGTCGTTCTTGCAGACGCCCGACGGCAAGAAGTACGTCATCACAAGCGGCGCTAAGACCAACGAGAAGGAGAGCGACCTACAGCCCGACTCCCTCTTCTGGATGCCTGAAAGCGGAAAGGCCAATCTGGCGCTGCACTTCAAGCCTGTACCCCTCGATACCAAGGAGCTGGACTTCTCGGAGGGCGATTTCGACGGCGCTTTCTGTTTCTGGAACATCTGCGACAGCAAGACCAAGAAGAAGGTGGAGATTCCTGCCGACTGGAAGGACGTGAAATACGCCAAGGACGAGACGCTGCCCGTTGCCAAGATCAATAAAGGCATCGCCACCATCAAAGTGAAGATGCTGGGCTATAAGCCAGGCATGAATCTGGATTTCTTTGTGGGCACTTTTATTCCGTTAGGCTCGAGGGAACGTTTCGACAAGACGTTCCGCTTTGCCGATGACGGTACGGTGAAGATAGAGGTTCCCCTGTGGCTGACGCGCGAGGTGACTGTCGGCGTGCGTGGACTGGCTTTCGGCAACATCGTCATCGCTCCAGGACAGGAGACGGAGATACTGATGAAGGTCTGCACCGACAACAAGCCATTCCTCGCCTTCAAGGGCTACATGGCCAAGACCAACATGGACCTGGTGAATGCGAAAAAATCCGACGAAGCCATCGATCTCGTCGGTAATGATGACAAGGTGTTCTTGAAGGTCAGGGAGTGCAAGACGAAGGAGGAGCGCCTGCAGTGCCTGCAGGATATCTTCGACCAGCGCGTGGCCGCTATCAGGAAATCGGAATACACCACAGCGGCTCAGGACCTGCTGTGCATGATGGCAGAGTCGAACTTCGTGAAATGGTCGCGCCAGTTTGCATGGAAATATAGCAATTATTATGTGGATGAGGACGGAAGGGTGGTCTGGTCTCAGGAGAATATCTTTGAGAAGATGGAGAAGAACAAGGACCTGCTTCCGCTTTCAGAAGAGGAAGAGGCCTACACTTGGAAGTACCTGAACGAGCCTACATCGCCATGCAGCCAGGAGTTCTGGGATGCGCCACTGAGTATGTACGACAAGAAAGCCTCAGAGAAGAATACCTATAACAACGAGCTAAGATGTATACAATCCGTCATGCAGCCAGGGCAAGAGAACCTGATGGATCTGTATATCGAGGTGATGAAACATGAGGACTGCAAGAACGTCCTCCTTGAGTATCAGGCAGAGCAGAAGCGCATCGCCGACGAGCTGGCCAGCCAGCAGAGCGTCTACTTCCAGAAGTTCGACGACGTGGCCCCTGAAAACATCCTGCAGACCATCCTCGACCGTTATAAGGGTAAGGCCGTGCTTATCGACATCTGGGCAACGTGGTGCGGTCCCTGCCGTGCCGGACACCAGGCGATGAAGCCCTTGAAGGAAGAACTGAAAGGACAGAACGTCCAGTTTGTCTACCTCACCTCGCCCACGTCGCCGCTGAAAACCTGGCAGGAGATGCTCAAAGACATCGACGGCGACCACTACTACCTGACGAAGGAGCAGTACCAGTACGTCCTCGACAAGTACGAGTCTGAGGGCATCCCCACCTACGCCATCTACGACACCAAGGGCAACCTGACCTTCAAAAACATCGGTTTCCCTGGCAACGACGTCATCCGTAAGGAGTTAGAAGCTGCAAGCAAATAAGAAAAGATATTTATTACTATTATGAAACAAAGTATTATTCTCAGCGTAATAATAGTAGCTCTCATAGTGCTATACGCCTACTTCACTGACAACAACCATGACATCCTGCCGCTGATCGGATGTTTCCTGTTCGCGTTATACATGAACGAGAAGCATCGCAGACGGAAAGCCGACGATACCGTCAAGCCGTCGGCCATGACCGTTGACGAGCTCACGGCCCAATACGGCGAGCCGGAGGACGTGATACTTCTGGACGCCACGCGTGGCAACGAGGCGATGGGCGTGATACTGGTCTACAAGAACTTCCTCGTCGTGGAAGGTCGCCGCTTGGACAAGAGCGCTATTACCGATGTCACCTTTAACAATAGCGGTACGCCCTATGCCCGTGATGAGTATCAGGTCATCATTGCCACGAACATTCCCGAGATTGGCTATATCCATGTGAAGGCGGGCTATGACGTTGCCTGGACAAAGGGTGTGGCTGAAGAAATCAGAAAGAATCTGGAGAATTGAAGAATTGAAACTTAAAACTATATGAAATCAACCATTATGACCATTCTGCTCGCCCTCGTCGCAATGGCGGGGCAGGCGAAAGAGAAAACGATTGTGTGGGAGAACCCCACCATTGAGTATGGAACATGTAACGGCGACGGCTACTTCAACCTGGCCCTCGACGTGACGAAGGTGGAACTGAAGGCGGCAGAGACCGTCGTGTATATCACGGCCCGACAGCGTCCAGGCTCTGAGCGCGACAATTACTGGTTCCAGTTTGCTGGCGACACCTATCTGAAGGTGGGCAATCAGCGCTACACCCTGGTCTCGGCCGACGGCATCGAGCTGAACAAGCACACCCAGACGGGCAAGGACGGCAAACTCGACATGGCCTTCCACTTCCCGCCATTGCCCAAGGGCACGAAGTCGTTCGACTTCATCGAGGGCGACGGACAGGGTGCTTTCCAGATTAAGGGTATCAAACCCGTTGAGGAGCGCTGGAAACAAATCATCCCTTCCTACTGGCGTGACGAAAAGGGCGATTGGAAGATTGCCTTCTTCGACGACTTTGCCGTCTACGACTGTAAGTTCTGGGATTACAAGCAGGGTGATATGAACCCCAAGACGGGCGAGGGCACCATCGTCATGACGAATGGCAGCGACGAGCTGAAAGTCGTCATCGGCAAGGACAAGAAAGGCCAGCGCCCGATACAGATTGGCAGCGATAAGGCTGTCTATTCGATGATTACCAGTCGTTTCCTACCCGACTATCCCACGAAGGACCTGCGCACAGGCTTTGTGGATACCGGCTACAAGGAGGATAGCGTTACCGTCGTGGGCTGGATTAAGGATATGCCGGAGCAATTCAAGCAGCTGAAGACTTTCGATTTCGGTTACCAAGACCTCTATACGGACGAGCATCAGTCCGTCAGTGCCAATTTGGACGAGCAGGGACGCTTCATAGCAAAAATTCCCGTGCTGAACAGTACGGAGTTCTTCATCGACTGGCGCCGTTGCTTTGTCCGCACGTTGTTCGAGCCGGGTAAGACCTACTTCATGCTCTACGACTTCAAGGAGGGTCGCCGCTACTTCATGGGCAACGACTGCCGTCTGCAGAACGAACTCTTCAAATATCCGCTCGACTGGCAGACCATCAATATGTATGATGGGCTGGAGACTGCCGGCAAGGGAGGTGAGGAGCTCTTTGAACCCTACATTGCCTCCGTCGATAGTCTCATCAAGGCACAATACGTCCACATCGACGCCCTCTGTGAGCAGCATCCTACACTCTCCACCCGCTTCAACGTTTACCGGAAAGGCAACACGCTGATGCAGCAGGCACGTGCCTTCGGACAGGCACGCTTCAGCGCTCAAGGTATGCAGTTCTCTGATCATGCCCGCCGCTATGCCTACGACACGTTCTGGACGAAGATGGAAAAGCCCTATACGCTGCACCGTGACCTCGGCGGATTCCTGAACGATTATCTGGACGATGCAGCACGGGCACGTAACGCCGCGTTCTCTTACAATCTACGTGACCACTATAAGGATTTCGCCTCCAACGACGAGCAGCTGGCACTACTCACGCGTTGGGCTAAAATGATAGACGAGGCAACGGCCATCATCGAAGCAGAGCCCACCGTCGAGGCAAAGATTCGCAAATCCCATGAACTCGACTCGCTGAATGCCGACTTGATCAAGGAGGTGGATAAGATCATCCAGACGGCGAGAGCCTCGAAGATCATCAATGGCGGACTGCTCGTGAACACCCTGAAACAACACGCCCTGACACTCGACTCACTCCATGCCGATCCGTTTATCAAGGACCTCTGGCTTGGTCGGCAGGCCCTCAGTCATATAGACCACGAGCGCACCTCGCTGCTGCCCAGCGTCATGGACACCATTAAGGGCATGATCAGCAATCCTGTCTCCATGGCGATGATTGAGAAGCAGAACGACTACTACCTGGCCATCGAGAACCGCGAGTTCGACAAGCTGGTGCTGAAGTCGTCGGACGACCTCGCCAATATCTCTGAGGGTGAGGCGCTGCTGAAGAAACTCGTCGAACCCTACAAAGGCAAGTTCGTGCTGCTCGACATCTGGGGCACTTGGTGCGGCCCCTGCAAGGAGGCCCTCAGCCACTCTACCGAGGAGTATGCCCGTCTTGCGGACTACGACATCCAGTACCTCTATCTGGCCAATAGCAGTCCGCAGGCGGCGTGGGAGAACGTCATCAAGGAGTACAACGTCAGCGGTCCGAACGTGGCTCACTACAACCTGCCCGCGGAACAGCAGGCGGCCATCGAGCGCCACCTCAACGTCCACTCCTGGCCTACCTACAAACTATTCAACCGCAACGGCGATCTGCTGGATCTCAACGTTGATCCTCGCCACCTCGAAGAGCTCGCACGACTGCTGGAGCAGATGAAGGATTGAAGAATGTAAAAATTAAAAAATGTAAGAATGTAAAAAAGGAAAGTAGCGAGTACAGAGAATAGGATAAATTCAAACAAAAATCTTCAAAAATCAGACAAAAATAAGCCCATTGATAGCCATTTCGTTTAGATTTTTGAAGATTTTTGTTTGTTTTGTATGTAACGTTGCAATGTTCCCTTTCTTTCCTGCGTATATAACGATAGAAGACTGACAAAATTGATCAATGACCGAAACCGAAACAAACCTGATTGAGGGACTGCGCAAGCAGAGTCCCCAAGCCCAGCAAGAGATGCTCGACCGCTACGGCCGCGATGTCTTCGCACAGGTGGTGCGGATCGTCAGCCAGACGGAGAATGCTGAGGAGGTGTATCAGGATGTGTTCGTGAAGGTGTTCAGTCATATCGGTCAGTTCGACGGCGACAGGTCGTCGCTCCGCACGTGGGTCATCCGCATCGCCTACAACGAGGCCATCAGCTTCCTCCGCCGTAAGAGCGCGCCGACGGTCTACTTCGACGACTATGACCGGGGCATCGAGACGCTGACAGACGCGGAGGTGGACGAGACGCTGGGACACGCCAGTCAGGAGACGGTACAGCTGATACGCGCAGCGCTGCAGCACCTGCCACCCGAGGAGCGGACCCTGATGACGATGTTCTACTACGAGGAGATGAGCCTCAAGGAGATAGCTTACGTCACGGAGTCGATACCCACCACAGTGGCCTCGCGCCTCTGCCGAACGAGAAAGAAACTGTGTAGAATCATCAAAATGTTACAAGCATGAAGGAGGACATACTCAATAAACTACGCCAGCAGGACGTCGCCCTGCGCGACGCCATCCGAATGGAAGAGCAGGAACTGCCGCAGATGCCGGCAGACCTGAATGCAAGGCTGATGAAGCGGGTGGAGCAGCAGAAGCCCATCGCCAAGACTCGGAGGCTATGGCCCTGGGTAGCAGCTGCCGCCAGCCTGTTAATATTAATAGGTGTTGGTCTGACGATGATGCCTGAGAAACAGGTGCCGCAGGGTAGCCCAGTGGTTGCCAAGAAGGTCGAGAAGAAGACGCAGCAGGTGAATCATGGGGACTGTCCCCATGATACGAGCGAAGCGATGGATCAGAGGGCCTGTCCCCGTGATTCACAACCGCACCAAATCCCTGCGCAGCCCAAGAAGCTGAAGCATAAGACGGTTGTGGCGGAGCATCTGATAGCACAAGCGGAGAACCTATCGCAGGCGGATCACGGGGACAGTCCTCCAGATCCTTCGCATCGCGAGACGTATCAGGAGAACCGTCCCCATGATCCTGAGACGCTGACAGAGGCAGACATCCCCATTACGCGCCCCGAGAACTACAAGTACACGCCTGAGGAGATTGCCCTCATGAAGCGACAAGCCAACGAAGCCTATCTGAAGTGGGTGGAACTGGAACTCGAGATTGCCAAATATAATCAAGAACAAACAGCACAGAAATAAATACAAACCACGAATTTCACGAATTAAACGAATTTGAGAACTGTAGAAACAAAAACTATAACCATTATGAAACAGCTATTCATCATGCTGCTCATCGTTAGCAGCGCATTTACGACAGCTAACGCCCAGCAGAAGAACAAGCCCGAGAATGTCATCAAGGCTTTTGAATTCCTCATCGACCTGTATGGCCAGAAGGCAGGGCAGACTTACTCCGTCGAGAAGAATCCCAACACAGGCATCATTGAGTCGAGAGAGCGCATCGTAACCTTTACCTGCCGGAAAAACGAGCCATACATTGAAATGATTGGCGACGACTTTATGAAGGACGAGCCGAAATCTTATCAGATCAAGCACATCACGCCTGGACAGAACAGTCAGAACTTCACGCTGGCCGTACACACCAACGTGCCCAACGTGATTAACCATTATGCCATTCGCACCAAGCCGGAACAGGAAATGTGGTTCATGGCCTGCAAAAACCCTGAGAACCCGTCATTGCGCGATGCCTACGCCATCGTGTGGCAAGCTGCGCCGGACAATAAGGTGAAGGGCACCATCTACATGATTACCTCGCCACGCCCCAGCAATTTCGGCAAGGCATTCGAGTCGTCGGACAGCAAGAAGAAGATTGACAATGTGGTGGGCGAAGTTGTTGACGAGGCTGGCAATCATGCGGGTGAAGTCGTCGAAGACGATGTCGTCGTTGTTGAAGACGAGGTGGCAGTCGACACCGTAGCCGTCATCGATGAATTCGTAGCAGAGCCTCCAGTCGTCAGCGAGTTCGCTACGCCCCAGCCCCGTCAGTCGTCCAAATGGGAGCCGTCTCCTATGGTGAAGATGCAGGTTGAGGGTAAGGCGATGGCCATCAAGGCACAGATGGATGCCATCAAGGCCACCTACCAGTCGATGAAGCCCTTCTTTGATGCCAAGAACATTTCGGGCACAGACAGAATCTTCGAGCAGATTGCCAAGCAGAACAAGTCGCTGGACGTGAAGTGGCAGGACTTCGTCAAGATGCTGAAAGGCATCGAAGCCCCCCCTGCAGAGCAAGGCAAGAAGATGGGAATGATAGGCGATATCTACAAGGAAATACTGAAATTCTACACTGAGCAGAATCAAGGCTTTTCGGAGATTCTGAAGGAGTTTGGTATGCTGCCGAAGGGCGCACAGAAAACACAGAAAGTGCTGAACAATCTCATCGAGAAAAACATGACGGAGATGAGCAAAGTCATTGCGGGGGCGAAATAATTCGCCCCCTTTTTCTTTGCCGTTACGTGTAGAAGTAGTATCTTTGCAGCCGATATGGACAGACAACGCGAGATATACAAGGTAACGCTGGTGGGCGGCGCGGTGAACGTGGTGCTGCTCGTCTTCAAGTTTGTGGCGGGCATCCTTGGCCATAGTGCCGCGATGGTGGCCGATGCCGTCCACTCGCTCAGCGACTTCGTCACCGACGTCGTCGTCATCGCCTTTGTCCACATCAGTGGCAAACCCAAGGACAAGTCGCACGACTACGGCCATGCGAAGTACGAGACGCTGGCGATGACCGTCATCGGCGTAGCCCTGCTCGTGGTGGCCCTGGGCATCCTCTACAGCGGCGTGGTGAAGATTGCCGCGTGGGCTGGCGGCGCGCAGCTGGCGGCCCCGGGCACACTGGCGCTGTGGGCCGCCCTGCTGTCGGTGGCGCTGAAGGAGGGCGTCTACCGTTACTCGATGGTGAAGGCCCGTCAGCTTGAGTCACAGGCCGTCGAGGCCAACGCGTGGCACCACCGCAGCGACGCCCTCTCGTCCATAGGCACGGCCGTCGGCATCGGCGGCGCCATCGTGCTGGGACAGCGCTGGACGGTGCTTGACCCCGTGGCCTCGGTCGTCGTTGGATTGTTCATCGTCAAGGTGAGCATCGAACTGCTGCGGCGCGGCATCGGCGACCTCATGGAGCAGTCGCTGCCCGACGAGGTTGAGGAGGAGATCCTGCACCTGGCGGACTCCGTCGACGGCGTCACCATGCCCCACGACCTGCGCACGCGCCGTCTGGGCAACCACTATGCCATCGAGCTGCACGTCCTCATGGACCCCGACATCACCCTGCGCGAGGCCCACGACAAAGCCTCAGAAGTAGAGGCACTCCTGAGGCTTCATTATGGTCGTGAGACGCACGTCGTCGTGCATGTCGAACCGATGTAGTCAGCGGCGGTCGCGGTTGCCCCACTTCTTGTCGTAACGGCCTTCGGTGTCCACCTTTCCCCCGAACATATTCAGGCGGTAGCGTACGTGGAGCATGGCGTACGAGTTGATGCTGTTGTAGCGTGTATCGCTGCGGCCGTTGGCATTGACCCACCGCTCGTAGTTCGACTGCTGCCCCAGTAGGTCGTAGAAGTTCAGGGCTACGATGAGTGCTTTCGACTTGAGGAAGGTCTTCGATATCTGTCCGTTCCATATCAGTTCGTTGGTGTTGCTCGACGGGTCGTTGTAGCCGCGGCGTGAGTTCTCGTGGAGGTTTGTCGACACCTCCAGCCCGCCGGGTATGCGCACCATCACCTGACCGCCGTAGCTGAAGCGCCATGTGTCGAGGTCGGCACTGGGCTGCAGTTCGTTGCGTGAGTGCTGGTAGTTCACGTTGCCGTCGAGGGTCACCTCGAGCCAGTCGTTGCGGTAGCTCATGTTCAGACGCTCGTTGACGTTCGTGGTACGCGTCGTGTTCTTCTGGGCGTCGGCCTGTGCCTGAGCCACATAGCTGACATAGTTGTTATAGCGCAGACGCGTGTCGGCACCGATGTTCCAGTGAGCAGCGGAGTCGATGGCGGTGTTGAAGTTAAAGCCACCGTCGGCGTTCCAGTTGCCGTTGATGTTCTCTGGACGTGACTCGCTGCCGCCGGTCATGGCATTGTAGCGCACGAGGTTCGAGATGCTGTTGCGGATATGGCGGTAGTTGCCGTAGAGCACGATGGAGCGCTTGTAGCGGGTGATGTAGTTTTTGTAGTAGACGTTCAGCGAGTTGGTGAACTGCGGCTTCAGGCCAGGGTTACCCGAGGTGATGTAGAGGGGGTTCGAGTCATCGCGGATGTCGAGCAGCTGTGTGATGTCGGGCTGGCGGGTGTCACCACGGTAGTGCAGCCAGATGTCGTGCTGGTCGCTGAACTTGTAGTGGAAGTCGATGGTCGGTGTGAGGTTGGTGACGTTACGGACGGTGTCGACGTAGATGCCGCGGTAGTCCTGGATGAAGTTCGAGTGCTGGGGCTGCACGAGGATACCCACGTTGTAGTCGTACTCCTCCTGGTAGTGGCGCAGTGTCAGACGGATATTATGGGTGTAGTTCTTGTACTCGGAGAATCGGCTGAGGTTCTTGTCGAGGAAATTATCCATTATCCATTGTCCATTGTCCATTGAAAACTTCCCAATCCACGGGTCCCACTCGCGGTAGACGGGTGTGATGTCGGTGAAGGGATTCTCGGGCAGGTGGCTGAAGTCGTAGGTCTTGCGGTCGCTCTTGTTCTGCGAGTAGCGCATCTCGTAGTTGGCCTGTAGGTGGGCGCCCTTCCAGAGTGGCTCGCTGTAGAGTGCCGAGAGGACATAGCCGCTGTTGTCCGAGGGCGTGGAGTTGTAGCGTGAGGTGTAGTAGGTGGAGTCCTGCCCGGCCTGATTCTTCACACGGTGCAGATAGACCTCGTTGTTCGAGACACTCTGGTTCTCGCTGTCGCCGAAGTTGCCCTCCACACGCAGGGTGACATTGCGGCCCCGTGGGTTCAGGCGGCGGTAGAACTGGAGCATGGCCCAGGCGTTCTTGTTCTCGCCGTAGCTGAGGCTGGCGCCGTGGTTGTGGTTGACGAGATAGGGGTAGAGGGGTGACGCCGGATCGTGGACAACGTCCAGAGGATTGTCGGCGTAGAGATATGGGTCGTCGTCGAAGGTTGCTGAGGCGGAGGTCGATGTACCGTCGTTGGTGCCCGTGCTGCCATTGGCACGCAGCAGGATGTTCGTCAGCGTGTCGGGCCTCCACTCCAGTCGCAGGTTACCGTTCCAGTTGTTGCTGCGTGAGAGCTGCTTGGAGAAACTGTTCGAGAAGGTGCGGTTGGTCTCGGAGTAGAAGTTCTCGCTGGCGTTCTCGTTTTCATTGTCGCCACCACGGTGGTTCCAGCGCACGGAGAAGTCGGCCTTCAGCTTCTCGCCGTCGTCGTAGTTCAGGTTCGTGCCGAGCATCTTGCGCGAGTTCAGTCCGCGGCGGTTCCACCAGCCGGCGTTCTCCTCCTTGTTGTTGAAGTTGCCCATCAGCACGAAGCGCGTCTTGTCGGTGAAGCTGCTACCCATACCACGCGAGGCATAGCGGTGATGCGTACCACCCGCCAGGTCGAGGTTGGTCATATAGCCGCGGTTCATGCCCTTCTTGATGGTGAAGTCGAGGACCGTCTCCTTATTGCCGTCCTCGATGCCGGTGATACGGGCCTGGTCGCTCTGTTGGTCGTAGAACTTCACACTCTGGATGATGCTCACAGGCAGGTTCTTCAACGCCGTCTCCACGTCGCCGAGCATGAACTCCTTGCCGTCGAGCAGGATTTTCTGTACTACTTTGCCGTTGATGGTGATGTTACCATCCTCATCGACCTCCGCACCGGGCATACGCTTGATGAGCTCCTCGATGGGAGATCCCTCAGGGGTGCGGTAGGCGTCAGGGTTGTAAACGAGGGTGTCCTTGCGCACGACAACCTGTGCTGCACGGCCCGTTACCACGGTCTCGCGGAGCATCACCGCCTCGGACGACATGAGGAGGTTGCCCAGATCCTGACTCTGGTTACGGCGCAGAGTGACCTCGCGCTCGATGGTCTGCAGACCCACCGATGAGATCCTCAGGCGATAGATGCCGTTGGACGGCGCTTCCACCGAGAAGTTGCCGTGACGGTCGGTCACCGTGCCGCCTACGAACGTACTGTCGTTGGCACGGAACAGCTGCACGGTAGCCTGAATGACCGGTTCCTTAAACTCTTGGTCCTGTACGCGGCCGCTGATTGTCAGGCCGCGGTCTTCTTCTCCTTCCGTCTGTGCTTGGGTACTTACTATTGCCAGCCCTAACATGACCAGCATGATGGCAAATCGTCTTAACATCGTTGATTAGCTCTTCTTGTGTGGTTATTCGTTTATTAATTTATTCTAGAGTTTCTTTGTACTGTCACGCAATTCCACCCGCGCGTTGACCACTATGTGCTGTACGCTGTCGTCACCGTTCATCTGGTCGAGTAGGAGACGGAGGGCCTTACAGCCTATCTCACGAAGGTTCTGTTTGACAAACGAGATACGAGGGTGAGACATCTCCGACACCCAGTCGCTCATATAGGCGATGAGGGCCACGTCGTCGGGGATGCGCAGTCCACGGCTGGTGATGGCCTGCAATGCAGATATGCCCAGCAGACCATGGGTGGCAAGGATGGCGTCGGGCGGCTCGGGCAGACTCAGGAGCTCGAGCGTGTCGCTGAGGCCGGTGTTGAAGCTGATGTGGTGACATTTCACCAGTTCAGTCTGTATGGTGATTCCGCTTTCGCGTAGTGCTTCTAAATACCCATGTTTTCGGTCAGTGTTCTGCTTCATCACGTTTGGACCGCCGAGGAAGGCGATGCGCCGGGCGCCACCGTCGATGAGTGTGTTTGTGGCTTGACGTGCTGAGGCGGCATCGTTGATGATGACGGATGAGATGCCGATGTCGGGAGCGCGGTCGAAGAGCACGATAGGTATGTTGGTCTGGCGCAGCCTCAGGAGTTGCGAGAAATCGGTAGTGTCCTGTGCCGGACAGATGATGATGCCCTCCACGTGCATATTCACCAACAGTTCAAGACAGTCGGCCTCTTTCTCGTAACTGTCGTCGGAGTCGGTGATAATGCACATATAGCCAGCCTTACGTGCCTCGGCCTCGATGCTCTTCACAATGTGGGCATATTGGTTGAAGGAGACGTCGGGCACGACGATGCCGATGGTTCGTGTGGTGTCGTAACGCAGGCTGACGGCAAAGGGGTTGGGGCGGTAGCCGTTTGTCTCGGCTAACTGCTCAATCTTTTGCCTCAGTTCAGGGCTTACGCCATCGAGTCCTCTGAGAGCTCTTGACACCGTACTGACGTTGATGCCCAACTGTCGGGCAATGTCTCTTTGCGAGATTCGTTTCATGTCTTCGTTATTTCCACGACAAAGGTACTTCTTTTTGCTGATATATCAACGCAACAGATTGTGGAATTGTTGCGCAACGGGTTGCTTTCCCTGAAATAAAACCACCCGCCTTCGCAGGCAGGTGGCTCCTCAATTCAAAATGTGTTGTTATATAATCTCTTGTGTTGGACTTCTTTCATTGCAAAGTTACAACTTTTATAGCAACAGTCCAACAGAATTGTTCAAAAACACATCGCAAAGCGTTGCGTAAATCACTCAACACTGTTGAGGGATGAGAAAGGTCTATTGGAGGGCGTCGAGCCAGCAGAGGAAGGCTACGAGCGAGGCGTTCCAGTTGATGGCGATCTCGTTGGAGGCATACGACTCCATGACGTCCATATACGACTCGTCGGGGTAGCTGGAGGCGTAGGGCATGGGCATATCTTTCTTGTCCTGCTGTCCGGGGTTCGGTCCACCGACGAGCATACCCGGGAAGGGCTTCTCAACGCTGTCGGCCTCGGAGATGCGGTGATGCGGGTGCATGGGACTCTTGTCGCCGAAGCCCGTGACGTAACAGTAGCCCGTGGCATTGCGGCCCAGCAGGTAGTCTGCATTCTGAAGGGCGTAGCGTCGGTACTTCTCCGTGCCCAGCATCTTGTCGGCAAAGAGCATGAGCATGGCCTGGGAACAGCAACCCTCAGAGAGACAGCCCCATCCGAAGTCTGTGGCTTTGTTGCCATAGGGCGACTGGAAACTTGACGTCTCGACACCCTCGATGGCCTTGTCGCAGTAGTCAATGAGCTGTTGGAGCATCGCTTCATGCAAGGCGGTGGGACCCGGCGTTGAAACGCTGGGAGAGGAGGCTGCCAGCCACTCCATGGCTCCCAGCGAGGCGACGTTGCCCCATGCGGGGGTGGTGAAGCGGTCGGGCTGATGCTGGCGGGCGTCGTCGAGATACTGTTGCTTGCCCGTCAGCCGGTAGAGTGCCGTTGCGGCCCAGAAGAACTCATCGCGGGCACTGCCGTCGCCGTAGCCGCCAGTGGTGACGGCAGGCTCTTTCAGCCGTTCCTGACGGTAGAACGCCGTGGGGTTGGCCTTAGCCCACTGGTAGGCGCGCTCAGCCATGGCTGCTGCCTGTGCCGAGAAGCCGGGATAGTCTTCCTGGAACGGTTCCAGAAGACGGGCGGCATCGGCCATAACGGCGGCGAAGTCGAGTGTGGCGGTGACGGTCTTCTGGACGACATAGCGTGTCTGCTTGCAGTCCGTCGGCAAGATGAATCCCTCGAAGTTGGGGGTAGTCAGCTTGTGGTAGACGCCTCCGTCGTAGGGGTCTTGCATGGTGAGGAACCAACGGAGGTTGAACATCATCTCGTCGAGCAGGTCGGGCGTCTTGTTGCCGCTCTCGGGGATGGCGGTATTGAGACGGGCAAAGTATTCGGGGAACTGCTCGTAGACGGCGAACATCAGTCCGATGCTGAAGGCGGAGTTGACGACATACTTGTTGTAGTCGCCAGCGTCGTACCAGCCAAAGGGCGAACTGATGACCGTGCCTGCCGGGCGCAATGGCGAGGCGGCCGAGTTGTGGATAAGCACATGGGTGTCGGGGTGCCCTAGCGGACGGTCGTAGTCACCGCCCATTGTGATGGCCACGCCCGAACGGATGAGGTAGAACAACCGAAGGGCTGAGATGGCGATGTCATGGTAAGGCTGCTCTGCCACGGTGAGACGGCACGACTGTTGGCCTATGCTGACACGATAGTCGCCTGTGGCAGTAAGGTTGTTCAGGTCAACCACATAGCGTGTCTTGCCCGAGAATGGCGAGACGGCCTTGCGAACCTTCGCCTTTGGCTTCAGGGTCTTGCCGTTAGGGGTTGTCACACGAATCTTGCCCGTGGGGTTCATGCCCTCGACGACGATGACCTTCTCCTGCTGGGGAGCGTAGCCGACCTGATTGCGGCGAATCTCTGTTTGCGCCAGTGCGCTGCTAACGAATAGTGAACAGAAAACGGTGAATAATATCGGTAAGTTTTTTTTCATAGGTGTGTAAGTTATTGGTGCCTTTCTGGCGTTTGTGTTGCAAAGGTACGAAAATAAATGAAAAATAAGAGTGGGAATGGAGATTTTTTCGTACCTTTGCACCCAAATATGCGAAAAACAGGTAGTAAATAATAATTTCGTGGAACGGAAAGAATTAGAGCTGCTCAGTAGCATTACATATCCTGACGATTTGCGCAGGCTGTCGGTGGACGAGCTGCCACAGCTGTGCGAGGAGCTGCGGCGCGACATCATCAACGAGCTGTCGGTGAACCCGGGACACCTGGCGTCCAGCCTTGGGGTGGTGGAACTGACGACGGCACTCCACTATGTGTTCAACACGCCCGAGGACCGTATAGTCTGGGACGTGGGACATCAGGCTTATGGCCATAAGATTCTTACCGGCCGTCGTGAACAGTTCTCCACGAACCGCAAGCTGGGCGGTCTTCGCCCCTTCCCCTCACCGTTGGAGAGTCCGTACGACTCGTTTGTCTGCGGTCATGCGTCGAACAGCATCTCGGCGGCGCTGGGTATGGCTATTGCTGCCAAGAAGACCGACAAGGGAGGACGTCATGTGGTGGCCGTCATTGGCGATGGCGCGATGTCCGGCGGTCTGGCCTTCGAGGGTTTGAACAATGTGTCGTCAAGCCCCAACGACTTGCTGATTATCCTGAACGACAACGATATGTCGATAGACCGTGCCGTGGGCGGTATGCGCCAGTACCTGCTGAACCTGAACACCAACAAGACGTATAATAGGATCAAGTTCAAGATGAACCGCTGGCTGCACAGCAAGGGAATACTGAACGATGCCCGTCAGAACGGACTCCAGCGCCTGTCGAACGCTGTCAAGAGTGCCATTGCCCACCAGCAGAACATTTTCGACGGCATGAACATCCGCTACTTCGGACCGTTCGACGGTCACAATGTGAAGGAGCTGGTGCGCATCCTGAGTCAGCTGAAGGACATGGAGGGGCCGAAGCTGCTGCACCTCCACACTAAGAAGGGCCACGGCTTTGCTCCGGCCGAGAAGGACGTCACGACGTGGCACGCCCCGGGGAAGTTCGACCCGGAGACGGGCGAGCGCATCGTCGACCGCGACCCGTCGAAACCGCAGAAATACCAGGACGTCTTCGGCCATACCCTCTTGGAGCTGGCCGAGCAGAACCCCCGCATTGTCGGTGTGACGCCCGCCATGCCTACGGGCTGTTCGATGAACATCATGATGGAGGCGATGCCTTGTCGCGTTTTCGACGTGGGCATTGCCGAGGGCCATGCGGTGACGTTCTCAGCCGGTATGGCGAAGGACGGTCTGCAGCCTTTCTGTAACATCTACTCTGCCTTTGCGCAACGTGCCTACGACAATATCATCCACGACGTGGCGATGCTCAGTCTGCCGGTGGTGCTCTGTCTGGACCGTGCCGGACTGGTGGGCGAGGACGGGGCGACGCACCATGGCGCCTTCGACCTGGCAGCCCTGCGGCCGATACCTCACCTGACCATCTGCTCGCCGATGGACGAGCACGAGTTGCGCCGCCTGATGTATACGGCGCAGCTGCCGGGGAAGGGCCCGTTCGTCATCCGCTACCCTCGTGGCGGCGGTGTGCTGAAGGACTGGCGCTGTCCGCTGGAGGAGGTGCCGGTGGGCACTGGCCGCAAGCTGCGCGACGGCAGCGATGTCGCCGTGCTGAGCATAGGGCCTATTGGCAACGATGTGGTGGATGCCGTTGACGAAATCAACGACCGCTCCGTTGCCCATTACGATATGCGCTTCCTGAAGCCGCTGGACGAGACGATCCTCGACGAGGTGGGCCGTAAGTTCAGCCGTATCGTCACCGTCGAGAACGGTGTGCGCGACGGCGGTCTGGGCTCGGCGGTCGTGGAGTGGATGAACGACCACGGCTATCGTCCTGAGGTCGTCCGACTGGGCCTGCCTACTGACCAGTTCGTGGAGCACGGCACTGTGGCGGAGCTGCAGCAGCTTGTGGGACTGGACAAGGAGAGTATCAGCAGGGCCATAAGAGATAATAGATAAGAGATACGCATTAAGCATTATGCATTAAGCATTAAGCATTATGAAGATAGTCATTGCCGGCGCCGGTGCCGTAGGAACCCATTTGGCACGCCTGCTCTCGGGCGAGAGACAGGACTGTGTGCTTATTGACGAGAGTGACGACCGTCTGGCTGCTGTCGCCGAGTACGACGTGATGACGCTGCAGGCCTCGCCGACGAGCATCCAGGCGCTGAAGGATGCCGGTGTGCAGAGTGCCGACCTCTTCGTTGGCGTCACCACCGAGGAGTCGGTGAACATCGACTGCTGCATCCTGGCCCACGCCCTGGGTGCTAAGAAGACGGTGGCGCGCATCGACAACTACGAGTACCTGTCGCAGCAGAACCAGGACCTGTTCCGCACGCTTGGCGTCGACGCCCTGGTCTATCCTGAGGTGCTGGCCGCCATCGACATCGTCAACGGCCTGAAGATGTCGTGGGTCCGTCAGCGCTGGGATGTCCACGACGGTGCCCTGGTGCTGCTGGGCATCAAGATGCGTCAGCAGGCTGAGATTCTGAACCAGCCGCTGAAGGATCTCTGCGGCCCCGACGACCCGTACCATGTGGTAGCCATCAAGCGTGGCGACGAGACCATCATCCCCGGTGGCCTTGACGTGCTGCAGGTGAACGACCTGGCCTACTTCATGACGACGAAGGACTATATCCCCTACATCCGTAAGATTGTGGGTAAGGAGCACTATACCGACGTGCAGAACGTCATCATCATGGGTGGCGGCAAGTCGGCCGTCCGTGCCGCCCTGACGACGCCCGACTATATGCATGTGAAGATTGTCGAGATCGATGCCGCCCGCTGTGAGCGTCTGAACCAGCTGCTCGAGGACAATCCTGCCATGGTCATCCACGGCGACGGTCGCGACATGGCGCTGCTGCAGGAGGAGGGCATCCGCAATACCCAGGCCTTCGTGGCGCTGACGGATAATGCCGAGACCAACATCCTGGCCTGTCTGTCGGCGAAGAAGATGGGTGTCCGCAAGACCATCGCGATGGTCGAGAACCTCGACTACGTGTCGATGGCCGAGAGCCTCGACATCGGTACCATCATCAACAAGAAGACCATCGCCGCGAGCCGCATCTTCCAGATGATGCTCAATGCCGACGTCCATAACCTCCGTTCGCTGATGCTCGTCGATGCCGACGTCGTGGAGTTTGTCGCCGCCGAAGGCTCGCGTGTCACCCGCCATGTCGTGAAAGACCTCGGGTTGCCGTTCGGCGTCACCATCGGTGGCATGGTGCGCGACGGCGTGGGTATGCTCGTCAACGGTAACTCCCAGATACAGGCTGGCGACACCGTCATGGTGTTCTGTCACGAGCAGAAGCTCAAGAGCATCGAAAAATTCTTCAAGAAGTCCACCCTCTTCTAAACTCCCATAACTTCCCGTAGAACAATGGTCAACTTCCGCATCATCTGGAAAATCCTGGGCTCACTGCTCTTCATCGAGGCCTTCTTCATGACCTGGTGTCTCGGTGTGGCACTGTGGGCTGGCGAGGACGATGTGCTGGCTTTCCTGCTGTCGTTGTTGCTGACGGCGTGCTGCGGTTTCGTTTTCCTCTCGCTGGGACGTAAGGCTGAGAACTCCCTGAGCCGTCGCGATGCCTATGTTGTGGTGACTGCGGCGTGGGTGGTTTTCTCGCTTTTCGGAATGTTCCCGTTCCTCATCCATGGCAGCATCACCAGCCTCACCGATGCGTTTTTCGAGACGATGTCGGGTTTCACCACGACCGGTGCCAGCATCATCGACGATGTGGAACGGCTGCCGCATGGCATCCTCTTCTGGCGGTCGCTGATGCAGTGGATAGGCGGTTTGGGAATCGTCTTCTTCACCATCGCCATCTTGCCCTCGCTGGTGGGTGGTAGCGTCAGGGTGTTCGCCGCTGAGGCTACGGGCCCCATCCGTGCGAAGATGCACCCCCGCCTGACGACGAACGCCAAGTGGATTTGGTCTATCTATCTCCTGCTGACGCTGGCCTGCGCCTTGTCGTTCTGGCTGGCTGGCATGGACTGGTTCTCGGCCACCAACTACTCGATGACGACGACGGCCACCGGCGGCTTCTCCATCCATAATGAGAGCCTCGCCTTCTTCCAGTCGGCGAGCATCGACTACGTGAGCATCCTGTTCCAGTTCCTCTCGGGCATCAACTTCACCTTATTATATATGGTGCTGGTGAAGATGCGCTTCTCGGCACTGTTGAAGAATTCCGAGTTCAAGCTCTACATCTTCGTCGTCGTTGCCGCCACGCTGTGGGTGGCCTCCCTGCTCTTCACACGTATGGACTACGACCTCGAACGTGCCTTCCGTAATGCGCTGTTCCAGGTGGTGTCGTTCATGACGACGACGGGAATGTTCAATGACGAGGTAGGGCAGTGGCCGCACGTGACGTGGTTTATCCTGGGCATGCTGATGTATCTCGGTGCCTGTGCCGGTAGTACCAGCGGCGGCTTCAAGTGTGTCCGCAGCGTGATGATGCTGAAGGTGCTGCGCAACAATTTCCGGCAGATTCTGCATCCCAGTGCCGTGCTGCCCGTGAAGGTCAACGGCCAGAGCATCGCCCAGTCGAAACTGGTGTCGCTGCTGGCGTTCTTCACGCTGACCATTCTTATGATGCTCTTTACTGCTGCGCTGATGATTATCTCAGGTGTCGACAATACCAATGCTGTGGTCATAGCCCTGAGCAGTGTCAGTAATGTAGGTCCGAGCCTTTCTAACCACGTGGGGCCTGTCATCTCCTGGTCGTTGCTGCCTGACTATGTGAAGTGGTTGCTCTGTCTGCTGATGCTGATGGGCCGTCTTGAGATTATGACCGTGCTGGTACTCTTCACCCGTTCGTTCTGGAAGGAAAATTAGTATGCTGTATCATTTGTCATCCTTGTCCCGTCAGGAACTTTCCCAGCTTGTGCGTCAGCAGAAGGAGCAACTGTTAGGTCACGACAATTATCACCGCTTTGGCAACAGACTGCCCTTAGATGTCAAGTTCTTCCATAATTACAACCCGCAGAATATTGCTCCTGGCAGTGGTAGCCTCTGCTATATCCAGCGCCCTGTATTGGGCACGGGTTGTCTTGTGGCGGAAATACGCCATACCGGTGGGGCTGCCGACGATATCTCCCCATACCTCTCTACGGCCGTCTACGACCTTGACGACCCGATGACCATCGACTACTCCGACCTCGACTCCTTCGTCATCCTCACCGGCTTGCAGGGCTCTGCCGAGGTGGCCGACGACAGCGGGCGCCGGATGACCTTCCGCGAGGGTGAGACCATCCTTGTGCCGGCATCGGTCAAGAACATCAAGATAGAGGGGACCATCAAATTCCTGGAGACTTACGTCTAAGCCTCCGTCCTGCTTCTTTCTTCGGTTTTCTTTTCTGGCGTGTTTTTGTCCAGATAGCTACGGATGTCGTTCTGCAAACGGCGGAACGGCTCGCTCATCATGTAGCCGTTGTTCTTCTTGAGCATGACCTTCACGTCCTGCAGCGAGTTCTCGTAGCACGACATCTCGTTGCGCTTCTGCGTGCGGTGGGCAGTGGCGTGGTAGATCTCCTGCTGACGCTCCTGTCGCAGCAGGTTGCACACCTTCGTCAGGATGGGCGACACGACGGTGTCGAAGAGGTGGTGCCCCTGTATGTAGAGATAGGTGGTCTGCGGTGTGATGCCCAGCGCCTTGATGTCGTCCTTCGTGCGGAGATACTCGTCCTTGGCGTCGGGGAACTGCCGTTGTAGCTCGTGAATCTTCGTGCCCACCTTGCGGCGTACGTTCTGTATCGACGGCGCCGGCACCTGTACGTTGAAGCCCCCGGGGTCGGCAATGCGGTTCAGGTCGGTGATGGTGAACTTCGGGTACTGGCCGTTGCGGTAGAGCATGACTGACCATACGAACAGGGGGAAGATGGCTTCGCTGAAGTCTGCGAAGTACTGTCGGAAGTCAAAGATGCGGTGGTCGTTGAGCGTCACCGCCACGCAGACGTTGTGCAGCGACGGCGCATAGCACTGGTAGTTCTCGATGGCGTAGACGTAGGTGTGGAAGACGTACGGGCTGTCTAGCACGCGGCGCGACTGGTAGGTGGCCCTCTGCAGCAGGTAGTCGTAGTCGGCATCGACACAGGCAATCATGTCGCGTCCCAGGACTTCGTCTTCCCACTCCTCGTTCCTCCTTCCTCGTTCCTCGATAAAATTCATCAGCACCGACTTCTTGCCCCGTGTGAGGTTCGCTTTCGAGGGCAGCATCACCTCGAAGTATCGGGTGTCGTCCTCGAACTCACTGAGGACCGTCCGCCAGAAGTAGATATCATCGTAGCTCTCGACGTAGGCAACAATCCTGCGTCGCGACCGTTTCGACTTCAGCGCGTTGGCTGCTTCGAAATACCGGCTGTTGATATTCTCCTTCAGGCGGTTTGCCATAACTGTAAATTGTCAATTATGAATTGTCAATTATCAATTATCAATTGTCAATTAGACAGTAATGTCGCTCACCTCCGTCACGGCATCCACCCAGCCGTTCATGACGACGGCGGGCGAGTGGGTGGTCAGGATAATCTGTACGTTGGGGTTCAGTTCCAGACAGAGGTCGATGAGGCGCTTCTGCCACTCGATGTGCAGCGACACCTCGGGCTCGTCCATGAAGAGCACGTAGGGCTGGTCGTCCTCGACGAGGACCGTCAGCAGGATGGCCAGCATCTGCTTCTCGCCCGACGACAGCTGGTAGGGCACCAGCACCTCGCCAATCTGCGTGAAGCGTATCTCGTTCTCTGTGCGTATGATTTTCTTGCCTGTTTCGTGGAACAGGTCGTCGACGATGTCCTGAAAGCGCGTCTTCTTCTGCGACAGCTGCTGGGCGGCGTCGGTGTTGCCCTGCTGCAGCTCGGCAATGATGCGGTTGCCGATGTTCACCTGATAGTCCAGGTACTTGCGCTGGAGGTTGTAGAGCTGGATGTCGAGTAGTGAGCCGCCGCCACCCTTGATGACGGGCAGCACCTGTCGCAGCGCGCCGTCCTCGTCGGTAATGACCTGGCTGAGGCTCGAGTCGAGCGACCGTATCATGTCGTAGCGTATCCACTTGGCATCGGCGGGCTCCACCTCCAGCTTTACGCCTTTGATCATGTGCGACGGGAACTCGCCGCCCTGCGACAGTCCCCGCACCACCTTATTAATAATGGTCGACTTACCCTGTCCGTTGATGCCGCTCAGGATGTTCACCTGAGGGTTCAGGTCCCAGACGATGTGCTTCCTGCCGCTCCACAGCGAGTCAATCTCGATGCGGCGGATGTAATTGGCGAATTTCTGCATAGGCTTTTCTGTGTGTTGACGCTATTTCTCGGCGGGATGGGTGAACTTGATGAGAGCCAGGTCGTAGACCAGTGTGCTATAGGCCGGGATGCTCGTCTGCTCACTCGCCCCGTAGGCTTGCTCGTAGGGGATGTAGACGCGCCAGCGGTCGCCGCTGTGCATGTGGAGCAGGGCGGTGACGAATCCTGAGACGGCCAGGCTGCCACTGTTCAGCGGTGTCTTGAACGTGCCCGTCGTCTGCCAGTCGAAACGGTTGCCGTAGAACGTCTGCTGGATGAGCGGACCTTCGGGGTGCTGGGGCGTGGGCATCAGCCGCAGGGCGTAGCTCGTCGTCACGGTGTCGGTGTAGTAGGGGCTCTCCGTGCCCGTTCCTGTCTCCAGCACCTTGACGTAGATGTAGTCCGTGGGCTTGCCTGTTGACGTCTCGTCCTTGGTGAAGTTCTTGATCTTCTTCCACTGCGAGCCGTCCCTCTTCAGCGAGTCCTCCAGCGTCAGGAAGTAGGCCTCGTTGCGCGTCTGCCAGTTGGCATACTCGTTGGCCTCGACGTCCTCCTCCTCGCTGCAAGCGACCCCTACCCAGCCTCCCCCTATGAGGGGGAGGAGTATATAGAATAGGGTTTTGAGCTGCTTTAGAATCTTATTCTTTGTCATTAATTCTATGAATTATCTATCCACTCCCCTCCATACAGGGAGGGGATGGGGGAGGGTCTTACAGTTTCTTTAGCAATGAGGCAATGCTCACCTTGTCCTCGATGATGGCGTTGAGCTCCTCGATTTTCACGCGCTCCTGCTCCATGGTGTCGCGGAAACGGAGGGTGACGCAGCCGTCCTGGAGTGTGTCGTGGTCGACGGTGACGCAGTAGGGCGTGCCGATGGCGTCCTGACGGCGGTAGCGCTTGCCTATGGAGTCCTTCTCGTCATACTGGCAGGCGAAGTGGTACTTCAGTTGGTCGATGATCTCGCGTGCCTTCTCGGGCAGACCGTCCTTCTTCACCAGCGGCATGACGGCGCACTTCACCGGTGCCAGCGCTGCGGGCAACTTCAGCACCGTGCGTGTCTCGCCGTTCTCGAGCTTCTCCTCCTCGAAGGCGTGGCACATGATGCTCAGGAACATACGGTCGACACCGATACTGGTCTCGATGACGTACGGGGTGTAGCTCTCGTTGGTCTGCGGATCGAAGTACTTAATCGACTTGCCAGAGTACTTCTCGTGCTGCGACAGGTCGAAGTTCGTGCGGCTGTGGATACCCTCCACCTCCTTGAAGCCGAACGGCATCTTGAACTCGATGTCCGTGGCGGCGTTGGCGTAGTGGGCCAGCTTTTCGTGGTCGTGGAAACGGTAGTTCTCGGCGCCGAAGCCCAGGGCCTGGTGCCACTTCATGCGCGTCTCCTTCCACTTCGGGAACCACTCCAGCTCGGTGCCGGGCTGTACGAAGAACTGCATCCCCATCTGCTCGACCCCCCTTATACGGAAGATGAACTGACGGGCGACGATCTCGTTACGGAACGCCTTACCGATCTGGGCGATACCGAAGGGAATCTTCATGCGGCCGGTCTTCTGCACGTTCAGGTAATTGACAAA
>JAEEGG010000912.1_pt1 | contig 84793 bp, 66 predicted proteins | sample 9134161 | NCBI WGS metagenome assembly JAEEGG01 (sample SAMN16246543, study PRJNA631951) | gut metagenome | biome: gut microbiome; feature: rumen; material: CR-attached | host: Bos | place: Iran: Karaj | collected 2018-10
CCCTCCATCGAGTCGCGCGCCTCGGGCCACGTGATCGAGCAGATCGAGGCCGTCAAGAAGATACTCGCGGCCGGCTATGCCTACGAGAGCAACGGCAGCATCTATTTTGATGTTGAGAAATACAACCGCGACTTCCATTATGGCGTCCTCTCCGGACGCAATCTCGTGGATACCCTGGAGGGCACCCGCAGCCTGGACGGCCAGGGCGACAAGCGCGCCCCCTTCGATTTCGCCCTTTGGAAAAAGGCCGAGCCGGAGCATATCATGCGCTGGCCCTCCCCCTGGGGCGAGGGCTTCCCGGGCTGGCATCTCGAGTGCTCGGTGATGGGCGAGAAGTACCTCGGCCGCGAGTTCGACATCCACGGCGGCGGAATGGACCTGATGTTCCCGCACCACGAGTGCGAAATCGCCCAGAACCAAGCCTCCCGCGGCACCCAGGGCGTGCATTACTGGGTACACAACAATATGATTACCATCGGCGGACAGAAGATGGGCAAGTCGCTGGGCAACTTCATCACCCTGCCGCAGCTCTTCGCGGGCGACCACCCGAAGCTCACGCAGGCCTACAGCCCGATGACCGTCCGTTTCTTCATCCTCCAGGCCCATTACCGCGGCACACTGGACTTCTCCAACGAGGCCCTGCAGGCCGCCGGGAAGGGGCTGGGCCGCCTGATGCAGGCCGCCCGCGACCTCTATGCGATGACCGGGCGCAAGGTTCCGCAGTACCCTTACGGCGAGGAACCGGTAAATGTCGCACCCGACACCTGCCCGGCCGACAATGCGGCCGTGAAAGCCGTCTTCACGGGCATCTATGATGCCTTGTGCGACGATATGAATACCCCCGTGGCCCTCGCCCACATCGCCGAGGCCGTCCGCATCATCAACTCCGCCAAAGCCGGGCAGCTGAAACTCTCCAAAGGGGATCTCGTCACCCTCGTACAGCTCTTCGACGACGTGGTCTTCGGCGTACTCGGTCTCAAGGACGAAGAGGCCGCCGGCGGCAATTCTTCCAAGGTCATCGACGGACTGATGCAGATGGTACTCGAGCAGCGCGCCGCCGCCAAGGCCGCCAAGGACTGGACCACCTCCGACCACATCCGCGACGCCCTCAAGGCCCTGGGCATCCAGGTCAAGGACACCAAGGACGGTCCCGAGTGGTCACTTGAATAGTTTCGTATGCGGAATCGGATCAAATTGTTCCTGCTGGCCGCTGCGGCCTTGCTGGCCGTCTCCTGCGACGATCCGATTGCCCCCGACGTCCTCACGGAGACCCCGCTGGAGGATGCCCTGGCCTGGCTGAAAACGCGCTAGGCTGGCCGTTATCCCAGCCGTTTGAAAACGGGGATGGCGTCGAGGTCCACGGGGACTTCGAGCGCCTGCCCACCGGCGTAGCGGACACCGTTGCGGATATCTTCCCAACCTGCCTGATTCTCCGGTAGATATACCTTCCAGGAAGAGACGCCCCCGGCTGTGACCGGACAGACGAGGTAGTCCGGTCCGAACATCCATTCGCAGTCCTGCCGCAAGGCTTCTTCGTCATCTGGGAAGTCGAAAACCAGCGGGCGCATCAGCGTATAGTCCTCTTCCCAGACGCGGCGGGCCTGCTCCAGGATATAGGGGAGCAGGGCTTCGCGCTGGGCGATGGCAGCCTTGAAGCGGCGTTCCGTCTCGGGGCTGTACTCCCAGGGCTCTGTGCGGCTCTGGTAGCCGTGCACGCGCATGAAGGGCAGCCAGACGGCGGCCTGGATCCAGCGGATCATCCGCTCCTGGTAGCCGGGGTCGGTGTATTGGTCGCCGGGACGGAAGAAGCCGCCGGCATCATAGGTCCACCAGGGCAGGCCGGCGGCCATCTGGCCCAGTCCGCCCGCGATCTGGCGGCGCAGCGCGTCCCAGTCGCTGCCCACGTCTCCGCTCCAGGTCACAGCACCGTAGCGCTGGATACCTGGGAAGGCGCTGCGCGTCAGGATGACGGGCAGGCGGTCGGGCTGGTCGCGCCGCAGCCCCTCATAGACAGTTTGGATGACTTTCAGCGGATAGACATTGCGGTACCATTCGCCCGGAATCTGGTCGGGGCCGATGCGGCGGCCCTTGAGGTCGTCGTTCTCGGGCTCCGTGGCGTCCTGCCACCAGGCGTCGATGCCCGTCGGGAGCAGGCTCGCGCGGAAATGGTCCCAGTAGAAGGCGGCCGCGTCCGGCTGGAAGAAATCGATCCACTCCGTGCCGTCGATGTAGTAGCCGTGCGCAGCGGCCTCCCGCCCGAGCACGGCGTCGCGGCTGATCTTGGACCAGACCGACAGCATCAGGTGCTGGCCCATCCCGTGCAATTCGTCGGTCATCGCCTTGGGATCTGGATACTTGTCTTCGTCGAATTGCATCGCATTCCAGCCGTATTTACCCCACCATTGCCAGTCCTGTACGATCGTCCCGACGGGGATGTCCTCGGCGTGGAAGCGGCGGGCCGCCTGCAGGAGTTCGTCCTGGGTGTCATAGCGCTCCCGGCAGTGGATGTAGCGGAAGATCCAGTCCGGCAGGGCCGGGACGTGGCCGCTCAGGGTTCTGAAACTGAGCATCACGGCGTCGGCGCCGCCGGCGAAGACGGTGTAGTCGAGGCCTTCCGCGACAGGGGAGCGGAAGGTGGTACGGTCGTCCACCGGACGCCAGTGGAGGACGGGCCGGTCTCCGAGGACGCCCTCGACCGTCACGTCGTTCCTTCCTGCTTTGAGTTGGACTTTGACCGAGGCGGTGGGCGGCAGCCAGGTGTTGGAGACATCGATGACTGGTTTGCCGTTAACGGTCAGATAATGCCGGCGGGCCATTTCGCGGCCGACATCGAGCAAAAGGGCGTATTCCCCGTCGAAGGGGGCGTCGATATAGCCGGTGAAGATCTGGAAATAGCGGCGTTCGCGGCGGTTGCCGGCCGTACCCGTGGCGTCGACGGTGACCCCTTCGCCGCCATAGTCATTGGGCGCCAGGAGCATGCTGTCCCTGGGCGGGTTGAATTCCGTCAGGCCGTAGTCGTGCCAAAGCAGGCCCCAGCCGCGGCTGGAGAGGATCATCGGCAGGGAGATCTGGGTGTTGACCTGCGTCAGACGGCGGGTCAGGCCGCGGATGTCCAGGTAGCCATCCTGGAACTGGCCGGTGCCATAGAGGTGTTCGCTCTCCGGTGAGTCGAAACTGACGCAGGCGATGTAGCCCGGCTGGTTATCGAACCGGACGAGGTAGCGATCCGTTTCCTGCAAGAGAACCCGGCCCCGGGCATCCAGAAAACGCAGCGTCATCGTGGCGGTATTGAATTCGGCGGACATCCGCCGCGTGCGGACCGTGATGTTTCCCTTGCGGCGCCGGATGCGGTATTTCGGTGTTTGGACCTGTTCCGTGAAGATCAGTTCCTCCAGTTTGGCCTGGCCGTCGGGGAGTACCCGTATCCGGATGGCGTCTTCGGCGAGCGGCTGGATGTAGAGCGTACCGTCCGGGACGGGAATTTCTACGGCTTCCGGACGGGCGGGCGCCAGGAGGGCCAGCAGGGAGAGGAGAAGAACTTTCAACATGGGGGTTCGGTTTTAACAAAAATACGAAAAGTTCTTGTGATTTCGCCGTATCTTTGCAGGTGATGGACAAAAAGGAACTCGAGATTATGGCGCCGGCGGGCAGTTTCGACTGCCTGAGGGCCGCCATCCAGGGCGGAGCGGACTCCGTCTATTTCGGCATCGGCCGGCTCAATATGCGCAGCCGGTCGGCGAACAATTTCCTGCCGGAGGACCTGCCGGAGGTGGTGCGCATCTGCCGCGAGGCGGGGGTGAGGAGCTACCTGACCTTGAATATCACCCTTTATCAGGAGGACCTGGGGGCGATGCGCGAGGCGCTGGATGCCGCCCGCAGCGCCGGGGTCGATGCCGTCATCGCCTCGGACATCGCCGCCATCCAGTATTGCCGGCAGATCGGGCTCGAGGTCCATATTTCCACCCAGCTCTCCATCTCCAATGTCGAGGCGCTGCGCTTCTATGCGCAGTTCGCCGACGTGGTCGTACTCGCCCGCGAACTGACCCTCGAGCAGGTGGCGGAGATCCACGAAGCGATTGTCCGCGAGCGGATCTGCGGCCCGTCGGGGCGGCCCGTCCGCATCGAAATGTTCGCCCACGGCGCGCTCTGTATGGCCGTGAGCGGCAAATGCTATCTCTCGCTGCACGCGGCCGGCGCTTCGGCCAACCGTGGCGCCTGCTACCAGATCTGCCGCCGCAGCTATGAGGTCCGGGACCGCGAGACCGGCAATGAACTGCTCATCGACAACGAGTACATCATGTCCCCCAAGGATCTCTGTACCATCGAGTTCCTGGACCGCATCATCGCCGCCGGCGTGCAGGTCTTCAAGATCGAGGGCCGGGCCCGCTCCGCGGAATATGTGGGGCGATGCGCTTCCTGCTACCGGCGGGCGGCGGATGCCGTCTGTGACGGGAGCTATACCCCGGAACTGGCCGCTGCGTTGAAAGCTGAGCTCGCCGAGGTTTTCAACCGGGGTTTCTGGGACGGGTATTACCAGGGAGCACGTCTCGGCGAATGGAGCGCCGTCTATGGCTCCCAGGCCACCAAACGCAAGGTCTATCTCGGCAAGGTCACCAACTGGTTCGACCGCATCGGGGTGGCGGAGATTTCCGCCGAGACCGGCGACCTCCACCGGGGCGACCGCCTGATGGTCATCGGCCCCACGACGGGCGTGGTGGAATTCGACGCAGAGGATATCCGCCTGGAGTTCGACCCGGTGGAAATGGCTCCCAAAGGCAGCCGCTGCTCGGTGCGGGTCGATCCAGCCATCTGTCCCGACGGCAAACTCCGCCGCGGCGACAAAGTCTTCCTCTGGGTAGACGCCGAATAGCCCTCCCGCAGAATCCCCTAAAGCAAAAGTCTCCCTTGAACCCATCGGGGCCGGGAGGCTGGCCTGGATATCCCGCCTTTTCCGGGCCAGTGGTCCCGATTTCGAAGGGACTGGCCCGGGCCAGTGGGGTTTGGCGGGCCAGTCATCCTTTCTGGGAATTCAAGATGGGCTCCAATTCTGATAATTTCAGTCGGACGATGCGGGCGATCTGTTTGGAAGTAGCTCCGGTCTGTTTCTTGATCTTGCGCGCCAGGGAGATCCTTTCCCGGACGCCCAGATCTGCGATTCGATCCGTACCTGAATATTCTTTTGAGATGCTTCGGGCCAGCATGGCGATCTCCCCGTCCGGGAGAGAAGCCGCATCTCCGTAGATTTGCTGATTGATATCGGATTCGACTCCTTTGTTCATATAGAATTGGTAGTCGCGCACAGATTTGAACTGTCGCTCCATCAGTTTGTAATTTACGAAATTGCCGGGCCAGATCAGGCCGTCAGACAAATAGAGCCAGTCGCCGGGCAGTTCTGACTTGCTGGAGAACAGATTCCGTCGCTCGTAGGTTGACAAATTACCGATGGGGATAGCCGTTTTCTTTATCCAAGTATGGTCTGAAAAGAGCAGTGAAGCCGAACTCCAAAGGTATCCCGCTGGCGTGACGGCCATCCCGGCCGCCAGCGGGTTACGGTGGATATATGCGATGGTCTCCTTGAGCCGCTCGGAATCGGGTATGAGCCAGTGCCCGATATTCCAGACTTTTCCCGGGAGATTGTCTCCACCATGGAATCGCAGCCAGAGTTCCGTGGCTTGTTTATATCGCGCCATAAACAGATCGCAATCATCTTCCAATCCGTAGAGGATGATGTGTAGGTGATTGTCCATCAAACAGAAGCAGATTACCTGAACAGGATGTGCCAGTCCTAGCCTGCAGAGGATGAGTGCGATACGGTTGATTCCGGCAACGAAGTCAGCCGTAGATAGGAACAGGATATCATCTTTTAATCCTTCCGTGGCGTAATGATAGAAATGAGGCTTTTGCATAAGTTTGGGTTTTTAGGGCAAGTTATCGTTTTCCTCATAAACAAAGAAGACCACTCGTCACATTTTTACGATTCTTTATGAAATTGTCGTTTTTTATAGGAGACTGGCCCAGATATCCCGCCTTTTCCGGGCCAGTGGTCTCGATTTCGAAGGGGCTGGCCCGGGCCAGTGGGGTTTGGCGGGCCAGTCATCGGGGTCTCTTAAGCTTGTCAGCGGAGGTGGCCGAGGAAGAGCTGTTTTTCTTCGGGGGTGAAGCCGCGGCGGGAGGCGTAGGCGTCGAGGGCTTCCGCCGGGAGGTGCCGGATGTCGGGGTAGGTGGCGGAAGGGTGTGCGAAGACGAGGGCGCAGATGCTGGCGTCGGGAATCATCGCGCAGGAGTCCGTGAGGCGGATGTCCAGGAACCCGGCTCCGGGAAGCAGGGCGAGGATGTCCCGCTTGAGGCTGTGGTCGGGGCAGGAGGCATAGCCGGCGGCGGGCTTGATGATGCGGACGGGGGAGTCTTTCGGCAGTTGTTTGACCAGTTCGGCTTCCAGCCAGCCCGAGGCGGCTTCGGCGAGGGTCAGGCGCAGGGAACGGTCGAGCATGGCCTCATAGTCCATCGAGCATGCCGGACAACTGCAGCCTGCAGGATGACGGGATTCGGAGCCGGAGGCGACCGAGAGGGAGCCGGGGGATTCTTCCCCCGTCATAGCGAAGCGATCGTCAGCGTGCGCCGCATCGCGGTGCACGCTGATGGCGAACATCCCGGCCGGAGAATCGAATCCGTAGGCCGCGGGGGCGACGAAGTCCGCCAGTGAGCGGCCGTCGGGGCCGTCCTGGCGCAGCATCGGCAGGCGCCATCCTTCGGCAAGCTCAGGATGACAGGCGACAATCTCGTCTCCCTCGGCGTGGCAGGCATCGAAACGGGCGGCGATGCGGATGCTGCAGAGGGGCTCCCGCTTGAAGTCTTCCAGCCGATTGATGGCATCGGCGCTCAGCTGGACGGTCTGCTCGTCGTCCTTCCTGTCGTGGGCCCGTATCCCCCAGATGGCGTAGAAGAGTTTCCAGTCAAAATACGGCAGCACCTCAGCGATACTGAGTTCCCGGGCGGGGATATTGGCAAAGCAGGCGCCGTGCAGGTAACTGTCCGGAAAATAATTTCCGTCCACCCGCGAGGGAGCAAGCCCTGCGGATGATGAAGAAACGGAATTTCCTGCCTTGTACAACGCCCGCAGTTCCTCCTGTTTGCGGTGTTCCTCGGCCTCGGTGGCGTCGCGGTCCGAAATCAGGCGGGTGGCAAGCACGGCGCTGGCCGAAGCGTCGGGGGCATAGAAGACGTGGCCGTAGCGGGGGGCGAGCCGGACGGCGGTGTGCAGGGCCGAGGTGGTGGCGCCGCCGATGAGCAGGGGCGTCGTGAGGCCGCGGGCGGCCATTTCCCGACAGAGTTCCTCCATCTGGTGAAGCGAAGGCGTGATCAGGCCGCTCACCCCGATGAGATCCGCACCCCACGCCGCGGCCCGCTCCAGGATGGTTTCCCGGGGGACCATCACCCCGAGGTCCTCGACATCGAAACCATTGCAGCGCAGCACGATACTGAGGATGTTCTTGCCGATGTCGTGGACGTCGCCCTGGACCGTGGCGAGCAGGATCCGGGGCCGGGTGAGCGCCCCGCCGCGGGCCGCTTCCATATAGGGCTGGAGCAGCGCCACGGCGTCGCGCATCACCTTGGCGGACTTGACCACCTGGGGGAGGAACATCTTGCCGGCGGCGAAACGCTCGCCCACCCGGGCCATCCCTTCCATCAGCGGACCTTCGATGACCGCCACGGCGCGACCGTGCAGTGAGAGGGCCTCCAGCAAGTCTTCCCGGGAAAGAGGCATACCGCCCGTCAATGCGCTGCAGAGGCGTTCGTCGATTCCCGGCCGGTTCTCTTGCGCGGTTTCCGCGGGGTTATTTCCTTCTGATTTTCCGGCAGCCTCCTGTTCGGCCAGCTTCTGTGCCAGTGCGGTCAGCGTTTCCGTTGCTTCCGGTGTCCGGGCGAGAATCACGTCCTCGACCGCACGCAGCAGACCGGGTTCGATTTCGTCATAGACGCGCAGCAGGCCCGGATTGACGATGCCCATATCGAGTCCGGCGGCGATGGCGTGGTAGAGGAAGACGGCGTGCATCGCCTCGCGGACGCGGTTGTTGCCGCGGAAGGCGAAAGAAAGGTTGGAGATGCCACCGGAAGTCAGCGCCCCGGGCAGGTTCTTTTTGATCCAGCGGACGGCCTCGATGAAGTCCGCGGCATAACGCTCGTGCTCCGGGATGCCGGTGCCGACGGACAGGACATTGACATCGAAAATAATATCCTGCGGGGCGTAGCCGGCTTGTTCCGTGAGCAGGCGCCAGGCCCGCTCGCAGATCTCGATCTTGCGCTCGAAGCTGGTCGCTTGGCCCTGTTCGTCGAAAGCCATCACCACCACGGCGGCACCCAGGGCGCGGATCTGCCGGGCCTTTTCCAGGAAACTGTTTTCTCCTTCCTTGAGGGAGATGGAATTGACGATGCAGCGCCCCTGGGCGTTCTTGAGCCCGGAGAGCAGGGTCTCCCAGTGGGAGGAATCGATCATCAGAGCCGCTTTGGCGACGGCAGGATCGCCGGCGATGTGGCGGAGGAATTTCACCATTTCCGCCGTGCTGTCCAGCATCGCGTCGTCCATATTGATGTCGATGACGGAGGCGCCGTTCTCGATCTGGCCGGCGGCCACCTGCAGCGCACTGTCATAGTCGCCGGCGGCAATCAGTCGGGCGAATTTGCGCGAACCGGCCACGTTGGTTCGTTCGCCGATATTGATGAAGCGGCTCCGCCGCACGTCGAGGCAGACGCTCTCCAGCCCGCTGACATACGGGGTCGGGTCGGGCGTGGGAATCGGACGCGGGGGCAGGCCCCGCACGGCCCCGGTGATGGCGCGGATGTGGTCGGGAGTGGTCCCGCAGCAGCCGCCGACCAGGTTCACGAGCCCTTTCTCCGCCATCCGGCGCAGGGCGTCAGCGGTCTGGGCGGGGGTCTCGTCGTAGGCCCCCATCTCGTTGGGCAGGCCGGCGTTGGGATAGCAGCTCACGGCACAGTCCGCCCAGGAAGCGACGTCGGCGACGAGCGGGGCGAGTTCGCCCGCACCGAGCGAGCAATTGAGTCCGAAGCAGAGCGGACGGGCGTGGCGGACGGAGCGGAAGAAGGCCTCCAGGGTCTGTCCGGTCAGGGTGCGGCCGCTTCGGTCTGCGACGGACACGGAGATGAGCAGGGGCAGGGCGGCCGCTTCGGGGATGCGCTGGATGGCCCACAGGGCGGCTTTGGTGCCCAGGGCATCGAAGCAGGTCTCCAGCAACAGGGCATCCACGCCGCCTTCGAGCAGACCCCGGACCTGCTCGGCATAGGCCGCCGCCATCCGGTCGAAATCGACCGGCCGCCAGGCCGGGTCGGAGAGGTCCTGGGGGAGGGTGAGGGACTTGCCGGTGGGGCCGAACGAACCGGCTACCCAGACTTTCCGGGGTGCGGCGTCGGCTTCGGCGCGGGCGAGCGCGGCGCCTGCCCGGGCGAATGCCTGCGCGCGGTTTGCCAAGCCGTAATCGGCCTGCGAGACGGCATTGGCGCTGAAGGTATTGGTCGTGATGATGTCCGCACCGGCCTCGATATAGGCGCGGTGGATGTCCCGGACGATGTCGGGATGGCTGAGGTTGAAGGGTTCGCTATTGCCGGCCAGGCCGTGGCGCTGGAGCATCGTGCCCATCGCCCCGTCCAGGATCAGGATCCTTTCGGAGAAAGCTTGCCGCAGGTCATCCATCAGAAACAGTCCCTGAGTACGCTGATGATGTTGTCGCTGCGCCCCATCGTGTAGAAGTGGATCTCCTCGACGCCGTGCGCGAGCAGGTCGCGGCTCTGGGCCTTGCACCACTCCGTGCCGATCTCGTAGGCGGCTTCCGGATGGGCGGAGACCTCCGCGGTGAGTTCCACGGGGATATCAATCGAGAAACTCTTGGGCATCAGGTCGATCTGCCGTATTGACGTGAGCGGCTTGATGCCGGGGACGATGGGCACGGTGATGCCGGCCTCGCGGCAGCGCCCCACGAAATCGTAGAAGACGGCGTTGTCGTAAAACATCTGTGTGATGATCTGGTCGGCACCGGCATCGACCTTCTGCTTGAGGTACCGGATATCCGTCTCGGGGTTGGGCGATTCGAAATGCTTCTCGGGATAACCCGCTACACCTAGCGTGAAAATGCGCTCCCCGCCGCCGGCCGCCTCGAAGCGGCGGATGGCGGCGACCAGCTCGCTTGCGTGGGCATAGCCGTCGGGCTCGGGCGTGAAACGCTTTTCGCCCGCCGCGGCGTCGCCCCGCAGCACGAGGATGTTGCGGATACCCATAAACTTAAAATCCTGCAGATGCGATTCGATCAGGTCGGCGCTGGCCCCGCCGCAGATGAGGTGCGGGACCACCTCCACCTCAGGGAAGGCGGCCTGCACGGCCGCACAGACAGCTGTCTGGCTGATGCGCTTGCGCAGCAGGTGACGTGTGTAGCCGCCGCCCGGCTCCGGCCGGAACTCATATTCATCGCGGTGGCAGGTGACATTGATATAGTGCGGCCGGAACGCCATCAGCGGCTGGATGCTGCCGAGGAGTTCGGCCTTGGTAATCCCTTTGAGGGGCGGAACGATTTCGAGCGAAGGAAAGGGCTTCATCGGGCAATAACTACGTGGGGGTAAAGATAGTGATTTTTTGCGCTATTTTCAGCGCACCGGGACGGCGTGGGTGTTCTTGACCTCACCCATCACGAACGAACTGTTGAGCCCGCCGATGCAGTCCAGCTCGCCGAGGATACGCAGCACGAACTGCTGGTATTCCTTCATACTGGACACATAGACCTTCATCAGGAAGTCATAGTCGCCGGAAATGTTGTAGCATTCGCCTACTTCGTCCATCGTCTGCACGGCTTCCATCAGCCGCTTCGCATTCTCGTAGGTATGCTGCTTCATCTTGATGTAGCAGAACGCGACGAACGCGCAGTCCAATTTCTCCGCATCCAGCACCGCCACATATCCTTTGATGAACCCCTGTTCGCGCAGGCGCTTGATGCGTTCGAAGACGGGTGTCGGCGAGAGATGCACCCGCGCAGCCACCTCCTTGTTGGTCAGGGCGGCATTCTCCTGCAGCACCCGGAGGATGGCGAGATCGATTTTGTCCAGTCCGCTCATAGCGTAGAAAGATTAATAATCTGTCCGGAAAGGGAATAATACAAACTTTTGGAATATACAACTATATTAGTGTGTAAATATAGTAATCTTTTCTAATAGTTATAAATACCTTGGATATATTTTCTATCATCCCGAACTTTGTCACCGGCAAGAAACAACAAAAAGACAAAGAATATGAGCAATCAGAACTACCACGTCGAGACCCTGGCGCTGCACGTAGGCCAGGAGACCCCTGATCCCGCATCCGACGCCCGCGCCGTCCCCATCTACCAGACGACCTCCTATGTCTTCCGCAACAGCCAGCACGCCGCCGACCGCTTCGGTCTGCGCGATCCCGGCAATATCTACGGCCGCCTCACCAACTCCACCCAGGCCGTCTTCGAAGAGCGTGTCGCCGCGCTCGAGGGCGGCGTGGCAGGCCTCGCCGTTGCTTCCGGCGCCGCCGCCATCACCTATGCCCTGCAGAATGTGTTGCAGCAAGGCGACCACATCATTGCCGCCGACAACCTCTACGGCGGGTCCTACAACCTGATCACCCACACCCTCTCTACCCGGGGGATTGAGAATACCATCCTGAATGTCAATGACCTGGAGGCACTCGAGGCCGCCATCCGGCCCAATACCAAGGTCATCTATGCCGAGACCTTCGGCAACCCCAACTCCGATGTGGCCGATTTCGAAGGCATCGCCGCCGTGGCCCACCGCCACGGCATCGTCTTCATCGTGGACAATACCTTCGCCCCCATCGTCATCCGGCCGCTGGAGCACGGTGCCGACATCGTGGTCCATTCCGCCACCAAATTCATCGGCGGCCACGGCAGTTCGCTGGGCGGCGTGATCGTGGACGGCGGCCGTTTCGACTGGAAGGCTGATCCTGACAAATATCCGACCCTCGCAAAGCCCGATCCCAGCTATCACGGAGCCGTGTTCGCGGATGTGGCCGGCCCGGCCGCCTTCGTTACGCGCATCCGTGCCGTGCTGCTGCGCGACACCGGCGCGGCCATCAGTCCCTTCAACGCCTGGATCCTGCTCCAGGGCGTCGAATCCCTGCCGCTCCGCATCGAGCGGCACACGCAGAACGCGCTCAAGGTCGTGGACTTCCTCTCCAGGCACCCGAGGGTGGCGAAGGTCAACCACCCGTCCCTGCCGGACCATCCCGACCACGCGCTCTATGAGCGCTATTTCCCGGGCGGAGCCGGTTCCATCTTCACCTTTGAGATTAAGGGCACCCAGGAGGATGCGTGGCGCTTCATCGACCGGCTGAAGATCTTCTCGCTGCTCGCCAACGTCGCCGATGTCAAGAGCCTGGTCATTCATCCTTACACGACCACCCACTCCCAGCTCAGCGCCGAGGAACTGGCGGCGCAGCATATCACACCCACGACCGTCCGCCTGTCGGTCGGGGTGGAGCACATCGACGACATCCTGGCCGATTTGCAGCAGGCGCTCGAGGCATAAATAAAGACAGCCGGCCCGCGGGGGTCGGCTGTCCGTCTGTAAAAAGTCCCTTCCTACAGTTCGTTGAGCTGCTGGTTCAGTTCGTCCTTGCGGCCGACGATGATGTCCTGGTAGCTCTTCAGGCCGGTACCGGCAGGGATCAGGTGCCCGCAGATGACATTCTCCTTGAGGCCCTCGAGGTGGTCCACACGGCCGCGGATGGCGGCCTCGCTGAGCACCTTGGTGGTCTCCTGGAAGGAGGCTGCGGAGATGAAGCTGTCGGTCTTGAGGGCGGCCCGGGTGATACCCTGGAGGATCAGGCGTGCCGTGGCCGGCTGGGTCGGGCGGGCGACCATCATATGCAGGCCCTGACGCTCGAGCGAGGCGTTCTCGCTGCGCATCTCACGGGCGCCGATGATGTCGCCGACTTCGTATTTCTGCGATCCGCCGGGATCCTGCACATAGAACTTGCCGTAGATCCGGTCGTTGACGTCCATGAAACGCCACTTGTCCACCATTTCCTCGGTGAGGAACTCGGTGTCGCCCGGGAAGGTAATCTCGACCTTGCGCATCATCTGGCGTACGATGATCTCGAAATGCTTGTCGTTGATCTTCACGCCCTGGAGGCGGTAGACGGCCTGCACTTCGTTGACAATGTACTCCTGGGCCTTGACAGGTCCGAGGATGGAGAGGATGTCGCTCGGAGACACACCGCCGTCGGACAGCGGGGTGCCCGCCTTGACGTAGTCGCTCTCCTGGACGAGGATCTGCTTGGTCAACGGCACGAGGTAGTGCTTCTCGACACCGGACTTGTTGCGGACGGAGATCTCGCGGTTACCGCGCTTGACCTTGCCCATCAGGACCTCGCCGTTGATCTCGGAGAGGATGGCGGGGTTGGACGGGTTGCGGGCTTCGAAGAGTTCCGTCACACGCGGCAGACCGCCGGTGATGTCGCTGGCCTTGCCGATGGCGCGCGGGATCTTCATGATCACGTCGCCCACCTTGACCACGCTGCCGTTCTCCGCCATCACGTGGGCGCCGACCGGCAGGTTGAACTGCTTGATGCTCTGGCCGTTGGCATCGACGATGTGGAGCGCGGGGCTCTTGGTCTTGTCCTTGGACTCGATGATGACCTTATCGGTGCTGATGGAGAACTCGTCTGCGGCGTCCTTCTGGAAAGTGGAGCCTTCGATCATGTTCTCGAAGCGGACCGTACCGGCCGTCTCGACGATGGTGGTGGCGTTGTAGGCATCCCAGTCGCAGATCAGGTCTCCCTTGACCACCTTGTCGCCATCCTTCTTGTAGAGCACGGCGCCGTAGGGCACATCGTACTGGGAGAAGGTGATGCCGGTGTTCTCGTCGAGGATGCGGAGCTCGGTCATGCGGCTCACGACGACGCTCTCGACCCCGCCGGCGTCGGTGACGCGGTCGATGGTGCGGAGCTCCTCGAACTTCAGGATACCGTCATACTTGGACTCGATGGAGGAGTCGGCTGCGGAGGAAGAAGCGGTACCACCGACGTGGAAGGTACGCAGCGTCAGCTGGGTACCCGGCTCGCCGATGGACTGGGCGGCGATGACGCCGACTACTTCGCCCTTTTCGACCATCCGGCTGGTCGCGAGGTTGCGGCCATAGCACTTGGCGCACACGCCCTTGCGGCTCTCGCAAGTGAGCACCGAACGGATCTCCACCTGCTCGATGGGCAGGGAGTCGATCAGCTCGGCCTGCTGCTCGCGGATCTCCTCGCCGGCCTTGAGGATGAGCTCGCCGGTCAGCGGGTTGAAGATGTCGTGCACGGAGGTGCGGCCCAGGATACGCTCGCCGAGGGATTCGACGACCTCGTCCTTGTTCTTGATGGCGGTGGCGATGAGGCCGCGGAGCGTGCCGCAGTCCTCTTCGGTGATGATCACATCGTGGGACACGTCGACCAGACGCCTGGTCAGGTAACCGGCATCAGCCGTCTTGAGGGCGGTGTCGGCCAGACCCTTGCGGGCGCCGTGCGTGGAGATGAAGTACTCGAGCACGGTCATACCTTCCTTCAGGTTGGACACGATCGGGTTCTCGATGATGTCCGCGCCGGAGGCGCCGGCCTTCTGCGGCTTGGCCATCAGGCCGCGCATGCCGCAAAGCTGCTTGATCTGGGTGGTGGAACCACGGGCGCCGGAATCCAGCATCATATAGACCGGGTTGAAGCCCTGCTGGTCGGCGGAGATCTGCTTGGTGACGATGCCGGTCAGACGGTTGTCGATCGAGGACCACAGGTCGATGACCTTGTTGTAGCGCTCGTTGTTGGTGATGAAACCGTTGTCGTAGTCGTCGCGGATGGCCGCAACCTGCTTGTAGGCTTCTTCCACGAGGGTGGACTTCTCCTTCGGGACGAGCACGTCGCCGAGGTTGAAGGAGATACCTGCGCGGAAGGCCTGGTCATAACCCAGGTTCTTGATGTCGTCGAGGAACTGCGCCGTGCGGGTCACACCGGTGTGCTTGATCACGTCGGTGATGATCTTGCGGAGCGCCTTCTTGCCGAGGACTTCGTTGACGTAGGGAACCTCATCCGGAACGTACTGGTTCACGATGATGCGGCCGGCGGTCGTCTCGACGAGGTGGACGCCCTTGGCGGGGTCCTGCTTGTCCACGACGAGGCGGACGTTGATCCGGGCGTGCATGTCGATCGCCTTCTCGTTGTAGGCCACGATGACCTCTTCCGGGGAGTAGAAACTCTTGCCCTCACCCTTGGCGCCGGGACGGATCTTGGTGATGTAGTACAGACCGAGGACCATATCCTGGGAAGGAACGGTGATCGGCGCGCCGTTGGCCGGGTTGAGGATGTTCTGCGAACCGAGCATCAGCAACTGCGCCTCCATGATGGCGGCGTTGCCGAGCGGGAGGTGGACAGCCATCTGGTCACCGTCGAAGTCGGCGTTGAACGCCGTACAGGCGAGCGGGTGCAGCTGGATGGCCTTACCCTCGATCATCCGCGGCTGGAAAGCCTGGATACCGAGCCGGTGCAGGGTCGGTGCGCGGTTGAGCAGCACGGGATGGCCCTTCATCACGTTCTCCAGGATGTCCCAGATCACCGCATCCTTGCGGTCGACGATTTTCTTGGCGGATTTGACCGTCTTGACGATGCCGCGCTCGATGAGTTTGCGGATGATGAACGGCTTGTAGAGCTCGGCCGCCATGAACTTCGGCAGACCGCACTCGTGCATGTTCAGCTCCGGACCGACGACGATGACGCTTCGGGCGGAGTAGTCCACGCGCTTGCCCAGGAGGTTCTGGCGGAAGCGGCCCTGCTTGCCCTTGAGGGAGTCGGACAGGGACTTGAGGGCCCGGTTGGACTCGCTCTTGACGGCGGAGGACTTCTTGGAGTTGTCGAAGAGGGAATCGACGGCTTCCTGGAGCATGCGCTTCTCGTTGCGGAGAATGACTTCCGGAGCCTTGATCTCGATGAGTTTCTTCAGACGATTGTTGCGGATGATCACACGACGGTAGAGGTCGTTGAGATCCGAGGTGGCGAAACGGCCGCCGTCCAGCGGGACGAGCGGACGGAGATCCGGCGGGATCACGGGGATGACCTTCATCACCATCCATTCGGGACGGTTGATCCCCTTGGACTCCTGGAACCACTTCACGACTTGCAGGCGCTTGAGAATCTCGGTCTTGCGCTGCTGCGAACTCTCCACGTTCATGCGCTCGCGGAGGTCGCGGCCGAGCTCCTCGACGTCGATCTCCTTGAGGAGGTCATAGATGCCCTCCGCACCCATCTTGGCGATGAACTTGTCGGGATCGCTGTCCGGCAGGTTCTCGTTGCCCGGGATGCGGGCGAGGGCGTCCAGATACTCGTCTTCGGAGAGAAGCTCCATCTTGGGCAGGTCGCTGGCGCCCGGACGCACCACGATGTATTTCTCGTAGTAGATCACGGATTCGAGCTTCTTGGCCGGCAGGCCGAGGAGCGCGGAGATCTTGTTGGGCGCGGACTTGAAGTACCAGATGTGGGCGACGGGAACGGTGAGGGTAATGTGGCCCATCCGCTCGCGGCGCACCTTCTTCTCGGTGACCTCGACGTTGCAGCGGTCGCAAACGATGCCGCGGTAGCGGATGCGCTTGTACTTGCCGCAATAGCACTCGTAATCCTTGGTCGGGCCGAAAATCTTCTCGCAGAAGAGTCCGTCGCGCTCGGGCTTGTAGGTCCGGTAGTTGACGGTCTCGGGCTTGAGGACCTCGCCGCACGAACGTTCGGTGATGTCCTCCGGCGATGCGAGGGAGATGCTGATCGTCTGGAAGTTGCTCTTTACCTTATTGTCTTTGTTATTGAAAGTAGGCATATTACGTTTCGTTCAAAACAATTAATCCAAAGTAACCTTGAGACCAAGTCCACGGAGTTCGTGGAGGAGCACGTTGAGGGATTCCGGGATGCCTGCAGGCGGCATCGGATCGCCCTTGACGATGGCTTCGTAGGTCTTGGAGCGCCCGACGACGTCGTCGGACTTGACGGTCAGGATTTCCTGCAGGGCGTTGGCTGCACCGAAGGCCTCGAGGGCCCAGACCTCCATCTCACCGAAGCGCTGGCCGCCGAACTGGGCCTTGCCGCCGAGCGGCTGCTGGGTGATGAGGGAGTAGGGACCGATGGAGCGGGCGTGCATCTTGTCGTCAACCATGTGGCCGAGCTTGATCATGTAGATCACGCCCACGGTCGCAGGCTGGTCGAAGTAGTCGCCCGTGCCGCCGTCGCGGAGCATGGTCTTGCCGAAGCGGGGAACACCGGCCTTGTCCGTGTACTCGCAGATCTCCTCGATGCTGGCACCGTCGAAGATCGGCGTGCTGAACTTCAGGCCCAGACGGGAACCGGCCCAACCGAGCACGGTCTCGTAGATCTGGCCGAGGTTCATACGGGAAGGCACACCGAGCGGGTTGAGGACGATGTCCACAGGGGTGCCGTCCTCGAGGAACGGCATGTCCTCCTGGCGGACGATCTTGGCCACGATACCCTTGTTGCCGTGGCGGCCGGCCATCTTGTCACCGACGGTGATCTTGCGCTTCTTGGCGATGTACACCTTGGCAAGCTGCATCACACCGTTGGGGAGTTCGTCACCCACCTTGATCTTGTCCATCTCACGCTTGCAGATCGCCTGCTCGGTCTTGAGAGCGATGCAGTAGTTGTTGATGAGGTCGCGGATGAGGGTGTTGGTCTCCTTGTCCGTCGTCCATTTCCCGGACGTGATATTGGTGTAGTCGATGCCCTTGAGCATCTCGGCGGTGATCTTCTTGTCCTTCGGGATGATCTCCACCCCGTAGAGGTCGGAAATACCGGCGCTCTTGCGGTTCTTGGTGAGAATCGCAAGCTTTTGGAGGAAGTCGGCGTGGAGCTTCTCGGCCTTGCGGTCGAACTCGGCCTGGCGCATCTCGAGACGGGCCTTCTGGTCGTTCTTGGACTGGCTCTTCTTGCCGGTCTCCTTGGAGATCTTGGCATAGAGGGCCGTGCCCACGACGGTGCCGCTCAGCGACGGGTTGGCCTTGAGGGAGGCATCCTTGACATCACCGGCCTTGTCGCCGAAGATGGCCTTGAGGAGCTTCTCTTCCGGGGACGGGTCGCTCTCGCCCTTCGGGGTGATCTTGCCGATCATGATGTCGCCCGGCTCGATGTGCGCACCGATGCGGACGATACCGTCCTCGGCGAGGTCCTTGGTGGCGTCCTCGCTGACATTGGGGATATCGGAGGTGAGCTCCTCCATGCCGCGCTTGGTGTCGCGGACTTCGGTGAGGTACTCGTCCACGTGGATCGAGGTGAGGACGTCCCACTTGACCATCTCCTCGGAGAGCACGATGGCATCCTCGTAGTTGTAGCCCTTCCACGGCATGAACGCGACCATCAGGTTGCGGCCGAGGGCGAGCTCGCCGTTCTGCGAGGCATAACCCTGGGTGAGCACCTGGCCTTTCTCGACCTTGTCGCCCTTGGACACGAGCGGGGTGAGGGTCACCGTGGTGCTCTGGTTGGTCCTGCGGTAGATCGGGAGCTTGTAGACGGTCTCTTCCGGAGCGAAGCTGACGAATTTCTCGTCCGCGCTCTTCTCATAGCGGATGCGGATCTCATTGGCGTCCACGTAGGTCACTTCGCCGCGGCGCTCCGCGATGAACTGGGTACGGGAGTCGATGCAGACGCGCTCCTCCAGACCGGTGCCCACGATCGGGGATTCCGGCTTGAGCAGCGGAACGGCCTGGCGCATCATGTTCGCACCCATCAGGGCGCGGTGCGCATCGTCGTGCTCGAGGAAGGGGATGAGGGAGGCGGCGACCGAAGCCATCTGGTTCGGAGCCACGTCCATATAGTCCACTTCCTCCTTGGTGACGACCGGGAAGTCGGCCTCGAGACGGCACTGGATGCGGTCCTCGAGGATGTTCCCGTCGTCGTCCATCCGGACATTGGCCAGGGAGACGCGCTTGGACTCTTCCTCCTCGGCGCTCATGTAGTGGCAGCCGGCGGCGGACAGGTCCACCTTGCCGTCCTTGACGTCGCGATACGGGGTCTCGATGAATCCGAGACCGTTGATGCGGGCGTACACGCACAGCGAGGAGATCAGACCGATGTTCGGGCCTTCCGGCGACTCGATCGGGCAGAGGCGGCCGTAGTGCGTGTAGTGCACGTCACGGACCTCGAAACCGGCGCGGTCGCGGCTCAGACCGCCGGGACCCAGGGCGCTCAGACGGCGCTTGTGGGTAATCTCGGCCAGCGGGTTGGTCTGGTCCATGAACTGCGAGAGTTGGCTCGTGCCGAAGAACGAGTTGATCACGGAAGAGAGTGTCTTGGCGTTGATCAGGTCGATCGGGTTGAACTGCTCGCTGTCGCGGACGTTCATCCGCTCGCGGATGGTGCGGGCCATACGGCTCAGACCCACGCTGAACTGGTTGGCAAGCTGCTCGCCCACCGTGCGGACACGGCGGTTGGACAGGTGGTCGATGTCGTCGACGGAGGCCTTGGAGTTGATCAGCTGGATGAGGTACTTGATGATCTCGATGATATCGGTGTTGGTCAGCACGCGCACGTCGGGGGCGATGCTCAGGCCGAGCTTCTTGTTGAGGCGGAAGCGGCCGACATTGCCCAGGTCGTATCTCTTCTCGGAGAAGAAGAGCTTGTCGATGACATCGCGGGCGGTACTCTCATCCGGCGGTTCGGAATTGCGGAGCTGCTTGTAGATGTAGTTGACAGCTTCGATTTCCGTGTTGGTCGGATCCTTCTGCAGGGTGTTGAAGATGATGGCGTACTCGGCGGAGCCCACCTCGTCTTTCTGCAGGAGGATGCTCTTCTCGTCCGCTTCGAGGATGGCCTCGATGGTCGCATCGTCGAGGATCTCGCCGCGCTTGACGATGATCTCGATACGCTCCACGGGGGTCACCTCGCCGGTGTCCTCGTCGATGAAGTCCTCGAACTTGGTCTTGAGCACGTTGTTGGCGAGCTTGCGGCCTTTGCCGGCTTCCAGGTTCTCGGGGGTGACCTCGATCTCGTCGGCCAGGTCGAAGATGTCGATGATGTCCTTGTCGGCATTGTAGCCGATCGCCCTGAGGAGGGTGGTCACCGGCAACTTCTTCTTACGGTCGATGTAGGCGTACATCACATTGTTGATGTCCGTCGCGAACTCGATCCAGGAACCCTTGAAGGGGATGATGCGGGCGGAGTAGAGCTTCGTTCCGTTGGCGTGCATGCTCTGGTCAAAGAACACGCCGGGGGATCTGTGCAGCTGGGAGACGATGATGCGCTCGGATCCGTTGATCACGAATGTACCGGAGGGCGTCATATACGGGATATTGCCCAGATAAACGTCCTGGACGCGGGTGTCGAAATCCTCGTGCTCCGGATCTGTACAGGAAAGGCGGAGTTTAGCCTTGAGCGGGACATTGTAGGTCAGTCCGCGGTCGAGGCATTCCTCGATGGAATACTGAGGGGGATCGATGAAATAATCGATGAACTCGAGTTTGTAGTTGTTCCTCGTATCCTCAATCGGGAAGATCTCCTGGAATACCTGGAAGAGGCCCTCGTTCTTGCGGTTCTCGGGCGTGGTCTCCAGCTGGAAGAAGTCCTGGAAAGACTTGAGTTGAACCTCCAGCAGGTCCGGGTATTCCAAGATCTTGGATGTTGCGAAATTAATGCGCTTGTTGGTTGCCTTTTTTGACATATTCTGCCGTTGGAAACGTTGGAAAAAGAAGAAAAATTAATACGGAAAAAGGTTTAGAGCCTATTATCCCTTGGCTCTAAACCTGTTTGTCCCCGAAGCAGGGAGAGGCGGGATTTACTTAATCTCGACCTCGGCGCCGGCTTCCTCAAGATTGGCCTTGAGGGCTTCGGCCTCTGCCTTGGAAATCTTCTCCTTGATCGTTGCAGGAGCGCTGTCAACGAGATCCTTCGCTTCCTTCAGACCGAGACCGAGTTCGGTCTTGACGATCTTGATGACATTGAGCTTGGCCTGACCCGCACTCTTGAGGACCACGTCGAACTCAGTCTGCTCAGCCTCGGCGGCAGCACCGGCACCGGCGCCAGCCTCGACGACCACAGCAGCAGCTGCAGGCTCGATACCATACTCTTCCTTGAGGACCTTAGCAAGTTCCTGAACGTCTTTTACAGAAAGGTTAACCAACTCTTCTGCAAGGGCTTTAACATCTGCCATAATTCTTATACTTTTTAATTGTTAATATTTACTTATTCTGCTGCAGGAGCCTCAGCTGCGGGAGCAGCCTCTTCTGCGGGAGCTTCGGCGGCCGCGGGTTTCGCAGCGCCGACCTTCTCGTCGTCGGCCTTGCCTTCGGAGGCGTGCTCGAGACCGCCGATGATGCGCTGGATCGGGCTCTGGAGGAGGGCGATGATGTCGCCGATGAGCTCTTCGCGGGTCTTGATGGCAGCGAGCTGGTCGAGTTTGTCTTCACCGATGAAGACACAGTCCTGCACAAACGCACCCTTGACCACCGGTTTGGCGAAACCCTCGCGCTGAAGCTTCTTGATGAGCTTGCCGGGGGCGGCGGGGACGTTGGTGTACATGATGGCGGTGTTGCCCACCAGAGTTTCGGTCAAGGACTTCATATCCTCGTTCTCCACTCCCTTGAGGACGTGGGCGAAGAGGGTGTTCTTGACGACGCTCAGGACGATACCTTCCTTGAAGCACTCACGACGGAGTTTGCTTGTCTGTCCAGCATTCAAGCCAGCAATATCGGTGATGTAGAAGTTGGGATACTGCTGAAGCTGCGCTGAGATGGTTTCAATAATTTGACCTTTAACTTCTTTTTTCATAATATTGAATTTTTACTCAGCACCTTTGTTGAGGAATGCCTTGAGATCGATCTTGATACCGGGGCTCATCGTGGAGCACAGGGCTGCGCTCTTCATATAAGTCCCCTTGAGGGCCTGGGGCTTGAGTTTCGCGACGGCGTTGAGCACCTCTGCGGCGTTTTCGTAGAGCTGCTGGGCGCTGAAGGAGACCTTGCCGATGCCCGTATGGATGATACCGGTCTTGTCGACCTTGAAGTCGATCTTACCGGCCTTGGAGGCCTTGACGGCGTTGCCGACCTCCATGGTGACCGTACCGGTCTTGGGGTTCGGCATCAGGCCGCGCGGACCGAGGATCTTACCCAGCGCACCGACCTTGGCCATCACGGAAGGCGTGCAGATGATGACATCCACGTCCGTCCAGCCTGCTTTGATTTTCTCGATGTACTCATCGAGGCCCACGTAGTCGGCGCCGGCGGCCGTCGCCTCGCTCTCCTTGTCGGGAGTGCAGAGGACGAGCACGCGGACGACCTTACCCGTGCCGTTCGGCAGGGTGACCACGCCACGGATCATCTGGTTGGCCTTGCGCGGGTCAACGCCCAGATTCGCGGAGATCTCGACGGTAGCGTCAAACTTGGTATAAGTGATATCCTTTACCACCTGGCACGCCTCAGCGAGCGGATACAGTTTGTGGGGATCATATTTCTCCACGACTGCCTTCTGATTTTTTGTCATTCTTGCCATAAAGCGTGTCGATTTTTAAAGGTTCTCGGGGAACTCACCGGTCACGGTGATACCCATACTTCTTGCGGTACCTGCAACCATACGCATAGCGGATGCGAGGGTGAAGCAGTTGAGGTCCGGCATCTTGCCTTCGGCGATGGCCCTGACCTGGTCCCAGGTCACGGACGCAACCTTCTTGCGGTTCGGCTCTCCGGAAGCGGTGGTAATCTTGGCCGCTTCTTTCAGGGAGACAGCCACGGGCGGCTGCTTGACTTCGAAGGTGAAGGACTTGTCGGAGTAAACGGTAATGACGACGGGCAGGATCTTGCCCGCGCTACCCTGCGTGGCTGCATTGAAAGCCTTGCAGAACTCCATGATGTTCAAGCCTTTGGAACCGAGTGCAGGTCCTACCGGAGGTGCAGGATTAGCAGCTCCGCCTTTGATCTGGAGCTTGATAAATCCGGTAACTTCTTTTGCCATGATGAATTGTTATTCTTTAGTTACTTGCGTAAAGCTGAGTTCGAGTTGGGTCTTCCTTCCGAAGATCACCACAATTACTTTGACCTTGCTCCGGTCTTCCAGAATCTCGTCGACCGTGCCGCTGAACCCGCTGAACGGGCCGTCGGTGATGCGGACGGACTCGCCGATCTCGTAATTGACGAGGGTCTCGGCCGCATTGTCGGCATTTTCATCTTGAACGCCGAGGATCCGCTGCGCCTCTTCCTCACGGAGAGGCACAGGGATACGCTCGAATTGGGCGCCGGTAGTCGTCTTCTTCTCAGTGAGAAAACCGGACATGCCGGGGACGAGGTTCCGGATGATGTTCTCAAGCTTGGCACTCAATTCGGCCTGGATCAGTACATAACCAGGGAAAAGCAGCTTGTCGACTGCCTTTCTTTTGCCGTTTTTCGTGACAATTTCCTTTTTAACGGGAACCAGTACTTGAGCAACCTGATCCTGAAGTCCGCTTCTTTCGATCTCTTTCTCGAGATACTCTTTGGCCTTCTTCTCCTTACCTCCTGCTGCCCGCAGAACGTACCATTTCATTTCGCCCATAACGAGTCAAGATTACAGCTTGTAGATTCCGGTCATCAGAGATTGGAAAGCATAGTCGATCACCCAAAGCATAGCCGCCAACAGGACGGTCGTGACGATGACGAGGGTAGCGGAGCTCTGGAGCTTCGGCCACGTCGGCCACGTCGTCTTCTTGGTGAGTTCGGTGAAGGACTCCTTACAATAATTGATCAACTTTCTCATCTTTACATTTAATGGATGCCGCGAATTGGAAGCGAGAGGGCGGCATCTGTTAAACAATTACCAAATCGTAACCTTTGATATTTAGCAGGGGAAGCAGGAATCGAACCCACATTGACGGTTTTGGAGACCGCTGAATTACCATTATTCTATTCCCCTGTGGGAAGGGCGGGACCTGTACCGGATCCCGCCCTCGGAATCGCAATCGGAATTAGTCAAGGATCTTGATCACCTGACCGGCACCGACGGTACGACCACCCTCGCGGATAGCGAAGCGGAGGTTCTCGTTCAGAGCAACCGGGGTGATAAGCGTGACATCGATCTCGACGTTGTCACCAGGCATGACCATCTCGACACCGGCCGGCAGAGCGATCTCACCGGTCACATCCAGGGTGCGGATGAAGAACTGGGGACGATACTTGTTGTGGAACGGCGTGTGACGGCCACCCTCTTCTTTCTTCAGGACGTAGATCTGGCCCTTGAAGTGCTTGTGAGGAGTGATGGAGCCGGGCTTCGCGATAACCTCGCCACGCTTGACTTCCTTCTTGTCGATACCACGGAGGAGCAGACCCACATTGTCGCCGGCCTCGCCCTGATCCAGGAGCTTGCGGAACATCTCGACACCCGTCACCACGGTGCTCTTCGGACGGTCGTTGAAACCAACGATCTCGGCCGGGTCGTTCACGTGGATGGTACCGGTCTCGATACGGCCGGTAACGACGGTGCCACGACCGGTGATGGAGAAGATGTCCTCGATAGGCATCAGGAACGGCTTCTCGTTCTCACGGACAGGCAGGGGGATGTACTCGTCGACAGCGTCCATCAGCTCCATGACCTTCTCCTCCCACTGGGGCTCACCATTAAGGGCGCCGAGAGCGGAACCGCGGATGACGGGGGCGTTGTCGCCGTCGAAGTCATACTTGCTGAGGAGGTCGCGGACCTCCATCTCCACCAGCTCAAGCATTTCCTCATCGTCCACGAGGTCGACCTTGTTCAGGAAGACGACCATCTTCGGGACGTTCACCTGCTTGGCGAGGAGGACGTGCTCGTTGGTCTGGGGCATCGGACCGTCGGTAGCGGCCACCACGAGGATGGCGCCATCCATCTGGGCAGCACCCGTAACCATGTTCTTCACGTAGTCGGCGTGGCCCGGGCAATCGACATGCGCATAGTGACGATTGGCGGTCTGATACTCGACGTGAGCGGTGTTGATGGTGATACCACGCTCTTTCTCTTCGGGAGCGTTGTCGATCTGGTCGAACGTCTTGATCTCGCTCAGACCCTTGGCGGCGAGCACCTTGGTGATCGCAGCGGTCAGAGTGGTCTTGCCGTGGTCAACATGGCCGATCGTACCGATGTTGACATGAGGTTTGGTCCTCTCGAATTTTTCTTTTGCCATAATATTACGTTTAAAAGTTTGTTTGCAAAAATAAACCGGCTTTCGGCCGGCTCCGTGGAGCCGATGATGGGATTTGAACTCATGACCTCATCCTTACCAAGGATGCGCTCTACCCCTGAGCTACATCGGCGTTCATTGAGCGGGGTAGGAGAATCGAACTCCCATTTCCAGCTTGGAAGGCTGGCATAATAGCCATTATACGAACCCCGCTTATGGAAAGGTCGTCGACCTGCTTCCGCTTTTTGTGGGCAAGGATGGATTCGAACCACCGTAGGCTCAGCCAGCAGATTTACAGTCTGCCCCATTTGACCGCTCTGGTACTTGCCCCTGTCTTTTACATTGCTGATCGTGAGCCGATGGAGGGAATCGAACCCACGACCTTGAGATTACAAATCACACGCTCTAGCCAACTGAGCTACATCGGCAATGTATTATTTCAAAGCCCCCTTTAAATTTGGGACTGCAAAGATAGGAATTATTTCCTATTCTCAAAAACTTTTTGCAAACTTTTTTGTATCCCGTCTACATCCATTCCGCAGCGCGTATATTGTTCAGTTTGTTTCGCCTGCGCGATGAAGGTATCGGGGATCCCGATCCCCTCCACGCTTACCTGGAAACCCCCTGCGGCGAGGCCTTCGCACACCGCTCCGTAGAGTCCGCCGCAGCGGGCTCCGTCCTCCACCGTGAGGATGTGGCGGTAGCGCGAAGCGATGTCGGCGAGCCGCTCGCTGTCGAAGGGTTTGAGGAAGCGGAAATGATACACGCCCACGCGGCCCGGCCAGGCCTGTGCGGCCTCGAGGGCCCGGTTCACGGCCGGCCCGATGCCGATCACGGCCACCTCATCTCCCTCGAGCAGGGTTTCGGCGCGGCCGATCTCCACGGGCGCGGGCGCGACATCGCGCCAGGGGACCCCTTCGCCCATCCCGCGCGGGTACCTAATAATAAATGGTCCGCGCTCGGTGCGGGCGGCGGCGTACATCAGGTCCTTGAGCTCGGCCTCGTTGCGCGGAGCGCTGATGATGACCCCGGGGATGCTGCGGTAGGCGGCGAGGTCGAAGGCGCCGTGGTGCGTGGCCCCGTCCTCGCCTACGAGTCCCGCGCGGTCCAGGCAGATTACCACCGGGAGTTGCTGCAGGGCCACGTCGTGCACGATCTGGTCGTAGGCGCGCTGGGAGAAGGCGGAGTAGATATTGCAGAAGGGGCGCATCCCGCCGGCGGCCAGGCCGGCGCTGAAGGTCACCGCGTGCTCCTCCTCGATGCCCACGTCGAAGAACTGGGCGGGACGGCGGGCGGCGAGCAGGTTCATCCCGCAGCCTTGGGCCATCGCCGGGGTCACGCCCACCACCTTCCGGTCGGCTTCGGCAAGCTCGCAGAGCACTTCGCCGAAGACGTCCTGGTAGCGGTCCCGCAGGTGCGGGGCGTGGATGCGTTCGCCGGTCTTCGGATCGAAGCGTCCGGGAGCGTGCCAGGTCACGGGGTCCGTCTCCGCGACCGCGTAGCCCTTGCCTTTGAGCGTGAAACAATGCAGCAGGCGGGGACCTCTCACCTTGCAGAGTTTGTGCAGGGTGGTCACCACCTCCTCGATGTCATTGCCGTCGATGGGCCCGAAATAGCGGAACCCGAGCGCCTCGAAGAGATTGCCGCCCGGCTTGCCCACGAACCAGGACTTGGTGGCCCGGACCCAGCGCTGCAGGAAACGGCGGAAAGCATTGTCGCCCAGCAGGTTCCAGATGCGGTTCTTAAAGAGGTTGTAGGACTGGCTCGTGGTCAGTTTGAGCAGGTAGCGGTGCATCGCCCCCGTGTTGCCCTCGATGGACTGGTTGTTGTCGTTGAGCACCACGAGCAGATCGGCGTGGCTGGCGCCGGCATTGTTGAGCCCCTCGAAAGCGAGCCCCCCGGTCATCGCGCCGTCGCCGATCAGTGCCACCACCTTCTCCCGGCGGCCGTTCAGCCGGGCGGCTTCGGCCAGGCCAAGGGCGGCGGAGATGGAGGTGGAAGAGTGGCCGACCCCGAAGGTGTCGAAGGGACTTTCGTCGCGGTTGGGGAAGCCGCTGATTCCGCCCTGCGAACGCATGGAGCGGAAGGCTTCCCGCCTGCCTGTCAAGATCTTGTGTGCGTAGGCCTGGTGTCCGACGTCGAAGACGAGCTTGTCGGCCGGGGTGTCGAAGACATAGTGCAGGCCCACGATGAGCTCCACCGCGCCCAGGCTCGAAGCCAGGTGTCCGGGATTGTGGGAACAGGTCTCGATGATATAGGATCGGAGTTCCGCGCACAGGGTGCGGAGCTGCTCCACGGAGAATTGCCGGATATCGGCGGGGGAGTCGATCTTGTCCAGGAGTTCGTACATAGTCTCAGCGTTGGCTGGGTGCGTCGAGGCCCAGTTCGGGCCGGCGCCGGGAGTTGCGCGCGAACAGGAGGGCGACCCCTACGGCGGCCACGCACAGCAGGGTGAACATCAGTTCCACGGAGAAAGCACCGCGCTCCGCACTGCCGGCGGCGCCGAGGATCTTGCCGGCCAGCATCTTGAAGGAGAGCAGACCCAGGTTCTGCACCCAATAGACGAGGGCGAAAGTGGTGCCGAGGACCTTGTCGGGCACGATCTTCGGGACGGAAGGCCACAGCGCGGCGGGCACCAGCGAGTAGCCGAAGCCGAGCAGCACCATCGCCAGGTAGCCGAAGAAGGGCACGCCCTGCGGGGCGAAGGTCAGCAGGAGGTGGGCGACCAGGGCCAGGAGCGAGCCGAGCAACATCCAGCGCGTTCCCTTCCCGCGGCGGTCCACCAGCAGTCCGAAGAGCGGGGCGAACACCACGGTGGCGAAGGGCAGCATCGACACCATCCATCCGGCCGTCTCCGCCGGGATGGCGAAACGCGGGATCAAGATCGCGCCCGCGAATTTCTTGAAGGCGATGATGCTGCTGTAGAACAGCACGCAGAGCAGGCCAACGAGCCAGAAGTTGCCGTTTTTCAGGATGCCGACTGCGTCGGACATCCTGAAAACATCGTCAGCCTCTGTCGGCTTCGCCTCCGAGTCTCCGGGAACGACATCCATATGCGAAGACCTCGCGGCAGCACGGTCGAACCGGGCGTCCATCGCGACGAACACGGCCCAGAGGATGAGCCCGGCGGCCATCAGGCCCATACCGAAAACGGCCGGGCGGGCGGTCTCGGCGAGGGTGTACACGTGGCCGGCGTTCTCGACGACCAGCCGCGGCGCAATCACCAGGGCGAGGGCCGTTCCGAGCCGGGCGACCGCCAGTTGCAGGCCCATCGCCAGGGCCATCGGCCCGTGGCGGAACCATTTGGCGATCGATCGCGTGACCGCCGTACCGGCGATCTCGCTGCCCAGCCCGAAGAACATGCAGCCCGCGTAAGCGATGCGCAGGGAGCGCTGGGGCGGGAATCCGGCGGTGATAGCCCAGAGCACCAGGCCGGCGCCCGCGGCCATCATCCCCACGAAGATGGACCCCGTCACCCGCACGCCCCATTTGTCGAGCAGCATGCCGCAGACGACCAGGCCGCCGAACACGCAGAGCACGGAGTATCCGCTGGTGTACAGGCCATAGCCTTCGGCATCCCAGCCCAGATACGTGCGGGAGGGATCTTCAAAGAGGTAGGAGATCGTCGAGAACATGTCGTCGAAGAAGTACGATGCGAACATCGGTACGACCAGACATGCCAGGGCGACCCAGCAGGCTGTTTTGGCGAAAGCCCCCGGCTTCATCTACTGGATATTGGGCTCTTCCAGGCCGAGATGCTTCTTCTTGTCCACAACCTTCAGCACGAGGCCGAGGATGAGGGCGGCCACGCCCAGGCAGGCGAGCATCACGAGCGGGGCGGTGTAGTTGAACTGCGTGGGGTTGGTCACGCCGGGATTGGTCCTGTCGAGCACCTTGCCGATCAGCAGCGGGAACAGCCACAGGCCGATGTTCTGGATCCAGAAGATCAGCGCGTAGGCCGAACCGATCACTTTGGCGTCCACGAGCTTGGGCACGGACGGCCACAGGGCGGCGGGCACGAGCGAGAAGCTGGCGCCCAGCACCAGGATGGTGGCATAGGCCACGATGACGCCGCCGACGGCGTTGCCCTTGAAAGCGGGCAGCACGAACGCGAAGGTCAGGTGGCAGGCGATCAGCAGGATGGATCCGAGGACCAGCATCGAGGCGCCCTTGCCGTGGTGGTCGAGATAATTGCCCAGGATCGGGGTGATCAGCACCGCCAGCAGCGGGAACACCGCGAAGATGGACTCGGCGGACTGCCGGCGGAAGCCCATCACGCAGTAGGCGATGAGGGCGGCGATGGAGATCCCCAGCAGGATGAACCGGCGGGAATTCTTCTTCTGGAAATTGCTGGCGAAGCCGGTGGCGGCCACGAGCAGCATGATGACATACTGGACGATGGTCACGCCGGAGCCGGCCCAATAGGATCCGGCCTCGGGCGGGGTCAGGGTCAGGTTGCACTGCAGCATGTTGACCGCATACTTCTGGAAGGGGAAGATTGCGCTGTAGTAGAGCACGCAGAGCAGGGCCACGATCCAGAATCCGCCGTCGGAGAGGATCTTGCCGATGTCGCTGACCTTGAACGGGTCGTCCTTCTCCTCGGCTTCGCCGGTCTGGCTGTCGAGCTTGCGGTCCATGAAGAAATAGACGATGGTCATCATCAGGGCGATGCACATCAGCACCACGCCGAAAGCCACGCTGCGGGACACGTCCACGTGGTCGCCCAGGCGGGCGAAGAAGGGTGAGAAGATCATGCAGGTGGCGACGCCCAGGCGGGCCAGGGCCATCTCGGAACCCATCGCCAGGGCCATCTCACGGCCCTTGAACCACTTGACGATCCCGCGGCTGACCGTGATGCCGGCCATCTCGCAGCCGCATCCGAAGATCATGAAGCCGCAGGCCGCCAGCTTGGCGGAGGCGGGCATCCCGCGGTAGAAAGGCGACACGCCCAGCTCGTCGAAGAGGGGAATGTAGTTGAGGTTGTTCGTGAACCAGTTCTCCAGGCCGCTGCCCATGAAGGACTCGGACACCGCGTACCATTTGATGCAGGCGCCGACGAGCATCACCCCGGCCGACAGGACGGCGGTGAAGCGGACCCCCATCTTGTCGAGGATGATGCCGGCGAAGATCAGGAAGAATACGAAGACGTTGAGGAACACCTCCGAGCCCTGCATCGTGCCGAATGCGGTCGAATCCCAGCCGCGGGTCTCCTGCATCAGGTCCTTGATCGGGGAGAGGATGTCCATGAAAATATAGGCGCAGAACATCGCCAGGGCGAGGAGCAGCAGGGCCGTCCAGCGCATCGCGGCGGAGTCGCGCAGGGTCTTTTTGATCGTGTCAGTCATAGCGATTCTCCGTTAATGGACTAGAACGGGAGGTCGTCGGTCGGGCCTTCGTCCACGACCGTCTCCACCGGCGGGACCGGGGCTGCGGGGGCGGGCTGCACCGGGGGAACCGGCTGCTGGGGAGCTGCGGGACGCGCGTAACCGCCCTGCTGGTAGCCGCCCTGCGGAGGCTGCTGGTAGCTGCTCTGGCGCGGCTGATAACCGCCCTGCTGCGGATATCCGCCGCCCTGCTGGTCGGGGGCATAGCCGCCGGCCTCGCTGTCGCGGCGGCCCAGGAGCTGGAGGGTATCGACATTGATCTCGGTGGTGTATTTCTCGACACCCTGGGCATCCGTGTACTTGCGGGTACGCAGACGGCCTTCGATGTAGAGCTGGGTGCCTTTGCGGACGAAACGTTCACACACGTCCGCGGGCTGCCCCCAGGCGACGATGTTGTGCCATTCCGTGTTCTCACGGGTCTCTCCGCTGCGGTCGCGGAAGCGCTCGGAAGTAGCGAGGGTGAAAGTAGCGACTTTCCGGCCCTGGGAGCCGGGATTGTTTCCTTCGAGGTAACGTACATTGGGATCTCTGCCAACGTTACCGATCAACATGACTTTGTTCAGTGACATAATAAATAAATTTTAACCTCGCAAGATAGGGATTTTTTGGCGAATTGCGTGTATCTTTGCCGGACAAGATTTCCAAAAAAATGATCATCTCCCTGACCGGTTTCATGGGCTGCGGCAAGAGCAGCGTCGGGCGCGAACTCGCCGCCCGGCTCGGAGCGCGCCTGGTGGACCTGGACGCCGAAATCGTGGCGCGCAGCGGCCGCACGATTCCGGAGATCTTCCGGACGGACGGGGAGGAAGCTTTCCGCAAAATTGAACTGGAGACCTTGCGCACCGTGTTGGACGAGGCCGCTGGGGATACCGTTCTCGCCCTCGGCGGCGGCGTCCTGACCCAGCCCGAAGCCCGCGAACTGGTCTTCGGCCGCACCTGCTGCATCTGGCTGCGCACCCGCCTGGACACCATTCGCGAACGCCTGGGGCAGACCGACCCCTCGCGTCCGCTCTTCGCCGACGCCGAAGCCCTCTTTGCCGCCCGTCAGGCCCTCTACGCCCAGGCCCCCCTCGCCGTCGATACCGACGGCCTCACCCCCACCGGGATTGCCGAAGCAATCCTGACCCTTCTCTGATAATCAACTTGAAAATACCCTGCGGCAGCTCCCCGATGCGTTAGGCACGGAGGGCTTCGAGATCGGGCTGTTCGCCCGTCATCAGGGCGTAGCCCGTGACGGCCTGCTGGAGCAGCCACTCCGTCCCGGGGATGTAGCCTGGGTGGGCGGACAGGCAGGCGTCGCGGTAGTTTGCCTCGAGCAGGTGCGCGCAGTCGAGGCGGTCGGCGCCTTCGACAAAGCGCGGCAGGGTGTAGATGATGACGTCGGCGCGCACGCCTCCGCCGATCTCCGCGTGGCGGTACAGGCGGGTCTCGTAGCCGAGGTCCTCGGCGGCGGCGAGGGCCGCCTTGCCGGCACCGCCGTAGCCGATTACGGCCGCGGTGCCGCGCCCGAGCGGCTCCAGGATGGCGCGGACGCCCAGATAATCGGAATTGTAGGCCCTGAGCCCCTCCGGGGTCTTGACGACCAGGTTGGTCGCCCCGATGCGCAGACACTCCGGGCTCTTCCAGTCCACCCGCGCGAAGGCATCCGCCTTGAAGGGGGCCGTGACATTGATGGCCTTGTAGCCGGCGAGAAAACGGGCCCAGGCCTCTTCGAAATCCGGGGTATCAATAAGGTCGTAAGGGAGCCTGCCACCATAGGCGGCGGCGAACAGCCGGGGGCTGAGGGAGTGTCCGATGGGGTGCCCGATGAGACCGAACCTATCCATTGCTGCGCTGTCTGACGGCTTCGAAAAGGAGGATGGCGGCGGAGACGGACACGTTGAGGGAGTCCAGCGCGCCGAGCATCGGGATGCGGATGTGGGCGTCGGCGGCCGCGCGCCACAGCTCGCTGAGGCCGGTGGATTCCGTGCCCATCACCAGGGCCGTGCCGCCGGTCATGTCGCAGTCGTAGTAGAGCGAAGAATCCTGCAGCTGGGCCGTCAGGATGCGGATCCCGCGCGCCTTCAGGAAGGCGATCGCCTCCTCCGAACCGCACGCCACGCAAGGCACCGTGAAAACGGCGCCGATCGATGCGCGGATGAGGTTGGGGTTCCACAGATCGGTCAGCGGATCGCAGAACAGCACGGCGTCGGCCCCGGCGGCGTCGGCGCTGCGCAGCACCGCCCCCAGATTGCCGGGTTTCTCCACGCGCTCCAGCACGACCAAGAGCGGATGTTCCCCAAGCACCAGATCCTCCAGCCGCCGCTCCGGTGTCCGCACCTCCGCCACGATGCCTTCCGTCCCCTCCCGCATCGCCATCCGCGCATACACCTCCTCCGACACCTCGAAAACCCTTACACTTTCCGGAAGTGGCCAATTGCCCCCAGAAACGGAAGCAGTTTTTTTTGAGGCGAGCGCCGTCCCGGCAGCCACCCCGGAAAAACCGTGGCCGCCCGTGGCCTCGTGAACGGGAGGGGCCCAACCGCCAGGTTGGGAGGGAAGAGCGCGAAGCGCGAAGTTTTTCAGGGGTGCGCTGCCGGACGGCGCTTCAAATGAGCTGCCGCGAAGCTTAGAGCAGACGAAGATGGTATCGACAGTGAATCCGGCATCGATGCAATGCTGCAGCTCGCGCCGCCCTTCGACCACGAAAAGACCGGCCTCGCGCCGCGCAGAAGACTTCTGCTGCAGCGCGAGGAAACGCTTGACCTTCGGATTCGAAGTCGACGTGATGAGCTCCGCCATTATTCCTTGTTCTCCTTCTTCAGCACCTTCTCCGGCCGCATCTGCGGGAAGAAGAGGACATCCTGGATGGTCGTCTGCCCGGTCATGAACATCGTCAGCCGGTCGATCCCCATCCCCAGCCCGGAAGTCGGCGGCATCCCGTACTCGAGCGCACGCACGAAATCCAGATCGATATACATCGCCTCATCGTCGCCCTTGCTCTTGAGCGCCGCCTGCTCCTCGAAACGCTCCAGCTGATCGATCGGGTCGTTGAGCTCGGAATAGGCATTGGCGAGCTCCTTGCCGCAGACGAACAGCTCGAAACGCTCGGTGAGGGCGGGATTGCTGCGGTGCCGCTTGGTCAGCGGAGACATTTCCACAGGGTAATCGATGATGAAGGTCGGCTGGACGAGCTTCTCTTCGCAGAAAGCTCCGAAGATGGCATCGATCAGCTTGCCCTTGCCCATCGAAGGCTCGATCTCCACGCCCAGGCGCTTGCAAGTATCGCGCAGCGCGTCCTCGTCCATCCCGGACACGTCCACCCCGGCATACTCCCGGATGGCCTCGAGAATGGGCAGGCGGCGGTAGGTCCCGCCGAAATCGATTTCGTTGTCCCCGATCTTGACCTGCGTGGTGCCGTTGACGGCGAGGCTGATGCGCTCGAGCATCTTCTCCACGAAACGCATCATCCAGTTGTAGTCCTTGTAGGCCACGTAGATCTCCATGCAGGTGAACTCGGGATTGTGGGTCTTGTCCATACCCTCATTGCGGAAATCCTTGGCGAACTCGTACACCCCGTTGTAGCCGCCCACGATGAGGCGCTTGAGGTAGAGCTCGTTGGCGATGCGCAGGTACAGGGGGATGTCCAGGGCGTTGTGGTGCGTGACGAAGGGACGCGCCGTCGCACCGCCGGGGATGCTCTGCAGGATGGGGGTCTCCACCTCCAGGCAGCCCGCCTCGTTGAAATACTCGCGCATCGTGGCGATGATCTTGGCGCGCTTGATGAAGGTATCCTTGACCTGCGGATTCACGATGAGGTCCACGTAGCGCTGGCGGTAGCGGAGCTCGGGATCCGTGAAGGCGTCGAAGACCTGTCCGTCCTGCTCCTTGACGATGGGCAGGACCCGCAGCGACTTGCTCAGCAGGGTCAGCTCCTTGGCGTGCACGCTGAGCTGACCGGTCTGGGTGATGAACGCGAAGCCCTTGATCCCCACGATGTCGCCGATGTCCAGGAGTTTCTTCCAGACGGTATTGTACATCGTCTTGTCCTCGCCCGGGCAGATCTCGTCGCGCTTGACATAGATCTGGATGCGTCCGGACTCGTCCTGGAGCTCTCCGAAAGAGGCGGCGCCCATGATGCGCCGGCTCATCAGGCGGCCGGCGATGCAGATGTCCTGCAGGTTGCCTTTCTCCGGGTCATATTCACGCTTGATCGAAGCGGCGTCGGCGTTGACCGGATACTCGGCCGCCGGGTAAGGTTCGATCCCCAATTCTCTCAATTTCGCCAGCGATTCGCGGCGGATCAATTCTTGTTCACTATATTCTGCCATAATGGCACAAAAATACGAAATTTTTGTTATCTTTGTATGATATGGGCAAAGAATGCAAATGGATCCTCAAGGACCCGGCCGACCCGGCGAAGGTCGACCGGCTGGCGGCTGAGGTGGGCATCGACCGGGTGCTCGCCGAGCTGCTGGTCAAGCGCGGGGTCGAGACCTTCGAGCAGGCGCGCGCATTCTTCCGCCCCAGCCTGGACGCCCTCCACGATCCTTTCCTGATGACGGACATGGCCGTGGCGGTGGAGCGGCTGCACCGCGCCATCACCTCCGGCGAGAAGATCCTGGTCTATGGGGACTACGACGTGGACGGCACCACCGCCGTGGCGCTCGTGTATTCTTTCATCCAGCGTTTCACCGACCGGGTGGACTTCTACATCCCCGACCGCTACGACGAGGGCTACGGCGTGTCCTACAAGAGCATTGACTGGGCGGCCGACGGCGGCTTCAACCTCATCATCACCCTGGACTGCGGCATCAAGGCCGTGGATAAGGTGGAATATGCCCGCAGCAAGGGCCTGGAGGTCATCATCTGCGACCACCACCTTCCCGGCGAATCCCTGCCGAAGGCCGTGGCCGTGCTGGATCCCAAGCGGGAGGACTGCCATTATCCCTTCGACGACCTATCGGGTTGCGGGGTGGGCTTCAAGCTCGTGCAGGCCTATTCCAAGCAATACGGCATCCCCTTCGAGACCCTGATCCCGCTGCTGGACCTGCTGGTGGTCAGCATCTCCTCCGACCTCGTGACGATGGTCGGGGAGAACCGCGTGCTCGCGCATTTCGGGCTCAAGCAGCTCAATGAGAATCCTTGCAAGGGCCTCGCGGCGATGATCACCCTGTCCAACCTCGAGCCGGGACATATCTCCATCGACGATATCGTCTTCAAGATCGGACCGCGCATCAACGCCGCCGGGCGTATGGAGTCCGGCCGCCTGGCCGTGGAACTGCTCAAGGCCACCGACGCCCGCACGGCGATGCAGATCGGCGAGAAGATCAACGAGAACAACAACGAGCGCAAGAACATCGACCGCGAGATCACCCAGGAGGCCCTGGAGATGGTCCAGGCGGGGAAGTGCCTGGCCCGGGAGAATGCGACCATCGTCTACAATCCCAAGTGGAGCAAGGGCGTGGTGGGTATCGTGGCGTCCCGCCTCGTGGAAGCATATTACAAGCCCACGGTGGTGCTGACCAAGTCGAACGGCTTCGTGACGGGCTCCGCGCGCAGCATCGCGGGCTTCGATCTCTACGAGGCCATCGAGAGCTGCGCCGAACTGCTGGAGAATTTCGGCGGGCACGTCTATGCCGCCGGCCTGACGCTCAAGGAGGAGAACGTGCCCGAGTTCGCCCGCCGGATGGACGCGTTCATCGCCGGCAAGATCACCTCCGAGATGCTCATCCCCATCGTGGACGTGGACGCCACCCTGGACTTCGCGCAGATCACCCCCAAGTTCTCCCGCATCCTCAAGCAGTTCCAGCCTTTCGGCCCCGGCAATAACAACCCGATCTTCGTTACCGAAAACGTCTATGATGCCGGTTCGGGCCGCAAGGTGGGCGCCGGCGGGATGCACCTCAAATTGGACCTCATCCAGGAATCACAGCCTTACCACCAAATTCCCGCGATCGCCTTCAACATGGCGGATTACTATGATTACATCCGCGAAGGCAACCCCATCGACATCTGTTACGCCATCGTCGAAAATTACTACCGCGGCAACTCGTCGATCCAACTTCGCATCCGCGACATGCGCGAACGCGAAGACATTCTCTAGAACAGCGTCGGCTCGTCGAAGAGGCCGCCGGGTCAGCGGACGACGTCGGAGGGCTTCAGCTGGGTGAGCGGGCCGAATTTCTCCAGATTCTCCAGACCGATCTTGTCGGGATCGCCGACGAGGACCCAGACGATGGGCCGGCCGGAGACGTTCTTTTTCCAGAATCCTTCGATATCCTGCAGGCTCACCTGCTCGAGCAGGTCGTAGAATGCTTCTGCCGGGTCGGCGGTGTAGCCATTCCGGCGGTTGGTGGCTATCTGGCTGGAACGGTTCCGGAAGTCAGGGAAGCCGTTGACTTCCTGGCTCCAGACATCCTTGCGCACCATTTCGAAGCGGTTCTCGCTGAGCGGCAGTTCCCGGATGAGCGAATCCAGGACCGTCATCGCATCGAGGGTCTTATCGCCCTGGGTGCCCACATAGGCGCGCAGGTGGGAAGGCTCCCGGTCGCGCAGCTGGTAGATCGGCTTCCAGATGCCGCCGCTGGTGCTGTAGGCCATCGAGCGGAACTCGCGGATCTCCTGGAAGAGCACGGACCCCATTCCGCCGCCGAAGTAATCAGCGGCAATGAAGGAGGTGTAGCGGGCGGGGATGTCGGTAAGCTTGTCCCCGGGGACGAGGGCGTAGATGAAGGTCTGGGGAGATTTCTTTTTCGGGATGAAATACACTGCCTGGTTGCCCTGCAGGCAGATTTCGGGCCCGGCATAATACGGATGCGGGGTGCGTTCGCCTTCGAGCGCGAGGGTCTCTTTGAGGGCGGAGGCGACCGTTTCCGCAGGGAGGGTGCCGCTGTAATGGATGTCGCACTCGTAGCCTCGGAGCTCCTGGAGCAGGGCAAGCAGCACGCGGCTGTCCAGTTTGCCCTTGTCCTGCAGGTAGGTGGATTGTTTTCCCTCCACCAGGTAATCCCGCAGGGCGTAACCGAGTTCGGTCAGGTCACGGCGGAGCATGATCTGGTTGGTCATCTCGCTCTGCTTGATGATGGAGAGCTGCTTCTTGTCGCCCTTGGGGTGGTCCAGCAAGTCCGCTACGAGCGCGAGGGTCGGCTGGAGGCGGTCGTCGAAACCGGCCACGGTGATGGTGAAGCGGGTCCGGTCGGCCGAGACGCCCAGGCTGCCGCCCAGGGACTGCAGTTTGGCGCGGTGCGCATCGTAGTCCATCGACTCGGTGCCAATCAGGGTCAGGTATGAACTCAGCCATTCCAGCGCCGGGCGCTCGAGGGTGCCCACCGGGTAGGAGATGGTCAGGTTGAAGACATCGTTGAGGGGGTTGTCCACGGTGTAGAGCTTGACCCCGGGCCGGATCTCCTCGCAGCGGGCGTCGTTCTCGAAGTCGAGGACGAGGCGGGGGAGGGCGACCTTGTCGGCCTCGGCGCGGAGGGCGAGGGCGTACGTGGATGACTGGTCCCCGCTCGGGTTGATTTTGTCGTACGGGGGCTTGGGGAGGTCATCCTTCTCGGGATCGCCGAATTTCTTGCGGATGACCAGGCGGTCTTCGGTGAAATATTTGCCCGCCAGGGCCACCAGATCCTCCTTGGTCAGGGCGTCCACGGCCTCGATCTCCTGCAGGACATCCTGCCAGCTGCGGCCCTGCGCGTAGGCATCGACCATCTGGCTCATACGGCCGCTGAGGCCCTCGATCTGCAGGACGAGGTTGCGCTTGTAGGTCTGCTTGCAGCTCTCGAAGAATTCCTCGGAGAAATCGCCCCGCTTGATGCGGTCCAGGACGTCGAGGACCCGCTTCTCCGCCTTCTTGTTGCTCTGGAAGAGCAGTTTGGGCAGGATCAGCACCGGGAAGAGGCCGGCCTCCTCGAAGGCGAGGTCGGGGTACATGCACATGGCGGCGAGCAACTTCTTGTCGGTGGTCAGCTTGTCCAGCAGGCCGATGCCCTCGGAGTTGTTGAGCATAAAGGCCATCAGGCTCATCGGCAGGCGGTCCGGGTCCTTCTTCGAGGGGCCCTGGAAGCAGAGGGCGCTGAGTTTGATGACGGGGATCTTGACCAGGGCCTGCACTTCCTGCTGACCGCTGAAACGCGGCTGCGAGTCGATGGCCGCGCGCTCCGGGGCCCCCGGGCGGATGCGGCCGAAGGTCCGCTCCAGCACGGGCAGGGCCTTGGCCGGGTCGATGTCGCCCGTCAGCATCAGGCCCATGTTGCCGGCCACGTAATACTTGTCGAAGAAGGCGGCCATTTCGCTCAGGCGCGGGGTCTTGAGGTTCTCCGTGGTGCCAATGATGGGGTACTGGTAGGGGGTGCCTTTGTAGCCCTCGGCCGAGATGGCCTCGGAGAAGGCGCTGAGTTCGCTGCTCTCCGAGCGGTTCTTCTCCTCATAGACGGTCTCCAGTTCGCCCTGGAAGAGGCGGAAGACCGGGTCGCGCAGGCGCTCGCTGTTGAGCTCTGCCCACTGGTCGAAATAAGCGGAGATGAACTGGTTGTGGTAGACGGTGACGTCGTAGCTCGTATAGGCATTGAGACCGCTTCCGCCACAAGCCGAGATCAGGTTGTCGAACTCGTTGGGCACGGCATAGCGGCTGGCCGCGATGTTGAGGCGGTTGATCTCTTTCTGGATGGCGGCACGTCCCTCCTCGGGGGTGACGGCGAGCTGGTCATAGAGCACGGCGATGGAGTCCAGGTAGGGCTTCTCGGCGGCATAGTCCAGGGTGCCGATCTTGCTGGTCCCCTTGAACATGATGTGCTCGAAGTAGTGGGCGATGCCGGTGGCGGGGCAGTCCCGGGCGCCGGCCTTCACCACCACGGCGCCGAAGGCCTTGGGGAGGCTGTGGTCTTCGTTGATCCAGACCTCCATGCCGTTGGACAGGGTGAAAGTCTGCACATCCAGGGGATTGCCCGTCTGGGCGGAAGCCATGCCCGCGCACAGCAGGCACAGAAAAAGAAGAGAAAAATGTTTCATTGTCAAGTCGTGTAAAAACGGGGCTAGAAGAGGGTGGGCTCGTCGAAGAGGCCGCCGGGGAAGTCGGGGACGTCGGAGAGGTCTGCGGGGGGTTCGGGCTCGACGGCGGGGAGGACGGCGGGCGCCGGCTTCTGCGCGGGCTCTACCGTTTCCTCCGGTTCGGGGGAATCGTCCCCCGATGCGTCAGCTATCTGATCCTCTTCCGGCGGAGCAGGAAGCGGATCAATGAAGCGCACAGACTTCACTTCGCCGCGCTCGGCGCATTTCTTGCCCTTGGCGGCAAGGCCCTTCTTGGCGATCCAGTTCTCCGCCTCGATGGCCTCGGGCTCCTTGTCGGAGAGCTTCCAGACCACCTCGTAGCGCGCGTGCGGCTCGCCGCTGAGGCCCACCAGGTAGGACTTGGGCGCATCGGAGATGAAGCTGAGCGGGGTGTTGTCGCTCGGCACGAAGGCGAAGCGCTTGACGTAGAAACTCTTCACGGCGCCGTCCCAGTAGAGGGCGGTGAAAGTCTTGTCCGGATCGAACTTTTCGATGAGCAGCACGTCGCCCTGGTATTTGTTGACCAGGTCGAAGGAGGTGGTGTAGAAGGTCCCGTTCTTGAAGACGGCGAGCACTTTGTCGCCCTCTTCGAACTGGCCCAGGTACAGGCCGTGGCCGTCCTCGTTGAGCTTCTGGATATCGGCATCGTACCAGATGTCCTTGCCGGCGATGGTGCTGACGCCCTTGCTCTTGAGGGTGACCGTGCGGATGGCGAACTTGCTGACGAGGTTGCCGCGGGCGGTCTTGCTCTTGATGGCGAGGGTGGAGAAGTCGTATTCGAAACTGGACTTCTTGAGCTTCGGCTTGGGGCGCAGGGCCACGCGCACGGTCTCGGCCTCGCCGTTGTGGTTGGCCGTGAACCAGATGATCTGCGAGCCGGGGACGCCGGTGGTGATGTCGTATTCCTTGTCGCGGGTCACCGAGGTGATGGCGAAGCGCTTGGCATAATAGACCGAACTCTTGCCCTCGCGGTAGATCACGTTGTAGATGGTGCGGGTGTCGCCGCGGTTGAACAGGCCCACGTACAGCAGGTCCTTGCCGAAGAAAGCCTTGTCCTCGACCTTGGTGATGCGGTATTTGCCGTCTCGGCCGATGACGATGATCTCGGAGAGGTCGGAGCAGTTGCAGATAAACTCGCCTCCGTCATCGCGCTTGAGGCCGATGCCCACGAATCCTTCCGCGAGGTTGGCCTGGAGTTTGGCGTTGTTGCTCGCGACCTTGGTGGCGGCGATGGTCTCGAAACCGGTGAGTTCGGTGCGGCGCGGGTAGTCCTTGCCGTATTTCTTCTTGAGGGCCTTGAACCAGTTGATGGTGTAGCGGTCGATGTGCTCGATGTCGTCGCGGACGAGCTTCATCTGGTCCTCCAGGGCGAGGATCTTCTCGTCGATGGCCTTGGTGTCGAACTTGGAAATCTTGCGCACCGGCTTCTCCACGAGCTTGAGGATGTCGTCGAGGACGATCTCGCGGCGGAAGAGGTCCTGGTACATCTTCATCTGCACGAAGATGTCCTGGATCTGGGTGTCCCAGTCCTTCTGGTCCTGCTCGAGAATCTTGTAGATGCGGTTCTCGAAGAAGATGCGCTCCAGGGAGCTGTAGTGCCAGTCCGCCTCGAGTTCGCCGAGTTTGATCTGCAACTCCTGGAGCAGCAGGTCGCGGGTGTGGAAGGTGCCGTATTCGAGGATGTCGTGCACCGTGAGGAACTGCGGCTCGCCGTCCTTGATGACGCAGGCGTTCGGGGCGATGTTGATCTCGCAGTCCGTGAAGGCGTAGAGGGCGTCGATGGTCTTGTCCGGGGAAACGTCGTTGGGCAGGTGGATCTGGATGTCCACGCGGTCCGTGGTCATGTCCTCGATCTTCTTGATCTTGATCTTGCCCTTGTCCTTGGCCCGGAGGATGGAGTCGATGAGGTCCTTGGTGTATTTCCCGTAGGGGATCTCGGTGATGGCGATGGTGCCGCGGTCGATTTTCTCGATGCGGGCGCGCACCTTGACGGAGCCGCCGCGGCGGCCCTTGAGGTATTTGCTGCAGTCGGCGAGACCGCCGGTGGGGAAGTCGGGGTAGATTTCGTAGGGCTTGCCCTCGAGGATGGCCACGGAGGCGTCCAGCAGTTCGTTGAAGTTGTGCGGGAGGATCTTGGAAGCGAGACCCACGCCGATACCTTCCGTGCCCTGCGCGAGCAGCAGCGGGAAGCGGACCGGGAGTTCGGTGGGCTCCTGCCGGCGCCCGTCGTAGGAAGTCATCCAGGGGGTGACCTTCGGATCGAATACCACTTCCTTGGCGAATTTGCTCAGCCGGGCCTCGATGTAACGCGGGGCGGCGTTGGCGTCGCCGGTGAGGATGTTGCCCCAGTTTCCCTGGCAGTCGATCAGCAGGTTCTTCTGGCCGAGGGTGACGAGGGCGCCGAGGATGGACTGGTCGCCGTGCGGGTGGTACTGCATGGCCTGGCCGACGATGTTGGCCACCTTGGTGTAGCGGCCGTCATCCATCTCGTCCATCGTGTGCAGGACGCGGCGCTGCACGGGCTTGAGTCCGTCCGCGATATGGGGGACGGCCCGGTGCAGGATCACGTAAGAGGCATAGTCCAGGTACCAGTCTTTGAACATGCCGGAGAGCTTGAACTTGTGGGCATCGCTCTCCAGCAGGCGGTCGAAACGCCCGGACGGCTGTGCTTCTTCGCCGATCTCCTTGTCTTCCTCGACGATCTCTTCCTCGGTGATGATATTCTCTTCTTCCATAGTTGCTTAATCCTCGTATCCGAATTTACGCAGTTCGCGCTTGCTCTCCCGCCAGTCGGGGTCCACTTTGACATAGATCTGCAGGAAGACCTTCTTCTGGAAGAAATCCTCCATCTCGATGCGCGCCTGGGTGCCAACCTTCTTGAGGGCGGCGCCCTGACGGCCGATGACGATGCCCTTCTGGGACTCGCGCATCACGTAGATGACGGCGCTGATGTCGTAGCGCTCGGCACCCTCCTTGAAGCTCTCGATGCCCACCTCACAGCAATAGGGGATCTCTTCCTTGTAGTTGAGGAGGATCTTCTCGCGGATGATCTCGGAGGCGAAGAAACGGAGGTTCTTGTCGGTGAAAGCGTCCTTGTCGAACCAGGGCGGGCAGACCGGCAGCCGCTCCACGACGGCGTCCAGGATGCTCTCCAGGTTGAAGTGCTCCTGCGCCGAGGCGGGGATGACGGTGGCGGCGGGCAGTTTCTGCTGCCAGTAGTCCATCAGTTCGACCACGCGGTCCTGGGTGCTGATGTCGATCTTGTTGATGACCACGATGACCGGGCAGGCGAGATCCGCGAGTTTGTCCACGTATTCGCTGTTCTTGTCGGGGGTCTCGACGGTGTCCGTGACGTAGAGGATGATGTCGGCATCCCCGATCGCCCCGTCCACGAAGTTCATCATATTCTGCTGGAGGCGGTAGCCCGGCTTGAGGATGCCCGGCGTGTCGGAATAGACAATCTGCCAGTCATCCCCGTTGACGATGCCCATGATGCGGTGCCGCGTGGTCTGCGCCTTGGCGGTCACGATGCAGAGTTTCTCGCCCACCAGGGCGTTCATCAGCGTGGATTTCCCGACGTTGGGGTTGCCGATGATATTGACAAATCCGGAACGGTGCGCCATTATACGTAAGCCCCCATCTTGAGAATGTTGGCCTCGCCCTCGGTGAGGTAGCGCCATTCGCCTTTCTTGAGTCCCTTCTTGGTCAGGCCCGCAAAATAGACGCGGTCCAGGGCCTTGACATTGTAGCCGAGGGTCTCGAAGATACGGCGCACGATGCGGTTTTTGCCGGAGTGGATCTCGATCCCGAGCTTGCGCTTGTCCTTGGTGTCGATGTATTCCAGTTCGTCGGCGCGCACCTCGCCGTCGCTGAGCTCGATCCCGGAGAGGATGCGCTCATAGTCCTCCTCGGAGAGGGGACGGTCCAGGGCGACCTGGTAGATCTTCTTCTTGTCGTAGGAAGGGTGCGTGAGGCGCTCGGCGATCTCGCCGTCGTTGGTCAGCATCAGCACGCCGGTGGTATTCTTGTCGAGCCGGCCCACGGGATAGACGCGGGAGGGGCAGTTCTTGACGAGGTCGAGAACGGTCTTCTCCGCGTGCGGGTCGCTGGCGGTGGTCACGTAGCCCTTGGGCTTGTTCATCACGATGTACACCTTCTCTTCGCCTTTGAGACGCTCGCCGTTGAAGCGGACGTCATCGGTGAAGACGTTGACCTTGGTGCCGAGTTCGGTGACGACCTCGCCGTTGACGGTCACCACGCCCGCCTGGATCAGGGTATCGGCCTCCCGGCGGGAGCAGACGCCCGAATTGGCGATGAATTTATTGAGGCGTACGGTGTCCTGGATCGGGGAGGAATAGGGAGTATCGGCGCCCTCGCTGCCGTTGACCACGGGGCGGCGGTTGATCATCCGGTTGATGCCTTCGGTGGATTCGCGGGTGAAGTTGGGCTTGCGGCCCGGCTTCTTGGCGCCCCAGTTCTTGCCCGAGCCCTGCGGCTTGCGGGATCCGGCTCCGCGGCTCTCGCCGTGCGGGCGCGGTTTGTTCTCGCCGTAGGGGCGCGGCTTGCGCTCGCCATACGGACGGCTTTCGCCATACGGGCGGCTCTCGCCGTACGGGCGGCTGTCGCGGTCGACGAAGCTGCGGTTCTCGCCGTACGGGCGGCGGTTTTCGCCATAGCTCCGGCTCTCGCCGTACGGGTGCGGCTTGCGCTCGCCATACGGACGGCTCTCGCCGTAAGAGCGGCTCTCACCGTAGGGACGGCTGTCGCGGTCGCCGTAATGATTAGGACGGCCTTCGCCGTAGGGGCGGCGGGGGCCATAATGTTGATGTTCGCCGGGGGCGCTTCGGTGCGCACCGGGCGTGTACTCTACTTTTTCGGAATGGGAACGTTCCCCTGAAGTTTTCCGCGGTCTGAGTTTTCGGCCTTCTTTCGTAAATTGGTCCATTACTACTTAAGATTAAAATAATAGGTTATTGTGCCCTGTTGCATCGCGGGCGCTTCGGCGCTCATGTTGAAGTGCGTCTCCATAGCCGCCTTGCGCGCCGCTGCAATGAGGGACTTGTCCATGACGGTGGTGCCGTCGCCTCCCGGCACGGCCTTGACTACGTTGCCGTAGTTGTCCACCCAGATATCCACTACTACTATACCGCCCTCCTGCACGTCATAGACCGGCCGGGGGAGGTTCCCCACGGTGTTGCGGCCCTGGACGTGGGCGTTGGGTTTGCCGTCGGTGCGGCCATTGTCGGTGTTGCCGCGGGCCTGGCCGGCCTTGAAGGTCGCGGACTCGTCGAGCGCGCTGTGCGGCGCGGTGAGGGTGGTGTCCTTCTTGGCCATCCCGGGGAAGGCCGCGCGCGGGTCCAGTTCGGGCTCCTTGGGCTCCGGGGCGGGGGTCTCGACGTCGCCGAAGTCGTCCGGCTTGGTCTCCGGGGTCAGGTTCTCCCGGTCCGCCTCGACGGGGGATTCGCTCTTCTGGGCCAGCTCGACGGGCCGCTCGAGATCGATCTCTTCGGCCTGCGGTTCCTGCCCCTGCAGCTGCTGGGTCACGAGTTCGGGCTCTTCGCTGAAGTCGATCAGCAGGCTCTGCTCCTGGGGCGGGGGATAGATGTATTTCAGACCGGATGCCGAGACGAACGCGAGGGCGCACACGTGGAGCACCAGCGTCATCGCGATGCCGGTGATCTGCGCGTTCTTCTCACGCTTCTGTCTGATTATCTGGTCGTTGCGCATAGGGTTACTCTGGCTGTGTGGCCAGGATTACTTTGTAATGATTGCGTTTGGCGATGTTCATCACCTGCACGATCTCGCCGATCGGCACGCTCTCGTCGGAATAGATCGAGAAGGTCGGATCCTCCTCGCTCTGGAGCAGGTCCACCAGGGAGTCCTCCACCTCGGAGAAGGTGACGGGGTCCTGGGCGCCGTTGATATGGTAGGTATAGCGGTCCTCGCCCCAGTCCTTGATGGAGACGCTCACCGTGGCCTTGGCACCTACCTGGCCCGTGCTCTTCGGGAGGAGGAGCTTGAGGGCGTTGGGGTTGACCAGGGTGGAGGTCACCAGGAAGAAGATGAGGAGGAGGAACACGATGTCCGTCATCGACGACATCGCGATGTTCGGGTCCGCCTTGGTGATTCGTCTGAGGGCCATCTTATTCGGTTTTGGGGGCCTCCTCGGCGTCGCCGAGCATATCCAGGAACTTGATGGTCGCGTTCTCCATGTTGTAGACCAGCGAGGAGATGCGGGCCGTGAGGAAGTTGTAGCCGAAGTAGGCGAGGATACCGACAATCAGACCGCCCACGGTGGTGATCATGGCGGTGTAGATGCCGCTGGAGAGCAGGGTGATGTCGATGTTGTTGCCGGCGTTGGACATGTTGAAGAACGCCTGCACCATACCGATCACGGTGCCGAGGAAACCGATCATCGGGGCGCCGCCGGCGATGGTGGCGAGGTAGGGCAGGCCCTTCTCGAGGCGGGCCACCTCGACGTTGCCGACATTCTCGATGGCGGCCTGCACGTCCGTGGCGGGTTTGCCGATGCGGACGATGCCGGCTTCGATCATGCGGGCCACGGGCGCGTCGTATTTGGAGCAGAGCGTCCGGGCGGATTTGATCTTGCCTTCGTGGATGTAGTCGCGGATGTCATTGATGAAATCCTTGTCGATCTTGCCGGCCTGGCGGATGATCCACCATTTCTTGCCGAAGATGTAGATGGCAATGATGGAGAGAGCGAGGAGGACCCACATCAGCCAGCCGCCTTTCGCGGCCATTTCGATGAGGGAATAGGACATCTCCTGCTGCACGGGGGCGACTTCGACGATGTCGGTCTGGAGGAGGGTGAACAACATATTCAGTACGTTTTGTTAACCAACAAATGCAAAAAATCTGCCTACTAAGGCATTATCGCACAAAGATAATGAAAAATATTGAAAAACGGCCGTTTAATGCAAGAAATCCGCGCACGCGGGCGCAAAAGACCCCGGGGCAGAGCTCTTGCCAGCGGGCAGACCGTGCCTCCCGGGCTGCGCGCTGACGTCGGGCCGGCGGCGGGGCTGCCCGCGGCCGGGGTGTCACAGACCCCGATTCTCACCCCGCCTGGCCTTGAATGAAGGCTGGGCGTACGAGACGTCCCGAAATTAGGGACGTCTCCCGCGAATAAGGCCTAAAACGCACGTAACCTGACAGTTATCGGGACGTCTCAGACGCCCGGAGGTTTTTCTGTTGAAAGCGGTAGAGATTCTGGCACAGATTGACCAGATTTTCTGTCCAGAATGAGGAAAAAGCGATTGCGGCGAAATGCTTTCAATGTCGATCAGACAGGTTTACAAAAAATCGCCATCTGGCGGCGTTCTGATTGTAGACCTCCCCGCCAAAATACTGTATTTCGCTCAAAAGCCCCGGGAGGTTTGCACTCAGAATGAAGTACAAGGCCTTTTTTCTGTAAACCCCTTTTGGAAACAAGATAAAACAAACCTCTTGATGCCATAACCCCGTGTCATCCTGAGCGAAGTGAAGGATCTATCCCCTCATCCCGGGCCCGACCCGGGAGCGGAGAGGGGCTTCGGCGGTCCCTTGCTTTGCCCGGCAGGATATCAAGATCTTCGACAGGATCGGACACGATGGGATTGTCAAAATCCTTGACCAACCGATCAGCACCGATGGAATGGATGGGTCGGAACTTTTAGAGTATCCGGGAAATGCCCTTGAGCTGATTGATTCCACCGACTCATTATTGGCATTGACATGGGTTCACCGGAAGAGGACGATGGATGTGACAAGACCAACAAACCATGGTAGCGCCTTTCTTGCTCCTGCCCGCCGGGGTGCTATCGTGTCGGTTTTCGTTTTATCTTTGCAGGCGATTTGAAATTTGTACTATGAGACAGGAATTGGTCAATCTCGCGGAGACGTACCGCCAGGCGGGGGATGCGATCCACGATGCCGTGCGGGAGAGTATCCGGCAGGCGGGTGGTTTTCTGAGCTGCATCAACAACGACAGGAGCCGGAAAGATATGTTCGTGCAGGTTTACGACAGCAAGAAGAAGTATTCCGAGAGTTTCCCGATCCGGGCGATGAAAATCGATGACCGGGGGGCCGTGCAGGTGTATGCAGGCACGGTCGGGACGATCTATACGGAGAAATATCTGCGGGGTATTCTCTCGGAGGAACACTGGATGCCCCTCAAGGGCTCCAATGTCCTTTTCCAGCCCACCATTCTTTCCATTGCCGCCGCCATCGACGACTACCTTCAATAAGGCCTTGTGCCCGGATCAATAGCGGATCCGGCTGAGGAAGAGGGCGTGTCCGGGGACGGATTCGCCGGCGAGGCTGCGGGCCGGGACGGCGGAGCCGGACAGACCGGCCGCCGGGTCGGCAGCACCGTCCGCGGGCAGGATCAGGGCGCGGAAGTCTTCGGGGCTGCGTTTGCCGCGGCCGACTTCGAGCAGGGTCCCGACGATGGCGCGGACCATGTTGCGGAGGAACCTGTCGGCGCTGATGCGGAAGTACCAGTAGTCCCCGCCTCCCTCGCGGCCGGTCAGAGCCAGGTGGGTGGGAGTGTAGCGCTGCCAGCCGGCCTGGACGACGGTGCAGATGGAGGTCTTGGAGTCGGCGCCGGTCTTCTCGAAGCAGCGGAAATCGTGGCGTCCCGCCAGGGCCTGCGCGACTTCGTTCATCAAGTCGAAATCCACCTCCGGGAAGGTATAGAGCCAGGACCAGGAATCGGCGAAGGGGTCTTTGCTCCTGTGCAGAAAATATGTATATTCGCGTTCCGTTGCGTTGAAGCGCGCGTGGAAATCCGGCGAAGCCGGGGCGATGTCGTGGACCACGATGGAGCGGGGCAGAATGGCATTTAATTTGTAGGCCAATTGGGCCGTGTCAAGCCCTTCGGCTGCGTCGAAATGAGCGATGTAGCCAATTGCGTTGACGCCCGTGTCCGTACGGCCGGCGCCGGTCACGCCCGCGGGCTCGCGCAGAAGCGTGGCGAGGGCCTGTTCGAGCGTCTGCTGGACGCTCGGCGCGTTGGGCTGGACCTGCCAGCCGCAGAAGTCCTTGCCGCAGTAGGAGAGCTTGATGGAATAACGCATAACCGGATGCAAAATTAGTCAAATATATGGAAAGTGTAAACATCAAGGAGCTCAACGACCGCATCCAGAAAGAAAGCGCGTTCGTGGATCTCCTGTCGCTGGAGATGGGCAAGGTGATCGTGGGCCAGAAGCACCTGGTGGAGAACCTGATGATCGCGATGTTGGCCGACGGCCACATCCTGCTCGAAGGCGTGCCCGGTCTCGCCAAGACCCTGGCCATCAGCACGCTCTCGCGTGCGGTAGACGCCAAGTTCAGCCGGATCCAGTTCACCCCCGACCTCCTGCCGGCCGACGTGACCGGTACCCTGATCTACTCCCAGAAGAAGGAGCAGTTCGAGGTGCACAAGGGCCCGATCTTCGCCAACTTCGTGCTCGCGGACGAAATCAACCGCGCCCCCGCCAAGGTCCAGTCAGCCCTGCTCGAAGCGATGCAGGAGCGCCAGGTGACCCTCGGGGACGAGACCTACAAACTCCCCGAGCCCTTCCTGGTGATGGCCACTCAGAACCCGATCGAGCAGGAAGGCACCTACCCTCTCCCGGAGGCCCAGGTGGACCGTTTCATGCTCAAGGTCGTGGTGGGATACCCCAAGAAGGAAGAAGAGAAGCTCATCATCCGGATGAACAACAGCGGCGAGTTCCCCCAGGCGCAGCGCGTGGTCTCGCCCGAGGACATCGTGCGGGCCCGCCAGGTGGTCCGCGAGGTCTATATGGACGAAAAGATCGAGCGCTACATCGTGGACATCGTCTATGCCACCCGCACCCCGGAGGATTACGGGCTGAAGGGCCTGAAGGACCTGATCTCCTTCGGCGGCTCGCCGCGTGCGAGCATCAGTCTCTCGCTGGCGGCCAAGGCCTATGCGTTCATCAAGCGCCGCGGCTATGTCATCCCCGAGGACGTGCGTGCCGTATGCCCGGAGGTGCTGCGCCACCGCATCGGCCTGACCTACGAGGCCGAGGCGGAGAACGTGACCCCGGAAGAGATCATCGAGCAGATCATCAATGCCGTCATCGTCCCGTAATACCAGTGCGACCGAGCTCCTGAAGAAAGTCAGGAAGATCGAGATCAAGACCAAGGCGCTCTCCCACCAGATTTTCGCCGGCGAGTACCATTCGGCCTTCAAGGGCCGAGGTATGGCTTTCAGCGAGGTGCGGGAGTACCAGTGGGGGGACGACGTGCGTTCCATGGACTGGAACGTGACGGCCCGCCTGCGAGCGCCTTATGTCAAGGTCTTCGAGGAGGAGCGCGAATTGACGGTCGTGCTGCTGGTGGACGTGAGCCGCTCCGGCCTGTTCGGCACGGCCGTGCAGACCAAGCGCGAGCGGATCGCCGAGATCGCGGCGGTGCTCTCGTTCAGCGCCATCCTCAACAACGACAAAGTGGGGGCGCTGTTCTTCTCCGACCGCGTCGAGAAGTTCATCCCGCCGGGAAAGGGCCGTTCACACCTGCTGCACATCATCCGTGAGATGCTGGAGCTCCAGCCCGTCTCGGACGGCACGGACATCGGTGCGGCGCTCAAGTTCCTGACCAACGCCCTCAAGAAGAAGTGCACCGCCTTCCTGCTGAGCGATATGCTCGATGCCGACGCCCAGGGCAATCCCCGCTATGAGGAGGCCCTCAAGGTGGCGGTGAACCGGCACGATCTCAGCGTGATCAAGGTCCACGACCCGCGCGAGCGTTCCCTGCCCGCGGTGGGCCTCGTGCACATCAAGGACAGCGAGACCGGCCGCGGCGCCTGGGTCGACACCGACAGCCGCAAGGTCCGCCTCGCCTATGAGCGCTGGTTCTCCGATCTCTCGGAGCGGGAGGCAAGTTTGTTCAACAAATACCAGGTGGACCACGTGGACATTTCCACGGACGCCGATTACGTCAAGGGCCTGATGGCCCTGTTTGGCAGGAGATGAATGTGTTGATGCTCATATTGGCGGCGTTGCTGGACATCGTCCCGGCGGGGAAGGCCTCCCTGCGGCAGCTCCAGCCCCGCGATTCCATCCTGATCGCCGACCAGCTCGAATATGGTTTCCAGCTGGACAGCGTGCCGGCGGGGACCCCCATCCTCCTGCCGGACTTCAAGGATGTTTCCAACGACACGCTGACCCTCGTGCGGGGCTGGCAGCTCGATACGACCGCCCGCCTGCGGGTCCGTACCGGCGGACGCAAAGACCGTGAGGAACGCTTCAACATCCGGGGCAGCATCGTGATCGCCCCCTTCGAGGAGGGACACTACAGCCTTCCCCCCATCCCGGTGCTCTGCGGGCGGGACACCCTGCTCTTCGAGGCCCTGGAGATGGACGTGAAGACGATGCCGGTCGATACGGCCACCTTCGTCATCCACGACATCAAGGACCAGATCCGCTATCCGCTGACCCTGCGGGAACTCCTGCCGTGGATCGCGGCGGTCTGGCTGCTCGCCGTGCTGGTGATCTTCCTGATCTGCCTGGCGGATGCCCGGCGGCGGCGTGTCAAGGGGGTGGATGCGCCCCGGGATCCGGCCTACATCGTGGCGTTGCGTGCACTGGACAAGTGGCGCGGCGACAAGCACTGGGCGCCGGAGAAGCAGAAAGCGTTCTATTCGGGAATCACCGATACCCTGAAGATCTATATCGAAGACCGCTTCGGCATCGATGCGCCGGAGATGACCACCGCCGAGCTCTTTACCGCCCTCGAGGCGGCGGAGGACCTGCCGGCGGATCTCCGCGAGGAGCTGAAGGGCGTGTTCGAGTGCGCCGACTTCGTCAAATTCGCCAAGCACGTGGCCTCCGGGCAGGAGAATGCCCGTGCCCTGCCGACGGCCGTGCGCTTTGTCACTTCCACCTATCAGACTGCGCTTGAGGAGGAGCCGGAACAGGAGCATGAACTTTGAGTATCCCGCCCTCCTGTGGCTGCTTGCGGTGCCGCTGCTGCTCGTCGGACTCTACCTCTGGCGTGAACTCGCCGAGCGGCGTCCGCACCTGCGGGTTTCGACTGCGGCTCCCTGGCTGCAGGGCGGCGGAACGGCCCTCGCGGTGCTGCGCCACGTCCCCTTCGCCCTGCGCATCGCCGCACTGAGCCTGATCGTGGTCGCCCTGGCGCGGCCGCGTTCCTCGACCGAGGTGGAGAAGGTGGATACCGAGGGGATCGACATCGTCTTCGCGATGGACGTATCCTCGAGTATGCTGGCCCGGGACTTCAACCCCGACCGCATCAGCGCGGCCAAGGACATCGCCATCGAGTTCATCTCCCAGCGCCCCTCCGACCGGATGGGCATCGTGGTCTTCGCGGGCGAGAGCTATACGCAATGCCCCCTGACCACCGACCGCGCCACCCTCATCAACCTGATGAAGGAGGTGCAGACCGACCTGATCGAGGACGGTACCGCCATCGGCAACGGCCTTGCCACGGCGGTGGCCCGGATGATGGATTCCGAGGCGCCGAGCCGGGTGGTGATCCTGCTGACGGACGGTGTCAACAACAGCGGCGAGGTGGCCCCGCAGATGGCCGCCGAGATCGCCAAGACCTACGGCGTGCGGGTTTATACGATCGGCGTCGGAGCCAACGGGATGGCACCTTATCCGGTGATGACCCCCTGGGGCGTGGAAATGCAGAATGTCCCGGTGGAGATCGACGAGGAGCTGCTCAAGGACATTTCCTCGTCCACGGGCGGGCGGTATTTCCGGGCCACGGACAATACCAAACTCGCCGAGATTTATTCCGAGATCAACAAGATGGAGAAGGCCCGCACCTCGGTGGACAGCTTCCCCGTCTATAAAGAATTGTTCGGGCGTTTCGGCCTGGCGGCCCTCATCTGCCTGCTGCTCGAGCTTATCGTGGGACTTTTAATCAGGAGGTTGCCGTAATGTTGCTCTTTGCCAGACCCCAGTATTTGTGGCTGCTGCTGCTCGTGCCGGTGATCTTGATCGGCTATGCGCTGCTGCGCCGCCGCCGGAAGCGCCGCGTGCAGCGTTTCGGCGACGAGACGCTGGTCCGCGCGCTGATGCCCTCCTGGTCGTCCTCGAAAGGCTGGTGGCGCACCGCCCTGTTCTGCCTGGGCCTGGTCTGCTTCGCGATCGGCCTGAGCCGGCCGCTGATCGGCGCCAAGCTGGTGGAGCGGGAGACCAAGGGTGCGGAGATCATGATCTGCCTGGACGTGTCCAACTCGATGCTCGCACAGGATTATTCGCCGGACCGCCTGTCCCGGGCCAAGCTGGCGATCTCCCGCATCGTGGACAAGCTGCAGGGCGACCGGATCGGCCTCATCATCTTCGCTGGCACTTCCTTCGTTCAGCTGCCGATTACCACGGACTATGTGTCCGCCAAGATGTTCCTGAACTCCATCGACACCCAGTCGGTGCCGGTGCAGGGTACGGCCATCGGCGAGGCGATCCGGACGGCGGCCAAGGGTTTCAGCCTCCAGAGCGAGAAGAGCCGGGCGATCATCGTGATCACCGACGGCGAGAACCACGAAGACGACGCCGTGGACGTGGCGCGCCAGGTGGGCGAGACCGGCATCCGCATCTATACCATCGGTGTGGGCTCCGTACAGGGCCAGCCCATCCCCAAGGACGGCGAGTTGATGAAGGACAAGGACGGCAACATCGTCGTGACCCGCCTCGACGAGGAGACGCTCAAGCGCATCGCCTCGGTCGGAAACGGCGCCTATGTCCACGCGGGCGGCGAGGAGTTCGGGCTCAATCCCATCCTCGACGAGATCCGCAAACTGGAGGACGAGCGCTTCAATTCGGTGGTCTTCGAGGAGTATGACGAGCAGTATATGTATTTCTTCGCCGCGGCGCTGTTCTTCTTCGTGCTGGAGATGCTCCTCGGCGAACGCAGGCCCAAAAAGAGATTGTTCGAATGAAAAGATATGGTTTTACGCTCCTGCTGCTGATGCTCTGCAGCCTGTCCGCCTTCGCCCAGGTGGATAAGCATGACGTCCGCGCCGGGAACCGCAAGTTCCGCAAGGATCGTTTCAAGGAGGCGGAGATCGACTATCGCAAGGCGGCGGTCAAGGATTCCACCTCGCTGGCGGCGCAGTATAACCTGGCCTCGGCCCTGTACCGCCAGCAGGACTATGCCGGCGCCACCCAGGCGCTCGCCACGGTGAAGGAGCGGCCGGACCTGCCGGCCCGGTATCATTTCAACACGGGCGACGCGGCCTGCCGGCAGAAAGACTGGCAGGCGGCCGTGGACGCTTTCAAGGCGGCCCTGCTCCTGGACCCGGGCGATCTGGAGGCCAAGGAGAACTACATCTACGCCAAGAAGATGCTCGAGAACCAGCAGGGCGGCGGTGGCGGCGACCAGGACCAGGATCAACAGCAGCAGAATCAAGATCAGGACCAGGACCAGAACCAGAACCAGGACCAGAACGATCAGCAGCAGAACCCTGACCAGGATCAGGATGATCAGCAGGACCAGCAGGACCAGCAGAATCAGGAGCCCCGGATCTCCCCCCAGCAGGCACAGCAACTGCTCCGCGCCATCCAGGCCAAGGAACGGGAGACCCAGGACAAGGTGAACAAGGAGAAGGCGGCGCTGCTGAAGTCCCGTCAGAAAGAAAAGAATTGGTGATGAAGAAATTGACAGCATTTCTCGCGGCCCTGGGGCTTGCCCTGGCCGCCTACGGCCAGACCTCCATCAAGGTCCAGGCGCCGAATCTCGTCGGCGTGAACGAACAGTTCAACGTGACCTTCATCGTCAGCGGCGACCACGCGCCGACCGATTTCCAGTGGGAGGTCGGGAATGATTTCCAGCTGGTGTGGGGCCCGCAGAAGGGCACGTCCACCTCGGTCAGCATCGTGAACGGCAAGAGCACCCGCTCTTCGCAGACCACCTATACCTATGTCCTGCTCCCGAAGAATACCGGCCGCTTCCAGCTCGCCGCCGCCGAGGCGACGGTCCGGGGAGAGAAACTGAGCTCCTCCCGCCCGACCGTGGAGGTCGTGACCGACGGGGCCGCCGCCCAGGACCAGGGCCAGGGGCAGGGCGGTCAGGGGGGCCGGGGCTCGCAAGGCGCCCAGGGTGCCGCCCAGACCGGTACGGTCTCCTCGGACGATCTGTTCCTGCGCCTGTCTTTCAGCAAGCGCGACGTGATGGTGGGTGAATCGCTCACGGCTACCCTCAAGCTCTACCAGCGGGTCAACATCGCGGGCTTCGAGGATGCCAAGTTTCCGGATTTCAACGGATTCTGGAGCCAGGAAGTCCAGGCTCCGACCAACATCGAGTTCCGTCGGGAGAACCTCGGCGACAAGATCTACAACACCGCCGTGCTCCGCAGCTGGAACCTCGTGCCCCAGCGCGCCGGAGAGATCAAGGTAGACGGAGCCGAACTGGTGTGCCTGGTCAATATCCTCACCCCACGTCCTTCGACAGGCAGCATCTTCGACTCCTTCTTCCAGGATGACTACCAGACCATACGCAAGCGGATCTCCACCGCACCCGTGACCATCCGCGTGAGCAGCCTGCCCGCCGGGGCTCCGGCCTCGTTCGGAGGCGGTGTGGGCTCGTTCAAGATGAGCGCCGCGCTCACACGTGATTCGCTCGTGACCCACGACGCCGCTTCGCTGCGGGTGACCGTGACCGGTACCGGCAACCTCTCCCTGCTCGAAGCCCCGAAAATCAGTTTTCCGCCGGATTTCGAGGTCTATGACGTCAAGACCTCCGACGTCTCGGGTGGCAAGGTGTTCGAATACCCCTTCATTCCGCGCAGCTACGGCGATTTCACCATTGGTCCCGTTCAGTACAGCTATTTCGACATCGGATCCCGGAAATACGTGACCCTCGAGAGTCCCGCGCTCCCGATCAAGGTCGGCCGGGGCAGCGGCGAGACTCCTTCCGGCGGCGCCGTCCAGGTGGCTCCGGGCGTGAACCGCAAAGATGTGCGGGACGTGGGCAGCGACATCCGCTTCATCGCCACCAAGACACCTTCGCTCGTCCCGGTGGGACATTTCTTCGTGGGCTCGACCGCCTTCTGGATCCTCTGCGCACTGCTGCTCGCGCTCGCTGCAGCCCTCTGGGCGGCCTTGCGCAAACTGGCCGCACGACGCTCCGACGTGGTGGGCACCAAGAGCCGCGGGGCCACCAAGATGGCCCGCAAACGCCTCGCGCAGGCCGGAGGCTTCCTCAAGAGCGACCTTTATTCCGCTTTCTATGAGGAGCTGCACCGGGCCCTGCTGGGATTTGTCTCCGACAAACTCAACCTCGATGCCTCCGATATGTCCAAGGAAAACATCTCCGCCCGCCTCGTGCAGGACGGTGTGCCCGAGGGGCTGGCGGCCGACTTCGTCTCTCTGATCGACGCCTGCGAATATGCCCGCTATTCCCCGGATGCGGGTCACGAGGCGATGAATACCCATTTTGAGAAGGCGGTCGGCGTGATCTCCGCCATCGACGAAAGTATGAGAAGAGTACGCAAGAGTCCCGGCGGGGCCGCCGCCCTGCTCCTGCTCTGCCTGCTGCTGCCCGCGCACCGGGCGGCGGCCCAGCAGACGGCATACACCGATTCCCTCTGGACGGCCGGCGTGACCGCCTATACCGACGGCGACTGGGCCGGGGCCGCCAAGGCCTGGACGGCCCTGCGGGCGGCCGGGCTGGAATCGCCCGAACTGTATTACAATCTCGGCAACGCCTGTTTCAAGCAGGACGACCTCGCCCACGCCATCCTCAACTACGAGCGTGCGCTCAAGCTCGACCCGTCCTATTCGGATGCGCGCTTCAACCTTGAGTTCGCGCAGGGTTTCGTGCAGGACAAGATCGAGGCCGTGCCGGAATTCTTCCTGGAACAGTGGGGCCGCAAGGCCTGCTGGCTGCTGCCTTCGGATACCTGGGCGGTGCTCTTCGTGGTGCTGCTCGCCGTCTGCCTGGGCTGCGTGCTGCTCTTCCTGCTGGGCGGCCGCACGGGCGTCCGGCGCACCGGCTTCATCTGCGCCATCGTCGCGCTGGTGCTCGCGCTGCTCTGCCTGGATTTCGCCTTCTGGCAGCGGACGGACTACCGCAAGGCGGACGGCGCCATCGTGACGCGGCCCGTGACCACGGTGCAGAGTTCCCCGGGCCGTGATTCGGCCAAAGACCTCTTCGTGCTCCACGAGGGCACCAAGGTCAAACTCCTCGACGAGGTGGGCAGCTGGCGCAATATTGAACTTGCCGACGGCCGCCAGGGCTGGCTCCCCGCCGAAGACCTCGAAGTCATCTGAGCAGCCTCCTTAAAACGATATGATTATGAAACGCCTGCTTCCCCTACTGCTTCTCTCCCTGCTGCCGCTCCTGCCGTTGCATGCGCGCAGCCAAAAGACGCGCGAGCTCAGCATCGAGATTTCCATCAACCCCGCCGGCGACGCCGTGGTCCACGAACACTGGGACGTGGACACGGGCGACGAGATATCCGAGTGGTACCTGGTCCGCAAGAACCTCGACAACATCCGCATCTCCGGTTTCCGGGTGTATGATGGCGAAGAGCCCCTGGAGGACGACGGGGAATGGGAGGTGGACCGGACCCGGGAAGAGAAGGCCGGCCGCTACGGGATCGTCCACGATGCGGACGGCCTGGAGCTCTGCTGGGGCATCGGGGAACCCGGTGACCATCTTTTCCACGTCCGTTATGTGATGGAGCGCGCCGTCGAATCGCTCCACGACTTTGACGTCCTCCGCCTGCAGGTCGTATCGCCCGGACTGGCCTCCCCGCCGGAGCACCTGCGCATCCGCATCCAGGCGGACCAGGCCCAGCTCGACACGGCTTCGACCCATTTCTGGGGCTTCGGCTTCAAGGGGAAATCCTCCGTGGAGGATGGTGCGATCGTGTTCGAATCGTCGGAGGCCCTGGACCCGGATAACTACGCGGTCGTGCTGCTGCGCTTCGTCAAGGGCCTGTTCGACTCGCCGACCGTGCTGGATATCGATTTCCAGGAGGTCCTGGACCAGGCGATGGAAGGCGCCTTCTTCGGCGAGAAGAAAGAAAAAGATCCCGTGGGAACGGCCATCGCCTTGATCCTCACGGCCCTGGCGATGTATTTCCTGTTCATCCGGCCCTTCGTCCGCGCCTTCCGGAAAGCCTTCCTCAAACTTGGATTCAAGCCCAAGGAGGCCCCGTGGTTCCGCGACGTCCCCTTCGCGGGCGACCTGCAGATGGCCGACTACATCCAGTCGAGAAGCAAATCCAAACCCGAGAGCGGCGGCCTGCCGCTGGCGATGATCCTCCGCCTGGTGCGCCTGGGCTGCCTGGGCGTGACCCGCGAGGCCGAAGGCGCCACCGTGCTCTCCTTCACGGACCGGAACCTGGACCAGGCCTCTCCCGCCGAGCGGGAGCTCTACGAAATGCTCAAGGAGGCTTCCGGGTCGGATATCCTCCTGCAGGACAAGGAGTTCTCCGAGTGGGCCAAGGCGAACGAGGAGAAACTGTATGAGTGGTCCACCCGGATGAGCACCGAGGGTGCCGAAGCCTTGGGCAACCAGCATTTCCTCGACCTGAAAAAGTTCTCCCTGACCCCCAAGGGCCGCACCGAGGCGATGCACCTGTTCGGGCTCAAGAATTTCCTCTCGGACTTCACGCTGCTGGATGTGCGGGAGGCCGCGGAGACCACGCTCTGGCAGGAATATATGGTCTACGGCGCCCTGTTCGGCATCACCGACCGGGTAGCCCGGCAGCTCAAGGACATCGATCCCGCGCTCTTCAAGAAGACCTTCAACTGCGATTACAACGACTACACCTCCGTGGTGGCGGCCAGCCAGACCATGGCCCGCACGATGGACTCCGCCGTACGCAACGTGGCTTCGCATCTCGGCACGGACGTCTCTGCCGTGAGTGGCACGGGCGGCTCCATCTCCCTGGGCGGAGGCGGCGGCTTCCACGGCGGCGGCTTCGGCGGCGGCGGGCGCTGATGCGCGTTATTCTCCTCTGATCAGAACCGGCTCCAGATCGGGGTCGAACGGTTCCTCGGGCTCGTTGAAGGGCTCGAGGAAAGGGTTGCTGCGGCGCTCCTGCCCGATGGTGGAAGCGGGGCCGTGGCCGGGGAAGATGCGGATCGCGGGGTCGAGCAGGATCAGGCGTTCCATGATGGAACGGATCTCGTCGTCGTAGTCGCTGAAGCGGAAATCCGTACGGCCGATCGATCCGGCGAAAAGCGTGTCGCCGGTGAACAGGATGCCCGCGCTGCGCTCGAGCCAGCACACCCCGCCGGGCGTATGCCCGGGCGTGGCGATGGCTTCCAGCTGCATCCCGGCGAGGGTCAGGACCTGCCCGTCCTCTACGTCCGTGGTCCGGAAACGGATTCCGGGGACGTCCAGCCCCAGGCGCCGGGCCATGTCCGCGCTGTAGGGGAGTACGACCTGTTCGGCGGGGTGCATAAAGACCGGGATGCCGTACCGTTCCTGGAGGGGCTCCACGCCGAAAATATGGTCGAAATGGCCGTGGGTGAGCAGGATGGCCTCGGGGGTGAGGCCCTCCCGGGCGAGCAGTTCCTCGAGGCCCTGCCGCTCGGCGTTTCCGTAGCAGCCGGGATCGATGAGCACGCACCGTCCCGGAGTGCCCCAGACCACGTAGGAGCGTTCCTGGAGGAGATTGAAAGTGAGGGGGCGGATGTTGAACATTTCTTTGACGCTTGCAGTGGCAAAATTACAAAACTTGTATTAAATTTGTATGATAGCACTAAAATGAAATGCACATCGGTATAGCAGGAAACATCGGCTGCGGCAAGACCACCCTCACCCGCAAACTTGCTGAGCACTATGGCTGGACCCCGAAATTCGAGTCCGTGACCTACAATCCCTATCTGGAGGACTACTACAAGGACATCCCCCGCTGGTCCTACAACCTGGAGACTTATTTCCTCGCGCAGCGATTCCGCGACGTCCTGGAGATCGCCCGTTCCGAGGACGTGATCATCCAGGACCGCACCCTCTTCGAGGGCGTGGAGATCTTCGTGGCCAACAATCACGCCCTGGGCAACCTGTCCGACCGTGACTACGACACCTACATGCAGCTTTTCCACCTGATGATGTCGATGGTGAACCCGCCGGATCTGCTCATCTACCTGCGCTGCAGCGTGCCGCACCTGGTGGCCCAGATCCAGAAACGCGGGCGGGACTACGAGCAGACGATGAGCCTGGAATACCTGACCGGCCTGAACGAGCGCTATGAGAAATGGATCGCGGATTACAAGGGGCGGCTCCTCGTGATCGACGCCGATCAGCTGGACTTCGAGAACCGGCCCGAAGACTTTGCCCTCATCACGGACAAGATTGACGCCGAACTGTATGGACTATTCAAATAAATCAATTAACTTTGTCATTTCTAAATAGAGAGATATGCACATTGCGATAGCAGGAAATATCGGCAGCGGAAAGACCACGCTCACCAAGATGCTGGCCGCCCACTATGGATGGATCCCCCGGTTCGAATCCGTAGACTTCAATCCCTATCTGTCCGATTTCTACGAGGACATGGAGCGCTGGTCTTTCAACCTCCAGATCTATTTCCTCAACAAGCGTTTCAAGGATGTCGTGGAGATCGCCAAGACCGACGACGTGATCATCCAGGACCGCACCATCTACGAGGATGCGCGTATCTTCGCCCCCAACCTGCACGACATGGGCCTGATGAGCACCCGCGACTTCGAGAACTACTCGGATCTTTTCGAGCTGATGATGTCGCTGGTGGGCAATCCCGACCTGTTGATCTACCTCCGTTCCAGCATCCCCAACCTGATCGCCCAGATCCAGAAGCGGGGCCGCGAATATGAGAAGAGCATCCGCATCGACTACCTGACCGGCCTCAACGAGAAATACGAGAACTGGATCAAGGACTATCCCGGCAACCTGCTCATCATCGACGCGGACAACATCAAGTTCGGCAACAATCCCGAGGACTTCGCCAAGGTCACCGATATGATCGATGCCCAACTTTACGGCCTGTTCACACCTGACAAAAAAGAAATCTATGGAGAATAAAGCACGCCCGACCCTGATCGACTTTGTCGAGAAATACACCCATCAGTTCCCCGACCATACCTACCTCCGCGAAAAGGTGGACGGGGTCTGGAAAGAGATCACCCAGGAGCAGACCCGCCAGACGGCCTACCGCATCGGCGCCGGCCTGATGGCCCTGGGCCTGGAGAAGGGGGACAAGATCGCCCTGCTGTCCGAGAGCCGCTCGATGTGGATTCTCGCCGAGATCGGCGCCCTATATGCCGGCGCCACCGACGTGCCTCTGTCCGTCAACCTCGGGGCCGACGCCGACCTGATCTTCCGCATCACCCATTCCGAGTCCAAGTGGATCTATGTGTCGGGCAACCTCCTGCCCAAGATCCGCAAGATCCTGCCCGCCTGCCCGGACGTGAAGAAAGTCATCGTCTTCGACGACACGGCCTTCAGTTTCGACACCCTGGAAGAGAAGGAAATCCGGATGTCCGAGGTCCAGCGGCTGGGCGAGGCCTTCCTGCAGGAGCACGAGGCGGACTTCGTAGCCCGCTACCAGTCCATCGGTCCCGACGACTACGCCAACATCAGCTACACCTCCGGCACCACCGCCGATCCCAAGGGCATCCTGCTCACGCACCGCAACTACACGGCCAACGTGGCCCAGGGCAACAGCGTGATCACCATCGGGGAGAACGACGTGATGCTGATCATCCTCCCGCTCGACCATTGCTTCGCCCACGTGGCGGGTATGTATACGATGATGTTCTACGGCGGCTCCATCGCCTTCGTGCCCATCGGCAAGAACGCCCTCGCCACCCTCAAGAACGTCCCCGTGGCCATCCGCGAGACGCGTCCGCACGTGATGCTGTCCGTGCCCGCCCTGGCCCGCAATTTCAAGAAGAATATCGAGAACGGCATCAAGGCCAAGGGTCCCAAGGTGGAGAAGCTCTACAATTTCGCCCTCCGCAACGCCATTGCCTACAACAAGGAATACTACAACCGCGGCGGCCTGCTGGACTGCTGGCGCAAGCCCCTGATGTGGATCTTCGACAAGCTCATCTTCAAGAACGTCCGTGAGAGTTTCGGTGGGCGGATGAAGTTCTTCGTGGGCGGCGGCGCCCTACTCGACATTGAGCTCCAGCGCTATTTCTGCGCCGTAGGGATGCCGATGTTCCAGGGCTACGGCCTGACCGAGGCTACCCCGATCATCTGCGCCAATTCCCCGGGACACGCGATCTTCGGTTCTTCTGGCCGCATCGTCCGCCCGATGGACTGCATCATCTGCGACGACCAGGGCAAGGAAGTCCCCATCGGACAGAAAGGCGAGATCGTGGTCCGCGGCGAGAACGTGATGGCCGGCTACTGGAAGAATCCCAAGGCCACGGCCGACACGGTCATCGACGGCTGGCTGCACACCGGCGACATGGGCTACATCTGCCCCTTCGACACCGATTTCCTCTATGTCACGGGCCGTTTCAAATCCCTGCTGATCTCTTCGGACGGCGAGAAATACAGCCCGGAGGGCTTCGAGGACAGCCTCCCGGAGGTGTCCAAATATGTCTCCCAGGTGGTCCTGCACAACAACCAGAACCCGTACACGATCGTACTCATCGTCCCGGATAAAGAGGCGCTCGCCGACTTCGTGAAGAAGGAGGGGCTCGACCCCGCTTCGGCCGAAGGCAAAGAGGCCATGCTCAAGAAGATCCAATCCGAGATCGATACCTATAAGACGGGCGGTCCGCACGCCGACCTCTTCCCCGACCGCTGGCTGCCCGCCGCCGTGGTCATCTGCGACGAACCGTTCACCATCGCCAACCAGATGATGAATTCCACGATGAAGGTCGTCCGCCGCAAAGTCGAGGAGCACTACGCCGACCGCATCGCCTATGCCTATACGGCGGAAGGCAAGCAACTGCTCAATCCCCGCAATCTCGCATCCCTCTAGGACAAACTAAAACCAAAGTCATAAGAATATGGAAAAGAAAAAAATCAACATGGTGGCAGTCGTGACGATGTGTTTCATCTTCGCGATGATTTCCTTCGTCACCAACATGGGTGCTCCTTTCGGCAACATCTGGGGAGAGCACTTCCCCTTTGCCAAGGCGTGGGGCAACCTGATGAACTTCGCGGCTTACCTGTTCATGGGTATTCCGGCCGGCAAGATGCTCATCAAGTACGGCTACAAGAAGACGGCGCTCATCGCCCTGATCGTCGGAATCGTGGGATTATTGATTCAATATCTTTCCAGCCTGGCGGGTGCCGGGACGGAGGTGTTCGTGTATAAGAACTACGCATCGACCGCGTGGGTGGACGGTGTCAAACAGACGACGACCCAGGATATCCACGTGACCCTGAACCTGTTCATCTACCTGCTGGGCGCCTTCATCTGCGGCTTCTGCGTGTGCATGCTCAATACCGTCGTGAACCCGATGCTGAACATCCTCGGCGGCGGTGGCAACCGCGGCAACCAGTTCATCCAGATCGGCGGCACCTGCAATTCCCTGACCGCCACGCTCACTCCGCTCCTGACCGGCCTGCTGGTCGGCGAGGTGACCAAGGATACGAGCATGAGTGCCGTGGCTCCGCTGCTGTTCATCGGCATTGCGGTCTTCGCGATTTCTTTCTTCATCATCCGGGGCGTGAAGATCCCCGAACCCACCCTGGGCAAGGAGCAGCAGAAGTTCGAGCACAGCCCGCTGGCCTTCCGTCACTGCCTGCTGGGCGTGATCGCCATCTTCTTCTATGTGGGTATCGAGATCGGTATCCCGATGGAGCTGAACTTCTATGTCACGGACTTCACCAAGGGTTCGGCTGCCATCGGCGGCACGCTGGCCGCTGCCTACTGGCTGCTGATGATGATCGGCCGCGCCGGCTCCAGCGCCATCTCCGGCAAGGTTTCCACCAAGGTGCAGCTGGCCGTGGTCTCCGCCCTGGCCATCGCTCTCTTGCTCATCGCCATCTTCATGCCTGAGACCTCGACCTTCACCATGAGCGGCAAGGCCGTTCCCGTGAAGTGCATCTTCATCGCGGCGTGCGGTATCTGCACCTCCATCATGTGGGGTGGCATCTTCAACCTTTCCGTCGAGGGGCTCGGCAAGTACACCGAGGCCGCCAGCGGCATCTTCATGACCCTCGTGGTCGGCGGTGGTATCATGCCGCTGATCCAGGAAGCCATGGCGAACTCCCCGAAGATCGGCATCATCAACAGCTACTGGCTGGTGATCGCGATGCTCGCCTACATCCTCTACTATGCGCTGATCGGGTGCAAGAATGTCAACAAGGACATCCCGGTAGAATAATCCTATGGACGGAATCAACAAACAATTCGTAGTCGGTGTCGACGTCGGTGGCCAGACCTCCAAGATCGGCCTCGTGGATGCCCGCGGCGACGTTCTCTTCCAGAACGTGATCCGCACGGACATCTATGGGGAGGACGCCGAAGCCTATATCAAAGACCTCGCCGCCGCCATCAAGACCTGCGTGGAGCAGGGCGGTAAGCAGATGGAAGAAATCCGCGGTGTGGGCGTAGGCGCTCCGAACGGCAACTACTACACCGGCGAGATCGCCTTCGCGCCCAATATCGTCTGGGCCGCCGGCCATTCGGTACCTTTCGCCAAGCTCCTGAGCGAGGCGCTGGACGGGATGCCCGTGTCCCTGACCAACGATGCCAATGCGGCGGCCGTGGGCGAGATGGCCTACGGCGCGGCCCGCGGCATGAAGCACTTCATCATGATCACCCTCGGCACCGGTGTCGGCAGCGGCATCGTCGTCGACGGCAAGGTGCTTTATGGCAGCGACGGCTTCGCCGGCGAACTCGGGCATACCTGCGTCGAGCGCAAGAACGGACGTCCCTGCGGCTGCGGCAAGACCGGTTGCCTGGAGGCGTACTGCTCCGCGATGGGCATCGCCCGCACGGCGCGGGAGTGGCTGGAGGCGACGGACGAGCCGTCCCTGCTCCGCGATCTGGACAAGATCACGTCCAAGGACATCTTCGACGCCGCCAAGGCCGGGGATGCCATGGCCCTGCGGCTCTTCGAGTACACGGGGACCATCCTGGGGCGGAGCTTCGCCGATTTCGTGGCATTCAGCGCCCCGGAGGCCATCGTGCTCTTCGGCGGCCTGGCCCGTGCGAAGGAGTTCCTCTATGAGCCGATGAAGCGTGCGATGGATGACAATCTCCTCAAGATATGGAAGGGCAAGGTCCAGATCGTGTTCTCCCAGCTGAAGGAGTCCGACGCCGCCATCCTCGGCGCCTCCGCCCTGGCGTGGGAATTATAGAAACATATTAACAACTTAATATTCAAGATGAAAGCAAACAAGATTTTTGCAGTCCTGTTGATCGGACTTGCAGTAGCGGCTTGCAACAGCAAGCCGGCCGGGGAAGTGCTCCCCAAAGAATTCCAACCGTCCCGTGCGCAGATCGACTCCGTGAGCTACCTGCTCGGCATCAATTTCGGTTCTTTCCTGACCAGCTATGATTTTGGCAAGGATCTCAACTATGGCCAGATCGTGAGCGGCATGAAGGATTTCGTCAATGCCGAGGGCAATCCGATGGATCCTGATTTCGCCAAGCAGTTCAAGATCGATCCCAACACGATGAACGATCTGTTCAACAACTATCTGGAGAAGCGCCAGAGCGGTGTGGCCCTGGCCAACAAGGATAAGGGCGAGAAGTTCCTCGCCGCCAATGCCAAGAAGGCCGGCGTGCTGACCACCGAGTCCGGTCTGCAGTACAAGGTCATCGAGCCGGGCAACGATGTCAAGCCGGGTCCCCAGGACACCGTGTGGGTGCACTACAAGGGCACGCTCATCGATGGTACCGTGTTCGACGAGGTCCCTGCCGAAGAGGAGCCTATCAACTTCACGCTCAACCGCGTCGTTCCGGGTTGGAGCGAGGGTCTGCAGCTGATCGGCGAGGGTGGCAAGATCGAACTCTACATCCCGTCCGAGCTCGGTTATGGCGAGCAGGGCAACAACGCCATCGCCCCCAACTCCGTGCTGGTGTTCAATGTCGATCTGCAGAAGGTCGGCAAGTACGTCGCGCCGGAGGAGTAGTTTAACCTCGACACACTCCGAAAGGCCCGCAGCACCCGCTGCGGGCCTTTTTTCGGCTCGCGCCTTCCGCCTGCTCTGCTGCTGTCTTTCCGGGCCGGGGACCGCGCCTCCGTCTCGGCGTCCATCCTCGCTCCCCGCACAGCGGGGACCGGATCCGGCGGAGCGGATCCTGCTGCGGCTGAGCCTTCGCCGGAGGCCGGTCTCCCCGCCGGGACAATGCGGATCTGACGCCCGTTTCTGCGTGCCAAACAATTGTTTGATAATCAATTAGAACTGAAAACTCGGGTATCGTTTTCGAATACCCGGGCTTTCAGTTCTGGCTCAGTATCAACACTTTCCTTGGCACGCCCTTACGCGCGTATCCTCTTCAATATCAAAACGATACCCTATTTTTGCAACACATTGATTACAAAGGCTGATGTTTTGCCCCGGGGCTATTTCTGTTTTTGTTGATCAACAGTAAGTTCTGAAACCGCTCAATTTTTGCCGCCAAAGGGCGGCCGTCCCGGGGCGCCACCGCCGAGCATTACGTGGCTCGGCATCGATTTTGGCCATTTTCGGTCCAACCCCCGGTTTTAAAACGGGGGTCGCGCCGATAACTGCGTTTTTCGACGCCAGCGATAAAAAATTGAATCGGTTGGCGCGAGGAGATCCCCGGTCGAGCCGGGGATGACGAGGGGGTTGTGAACGGGGTGAAACGCAGTGAGCGGATCAGGGGGCAGCGCCCCCTCAAGTCCGGTTTGGTCTCCCGCCGGGAGGAAAGCCTGTAAGGAGGGATGAGAGGGGTGGTAGTCATAGGTGTGGAGCCAGACTTGATCATCACGGCTTTTTTGTGTGTTTTTTATTGTTTATTTTGTAACAGTTGCCTGCATTTTTCGTCTATACTAATAGATGAGAGGCTGATGATGGATTTCCTGACTTCTGCATACCTGTCCCTACGGGATCTGCTCCGCGGCCGTGCGCAGCGGATCACGGGCCGCCCCGATGAGGCGGAGGATGCCCTGCAGGAGGCTTTCTACCGGCTTTGGGCCCGCAAGTATGTGATCGGGTCGGAGCGGGAGGCGCTCGGGATTGTCCGACATATCATCGAAGAAGCACTCACGCCGACCCAGCGGTATATTCTGGAGCGCAAGCAATTCTGACGAGTTATGAAAAGGAGTTTATTCATTTTGGCGGCCGTGGCGCTGTGTGCGTGCGGTCCGGAAGGCGGGGAGCGCGTGGTGGATATCAGCAACGCGGTGCCGGGGGATCTGGAAGAGGTCGCGACTTCCTGGGAGCTGGTGGCGCTGGATGAGCGGGAGGTCCCGCTGGCGGAGGTCTCCGATGTGAAACGCTACGGGGACAGGATTTTTGTCAAGTCCGGCGTAGATTTCAGCCTGTCGTCCCATCCCAAAATCTATATGGTGGAGGGCGGGCGCGTCGCCGGCGTGCTGGATGCCTATGGCCGCGGGTCGGGCGAGTACCAAAGTCTGGAATCCTTTGCGTATTGCCCCCAGACTGCTGAACTGATCATCAATGATCGCAGACTCAAGGGCTTCCGGCGTTACCGGGTCCCGGAACTGACCTGGGTTTCGGATGAGCCGGCGGGCCGGTATTTCCAAACGTTCGAGACCCTGGATGCGACCCACAGCGTCATCGCCCTCGAGCCGGACGGGGATGAGCCGGGCGGTCCGGCCATCTGGAACCACGCCGAGGGAAAAGTGGACTATTTCGAGGAGGTGGAATCGCGCCTCCTGGCGGAGAGTTTCGGTGCCCTGCGGATGACCCGGGAGCCGGGCGGGAAGGTGCTGGTGGGCGTGATGGGCCGGGAAACGGCTATCCGGCGTGCGAGCGCATCCGGATTCGAGCCGGCGGGCGGGGTGTCTTTCAAGCCGGATCCTTTCGCGCCGTTCTGGGATGAGACCGATGAGCAGAAAGCTTATCAGGCATTCGTTTCAGTTATGGAGAGCGGCGGGGAATTCGGCATAGGCGCAGATGCGCCGCTGGTCTCCGGGAACAAATTGGCCTTCTGGTATCTCGCAACGGTCGAAGAAGGCCCGGAAGATGGCTGGCGCCCGGCCGTCTGGACGCCGCAGGGCTCCAGGACCTGGTCCGAATTGCGGGTCGAAGGCTATCCCGAGCCGCTGCGGATCGTCGGGTCCGGGGAAGGGCAGTGGTGCTCGGTGTTGCTGCTGGAACTGCTGGAGGATGTGCCGGCTCCGAAGGGGAAACTCTACCCCAAATTACGCGAACTCGCAGCACAGGGCTGCGAGACGGTGTTGTTGTTCTATTCGGTGATTTAGGGGTTCAGGACTCGTCGGCGTCGTAGATGATTTCTTCTTCGTCTTTGTCGTCGTCTTCGTCCTCCTCATCCTCGTCGTCGAAGTCTTCGTCATCTTCGTCGTCGTCCTCACCCCGGAAAGATTCTCCCGGGAGGCGGCGACGCTCGTCCGGCAGGTCCTCGAAGGCGACATAGCCGTTCTCGAACTCCTGGGGGATGGGGCCCTTGGTCTCGATGACGCGCGGGGAGGCGGTGAATTCTTTCGCTTCTCCCTCGAACGTGATGATCACGCTCTTCTTGGATGCGATGTCGTAGAAATACACGAAACTGGCTACGCCGGCTTTGATGGTGTCGGAGATGGTCACATTGTCCACCGCACCGTACCCGATGTCCATCAGGGCGTAACGGGCGAGCACGCCGCCGTCCGCGTCGAGCGCTTTGAAGAGAATGGGCTGATCCATCGGGAATTCGAGGTCCGCACGCAACTGCTTATGGAAGGTATAGAGGGAGTTCTCGCCATTGACGAGATAGACCCTGTAGAAGCCTTTGATGCCGGCCAGCGTGACTCTGTATCTGTAATTCATATTGCGAAGATAACAATTATTCACTAATTTTGATTCGCCGATGAGTGCAAATGATACATACAAAAGCATAGCAGAGCCAAGCGAGGGCCTCTTTCGCGACAATGGAAGCCGCTTCATCGCCAAGGCCTATCCGGTGGAGGACGAGGCCCGGGTCAAGGAGATCGTCGCCGCCCTGCGCAAGGAATATCACGACGCCCGGCACCATTGCTATGCCTACCGCATCGGCCTGGACGGGTCCGCCTGGCGCGCCAGCGACGACGGCGAGCCCTCCGGCTCGGCCGGCCGGCCCATCCTGGGCCAGATCGACGCGGCGGGCCTGAGCGACGTGCTCGTGGTGGTGGTCCGCTATTTCGGCGGCATCAAACTCGGCATCCCGGGCCTGATCCGGGCCTACAAGACCTCCACCGCCGACGCGCTCTCGCACGCGTGCGTTGTGGATAAGGTGGCGGGGCGATGGATCGCCCTGCGATTCTCTTACGAGAGCCTGCCCGCCGTGATGAAAGTGGTCAAGGACCTGGGCCTCCCGCAGCGGGGCCAGGACTTCGGGGCCGAATGCGGGATGGAGGTCCGCGTGCGCGCTTCGCTCGAAGCGGACTTTTTGGAACGTATCGAAAAAATAGGTATCTTTATCGTCTAAAACCATACTGACAAAACAATGGGCAAGAAACACATTTTCAACGCCGGGCCGTGCCTGCTGCCGCAGGTGGCCATCGACAACGCCATCGAGGCCCTCAAAGATTTCAAGGGCACCGGCGTTTCCCTGATTTCCATTTCCCACCGCACCAAGGGCTGGGATGAAGTGATGGACGAGTGCCGCGCACTCTGGAAGGAACTGCTCCACATCCCGGAGGGCTACGAAGTGGTCTTCCTGGGCGGCGGCGCCTCCCTCGGGTTCCTTTACGTGGCGATGAACTACCTCGAGAACAAGGCGGGGTACCTGGAGACCGGTGTCTGGGCCAAGAAGGCCCTCAAGGAGGCCAAGGGCCTGGGCAATGCCTTCGCCGTGGCCAGTTCCGCCGACAAGAACTATTGCTACATCCCGAAAGGATATGAGATCCCGGCCGATCTCGACTATTTCCATATCACGACCAACAACACCATCTACGGCACGGAGATCCGCGAGGATATCGACTGCCCCGTTCCCCTGATCGCGGATATGTCTTCGGACATCCTGTCCCGTCCCGTGGACGTGAGCAAGTACGCCCTGATCTATGGCGGCGCCCAGAAGAATGCCGGTCCTGCCGGCGTGGCCTTCGCTATCATCAAGACGGACAGCCTGGGCAAGGTCAGCCGCTATCTGCCGACGATGCTCGACTACCGCACCCATATCGACAAGCTCTCGATGTTCAACACCCCGCCGGTCTTCTCCATCTTCGTGATGAACGAGACCCTCAAGTGGCTCAAGGGCATCGGCGGCGTCGAGGCCATCCACAAGATCAACGTCAAGAAGGCCGAGACCCTCTATGCGGAGATCGACCGCAATCCGCTCTTTGTCGGCACCGCCGCCAAGGAGGACCGCTCCATCATGAACATCTGCTTCGTGATGGCTCCGGGCCACGAGGATCTGCAGGACGAGTTCCTGAAGTTCGCGGTCGCCCGGGACATCGTGGGCATCAAGGGTCACCGTTCGGTGGGCGGCTTCCGCGCCTCCACCTACAACGCCTGCACCCAGGAGGATGTCGAGGCCCTCGTGGCCGCGATGCAGGATTTCGAGAAACTCCATGTCTAGCCGCGCCATGAAAGTCCTTGTCGCCACCCAGAAGCCCTTTGCGGCCGCAGCGGTCGCGGGCATCCGCCAGATTGTGGAGGACGCGGGCTACGAGCTCGCCCTGCTGGAGAAATACGCCGGCCAGGCCGACCTGGTCGCCGCCGTCGCCGACGCCGATGCGCTGATCGTCCGTTCGGACAAGGTCACCGCGGAGGTGGTCGCCGCCGCTCCGAAACTCAAGATCGTCGTGCGCGCCGGCGCGGGCTTTGACAACCTCGACCTGCCCGCCTGCACCGCACACGGGGTCGTCGCGATGAACACCCCGGGCCAGAACGCCAATGCCGTGGCCGAGCTGGCCATCGCGATGATGATCTTCATGGCCCGTACGCAGTTCACCCCGGCTACGGGCTCGGAAGTCCAGGGCAAGACCCTGGGCATCCAGGCTTTCGGCAACGTGGGCCGTCTGGTCGGACAGAAGGCCGCGGCCCTCGGGATGAAGGTCAAGGCGCTCGATCCTTTCCTCACGCCGGAACAGATCCGCGCCGGCGGCGCCGAACCCGTCGAGTCCCTCGACGCGCTCTACGCCGGCAGCGACTACCTGAGCCTGCATATCCCCGCCACGCCGCAGACCGTCGGCAGCATCGGCTATGACTTGATGATGAAGATGCCGAAGGGCGCCACGCTCGTCAATACCGCCCGCAAGGAGGTGATCGACGAGGCGGGCCTGGCGAAGGCCCTCGCCGAGCGCCCGGACCTCAAGTATGTCACCGACGTGGCCCCGGACAATCTCGCCGCCCTGCAGGAGCAGTTCGGCCTGCGCGTCTTCGCCACGCCCAAGAAGATGGGTGCCCAGACGGCCGAGGCCAACGTGAACGCCGGTCTCGCCGCCGCGCGCCAGATCGTCGCTTTCTTCAAAGACGGTTGCACCAAGTTCCAGCTGAATAAATAACTGGCTGGTGCCGGCAGGCTCACCCCGGCAAACCTTCCGCTTCGCTCCATCCCTCCCACCGCTTCGCGGCGGGCCCCTCCCGTTCACGAGACCACGGGCGGCCACGGGTTGGCCGGGGTGAGCCTGCCGGACACCCGGCAAATGATTGAGCTCCGTGAGCAGTTTTTTGCTCGCGGGGCTTTTTGTTTTTATGGGATATATTGTTATTTGATTTTGATTTGTTGCAAAAAATCAGTATCTTCGGATATAGATTTGTTTGTATTATGGTACGCGTGAAACCTTTTGCGGCCCTGCGGCCGCCCAAAGACATCGTGACGGAGGTGGCGGCGCCGCCTTACGATGTCCTGAACTCTGAAGAGGCCCGGAAGATGGCCGGGGAGAAGTCCCTGCTTCACATCACCAAACCCGAGATCGACTTTGACCCGATCGCCGGGGAACACGAGCAGCGCAGCTACGACCGCGCCGTAGAGAATTTCAAGACCTGGCAGCGGAACGGCTGGCTCGTCCGCGAGGATAAGGAGAAATATTATGTCTATGCGCAGACCATGGGCCGCCGCACGCAGTACGGCATCGTGCTCTGCGCCCACACCGATGACTATGCGGCCGGCATCATCAAGAAGCACGAGCTGACGCGCAAGGACAAGGAGGACGACCGCATGATCCACGTCCGTATCCAGAACGCCAACATCGAGCCCGTCTTCTTCGCCTTCAAGGATAATGCGGAGCTCGGCGCGATCATCGCGAAGACCGCCGCCGGCGCACCCGAATACAAATTCGTCGACGAGAACAAATTCACCCACACCTTCTGGGTGATCGACGATGATGCCGTCAATGCGCGCATCACGGAGATTTTCACCAAGGACGTGGACGCCTTCTATGTGGCCGACGGGCACCACCGCACGGCCGCCGCCGCACGCGTGGGCGCGGAGAAGCGGGCGAACAACCCGGCCCATACCGGCGACGAGGAGTACAACTTCTTCATGGCCGTCTGCTTCCCCGAGAGCCAGCTCGCCATCATCGACTACAACCGGGTGGTGAGGGACCTGAACGGCCTCACGCCGGAAGCCTTCCTGAAGGCCCTGGAGGGGGACTTCGAAGTGAGCCTCGCCACCAAGCCGCGCTGCGGCCGTCCGGCGAAGCCTTTCGCCCCGACGCAGCTGCACAATTTCTCGATGTACCTCGGCGACAAGTGGTACAGCCTGACTGCGAAGCCGGGCCGTTACGACGACGCTGACCCGATCGGGGTACTGGATGTCACCATCCTGTCGAATCTCGTGCTGGACAAGCTCCTCGGCATCAAGGATCTCCGCACGGACAAGCGCATCGACTTCGTCGGCGGCATCCGCGGGCTCGGCGAGCTCGCCCGCCGTGTGGACAGCGGCGAGATGGCCGTGGCCTTCGCCCTGTATCCGGTCAGCATGCAGCAACTCATCAACATTGCGGACACGGGCAACATCATGCCGCCCAAGACGACGTGGTTCGAGCCCAAGCTCCGCTCCGGATTGGCCATTCACACCTTAGACTGACCCTGCCCCATGACACCGGACCCGGCACAGATCCGCAAGACGCTCAAGGAGTTCTTCGGCTACGACACCTTCAAGACGGACCAGGAACAAATCATCCACCACCTGATCGGAGGGGGTGATGCCTTTGTTTTGATGCCCACGGGTGGCGGCAAGTCCTTGTGCTATCAGCTGCCGGCCCTGGTGATGGAGGGGACCGCAATCATCATCTCCCCGCTGATCGCCCTGATGAAGAACCAGGTCGACCTGCTGCGCGGCTTTGTCTCCGGCTCCGGGAGCATCGCCCATTTCCTGAACTCTTCGCTCTCGCGCCAGCAGATCGAGGAAGTCCGGGAGGACCTGCTCGCCGGCAAGACCAAACTCCTGTACGTGGCGCCGGAGTCCCTGACCAAGGAGGAGAACATCCAGCTCCTGCGGGAGGTCAAGATCTCCTTCTACGCCGTGGACGAGGCCCATTGCATCTCCGAATGGGGCCACGATTTCCGGCCGGAATACCGCCGCATCCGCGCCCTCGTGGAGCAGATCGGCCGCGCGCCGATCATCGCCCTGACCGCCACGGCCACGCCCAAGGTCCAGAGCGACATCCTCAAGAACCTCGGCATCCCGGACGCCGCCGTGTTCAAATCCTCCTTCAACCGCCCCAATCTCTTCTATGAGATCCGCGACAAGGTGGACCCGGAGAAGGACCTCATCAAGTTCATCCGCCAGAACGCCGGCAAGTCCGGCATCATCTATTGCCTGAGCCGCAAGAAAGTCGAGGAGATGGCCGAACTGCTCTGCATCAACGGCATCAAAGCCCTGCCGTACCACGCGGGCCTGGACGCCAAGGTGCGCGCCGAGAACCAGGATCGCTTCCTGATGGAGGAGGTACAGGTGATCGTGGCCACGATCGCGTTCGGGATGGGCATCGACAAGCCGGATATCCGCTTCGTGATCCACTACGACATCCCCAAGAGTATCGAAAGCTACTACCAGGAGACGGGACGCGCCGGCCGGGACGGCCAGGAGGGCCTCTGCGTGGCCTACTACAGCTACAAGGATATCCAGAAGCTGGAGAAATTCATGCAGGGCAAGCCCATCGCCGAGCAGGAGATCAGCCGCCAGCTGCTCTCCGAGGTGCTCGCCTATGCGGAGTCCAGCCAGTGCCGCCGCAAACTCCTGCTCAACTATTTCGGCGAAGACTACACCGAGGAGAACTGCGGTTGCTGCGACAACTGCATCCACCCCAAGCCCACCTTCGACGGCCGGAACGAGATGCAGCTGGTGATCCGCCTCGTGGAGGCGCTGCCCGAACATTTCAAGTTGGACCACCTGGCCAACATCCTCGCCGGGGTGTCCAATTCGCTGATCAAATCCTACAAGCACGACCAGCTCCCGTTCTTCGGAGCCGGCAAGAGCCACTCCGACAAATTCTGGTGCACCGTGATCCACCAGGGGCTGATCGCCCACCTGCTGGTCAAGGAGATCGAGACCTACGGCCTGATCCACGTCACGGACCTGGGCCACCGTTTCGCGGAAGATCCCTGGGAGCTCCGCCTGGTGGAGGACCGTGTGTTCGCCGGCGGAGGCGATGATGACGAGGAGGACGAAGAGGCCGCGGCGGCCGCCGTGGCGATGAAGGCCGGCGGCGGTGCGGGCGATCCCGTACTGCTAGCCATGCTCAAGGACCTGCGCAAGGACCTCGCCCGCCGGCTCAAACTCCAGCCCTGGATCATCTTCGGCGATCCGGCCCTGGAGGATATGTCCATCCTCTATCCGGAGACCTATGACGAACTCAAGAACTGCCAGGGCGTGGGCGAAGGCAAGGCCCGCAAGTTCGGCGGCGAGTTCATCAAGTTGATCCAGAAATACGTCGAGGAGAACGAGATCGAGCGCCCGGATGACTTCGTGGTCAAGTCCACGCCCAACAAGTCGGCGGCCAAGGTGGCGATCATCCAGAGCATCGACCGCCGCCTCTCGCTCGAGGACATCGCGCACGCCCGCTCCCTGGAGATGGACGAGCTGTTGAGCGAGATCGAGGCCATCGTCTCCAGTGGGACCAAGCTCAACCTGGATTACTATATCGAAGAGAACCTGGACGAAGATATCGTGGAGGATATCTATCGCTACTTCAAGGAAGAAGCGACCTCCGATGATGTCCAGGCGGCCATCGACGCCCTCGGGCCGGACTATTACGAGAACGAAGTCCGCCTCGTCCGGCTGAAGTTCTTATGTGAGATCGCGTCGTGATACCCCAGGAGACCGTCAATCTGATTCTGGACACCGCCCAGATCGTGGATGTGGTGAGCGATTACGTGACGCTGAAGCGTCGCGGGGCCAATTTCGTGGCCTGCTGCCCCTTCCACAACGAGAAGACGCCCTCCTTCTATGTCTCGCCCTCCAAGGGCATCTACAAATGCTTCGGCTGCGGCAAGGCCGGCACGGCCGTGGGCTTCGTGATGGAGCAGGAGCACTGCTCCTACGTGGAGGCCCTGCGCTACTTGGCCCGCAAATACCACATCGAGATCGTGGAGGAGCAGGAGAGCGCCGAGGAGATCGCGCGGCGGCAGCGGGGCGAGAGCCTGCTGCTCGTCTCGGACTTTGCCCGGAAGTTCTTCTCCGACCAGCTGAAGGCGGGGGAGGGACGCAACATCGGCTATGCCTATTACCGCGCCCGCGGCATCGAGGACGCGACCATCGAGAAATGGGGCCTGGGCTGGGCGCCTGCCGCCCGGACGGGCCTGGTGGACGCCGCCCGCGCCGCCGGCTACAAGGATGAGTACCTGCTGGGCGCCGGCCTGGCCGTGCAGAACGAGGACGGCTCCCTGTCTGACAAGTTCCGCGAGCGGGTGATGTTCCCGATCCACTCCGTGAGCGGGCGCGTGATCGCTTTCAGCGGCCGCACCCTCAAGGCGGACAACCCCGCCAAATATGTCAATTCCCCGGAGACGGAGATCTATATCAAGAGCCGCAACCTGCTGGGTATCTATTTCGCCAAGGCCGAGATTGCCCGGGAGGACCGCTGCATCCTGGTGGAGGGCAACGTGGACGTGGTGATGATGCACCAGCTCGGGATCACCAACGTGGTGGCCTCCTGCGGTACTTCTCTGACCGTGGAACAGGTGCGCCTGATCAAGAAGTTCACGGAGAACATCACCATTATGTACGACGGAGACTACGCCGGCATCCACGCAGCCCTGCGGGGCATCCCGATGGTGCTTGCCGAGGGGATGAACGTGCACGTGGTCCTGCTGCCCGACGGGGACGACCCCGACTCCTTCTCCCGCAAGCATTCCCGGGATGAGGTGCGCGCCTTCATCGCGGCGAACGAAAAGGATTTCGTACTCTTCAAGACCGGCCTGCTGCTCAACGAGGCCGCCGGGGATCCGCTGAAGAAGGCGGGTCTGATCAACGACATCGCCGACACGATCGCCCAGATTCCCGACCCGGTCAAGCGTTCCACCTACGCAGAGGCCACGGCCCGGCAGTTCGGCATCGAGGAGTCCATCATCTACCACCGCATCACCCGCACGCGGCGCCAGATCCAGGACGAGGCCGCCCGGGCGGCGGAACGCGAGGAGCGCCGCCGGCAGAACGGCCTGCAGCCCAATGCCTACGAGACGGTCACGGGCGATCTCGCCCCCGTTCCCGAGCCTCCGCAGGCGGCGCAATGGATGGAGGAAAACCGCACCCTGGCCCCCTCGGAGCGGGATTTGCTCTATTTCCTGCTGCGCTTCGGCTGCGACGAACTGGATTTCGAGAGCGATTCGGATTACTATAGCGGCAACGAACTGGACAAGCCCAGCGTAGCCGATTTCATCCGTGCCGCCTTCAGCGACGGCACCCGGATGGCCAACAGCGCCTACGCCGCCGTCTATGATGCCTATATGGCCCTCTACGATGAGGGCGCCGGCCAGCCGGAGATCATCAAGCGCTTGTTGGACGCCGAGGACCGCCGCGTGGCCGGCATCGTCGCCGAGTTGTCTACGGACAAATACCGCCTGACCGTACAGGCCTTCGAGAATGCGCTGACCACCAAGGCTTCCTGGCTGGTCACGCAGGTCCCGCGCGCCATCCTGGGCTATGCCGAGCGGCGTATGCAGGACCGCTATGACAGCCTGCGGCGCAGCCTGAACGAAGTTACCGACGAGGTGGATCAGGCCGCGATCCTCCAGGAGATGATCAAGGTCCAGGCCGCCCAGCGCCGGATCCGCCAGAAAATGGGAAGAGAAAAAACAAAAACAAAATAATGGAGAAAGAATTCAAAAGAACCCTCGTGACCTGCGCACTCCCGTATGCCAACGGTCCGATCCACATCGGCCACCTGGCCGGCGTCTATGTACCCGCCGACATCTATGTGCGCTACCTGCGCCTGCGCGGCAGGGAAGTCCTGTATGTGTGCGGATCCGACGAGCACGGCGTGCCGATCACCATCAAGGCCCGCCAGCAGGGCTGCAGCCCGCAGGACATCGTGGACCGCTACCACGGCATCATCAAGGACTCTTTCGAGGGCCTGGGCATTCATTTCGACATCTACGGACGCACTTCCTCCGAGGTGCATCACCGCAACGCCGCCGGTTTCTTCCGCAAACTCTACGACGAGGGCAAGTTCATCACCCGCGAAAGCGAGCAGTACTATGACCCCGAGGCGAAGCAGTTCCTGGCGGACCGCTATATCGTGGGCACCTGCCCCAAGTGCGGCAACGAAGGCGCCTACGGCGACCAGTGCGAGAAATGCGGCAGCACCCTCAGCCCCGAGGAACTGATCAACCCCAAGAGCAAACTCAGCGGCGCCGCGCCCGTCAAGAAGAAGACCACCCACTGGTACCTCCCGCTCCAGGACTACGAGCCCTGGCTGCGCGAGTGGATACTCGACGGGCATCAAGAGTGGCGAACCAATGTCTATGGCCAGGTCAAGAGCTGGCTGGACGGCGGTCTGCAGCCCCGTGCCGTCACCCGCGACCTCGACTGGGGCGTGCCCGTGCCCGTGGAAGGTGCCGAAGGCAAGGTCCTCTATGTCTGGTTCGACGCCCCGATCGGCTACATCTCCAACACGCAGGAGCTCCTGCCCGACAGCTGGGAGAAGTGGTGGAAGTCGCCCGAGACGCGCCTGGTGCACTTCATCGGCAAGGACAACATCGTCTTCCACTGCATCGTCTTCCCGGCGATGCTCAAGGCCTACGGTGACGGCTACATCCTCCCGGACAACGTCCCCGCCAACGAATTCCTCAACCTCGAGGGCGACAAGATCTCGACCTCGCGCGGCTGGGCGGTCTGGGCCCACGAGTATCTTCAGGATTTCCCGGGCAAGCAGGACGTGCTGCGCTACGTGCTGACGGCCAACGCCCCGCAGACCTCCGACAACGACTTCAGCTGGAAGGACTTCCAGAGCCGCAACAACAGCGAGCTCGTGGCCGTCTTCGGGAACTTCGTCAACCGGGCGATGGTCCTCACGCACAAGTACTTCGGGGGCAAGGTCCCGGTGTGCGGCGCCCTGGAGGACGTGGACCGCGAGGCCCTGGCGCAGATTCCGCAGTTGAAGGCCTCGATGGAGAAGAACCTCGAGGAATTCAAGTTCCGCGAGGCGCTCAAGGATGCGATGGGCATCGCCCGGGTGGGCAATAAGTACATCTCCGATACCGAGCCCTGGAAGGTCGCCAAGACCGATCTGGCACGAACGGGAACGATCCTGAACATCTCCCTGCAGATCTGTGCGGACCTGGCCATCGCCTTCGAGCCTTTCACTCCTTTCGCTGCGCAGCGCCTGCGTACGATGCTTGGCTCCGCGCTCAACTGGGATGTACTCGGACGCCCCGTACTGCTGCCCGCCGGCCACCAGCTCGGCACCCCCGAACTGCTCTTCGCCAAGATCGAGGATGACGCCATCCAGGTTCAGCTGGACCGGCTCGCCCGCATCCGCGCAGAGCGTGAAGAGGCCGCCCGGGCCGAGGCCGCGCTCCAGGTGGAGCCCCAGAAAGAGGAGTGCAGCTTCGAGGAGTTCGAGAAGATGGACATCCGCACCGCCACGGTCCTCGAGGCGGAGCGCGTCCCCAAGACCGACAAGCTCCTCAAACTCACCATCGACACCGGCATCGACCGGCGCACCATCGTCTCCGGCATCGCCGCTTACTACACGCCCGAGCAGATGGTGGGCAAGCAGATCTGCATCCTGGCGAATCTCAAGCCCCGCGTCATCCGCGGGATCGAGAGCCGCGGGATGATCCTGATGGCCAAGCAGGGCGACGGCTCGATGCGCTTCATCACCCCGCAGGAAGCCGTCTGCAATGGCGCGATTGTTGGATAATAGCAGCTCCGTTATGAAAGTTCTGATTGTTGACGACGAGCGGGCCATCCGCAACTCGCTGGGGGAGATCCTCGGCGACGAAGGCTATGAGGTCGAGACCGCCGAAGACGGCGCCGTAGCCCTCCAAAAAGTCGAAAAAGAGAAATTCGACGTGATTTTCTGCGACATCAAGATGCCCGGGATGGACGGTGTGGAGGTCCTCGGGAAATTGATGGAGATGGGACTCGACTCCGCCGTGGTGATGATCTCCGGCCACGCCGACATCGATACGGCCGTGGACTGCATCAAGAAGGGCGCCTTCGACTTCGTACAGAAGCCCTTGGACCTGAACCGCATCCTGATCACCATCAAGAATGCCACCGAGAAGGTGAACCTGGCCAGCCAGAACAAGGCCCTCAAAAAGAAGGTTTACGGCGCCGACATGATCGGTGATTCTGCCCCGATGGAGCACATCCGCGAGATGATCGCCAAGGTGGCGCCCACGGACGCCCGGGTCCTGATCACCGGCCCCAACGGTTCCGGCAAGGAACTCGTGGCCCGCAACCTCCACCAGCAGAGCGCCCGCAGCGCGATGCCTTTCGTGGAGGTAAATTGCGCCGCCATCCCCGGCGAGCTCATCGAGAGCGAATTGTTCGGCCACGAGAAAGGCTCCTTCACCTCGGCCATCAAGCAGCACAAGGGCAAGTTCGAGCAGGCCGACGGCGGGACCCTCTTCCTCGACGAGATCGGCGACATGAGCCTGGCGGCCCAGGCCAAGGTGCTCCGGGTACTCCAGGAGCGGAAGCTCTCCCGTGTGGGCTCGGACAAGGACATCGTGGTAGATGTTCGCGTGATCGCCGCGACCAACAAGAACCTGCAGGAGGAGATCCGCAAGGGGACCTTCCGCGAGGACTTGTACCACCGTCTCAGCGTGATCGTGATCCGCGTCCCTTCGCTGGACGAGCGGCGCGAGGATATCCCCGCCTTGATCGATTTCTTCCGTTCGAAGTACACCGACGGGGGGCGCACCCGCACTTTCTCTCCGGAGGCGGTCGAGCTGCTGATGCAGAAATCCTGGCCGGGTAATATCCGCGAATTGGACAATGTGGTGGACCGCTTGCTCATCCTCGGAGACGAGCCCGTATCCGCGGAAAATGTACGAGATTTCGTAAATGTCTGACCCAAAGTAGATTATTAAATAAGTGCGACATCCCGCCCAAATGGCGGGTTTTTTTTGGCTTTTACCGGGTCGGTTGTAAAACTAGTCCCTGGGCTTTTTTGGTGGAATATTATCCAAGAATTTGAGAATAAATGCGTTATCGGGGTTATTTTTTTAAAAAAAAGTGTTCGTGCAAAACTTTATTCCGCTATTTTTGCAACGAAAACCTTTTATTAACCTCGAAAGCAAATATGGATGCTAACAGTGTAAGCGAAAAGGCCATCTTCGTCAAGTCCGGTCATTCGATCAAGCGGGTGCTGAGCAGTGAGATTCTCTATGTGCAGTGCGAAGCCAATGTCTCCCGCCTCTTTCTGTTGGACGGCTCTGAACTGGTTTGTGTCAGGCTGCTCAAACTTTTCGAGCAGGACCTCGACGGTGCCGGTTTCCTCCGCATCAACCACAATGTCCTGGTGAACCTTTCGGAGATCCAGGAGATCCGCTATGTCAATGCGCGTAAGCGCCAGGTCGTCCGCAAGAAACTCGGCCTGGGCGAGCACGACAAGAATATCGACGGCTACATCAAATCCCTGAAGACAATATAGCCCCGCGGCGTTCGAATCCCTTGATCTCGGCGTCCGTGAAACGGGCGTCCCGGGGACCTTTGTATCGGATCTTCTTATAATAAAGCAGCTCGTGCGTGTCGGCCGAGATGAGCATTTTGTAGCACACCGACTTGAAATCGATCTGCAGCGGGGCGATGGCCAGGCCCACAACCGTCCCGCTCTCGCCTCGGGGCAGGACCTGGTCCGCTGTGTCGGGATCGAGATAGACCCTGCGGTCTTTCAGCGAGGCGCCGTTGACCGCGGAAAGCCCGCCGTAGGCTGTCTTGTCGGAGACCATCGCTTCCTCTACGAAGGCCTGGATAATGTCCAGGAACGCGCCCAGGAACACCAATTCCTGCCCGCTGGGGTCATCCGCGGCCGCAATCGGCATCCGGACGACCTCGAAGGGTTTCTTGAGGCTCTCCGTCTCGTCGTCGCGCCCGCCCTTGGTGAGGATCAGGTAAGCGATGCCTCCTTCCCGGGCGAGGCTCAGGAAGTAGTAGTTGTTGGAAGTGCGCAGGGCGTCGTATTCAGCCTGGGTGCAGAATTCGTAGGGGGAGATGCGCCAGTGGACGGCGGTCTCTTCGCGCAGGGCGAGGGCGAGGAAAGAGTTGCCTTCGGCGACGACCTTGACGGTCCGGGTGGGGAAATCCCCGAGCCGCACCTTGCGGGTATAGACCTTGCCCTGTGCGAACGCGGCCACGCTGCCGAGCAGCAGGGCGAGGGTCAGAAAAAGATGGATCAAACGGGGTTTCATAGCCCAAATATAAGCAAAAATCATTACATTTGTGAGTTATGTCAGACTACGTCGTATCAGCTCGCAAATACCGTCCCGACTCTTTTGAGTCCCTGATCGGACAGGACAACATCGCGCGGATCCTCAAGAATTCCATCCTGCGGGGCCAGCTCGCACACGCCTATCTGTTCTGCGGCCCCCGCGGTGTAGGCAAAACCAGTGCCGCGCGCATCTTCGCCAAGACCATCAACTGCGCCAACCCCGGGCCCGATCTCGAGCCCTGCGGGGTGTGCGACTCCTGCCGCTCATTCGCCGAAGGACGTTCCTACTGTATCCACGAACTGGATGCGGCGTCCAACAACGGCGTGGAGGACATCAAGAGCCTGATGGACCAGGTGCAGATTCCGCCGCAGGTGGGGCGCTATTCGGTGTATATCATCGATGAGGTGCATATGCTCTCGCAGTCGGCGTTCAACGCCTTTCTCAAGACCCTGGAGGAGCCGCCCGCACACGCCATCTTCATCCTTGCGACCACGGAGAAGCACAAGATCCTCCCCACCATCCTGAGCCGTTGCCAGACCTACGATTTCAACCGCATCAGCGTGCCGGACATCGTGCGCAACCTGCAGGGGATCGCCGCCAAGGAGGGGATCACCGTGGACGACCGCTCGCTCCACGTGATCGCCCACAAGGCGGACGGGGCGATGCGCGATGCGCTGACCCTGTTCGACCAGACGGTCGCGTTCTGCGGATCGGACGTCCGCTACGAGGACGTGATCCGTTCGCTCGGGGTGCTCGACTATGAGTACAGTTTCCGCCTGGTGGATGCGCTGCTGGCGGGGGATTACGCTTCGGCGCTGCTCTCCTTCGACGAGATCCTCGGCAAGGGTTTCAATGCGCAGCATTTCATCGCGGCGCTGAGTGCGCATCTGCGTGATTTACTGGTAAGCCGGACCGGCGGACTGGATGCCCTGCTGGATCTGCCGGATTCGCTGCGCTCGCGCTATCAGGAGCAGGGCGGGCGCTGCAGTGTGAAGTGGCTTTATGAGGCGCTGGGCGTGACGACGCAGTGCGAGGCCGGCTACCGCCTGTCTTCCAATCCGCGTCTGCATATCGAGTTCGCGTTGATGAAGCTCGCCTTCCTGCAGAATGCGCCCGCGGCCACCGTCGCCGTTCCGTTCCCGACTCCCGCTGCGGCCTCGGCTCCGAAACCTTCCCCGACCCCTGCTGCCCCCGCACCCTCTGACGCGCCGCCTGCCGCCTCACCCCGGCAGGACTTCGCGCAAAGCGCTCATCCCTCCCAAGCTGACGCTTGGGCCCCTCCCGTTCACGAGACCACGGGCGGCCACGGTCCTGCCGGGGTGAGCGGCAGTGCGGCTCCCGCAGCTCCCGCCGTTTCGGAAGGCAGTACCTCCCCGGCAGGCAAAGAAGAACCGGTAAAAAAGAGCCGGGTAAAGAAGTCGGGCGCCTCCCTCTCGCTCGCCTCCCTGCTCGGCGAAGACGAACCCGACATCGTCCAGCCGGCACAGGGGACCGCACCCGACTCCGGACTGCCCTCCGACGAAGAACTGGCCGTCAAGTGGAAAGAACTCGCCGCGATGTACGGCAGCCAGCCCCGCCTGTCCAACGCCCTGTCCAACGCCAATCTCTCCTTCCGGAGCGAAGACGAACGCAAGATCGTGAGCTTCACCGTGACCAACGAAGCCCAGAAGAAATGGATCGAAGAGCGCATCCTGCGCGACCTCGAAGGGCGCTTCGCCAAACTGACCGACTGCGGCCGCATCCGCCTCGAGCCCGTCGTGCCCCCCGAAGAGGAGCAGGGGCCCCGCATCTATATGCCCACGGAGAAGGCCGAAGACCTGATGAGCAAGAATGAGGAGGTCCGCCACCTGGTGGTCGATCTCGGACTGGATATCAAATAGTTGCCATGATACTGCGCTGCGAGAACCTCGTCAAGAAATACGGTGTGCGCACCGTCGTCAAGGGCGTGTCGATGGAAGTCAGCCAAGGCGAAATCGTCGGCTTCCTCGGCCCCAACGGCGCCGGCAAGACCACGAGTTTCTATATGATCACGGGACAGATCGTCCCGAACGCCGGCCGCGTCTTCCTCGACGACGAGGAGATCACCGGCCTGCCGATGTACCAGCGGGCCCAGAAAGGGATCGGCTACCTCCCGCAGGACGCCTCGGTCTTCCGAAAGATGAGCGTCGAGGACAATATTGAGTCCGTGATGGAGATGCGGGGCGTGCCGCGCGAAGAGCGCCGCGCCCGCCTGGAGTCGCTCATCGCCGAGTTCAACCTCTCCAAGGTCCGCAAATCGCTGGGCATCCAGCTCTCCGGCGGCGAGCGGCGTCGCTGCGAGATTGCCCGCGCCCTGGCCATCGATCCCAAGTTCATCCTGCTCGACGAACCGTTCGCGGGCGTGGATCCGATCGCCGTGGAGGACATCCAGTACATCATCGCGAAGCTCAAGTACCGCAACATCGGCGTGATCATCACTGACCACAACGTCGGCGAGACCCTCGCCATCACCGACCGCGCCTACCTCCTGTACGAAGGCACGATCCTGCAGCAGGGGACTCCTGCGGCCCTGGCTGCGGACGAGGATGTCCGCACCAAATACCTCGGCTCCGGCTTCGTGCTCAAGCGTTCCGTCTCCGTGCAGCGCGCCCAGGAGGAATACGAGCGCTCGAAGCAGGCCGTAAGTGACTGAAAGTCAAGTATACAACCAATATGAACCGTTTCCTGTCCACCTTCCTCGTGGGCTGCCTGCTGATGTGCGCCTGCACCTCCCGGCCCGCCCGCCCCGTCCCCGTCCCGCCGGAAGAAATCCGTACCGGCGGTGAACTCGCCACCCGGCTCGACCGCAATTTCGACCGCATCGAGGACGATATGTACCGTCCCGATTCCGTTTTCCATTCCCGTCTCTGGGAGAGCTGGCCGGGCGATGCCCAGGGCCGCATCGTGCTGGCCCTCGTCTGCGATGCGCGTGCGAGCGGGCGGGAGCCCCTTTACCTGAAGACCATCCTCGACCACTACCCGCAGTTCATGAATGCGCAGGGCTACTTCGGCCCGGAATACGACGGCGTGCTCAACGAGCAGCAGCTCTCCGGCAACGGCTGGGTGCTGCGCGGCCTGTGCGAGTACTACGAGTGGACGGGCGACCCGGTGGCCCTGGAGCGCATCCGCGCCATCGTGAACGGCCTCTTCATGCACGGCAAGGGCTTGTTCAAGGACTATCCCATCGACCCGGCGAGCCGGCGCAAGAACCTCGGTGACGCCATCGGGGAGATCGTCTATAACGACGCGCAGTGGATCCTCTCCTCGGACATCGGCTGCGTGTTCATCGGGATGGAGGGCCTCATCCACGCCTACAAGCTCATCGGCGGGGAAGAGCTCAAGGAA
>JAEEGG010000913.1_pt1 | contig 84660 bp, 39 predicted proteins | sample 9134161 | NCBI WGS metagenome assembly JAEEGG01 (sample SAMN16246543, study PRJNA631951) | gut metagenome | biome: gut microbiome; feature: rumen; material: CR-attached | host: Bos | place: Iran: Karaj | collected 2018-10
GCTTCGGTCAGCAGCGCCCGCCGTTTGACGCCAGCCGTGCCTTCCCCGAGCAGGCCGGCGTGAAGGAGGACTTCGTTCCCTCTGAGCTGAACCAGCCCGGTCAGCAGTATCCGCAGGTGAACTCGCAGGGCTATGCCCGCTTCCGCATTGAGGCTCCCGATGCCCAGGCAGTAACGGTAGGCCTTGGCCTTGGCGGCCAGGGTGGCACCAAGCTCAGCAAGACGTATGACGGCTCATGGGTAGGCACCACTGCCGGCCCGATGGACGAAGGTTTCCACTACTATCACCTGACTGTCGACGGCGGTACGTTCAACGACCCCGGCACGGGCAACTTCTACGGTTCCACCCGTTGGGAAAGCGGCATCGAGATTCCCGCCAAGGACAAGGACTTCTACGCCATGAAGAACGTGCCTCACGGCAAGGTGTCGCAGGTTCTCTTCTGGAGCGAGAGCACCAAGCAGTGCCGCCGTGCCTTCGTCTATACCCCGCCGACCTACGACAAGGACCAGAAGACCAAGTACCCTGTGCTCTACCTGCAGCACGGCTGGGGTGAGGACGAGACGGCCTGGATGACTCAGGGTCACGCCAACCTCATCATGGACAACCTGATTGCCGAGGGCAAGATCAAGCCCTTCATCATTGTCTGCACCTACGGTATGACCAACAACATCCAGTTCGGTGGTCTCGGCAGCTTCACCGCTCAGGACTTCGAGAAGGTGCTCTGCGACGAGCTCGTTCCTTACATCGACGCCAACTTCCGCACCATCGCCAAGAAGGACAGCCGCGCCATGGCCGGTCTGTCGATGGGTGGTATGGAGACTCACACCATCACGCTGCGCCGTCCTGAGATGTTCGCTTACTACGGACTGCTGAGCGGTGGCCAGTACACTCCCGAGGAGATTAAGGACAAGAATCAGGTGAAGTATATCTTCATGAGCTGTGGCTCAAAGGAGAATCCCGATGGCATCAACAAGGCTGTTGAGGCTCTGAAGGCTGCCGGCTTCAAGAATGTCGAGGGTCACGTCTCTGAGGGCACAGCCCACGAGTTCCTGACCTGGCGTCGCGCCCTCCGTCAGATGTCTCTGAGCCTGTTCAAGTAAGCAATGCGATATTTCTGAAAGAAAATGAAACAAAAAGCGGCATGTAGGTGCCGCTTTTTTTGTACCTTTGTCCCCAAAACTATAAATATGAAGAAACTGTTACTCCTTATCGCTATTCTGACGGCCACCTGTGCCGTCTCCGCCCAAAAGACCACCATACGTCTCGACGCCCAGACAAAACACCAGCGCATCACCGGTTTCGGCGCATTCGTCTGCTCACCGGGTTTCGCCTATAACCACATGAGCACCACCGAGATAAAAAAGGTTTGGGGCGAGACGAGCACCCTCGGCTGTAACATCATGCGTCTCTACATCCCCATCGGCGAGAGCAGCTGGGACCAGTCGGTGAACACCGCCAAGCAGGCCAAGAAAATGGGACTCATCGTCTTCGCCTCACCCTGGGGTCAGCCCGCCCAGTGGAAGACTAACGGCACAAGCAATGCGAAAGACAGCAAAGGGAACATAGGCAAACTGAAGCGCGACAACTGGGGCAATTACGCCGAGTATCTGGAGAAGTACGTCCAGCATCTTCGTAAGAACGGCGTGGAGCTCGACGCCATCAGCATCCAGAACGAGCCCGACATGGAAGCGACGTACGCCGGCTGTATCTGGTCACCCAGCGAGATTGCCGAGTTTGTGAAGACCTATGGCAAGACCATCAGCTGCCGTGTGATGGCCCCGGAGTCCATGGGAGCCACCGACCACTTCGTCAGCCCGCTGAACAACAGCAACGTGCTCGACTGCTTCGACATCTATGGCGCCCATCAGTACCAGGGGTTGGGATCTGCCTACAAGCAGCTGGGCAAGAAGGGTAAGGAGATCTGGATGACTGAGTACCTCATCAACTGGAACGAGATAGAGCACAACGAGCGCAACTTTGACTTCTCGAAGGATTTCTTCAACTTCTTCCGTGCCATCAACACCTGTATGCTCAACGACTTCAACGCCTGGATCCACTATGCCGCCAAACGCTACTACGCCTTTTTAGGCGACGGGGAGCGTGGGGCAGGCAACAGCGGCGCCATTACCAAGCGCGGCTACATCATGGCCCACTTCGCACGTTTCGTCACAGGCATGACACGTATCAACGCCACCTTCGGCGCCGGTCTGGAGGGCTCCGCCTACCTGTCACAGAACGGCGATACCGTCGTTGCCGTCATCGCCAACAGCACCAATAATGCTGTGGAGACAACGCTCGACCTGCCCTTCTACACCCTGCAGGGCGAACTGCGAACAACGGGTAAAAGTCAGAGCTTCAAGCAGACGGTACTCAACCCAGAGAAAGAGTCGTGCCGCCCGGTGACGACGATTGCCGCACAGAGCGTATGCACGGTCATGTTCGTCAAATCACGCGACCGCCAGGTGTCCGACATGAAGGGTTCTGCCACCCGTTTCGACCGTCTCGACGACATGACAACGACGAAGACCAACTTCGGCACGGCCTACCAGCTATCGGGGATAACCGGCAAGAAATTCGACTCATCGAATCCGCTCATCTCCACCCGCAAGGCCATTACAGCAGGCTACATCGCACTGAACGACAGTTACACTCAGCTTGTCATGCATATCAACAAGGTGACGTCAACCAGCTCCCTAACAGCCGGCAAGCCGACACTCTACTACGTCAACAGCGAGGGCAAAGCGAACACCCATGAATACGAGCGTCTGGACCTGAGTAAGGAAGAGAGCTTCGACGTGGTCTTCGACCTCTCACCGGCCACGTTGACGGACGGCTGTATCGGCCTGCTGTCACTAACCTGCGACAACACCCAGTCACACCTGACCATTAACTTCGGCGACGTCTATCTGACCAAGGGTGTCAGCACATATAAGGGGACACTCTCTGGTGCTTTCGTCGCAGATGACTCCAACGTCCTGGAGTTCAGCAACGACGCCGCCTGCACCAGCATCGACATGACGGCGGTGACAGGACTGCCCACCACCCTGCCATGGACGGAGGGTACCAATCGTGTCCTGTACGTGGCCGAAGACAGCGAACTGTCGGGCAACAACGTGGTGAAGGGCGGCACCTGTGCCAAACTGGTCATCAACGAGTCGGCAGGTATATTCCGTCCCGCCCAGCCGTTCACAGCCACTGACGCGGCCTATACCTGCACGGTCGGCGGCCAGCATATCGTCCAGCTACCTTTCACAGCCGCTGTCCCCGATGGTGTCACCGTCTACACGCTGGATGACAACCTACAGCCCATAGCCGTCAGCACGGTGCCGGCCAACCAACCCGTGCTCGTCGAGGCACAGGGCGAGGTGACGTTCCGTGGCGCCGGCGAGGTGAGCTACGTGCCCTGTCCGCTGTCTGACGCTGTTCTGCCCATCGCGACGCCAACCTCCATAATGCCCATCTCCGTCACCCCCGAGGGGGAGAGAACTGAAGCCTTCCCTCAAGAAAGTCTAGATGGGGTTTGGTATAATCTTCATGGCCAGCGTGTCGCCACATCCCACCATGGCGGTGTCGTCATCCGTGAAGGCCGTAAAATAATCAAGAAATAAGTCGCTATGCACCGTTACTGCGCTCTCCTCCTCGTCTGTCCCGCCGTGGCTATCGCTATGGCACAGCCGAAGTTCAGTCGGCAGCATGAGCTGGTTGACGGAGCAAAGAGCATCAGCGTGACCATCACCGGCAACGAGGCAGCGACCATCCGTTATACCACTGACGGCAGCACGCCGACCAGAGACAGTCGTCAGTATTCGGAGCCATTGCAGTTCCAAGAGACAACCGTCCTGCGGGCCGTCGAGGAGATTGGCGACTCGCTGTCGCCCGTGACGACTGCCACCTATATCTTCATCGGCTCCGTACTCATTCAGCCCAACGACCCCGAGGGCTATCCCGAGTTCTGGGGGGAATACTGTCAGATATCGGGAACCGCCATTGCCGACTACGAGATGGACCCGGAGATGACCACCGACCCCAAGCTGCAACCGAGAATCATGGAGGGACTCCGACAGCTACCCATCCTCAGCATCGTCACCGACCGCGACAACCTCTTCAGCCATGAGAACGATGAGGAGCACGGTGGCATCTACATCTTCACCGGACCGCCAGTAGGCGACAAGACCGGCCACGGCTGGACCCGTCCCGCCAGTGTCGAGCTGTTCGGGCCTCTCTCCTCTAATATTGACCTGAGCACTACTTGCGGCCTCCGTCTGCATGGCGGCCACGGTCGTCTGGCCGAGAAGAACCCGAAACACTCGTTCCGCCTCGTGTTCAAGGAGAAGTACGGTCCGAAGACGCTGAAGTACCCTGTCTTCGGCGACGACAGCCCAGAGAAATTCGACCAGCTGGTCTTACGTTGCCACTTTGGCAACAGCTGGCAACACTGGGACAAGGACAATCGGAAGGAAGCACAGTACACACGCGATGTATGGACCCGTCTCATGCAGCGTCGCATCAGCGGCATTGGCGCCGATGCCCTCTATGTCAACCTCTTCCTTAATGGGATGTACTGGGGCATCTACAACCTTGCCGAGCGTGTGGACGACCAGTTTGGCAAAGACCATCTCGGCGGGAAGAAAGAGGAGATCGACGTCATCAAGATTGAGGAGGACGGCGGTAACCATATTGAGGCCAGCGAGGGCACCCTCGATGCCTGGAACCTGATGAACGCCGTCGCTGCCAAAGCATCCAACGATGCTGCCTACCAACAACTTGACACGCTGCTCAACATCGAAAGCTTCATCGACTATATCATTATCAATCAGTATATAGGCAACACCGACTGGGACCATCATAACTGGTATGCTATCCGCCGGCATAACAACGACTCGGTGAAGAGCGACGGTTTCTACTTCCTCTGTTGGGACAGCGAGGTCATCTTCGAGGATGTCTACGAAAACCTCGCCAAAGGGTCGGCGAAGAAAGGCTATCCCACGACCATCTTCCGCAACCTGCTGAAGAACGACCGCTTTGCCCGCCGCTATGTCCGCCGGGCAAAAGAGCTATTGGCCGATGACGGTCTGCTGGGCGAACGTTCTGTGGTGGCATTATGGGATAGCCTCTACCACACCATCGACCGTGCCCTCTACGCCGAGGCTGCCCGTTGGGGCGACTACCGTCGCGACGTCCATCGCTGGAAGTCGACAGGCAAGCTCTACACCGTCGACGATTTCTACCTGCCTGAGCGCGAGCGTCTGCTCTACGAGTACTTCCCCTATCGTTCGGCCATCGTCCTCAACGATATCCTCAGCTACGTCGGCATTGACGATACCGATGACATCGCCAACCATAGCCTCACAAAGCGCCAAGACGACCACCGCTATTATAACCTTCACGGTCAGGCCGTGGAGCATCCGCGCCGCGGCACTATCTATATCAAAAACGGAAAGAAAATACACTATAAATCACTACAACCATGAAAAGAAAACTATTTCTTGCAACGGTCCTGCTGACAGGCATGACCACTATCAACGCCCAAATCACTGAGATTACTGGTACAGAATGGGACAAGACTGACAAGACCAGTGTTAACCGCGAAACAGCTCACACACTCGCCATTCCCATGGCGTCAGATGCTGACATTACACAGAACGACATGACACTGTCGCCTTGGTATCAGTCACTGAACGGCAAATGGAAGTTCATGTGGGTGGGTGTTCCCACCAGTGCCAAGGCCGAATGGTGTGCCAAGGACTTTAACGATGCCTCATGGACGAGCATCGATGTTCCCTCGAGCTGGCAGGTGTGGGGACTGAACCACAACAAGTCGTGGGACAAGCCGCTGTACTGTAACACCAGCTACCCCTTCTCATATAATGAGTCGACCTACAGCGTCATGGCCGACCGTCCGGGATGGTTCACCTACAAGGATAACATGAAGAACCCCGTGGGCACTTACCGACGCACCTTCACCATCCCCGACACGTGGAAGGGTCGTGACATCTACGTGCGCTTCAACAGCGTGGGCCACGGCAGCTACCTCTGGATAAACGGACAGCGCATAGGCTACTGGGAAGATTCCTACCTCCCGTCGGAGTTTAACATCACCGACTACCTTGTGGAAGGCGAGAACACCATTGCCTTACAGGTGTACCGCTTCACCAGTGGCTCGTTCCTGGAGTGTCAGGACTACTGGCGTCTGACGGGCATCCACCGCTCGTGCTTCCTCTGGGCCGCACCGAAGAGTCAGATTCGTGACTATTTCTTCACCACCGACCTCGACGCCACCTATACCAACGCCAAGGCTAATGTCAAACTCTGGCTGACAGGCAGCGAGGCCGTCAGCGGCGGCACCGTCGAGGCACGCATCCTCAAGGAGGGATCTCTCATTGCAAGCGCCAAGGCCGATGCTGCTGCCGAGCTTAGCCTCGACATGGACGTCACCGCACCGGAGAAATGGAGCGCCGAGACACCGAACCTCTATGACCTCGTGCTGACGCTGAAGGACGCACAGGGTAACGTCATCGACCGCCGCGGTGGCAAGGTGGGCTTCCGCGAGGTGAGCATCGGCAGCAACGGCGCCCTGCTCATCAACGGCAAGCGCATGGTGTTCCACGGTGTGAACCGCCACGACTTCTCGCCGACAAACGGCCGTGCCATCACGCCCGAGGAGATCGAGCAGGACATCCTCTGCATGAAACGGCTGAACATCAACGCCGTCCGCACCTCCCACTACCCCAACGACCCGGTGTTCTATGACCTCTGTGACAAGTACGGTTTGTACGTTCTCGCCGAGGCTAACGTGGAGTGCCACGGAAACCGCGGTCTGTCATCGGTAGCAAAATTCAAGAACGCTATGGTGGAACGCTCCCAGAACCACGTGCGCTGGATGCGCAACCACGTCTGCATCTTCATGTGGTCGTTCGGTAACGAGAGTGGCGACGGCAACAACTTCCAGTCCGTACAGACAGCCATCAAGGCACTGGACAAGACCCGTCTGACACACTACGAGGGCGGCAGCAAGTATGCTGACGTCAGCTCGTCGATGTATTGGGACTATAACGGCATCAAGAATATTGGTACAAACCAGAAGGACCGTCCGCACATCCAGTGTGAGAACAGCCACTCTATGGGCAACTCCATGGGTAATGTCCGCGATATGTACGACCTCTACGACAATGCCAGCTACGCCTGTCTGACAGGTGAGTTCATCTGGGACTTCAAGGACCAGGGACTGCTGACGAAGAACAGCTCTGGCAAGGAGTACTGGGCCTACGGCGGCGACTTCGGCGACAACCCCAACGACGGCAACTTCTGCATTAATGGTCTGGTACACCCCGACTGGACGTGGACCTCGAAGTGCTACAACACGAAGAAGATCTACCAGCCCCTGGAGTTCTCGATTGTCAATCTGAAGAACAGCACGTTCCGCATCAAGAACAAGCTGGCGTTCCTGCCCAGCAGCACCTACGACGTCAGCTACCAGATCATGGACGAGGAGGGTAACGTCCTCAGCAGCGCGCCCATCACCACCGACGTCGCCGCTGGAAAGACGCAGACCATCACCATCGACCTTTCAACTCTCAACTCTCAACTCTCAACTGATAAGGAGGCTTTCATCTACTTCTGCGCCAAGCAGCGCGAGAAGACCGCCTGGGCCGATGCCGGCTACGTCGTCGCCGAGGAGAAGCTGCAGCTTCAGAGCGCCACGAAACCGATGAAGGACCTCAACTTCGCCAGCGCCGAAGCCCTGACGGTGGCCGAGACAAGCACCACCGTCACCGTCAGCGGTACCAACTTCAAGGCTACCTTCAACAAGAGCAAGGGCACATTGTCGGCCTACACCTACGACGGTGTACCGATGATTGGCTCCAGCAAGTACCTGCAGCTCAACGCCTTCCGTCTGCCCACCGACAACGACGGCAGCAAGAAGGGTAGCTGGGACGCCCTGGGACTGCCCCGACTGGGCAACACCGCCAAGGGTACGGGCACGAAGGTGACGACGGCTGACGACAGCAAGACCGTCACCGTCAACATGACGAGCACCTACGGCAGCGGCGCAAACACCATGGACGTCACCCTTAGCTTCATCGTCTGTGCCGATGGTACCATCATGGTTAACTCGCTGATACGCCCGCAGAACGTGGGCGCCATCATCCCGAAGCTCGGCTTCCGTCTGGAGATGCCGAAAGAGATGGAACAGCTTGCGTGGTTCGGCCGTGGCCCGTGGGACAGCTACCGCGACCGTAAGGAGGCCTGTCTGCCGGCTATCTACGAGAGTACCGTCACCGACCAGTACGAGGAGTACATCCTACCACAGGAGCACGGCACCAAGCAGGAGGTGCGCTGGATGGCTGTGACGAACAGCGACGGTCAGGGACTGCTCTTCGCCGCTCCCGACCAGATGGCGGCCTCAGCCGTCCACTTCCGCCCGGAGGACAACTACACCAACAGCAATGAACGCAAGAAGCACACCTACGAGTTCGTGAAGTGCGCCAACAGCGTCGTCAACCTCGATGCCGTCACCCGTGGCTTGGGCAACAACTCGTGCGGTCCCGACGTGATGGACAAGTACGAGCTGAAGGCTGCCAACACCTCCTTCCGCTTCTTCATCATCCCCCTGAAGGCCGGTGTCAAGGCAGCCGAGGCCGCCCGTGTCAGTATGCCCGTCTGCCTGCCCGTCAGCGTGGAGCGCAATACCAGCGGCAAGTTGAAGATGTCGACGAAGACCAGCGGCGCCACCATCTGGTACAGCATCGACGGCGGCGAGTACCAGAAGTACTCGACGGTCATCACGAATAATGCCAACTGCACCATTACCGCCTACTGCTCGGCAGAAGGACTGATGGACAGCCCCGTCGTCAGCTATGACTTCGACGCCTATGTCAACAAGAGCGCATGGAAGGTGGTGAGTGCCGACAGCTATCAGAGCGGCAACGAGGCAAAATATGCCATCGACGGTAGCACCACAACCTTCTGGCACACGCAGTGGAACCCCAGCGAGCCCAGCTGTCCCCACAACATCGTCATCGACATGGGTACCAACTACAACGTCAGCGCCATCACCTATCTCTCACGCCAGGACGGCAACGAGAACGGTATGGTGAAAGGCTACGAGGTCTACCTGAGCACCGACGGTAAGACGTGGGGCACGGCCGTCGTCAGCGGTGAGTTCAAGAAGACCACCGCCCTACAGGTGGCCAAGCTGTCGTCACCGAAGACCGCCCGCTACATGAAGTTCGTGGCGAAGAGCGAGATTAACGGCCGCGCCTGGACCAGCGCCGCCGAGATTGGCATCCAGATAGCTGTCACACCGACAGCTATCAGTGCCACGCGGAATGATGAAGGAGAAACGAACGCGGTTTTTTATAATCTGCAGGGGCGCCGCATGAGCGGCCCTGCAGACCGCGGCATCTATATCCAGAACGGAAAGAAAGTTGCCATCAAGTAAGCAGAACGAGGACGCTTTCCCACCTTCAAAGTAAACAAAAATCTTCAAAAATCTAACACAAATGCCTTTCGACAGGCTTATTTATTGTTAGATTTTTGAAGATTTTTGTTTTTGAAAAGTCGTGCTATTGTTGAGCTTTTCTCAGCAGTTATCTAACCACTATCTTCTGTCCATCAACCAGATAGAGACCGGCGGGCAGTCCCTGAAGGGCGGTGCTGCGGCTGACGGCGCGACGCACCATGCGTCCGGACAGCGTGTAGACGTTGACCGTCTGGCGCTGCTGGCGTTCCTGTTTCCACGCCACCTCGTTGATACCTGTTGGATCGTCGGCATAGAGGAGTATCTCGGTGACGGTCAGACTGGTATTGGCCTTGGCTGCCTGGAAGGTGACCTTGGTGAGCATCTTCCTATTGAGGGCTTTGCCGTAGTTGTTCTTCGTGGTGTACTTCAGCGTGTCGAGACAGATAACAGTCTCGAGAGCATTCTTCTTCATAGGCACGGCCGACTGTGTACCGGTAGCGCTGGAGGATATATGGAAGTTACACGTGAAATCACTGGTCGGCTTGACCCTGTTCTTGATAACCATGTAGTGATAGCCGGAGAGGTCGAGCTTACTGGAGCTTGGATAGAGCCAGCCGATCTGGTTGCCGGCTCCGCCGAACTTAAAGAAGGCGTAGTCGCCATTGGTGGTATTGTAGAACTTATAGGTATTTGTACCAGCGACGTTAGCGGTGACGAACTGCTCGTCGAAGGGGAAGTAAGAGGCACGAGCGGTGAAAGCGGTGTCGACGGTGTTGCCAAGGTTGTCGGTATAGGTGGCCTTGACGCGGGTGCTACCGTAGGCAAGACCCTTCATCTGTCCCTTACTGAACTCGACAATGCCTGTCTCAGCGGGCTCAAAGGCGGTCAGCGTGGTAACGTTCTCGGTATGCTTGTCTTGGAACGTAGCGACGATGCCCGGTGAGTTGAAGCCGCCAATCATTGCGTCGACGGTAGACTTGGACGGCACAATCTTGGTGACGGTGAACATCTTCTCGTCGAGTGTGGCCTTGAACGGCTGATAAAGGGCATCCTCGTCGTAGCCATCCTCGGTGGAGAACCAGTCGAAGTCGGCGATACCTCCAGCGCTCTTCGTCGAGTAGCAGAACAGTCCGAAGCGGGCACCGAAGAAGACGTTCAGGTTAAAGTTCTGCTGGGTGTCACTACCGAGCTTATTCCATGTCTTGTTGTCGGTAGAGTAGTAGAACATCGCCTTGTCCTCGCCGTACTTGATGGCCGCACGGAGATAGATGATGTTATCGGTGAGTTCTACCTGCTTATAACTCTCCTTGGCGGAGTTAGCATCGGCACCTTTCACCTTGTCCTGGAACCAGACGATGAGAGGCTGGCCGTTCTTAATCTCGACAGCAATGGCTGCGAACGGATCCTGGAAAAGGCTGATACCAGCGCGGTCACCTTCCTGGAGGCGCGATACGTCAATACGGACAGTACCGATTGTGGGGGTTGTCTTGTTGACGTCCATGAAGACACGCTGTGTCAGCATATTACGTGCCTCGGGAAGTCGGCTGGCAACGCCGGTGGTTTTCAGTCGCAACCATCCGCCACGCTCGAAGAGGCTCCATCCGTCGGCATCGGGCGTATGGTTCCACTCCCACTGCATATCGAGAGGATAGTTGCGGAAGTTATCGGTCGTCGGCATATACCGCGTGAACGGATATTCTTCGGAGGTAGCGGGCTTGTCATAGGTATCGTAAGGCACACCCTCGTTGCCGACGACAGGCCAGTCATTGATCCACTTCACAGGCTGCAGGTTCGGGAAACGCCCCAGGGCACCAAGGTCCTCCTGCATGATGGTCCACCAGTTGCCCTTCACATCCTGAATGAGCGAACCCTGATGGATGGTGTTTGCCTTGCCGTTGATGGTCTTCTCAAGCACCATTCTCTCTTCATAAGGTCCGAAAGGACTCGTCGAGCGGAACACGGCCTGTCCGGAGGGGTAGCCGCCGTAGGTGGAGTAGATATAGTAGTACTTACCTTTCTTATAGAAGTGGCTACCCTCCAGACCGTCCTTACCGCTGATAACGGTCTGCTCCTTTGTAGTGTTGAAGTTCTTGTCTACCTGACAGACGGAGAGGTTGCCAATGCCCTGCACGATGTAGATCTTACCATCGGTGTCGAAGAGCATTCCCGGGTCGTAATAGGCACGCGACAGCTTTTTCATCGTCCACTTGCCTTCTGGGTTCTCGGCCGTCAGCAGATAGCCGTTCAGACTCCAGTTCTCAACGGGGTAGCGCTCACAGATGAGGACATAGAACTTTCCGTCATAATACTTCATCGACGGAGCCCACATACCACAGGCATAGGCGTTCTTGCCGTTCTTCAGCAGATAGCCGTCGTGCTCCGACATCTGCTGCAAGGGCTGGGCGCAGTACTCCCAGTTCACCATGTCCTTCGACTTGAGGATGGTAGCACCGGGGAAGAGGCTCATCGTCGTCGACACCATATAGTAGGTGTCGCCGACACGGATGACGTCGGGATCGGGGAAGTCGGCACGCACCACGGGGTTCTTGTATTTACCGTTACCCAGGTCGCTGATGGGGGCGTTGTTCACCCAGTCGGGCTCGGGGTTGTTCACCTTGGCATACTCGGCATACCAGTCCATACAAGCCTTGCCGCAGGCTTCCTCTATACCGCCAAAGGCAGGCACTACCTGCTTTTTGTTCAACAGCGTCAGGATGTCAATCAGACAGGCGGTGCCTGAGAGGGTCATGGAGATATTACCGAAGTTTTCGTAGACACCCTTGGTGACATTACCCCACTTCGAGGTTGTACCAGTAGACCATGTGCCATAGTTGGACAACACCCAGTCTCCATGCTCATTATAGTGACCTGTGCCTTCCTTATACGGACTCCAGTCTATCTCAGTGACGATGATGGGATTGCTATCGAGCACAGGCACCGAACTATGGAACTTATTTATCTTGTTTTTCGTACCCTGAGTGACACCGACTTTACCGATGGACTCATCACTACAATCATACCAACCAGTATAATCGTGGACTGCATAACCGAAGTTCTTCAGAGGATCATTGATGGGATAGTTCTTGTAGCCGACATAGTTCGACTGCCAGCCAGAGCCAGGAAGCCAGATGATACCGGTGAAGCCATTCTCACGAATCTTGTCGACAACTGGCTGGAAGAAGTCACGCAGAATCTGATGCGTGCTGGCGTTATCGGCATTATAGGTCGTGCCGCTGGCGTTCTTCACGTTGACAGGCTCGTTGGCCAGTTCGATGCTGATCTGTCCGGCATACTTACGGATGGTCTCGTTCTTCGTCACACTGTCCCAGACCTCCACTAGGTACTTCTGGTAATAGCCGTCAACCCTTATATCGCCCGGACAGACACCCGGCGGACGGACAACGACATACATGCCGTTTTCCAGCGCTTTCATCATGATGGGAATATACACCGACTTCATGAAGGTAGACAGACGCTTGGGATTGAAACGCCGAATATTAGCCTCGCCACTCACTTCCTGACCTATCGGGTCGTAAGTTTTCTCAACATCTCTACCGTTCTCTTTTACAGTTTTAGTGGTGAATCCAGGAGCACTGACGTTGTTATCATTCGTCCATGCTGGGTCAAGATGCAAACGGAACACGTCACAATTTGCCTCCTTCAGAGCGGCAAGGATCTTCCCAAAGTAAGCCACACAATTCTTGGCTCCGTTATCGTCGTAGCCGCCCTGCCAATAAGAATGATGGCCAGACCCATCCGTGTAGCCATTGAACCAGTTGCTCGGCGTGTCCATGACGCCATGGAGCACGACGTGGTTACCATACGTGTCAACAATCCACTTGCCGTCGACATGGAGTGACGGCAGGGTTGTCTGTGCCTGTACCGTCAGCGCAGCACAGCACACAAGAATCATAGTGAGTATCTTTTTCATTGTCATAGGTTTTGCGGCTGCAAAGGTACGAAGAAAAAACAACATCGCCACCTATTTACGTCTCAAAACCTATTGTCTTTGTATCACACCTCAAAATAAGGAAACCACGAATTACACGAATTTCACAATCATCTCTGCCTATCAGAGGGACTTTAATTCGTGAAATTCGTGCAATTCGTGGTTAAAAACACTTTGTGATTAAAGCCGCTTACTTCGTAGTCTTGAACAGGTGCGGGATGAACTCGTGCAGTCCGCGACGCCACGTCAGGAACTCATGACCGGTACCCTCGGAGACGCTGCTGTCAACCTTGATGCCCAGCTCACGGAGTCCGTCGACGATGGGCTGGCTCTTGATGAAGTCCTCGGAGCCCCAGTTCATGTACATGTAGTGGATCTTCTTGTTGAACTCTGCGGCATTGGCGAAGACACCGTTGTAGGCGGTCTTCACGTCGAGTCCGAAGATAGCCCCGCTGAACGTGCCGAGCCAAGCGAACTTGTCAAGGTTCTGGAGCACCACGTCGAAGGTCTGGTGACCGCCCCACGAGAGGCCGGCCATGGCACGGTTCTCGCGGTCGCTCTTCGTGCGGAAGTTAGCGTCGATGTAGGGGATGAGGTCGTTGAGCAGCACGGGGTAGAACGATGCACCGTACTCCGAGCGTCCAGCACTGTTGTTGCCGCCGCCGAAGGGCTGCTTGATGTCGCCGCTCTCCATCACCACAATCATCGGCACGGCCTCGCCCTTGGCGATGGCGTTGTCCATGATGTGCTGCATCTTGCCCTGCAGGGCCCAGCTGGTCTCACCCTCGCCCATGCCGTGCTGCAGGTAAAGCACGGGATAGCGTTTCTTGGCGTTCTTCACGTTCTCGTATTCAGCAGGCGTATAGACCAGGGCGTGGCGCCATTCGCCGAACTTCGAGTTGGGGCTGTGATAGTAGATGCTGCGCACCTGACCGTGGGCGATGCCCTGCTGCGGACGATAGTAATCGCCCTCGGGACCCTCGGGTACCTCGAGGCCGCCCGACTCGCGGTTACAGCCGAAGAAGGTCTCGCTGGCGGGGTCGATGAAGTTCACGCCGTCGATGTTCATGAAATAGTAGTGGAAGCCCACGGGGAGCGGGTCGGTGACGGCCATGAAGACGCCATCGCCCTGAGGCTGCATCTCGTACTGCTTGCTGCAGATGTCGACAATAATCTTCTTAGCCTGCGGAGCCTGAATGCGGAAGTAGGCGCGGCGCTGGCTGTCCACCTTCGGGAACTCGTTGCCGGGCACGTTCCACTCGCCCGTGACAGCGTCGGCAGGGACGTTGATCTTCTTAATGGCGACAGGCATATTGGCCGGACGCTTGGGTGTGAAACCAAGATGACGGGCAACAGCCTCGCCGTAGCGGCAACCCAACTCGCGGTAGCCTGCTGCATCGAAATGCAGACGGTCGGGACCGTTCGAGCAGTTGTCGCTGGAGATGACCTGACAGGTGTGGATGGTCTGGGGCAGCTCATCGATCTGCTTCTTACAGCCGATACAAACGCCACGGCCACCAGCCTGAACGATATTTCCTACGTAGAGGTTCACCTCCTCGGGTTTCAGCTGCAGGTCGCCGCAAAGGTTCTCATACACCTCCTTCACCATGCCGGCCCACTTCGGGTCGCCGGTATTCGTCTCGCCCTGGTGCATCAGGATGCCTTTAATGACACCGTCCTTCTGGGCCTTTTTGGCCAGTGTGACCAGACGCTCGTAGGGGTTGTTGTCGTAGGCGGCGAGCATACCCTTCATCCAGCCCGGTGCCTTCTTCTCGACATAGCTGGGGATGCTGTCTGGCAGGAATCCCTTGATGTCGATGCCACCGATGGCGACGTGGATGACGCCGATGCGGATGTGGTCAGGCGTGGAGGCCACCATCGTGCGGCCAAACCAGTCGGCAGGGGTCAGACCCGTGTTAGCACGGCACAGCGGAGCCGATGCCTCGCACCACTCGCCCATCTTACGGGCAGGGCGTTCGCCGACTTCGGGGAAGTCCACAGCCGGCATCAGCAGGAAGCGCGGTCCGGGGCTAGCCAGGTCAGCCGCCTCAGGACGGGCGTTACCCTCCATGTTCGACTGTCCGAAACAGAGGAAAATGTAGAAATTAGGATCGGGGGCGGCCACCTGTTCTTTGGCAGCCTTCTTTTTAGGCGCTGCCTTCTTTTGGGCAGTAGCCATGAGTGCCGGACATGCTATCAGCATGGCCATCAGCACAGTTCTAAGTCTAAAGTATTTCATCGTTTAATTCGTGTAATTCGTTGTTCAAAAACAATTCGTGGTCAAAATCACTTCATCGCAGCAAGTTTCGCGTTCGTCTGGATTGTCCAGTCCTTACGCTGTGCCAGTCCGGGGGTCTTACCCGTAAACAGCTTGGCGGCCACCTTGTCGCCCTTCAGCTGCCAGTTCAGCCAGTTCAGGGCCACCACGGTGAACTCGCCACCATGAGGCTGGCGGTAGGTGCCGCCATGACCGACGGGGAAGTTCGCGGCAGCGGCGGGCACGTGGCTGATACGACTGAAGTCGTCCATACCGTTACCATAGGCGATGTCGCTCTCTCCACCGAGGATGTAGATGATCGACGTGTGGATCTCGTTCAGCTTCTCCTTCGGAGGCATGGGCATACCACCCACGGCCTGGTTGGCATTCTGCCGGTTGAAGAGTCCGCTGTTGCAGATCATCAGGGTCTTGATACGGGGGTCGGCACAGTTGAAGAGTGTCTGCAGACCACCGCACGACATACCAGCCACGCAGATGGCATTAACGTCCACCTTATTATAATAGGGGGACTTCGGGTCAGCGTTCTGGGCAATGATCCAATCGATGCTCTCTATCTGCTGCTCGGTGCGCGACATCGGGCCACGGTAGGGCTGGTCGTCCATGGGGATGAAGCCCGTTGCCAGGACGATGTAGCCGTTAGAGGCAATCTCATTCAGGAAGTTGATGTGCTCCCAGGGCGAGTTGGTGCAAGCGCCGTTACCCCAGACGAGCACGGGCAGCTTCTTCTGCGGACCGAAGGGCTTCAGGTCCTGCGGCACGATGACGGTGTGCTCGGGCAGCGTCGGCTCCTCCTTCAGGATAGCCTTGTACTGTCCGGTACCACCGTCCTCAATGATACGACTCTTCGGTGCGCCGGCGGCCGCACCGCCACGGACGCTGTTCAGGAAGTTCACCATCTTCTTCAGGTTCTCCTCGCTATACATACCCATGCCGTGACCGCCCTCAGGCACAAACGTTGCCTCGCTCTTCACGCCGGCCTCCTGCAGTTTCTCGAAGAACATCTTTCCCTGACAGACAGGCACGACGTTGTCCTTCTCGCCATGGAAGATGATGATCGGGGGATTGTTCTTGTTGACATAGTAGGTGGCACTCAGGCTCTTGTACTTGTCGGGCTCCTTCGAGAGCTTCGAGTCCAGGAGCACGTCCTCGGGGCTGTTCTCACCCATCTTCATGCCCTCGCCGCAGTCCATGGCCGTCAGGTCGACGGGACCAGACCAGTCGCAGGCGGCATTGACGGTCGACGGCTGGTTGAGGTAGTTGCCGACGTTACCCTCGAGGTCGATGTCGACGGTACCCACCTTCGTCTGCTTCAAACCACTGGTGGTGGCAGCCGTCGAGGCGAGATGACCGCCGGACGAGAAGCCGCTGGTGGCGATGAACGAGGTGTCGAACTTATACTTCGCAGCCTCACCACGCACGAAGCGGATGACGGCACGGATGTCATGGATCTGTGCAGGCCACTTCGCGTCCATGCTCGAACGGTGGTTCGGGCAGACGACGGCATAGCCGGCATCCAACAGCGCCTTGACGATGGTGCCGAGGTCAGCAGCACCCTTGCTGCTATTGCTGAACCACGCACTGCCATAGATGTGGATAACCACGGGATAGCTGGCTGCCTCTTTCTTCGGCAGGTAGATGTCACACGTGTGGAACGCCTTGTCGTCGCCGGCGTAGTTCACGTCTTTCCACTCCTGCGACGTCTCAAGCTTAGCCTGTTGCTGGAAGCCGCCAAAGCCTCCGAAACCGCCCTGCGGCTGTGCTGTGACGACCATTGTACAAGCAGCCACAGCCATTGACAAAAAGATTTTTTTCATATTGTTTTTGGTTTTGGGATTGTGCTCATGATAGATGGATTACTTGAACTGCCACCAGTCCAGACGGACGTCGCCGCTGGCCTCCGAGAAGCAGATGTACAGGTCGTGGACCTGACTGGTACCCTTCACCTTAGCCGTGAACGTCTTGTACGTGTCGGCAGAGCCCGTGCTCTTGATGACGGTGGTGCCGATAGCCTGACCGTCGGGGCTGTCGAGACGCAGGGTGACTTTGCAGCCTGCCTGGACGGCGGCGGCAGCGACGATGCTGAACGACTTGGCACCTTTGCCGAAGTCCACGCCACGCAGACGGATGTACTCGCCGTCGTTGATGTCGAAGATGTACATATTCTTCTTACCCGTCGACGCAGGCATATCCTTCACCACACCGGTGTTCTCGATACCCATCTTCGCCGACTTCAGACCGAAGCCCCAGTTCATGGTCTCTGCCTCTACGCGACGGTAGGGGTTCAGCCACTGCAGCTGCTTCATGGGCTGCTGGTCGAGCCAGTAGGGAATCTCCTGGATAGTACCGTCGGCATTGTAGGTGATCTCCTGTGCCGAAACAGAGCGGCGCTCATGGTGCACGAAGGTCTCCAGGTGCATCAGGTCGTAGTTCTGTCCGAAGACGTACGAGTGGCCCTTGAAGTCGCAGATGCCCGGGTGGTTACCGCGGTCGCGCTCGGTGGGGCGCATGATGTAGCCTTTCTCCGTCCACGGTCCTGTCGGCGAGTCGCTCATGGCATAGCCCAGCGCTTCGGGACAGCAGGTACTGGCAAAACCAAGGTAGTAGTGACCGTTGCGCTTGTAGATCCACGGTCCCTCCTGATAGTGCTGTATGGCCCAGTTAGCTTTCTGACTCCAGGGTACACGGAGGTTTATCTTTGCACCTTCTTCCTTGACAGGACGTGCGACGCCGTCAGCAGGACTGACAACATATATGTCGCCACTAGTCGAGATCATATCCTCGTTGAGCTTGACGTAATAGATTTGGGGGTTACCCCAGTACATATAGGCCTGACCGTCATCATCGATGAACACTGATGGGTCGATGTCGTCCCAGTGCTCCTTCTGCCATACCAGTGGCTCGCCGAGGGGGTCTTTGAACGGACCGTAGGGCGAGTCGGCCACGAGCACGCCGATGCCATGGCCGTGCAGCGGGGCGTAGAGGTAGTACTTACCGTTGCGCTCGACGGTCTGGATAGCCCAGGCGCCGTTCTCACGGCTGCGCCACTCAAACTCCTTCAGCGAGGCGACGGCCCCGTGCTCCGTCCAGTTCACCATGTCGGTGGTCGACCAGAGCAGCCAGTCGTACATAAAGAAGCCTGCGGAGTTCTTCTCATTCTCATCGGGGATATCCTCGGGCGAGGCGTCGTGCGACGTATAAAGGAAAATGGTGTCGCCAACGACCATCGGCGAGGGGTCGGCGGTGTACTTCGTCTGGAACAGCGGCATATTCACCTGCTCCAGTCCCTGCATCTCCCACCAGTCGAAGTTAAACAACTTCGGACCCTTGCGTCCGGTGAACACGAAGTAGAGGTCGGCCGTCTCCGGCAGGGTGACGCCTGCGATGGTGCGTGTAGGCGCGTTGATATCAGTGAGGGTCGAGTAGTCCAGATCGAGATTAATCGTCTGCCACTTCTCCCAGCCGCCGGTACCCGGTACATTCACGGTGCCGAGGAGCCTTCCGCGGATGCTGTCGAGGCGTATCTCTATCTGTCCGCCGCGCAGACCACTGGCAACACGAGCCTTGAAGGTACGGGGAATCTTGTTGCCGAGGGCGACGTTCTGCAGTTTGATCCAGTCACCGTTATGGATGTCGGTGACGTAGACGCCCACTTCGACGTTCTGCTCGGTCTTGACACCCTTCGAGAACGCCATCGTCTCGGCCTCCACCTTACGGAAGGGGTTGAACACACCCACGGGCTTCACACCCTCATCGGTAGGCAGGATGGTCGGGAACGTGCCGTCGGCATTGTACTTGAACTCCTCGACGGCGACGCTGCGGCCGAAGCCACCGCCACCGGGCAGCTTGCCGGTGTGGTAGAAGAAGTAGCTATGGCCCTTGTAGTCGGCCACGCCACAGTGGTTCGTGAACGACCCCGTGTTGCTCAACGGCATGATCTCGCCGGCATAGGTCCACGGGCCTGTGGGGTGTGGTGCCGTGCTGTACGAGATATGCTCGGGCACACCGCCGGCAGCATACAACAGTGCATAGCGCTTGCTGTTGCTCACGGCGCCTTTCTTATTTTTCACTTCTCCTTTCTCATTCCTCATTTTCATCAGCCACGGTCCCTCGACGTACGAGTCCTTGTACTGCTTGCCCTGCTGACGCTCCTTCATCATCGGACCGCCGAAGGCCTCCTCGGTCATGTCGAGCTTGCCCAGCTCGCCGCTGTACGAGATCATGTCCTCGTTCAGCTTCAGGTAGTAGCACTGGGGGTTACCCCACATCAGCCATGCCTGTCCGTCGTCGTCGATCATCACCGTCGGGTCGATATGGTCCCACGAGCCGTTCTCGAACAGCGGTTTGCCGATGGCATCACGGAACGGGCCCGTCGGCGTGTCGCTGACGGCGACGCCGATGGCCATGCCACGCGACAGGCGCGAGTGGGCACAGATGTACCAGTAGTACTTGCCGTTACGCTCGATGGTCTGCGAAGCCCACGCACGGTCGTCGGCCCACGAGAAGCTCTCCAGGGCCAGCGGACTGCCGTGATCCTGCCAGTTCACCATGTCGTCGGTGGAATAGACGCGCCACTCCTGCATCCAGAAGAAGTCGGCGTTGTCCTCGTCATGGCCGGTATAGACGTACATACGGTCGCCCGCCACCATCGGTGCGGGGTCGCTGGTGAACCATGTCTGCACAAACGGGTTCTGGGCCTGTGCTGCTGTCAGCATCAGCGATGCTCCCAGCATCGCCAGACCCCTACATGTCTTCATTCTTTTCTTCATTTATCGTTGTTTTGTTGTTCTGTTTCGTTATCACGTTATAACGTTATTTCGTTATAACGACCTCTTTCATTTTAATTCTCCTGCGGTCTTCTCGCGGACGAAGACGGGGATATGGGCCTTGTCGACGGCTGTCGTCACCGTCTGGCCGCCGTCGTAGTGGCGGCCCGTGCGGTAGTCACGCCAGCCACCCTCGCTCACGGGCAGGTACGTGCGCCACTCCGTGACGCCCGGCTCGGTGACGGGACTGACGAGCAGCGACGGCCCGAACATATACTCGTACTTCTGCTGCAGTGCCACGGGGTCGTCGGCGAAGTCGAACACCAGCGGACGCATCAGCGTGTAGCCCTCCTCGCTGACGCGACGGGCGCAGGCGATGATATAGGGTTTCAGCTTGTAACGCTCACGCAGGCACTCGGCGATGGCAGCCATCGTCTCCGGGCCGTAGTTCCACGGCTCGGTATTGCTCATGTAACCATGGACACGCATCAGCGGCAGGAAGACGCTGGTGGCTATCCAGCGGAGCATACGCTCCTGGTAGGCGGCATCGCTATACTGGTTGCCGGGACGGAAGAAGCCGCCGGCATCGTAGGTCCACCAGGGGATGCCTGCCGCCTGTATGCCCAGTCCGGCAGTAATCTGGCGGCGGAACGTCTCCCAGTCGTTACCCACGTCGCCGCTCCACAGCGCCGAGCCATAGCGCTGGATACCAGCGAAGCCGCAACGGGTGAGGATCATATGACCGGGAGTCAACTGAGAACTGAGAGGTGAGAACTGAGAGGTATGATTAGATTTGCCGTTGAACTTTCCGCCTTGAGACTGATCATACCTCTCAGTTCTCAGTTCTCCGTTCTCAGCAGTCATCAGTCCCTCATACACCGTTTTGTTCACCAGCAGGGGGTAGACGTTACGCACCAACTCGCCGGCCCAGCGGCCGTTGTTTACGCGGCGGCCGACAAGGTCGTCGTTCTCCGGTTCCGTGGCGTCCTGCCACCAGCCGTCAATGCCTAAGGGCACCAGCCGCTCGGAGAAATTCTTCCAGTAGGCGGCGGCAGCCGCGGGGTTGAAGAAGTCTATCCAGTCAGTGCCGGGGATATAGTAGTTGTCGGCCACCATCTGACGGCCCACCTCGGAGTTCTTGTCGATCTTCGACCACACGCTGACCATCAGGCGTATGCCCATGCGGTGCAGACTGTCGGTCATCGCCTTCGGGTCGGGGTAGTGCTCCTCGTCGAAGCGCATGGAGTTCCAGCCGTACTTGCCCCAGTACTGCCAGTCCTGTACGAGCATATCCACGGGCAGCAGCTCCTGACGGAAGCGGTTGGCGGTCTCGAGAATCTCCTGCTGCGAGTGGAAACGCTCACGGCAGTGGATATAGCCCAGCGCCCAGTCGGGCATCAGCGGTGCCTCGCCCGTCAGCTCACGGTACGTAGCGATGATCTCGTCGGGGCTTCCGACGAACACGGTATAATCGACCTTGCTGCTCAGCGGCGAGCGCAGCACCGTCTCCTCGCGTACCTTATCATAATAGAGCACGGGCTTGTCACCCTGCGACAGCTCGGCGCTCACCTGATGGTGGCCCTTCGTCAGACGGACGATGGTCGACGCCGTAGGCGGCAGCCACATATTCTGCATCTCGATGACGGGCTGGCCGTCGATGACGAGGTTGTGACGGCGGGCCATCGTCTGGCCGACATCGAGCAACAGGGCGTAGTCGCCCGTCTCCGCCACGTCGATGGCAGCCTCGAAGAGGTTACGCCGGCGCACCTCGCGGCGTCCGCCCTCGGTGGTGGTGACGTTCACCTCCTCGGCAGCACCGGTCTCCTGGCGGCGTGCCAGTGCCACCTGCTGGCTGGCGGGGTTGAACTCCACCAGTCCGTAGTTGTTCCACAGGATGCCGTAGCCTTTGCTCGACAGGAACATCGGGATACTGATCTGGGTGTTCACCTGTGTCAGTCGCCGCGACAGTCCGCGGACATTCAAAAAGCCGTCCTGGAACTGTCCCAGGCCGTAGAGGCATTCGTCCTGCGGCGAGGCGACGGCCAGTGTGGCGCTGCCATCAGCCAGCTCATGGCGCAGGGCGGTGAGCACCACCCTACCCTTGGCGTCGCGCACACGCAGCGTGCCGCCCTTGGTGTCGACGCTGACGCCGCAGTCCTTCACCTCGTCGTGCTTCACGTACACCCAGTCGGGCAGGGTGTCCGTCACCTCGCGTGTCGCGCTGTACTGTATGCGCACGGCATTGCGGGCGACCTTCTTCACCGTCACCCATCCTTTTCCGAACCTTGTCTGTGCCGTCGCGCCCAGCGCAACAGCCATCAGACAAATAATTATTGCACGCTTCTTCATCTCTCTAAAAAATCTCTCTTTATTTGTTTTTACACAGATTTGCATTTACTCTTACTCGGATTGATATTTGTCCTCTCGCGCTTTTTTTACGGAGAGCACAATAAGAGGAACTACTTCTCAGCTACCTCATAGCAGAACTCATCGACATCGACATACCCGCCGACCTTCTTCGTGGCGTAGTTGAAGATACCGAACTTCGAGCCCATGAAGAAACGGCGGTAGTCGAACACGCAGCGGTAGTTCTTCGTGCCTATCTGCGTCCACTGCTGGCCGTCGAGGCTGTAGTAGAAGTTCGCGGCATCATTATGACCGGGCTGGAAGTCGCCGGTAACCTTCAAGTTGATCGTTGATAGTTTAGAGGGGAGAGTGACCGTCTCCACGGTCTTCACCTCGACTTTCGTCACGGCCTTCTCACGGTCGGTGAGGCTCACCTTCTGCTCGCTCATCTCGAGGACGAGCTTCTTGCCCACCTTCATGATGGTCAGCACGCCGCTGTCGCCGTTGAAGGCGGCCAGTCCGGCACAGTCGCCGTCCTTCATCTTCGAGACGTCCATCTTGATATAGCCGCTGCACGTCGGGCCTTCCATACGCTGCGTCAGCGTGTTCGGCGCCAGATAGAGGTTAGGCACCACCCGGCTGGTCTTCAGGCGCAGCCAGCCCGGCCGCTCCGTCAGGCTCCATGCCTTGTCCACGGGGTTGTGGTTCCACTGCCAGCACTTTTTAAGCTGAGAACTGAGAGTTGAGAGTTGAGAGGTATGATTAGAGAAGTCGTCGCTCTGCACGATGCCGGCAGTGTAATCACTCCCCTCTCCCCCGCGAGAGGGGTCGGGGGTGAGGCTTGTGAGGCTTCTATACGTCCTCATCGTTGTCGGCACCTTGCCGTTCTCATCGCCGAGCTGGGGCCAGCCGTCGATCCAGCGGACGGGCGAGATGGTGAGCACACGGCCCACGCCGCCACGGTCCTGGAACATGACGCCGTACCAGTCGCCCTCCTCGGTGTCGACGATGGTACCCTGTGCCAGATAGCCGAAGCCGCCGAAGTCCGACTCCAGTATGGTGTTCTTCTCCCACTTGCCGTTCAGGTCTTTCGTGCGGTAGCACACCTCACGGCGGTGACGGCCGGGTGCGTAGACATGTGAGATGAGCTGTGCATAGTACGTGCCGTTGTGCTTGATGACACGAGTACCCTCCAGCAGTCCGCGCTCGTCTTCCTCACGCTGGAAGTAGTGGCGCAGCGAGCCCTCGACGACGCCCTTCAGGTCGCGTGTCAGCTGACACATCTCGCCGGTGCCGAAGAAGACATACGGCGTGCCGTCGTCGTCGAAGAACAGCGTGGCGTCATGGAAATGGCGCAGACGTGCGTGGATGGTCCACGGGCCCTCCGCCTTCGGGGCGGTGAATATATACGTGTCGCCCATGGCGCCGGCCTCGTTGGGTGCCAGCAGCGCCCAGAACTTGCCGTCGTGGTACTTCAGCGACGTGGCCCACTGTCCGCGTCCGTAGACCGTTCCCTCCTGCAGGTCGTATTTCGGCGAGTCGGTCAGTTTGTCGAAGATATAGCCGACGGTCTCCCAGTGCTCCAGGTCCTTCGATGCCATGACGGGGCCGCCAGGCATGAGGTGCATGGTCGTGGAGACGAGGTAAAAGGTGTCGCCGACGCGGATGACATCGGGGTCGGGCACGTCGGCCCACAGCATCGGGTTCTTGATGGTGGCTTGAGTGCCTGCTCCTACGAGGAGGGCGGCTGCTAAGGTCAGTAACAGTTTCTTCATTGGGTTATGGTTTTGAGTTATTCTTGTGCTACTACAGTTTCACGGTGCAAAAATAACAAAAAACCGCCACACCGCCGCCCCCGAAGGTATCTGATACTTTTCTATTTGTCTCAATCAGACAAGAACATCCCCCGAAAGCGCGAAGCTTACGGGGGATGCGTTATTGTTTGTGATCTGCAGCCTTTGACGGCGCAGCAGTAATTACTAATTACTTCACGACCTTGAGCTTTCAGCTCGAGCTCGTTCACGCTCGGAAAAGCACGAGCGAGCTCGGCTTTTCGCTCACTATTTCACGACCTTCTGGGTCTGGACAGTGCCGTCGCCCATCACCTTCTTCACGATGACGATACCCTTGCTGGCCTTCTTCACGCTGCGGCCGTTGAGGTCGAACATCGAGATAGAACGAACCTTAGAGGTATTAGCGTTCTTGATACCCTGAGCGATAGACTCAGCAGCGGCAACATAGTTGAAGCCCTCAGCAGCGCCGACGAGGTACAGCTTAACACCCTCGAACATATACTGCGACTCACCAGCACCGAACTGTGCACCGATAGTCAGCGTACCATCCTTAACCTCGATAGGAGCCAGATCATGAGCCTTGTTCACCTGATAGTTACCAGCCTCCTCGAAGAGCATGGTCTCGGTGTAGTTCACGTCCATCTCAGGCTCTGCACCTTCCTCGGGAACAACAGCGTCAGAAGCCTTTGCATAAGCGAAGCTGTTACCCTCGTTAGCGTTAGCCCAGTCGGTAGCCAGCACCTCAACAACGTACACACCTGCGGGCAGGTCAGTGATGGTCTGCTCCATGCGCATATTTGCACCGGGATGCCATGTGGTGAAGGCAACGTCCTCAGGCAGGCCAGGAACATTGCGGGGGTTACCCCAGTTTGCGCCACCCTGTCCATAGATACCAGGCTTAGACTCAGTAGGAACAGTCCAACCAGGAATATCAGCGATGCTGTTACCATTCTTATAGATGTTCGGGTTCTTGATGAACACGGTCATATCGTACTTCTGAGGAATCTCCTCACCAGTCATCTCGTCGACCTCAGAGCTCTTGAACATCTCAGCAGCGGTAGCCTCGTCCTTCAGCTGGTCATAGACAGCCTTGGTCACGTGGTTCTTCAGCATCTGAGCGATGTCGTCGTTGTCGTCCAGAGCAGACTTACCAGCGACAATAGCTTCGTCGTTCTCGTCATAACCGAGTACGAGCAGAGCCTCCACACCAGTACGGATGCGCTCAACGAGCACCTTGATACCAGTATCAGCAGACTTAGACTCCGTCCAGTCGTTGGTGAACATCAGCTTACCAGCAGCGACATTGTCCTTCAGCACGGCAACAGCAGCCTTCAGCTCGTCGTCGTTAGTCAGCACCTTACCAGAGTACTGGCCAACAGCAGCTGCCAGCGTCTGATAGAGCTCAGTAGCAGAGTATGCAGCATTCTCAGCAACGATCTGCTCAGCAGACATCAGGTTCTCGTCATAGTCAGTGCAGTACTGACGGTGAGCAGCCAGAGCACCAGCCTTGAGGTTCAGATCATTAACAGCAGCCTTCAGCTTGCTCGGAGCAGTATAGGTGGGACCCTCGGCAGTGTACTTAGCCACAGCCTCCTCAGCAGCGGTCAGAGCATCGCCAGCATAGCGGTTCTCCTCGTCGGCACTGGCGTCGATCTCCTTCTGGGCGTTATCGATAGCGTTCTGCAGCTCCTCAGGCATAGCCTTAGGACCAACGCTGAACTTGATGGTGAAGCTAGCGGCCTGCGTCAGCTGTACGTCGGTAGCAGCATAGACAGTAGAGATGGTGATGGTGTGGTCACCCTGCTCCAGGTTACCAGTACCTGTACGCTTCAGGATGATGCCATCTTCACCTACTTTCTCAATGTTCAGCTTCTCCTTACCGTCGAGCTTAGCCTCGATCCTATCACCCTGCACGCCCTTGTCGAAGGTCACGTTGAACTGAGCAAGATCAGCGTCGATGCTGAATGAGCCATTCTCAGGATCAGCAGCCTCGATATCGGGAATGCCATACTTGAACGGCACAGCGTCGATATCCTCGTCGTAAGTAGAGACAAGAACGAAGTCCTCCACGTCCTGATCCTTCTTGTCACCATTGGTGTAGACCAGACGGTAGTTAGCATCAGCGGGGTTGGTGAAGGTCACCTCAACACCCTCCTCGGGAATCTCGTCGTCAATGAAAATATAGAGCTGACCAGCCTTGTCGTACTCAACGCTACCGATGGGCAGTTCCTCACCGTTAGCCTTCACCTTGATACCGGCGATCAGGGCCTCGGGAAGCTCAGCACGGCTCTTGTTGCCAACAGCAGCAATCAGCAGGTCAGGCATATTCGTATAGTCCGTGAAGAGTACCTGTACGCACTCGGGATTGTGACGGACATCGTTAATCAGCTCACAGAAACCAACCTGGACATTGTCAAGGAAGTAGACGTTAGCGGGGTTAAAATCGTTAAAGTTGAAAGCGAGAGAACCCATCAACTTATCATCCTTAGACATGTCTGAAGTCACATTGAAGTTGTAGTTCTTGAAGTGCTGCCACTCCGTTGTGAAGCCAACACTACCAAATGCAGAATAGTAGATATAAGAATCCGAGCCGTCAGGTCCGATACCACCAGGCAACTTGGAGTGGGTCTGTGTAGAGATAGTCTTAGTTGAAGTTGATCCATCATCAGCCACAGCCACAAGCTCGTTCTCAGCTCTGTAATCAAACTCTACAGCCAGCTTGGTACCGGCAGGAATTTCTTCGTTCAACTTAACCCAGAACTGAGTGTCCCACTCGTGGTTAACCATGTCGTTGGTTGTAATCTTGACACACTGGGAACCGTCAACACCCTCGCCGGCAGCAAGTTCTGCATCGTGAGCCACCTCGCCTTCCTCATAAGGATACTGGCGGATGCGGTAGCTGCTGACATCGTCAGACTCACAGTCGCTGTTATTCACCAGGTTCTTCGTCCAAGCATACTTCGTAGACACAGCGGTCTTCGTGGTCTTCTTGTCGGTGTAAACCTCGACAACAATGTCCTTAAAGTAATATGTGTTCTCATCAGGAACAATGGATGCGAGGTTGAATGCGATAGAACGGAAACCGTCATCATTCTTAGCCATGTTAGCGGTAATCGTTACCTCACCTGACTCGAAGTCAATCCACTCGCCTGCACCGAAATGCACAGTACCCACGCAATTACCATCAGAGAAGTTACCTGGATTACCATGAGACTGGGTACCACAGGTTACCTCTTCTGCAGCATCGGACTTAGCCTTCAGCGTGACTTTAATCTTATCACCTTCCTTCAGGTAGTTTTCCTCACCCAGATCGATGAAGAATTGGCTGTCCCAAGCAACGAAGTCACCGGTTGCACCAGCATCAGTTGCCTGTTGAGCACTACGCACAAAGACGTAATACACACCATCCTCGTCCTGACGGGCAGGACCGTTAGTCTGAGTGTTAACAGCTACGTCGCGATACTCATGGCACCAGCCTTGGATGGCTATGCGGTGCCATACGCGTTCTTGCGCGTTCACTACGCCCGCTACACATAGCAGCATCAGCGTAAGCAAAGATTTAGTAAAAATCTTCATGTTTTTAATGTTTTAAGTTAATACTGACTAATATATAAAGTATGAATATATAGTTTATTGTTGGTTTATTGGCCTTGTCGTCGGTCGTCGTAAAAAAATATCGTTGGCAAAGGTAAGGCCCTTTCTTGAAACGGACTTTATTATTTGTTTCACAGTTTTTTCTTTTTGTCTTTCCTGCTGTTAATAGATACGTCAGCGTAAGTGTTCGCCTCTTTTCGCCCGTCATTCCGCTATGCTTCGCGTAACGGAAACGGAGAGACAAGAACATCCCCCGAAAGCCCAAAACTTTCGGGGGATGCGTTATCCGTGTCCTCTTTCATCCCCCCCTCGGGGGGACTGAGAGGGAGGGTTATTTCACGACCTTGAGCTTTCAGCTCGAGCTCGTTCACGCTCGGAAAAGCACGAGCGAGCTCGGCTTTTCGCTCACTATTTCACGACCTTGCTGGTCTTGACAGTACCGTCGCCCATCACCTTTCTCACGATGACGATACCCTTGTTGGCCTTCTTGATCTGACGGCCGTTCAGGTCGAAGAACTGCTGCGAGCGTACCTTAGCGTTGCTTGCAGTCTCAATACCCTGGGCGATGGACTCGTAGGCAGCCACGTAGTTGAAGCCAGAAGCAGGACCAGTCAGATAGAGCTTAGCCTGGTCGAACATATGCTGGGAAACCGTAACACCCTCGGGGTTGTCGTTAGCAGCATTGAATTTCTCGAACTGCACGCCGATAGTGAGCTTGCCGTCCTTCACCTCAATGCCTTCCATCTTCAAGGGCACACCCTCAACGCGGCTCGTTGTACTCTCGAAGGGCACATAAGCCGTTGTGTGGATCTCCTTGTCGAACTCCTCATCCTCACCGACCTCAAGTGCGTCAGAGGTCTTGCAGAATGCGTAGCTGTCGGCAGAGTTTGCCCAGTTCTCACAATACAGCACCACGGTATAAGTACCTGCGGGCAGGTCGTTAATCACCTGCTCGAAATAGACATTACCATTCCAGTTCGAGAAAGCACAGTCCTCAGGCAGGTTCGAGATGCCACGGTCGCCACCATTCGGATTCCATGCACGGCAGTACAGTCCGACGGTGGGGTCCGTCGTCCAGCCAGGAACGTTACCATCTGCCGACTCCTTCGTGCACTCCAGGCGGTAGATGTTCGGGTTCTTGATGAACACAGACATATCATACTCCGGAGTCGTCACAATGACTTGGCCATCATCGTCAGTCTCCTCAGTAGACTCGAACATAGCGGCAGCGGTAGCCTCGTCCTTCAAGGCCTCGTAGACCTTCATCTTCACATTGTTCTTCACGACCTCAGCCAGGTTGTCATCGTCGCTCAAGGCATTGTTGGCAAGAACAACAGCCTCGTTTTCCTCATCGACACCCAGGGCCAGCAGAGCCTCGGCACCCAAGCGGAGACGCTCGACGAGCACCATGATACCGCAGTCGCCCAGCTTCGACGCACCCTCAGTGAACATATTGTTAGCAGCCGTCACGTTCTCGGTCAGCACCTTAACGGCGGTCTCGAGCTCAGCGTCGTCGGTCAGCTCCTTACCCGAATACTGGGCAACGGCAGCAGCCAGCGTGGTGTAGATCTCGTGGGCAGCAAACTTCGTTTCAGCCTTCTCGGCAACAATCTGCTCTGCGTTCTGCAGGTCAGTGTCGTACGTGTCGCAATTCGACTTATGGTTCTCCAGGGCCTTGGTCTTAGCCTGCAGGTCCTTAAGGGCAGCGCGCAGCTGGCTGGGAGCAGTATAGGTAGCGCCCTCGGCCTCGTACTTGGCGATGGCTTCCTGAAGGGCGGTATAGGCAGCACCGAGGTAGCGGCCAGTCTCGCTCTCGCAGTTCTCAATCATAGCCTGACCGGCAGCGATGGCAGCCGACAGCTCACTGCTCATGGCGGGCTCGCCGACGCTGAAGGTCAGCGTGACAGGTGCATCCTCCGTTCCTACGGGAACAGCATACTGTGTCCAGGTGTAGACACTGGTGATGGTGATAACGTGGTCACCGGCGGCCAGGGGATCGGTGCCGGTACGTGTCAGCGTCACCTCGGCGTTACCCTCTTCATCCTGAGGCGACACCGTCAGCTTCTCCTTGCCGTCGAGCTTGGCCTCGAGCATCTTGCTTCTCACCTTCTTGTCGAAGGTCACCTTGATGGTGCTGGTATTAGCGGGAAGGTTGAACGAACCTGTCTCAGGATCGCTGGTCAGCAGCTCAGGAGCAGCCCATGCGTTAGACTCGATGTCGAGGTCCTCGTTGAATGTAGCCTCTTCCTCGAAGTCAGGAGCAACGGTGTTGTCGTCGTCGAGGTACTTCACCTGGAACTTCTCGTCCGTGGGGTTGGTGAACTTCACCACCACCTTGTTCTTCTCAGTCAGCTCGTTTTCGAGCACCCAGTCCTCGTCAAGGAAGATCATGAAGTTACCCTTCTTGTCGGCCTCGACAGACTGAACAGGAGCAGCCTGACCGTCGACGGTCACCGTCACACAGTCGGTAGCAAACATCAAGCGCGACTTGCCGGCAGCAGCAATCAGGTCGGGGAGGTTCGTGTACTCGGGGAAGAGCACGCGGATGGCCTCGCTGTTGTACTGGAGGTCGCAGGCTTTCGTATACAGTCCGAACTCGAAGTTGTCGAACCAGAAGGTCACCTCACGGTTAACCTTTGCCGTTCCGTTACCAGCGGTGTTCGTCACCTCCTCGTCACCGTTGTTCAGGTCCAGTGCAAAGCTCTGGAAGGCGTCATCAGCGACATCGATCGTACCGGTGAAGGTGTAGTCCTTCCACTCTGTGCCAACATAGAACTCGGGAATACCAGAACCGGGCTTCCACTGACGGGGTGCTGCCTGTGCGGAAGACGTAATCTTAATATCATCCTGGTCGGCCTTTGCCGACAGCTTCACCATCCACTTCGTGCCGGTAGGAATAGTCTCGTTAGCCTTCAAGTAGAGCTGTGTGTGCCACGACTCCGTAGGCTCGGGGAACGAGGTAATCTTAATACACTTGCTACCATCCTTGCCCTCAGCAACAACCGTGAGCGGGTCTTCGGCAGATTCGTTGTTGTTAGGACCGTCGTAAGAGAGGGGGAAGCTGGAGTAGTCGTCGCCCTCCAGGTCGCCGTTGACAATCCACGACTCAAGGAGCTTGATATTGTCCGACTTCAGGGGAGAGTTGTCGGCCAGTGTGCAGAACGTCCAGACAGCAGCATCCTCCTCAGAATGGTTGGCAGCGCCGGCATCATTCAAGTAGAGTTCTGTGCTGACATTCTTAATTTTGAAGCCGCCCTCGACCTCTTCGATGTCCCAGAGAGCGCAATAGCTACCGTCCTGACCGTACTCGTACTGTTCACCGGTTTCGCTGTTCGAACCATTGAGACCCAGGATGAAACAACACCAACCACCTCCGGGCTGAGCGTTCAGGTAGCCCTGAGCACCACCCCAGGGTACATAATCGCCACCGTTCTTGCTCTGAAGGTGGAACAGCAGATGGCCTTCGGCCTCTTCGACCTTCCAGAGCCAACCCTGGCTATTTTCACCGCAAGCATCCTCGACAAGACCGTAGCCCAGGTTCTGGGCGCCAGATCCGTAAAGGAGCTTTGTAGTGGCCTTGTTATAGATAGCCACGATGTCGCCGTCTGTAAGCACACTATATTCCACTTCTGGAACATAGTTAACCTGGGCGACTGATGTGCCACAGTAACCTATGGCCATCAAACAAAGGAGTAAAAATTTCCTCATTTTTGTTGTTGTGTTTAAGTTAATAAATAAAGATGTCAATCCTATATTACTATTTATAGAGTGATTTAGCGGCGCAAAGGTACGGCAGTCCTGCGAGAACGGCTTTCGTATTTGTCTCAAACTGTTTCGTTTTACCATTTATGTCTCACAGCCTACCACTCTTAAACGCATAATCAACTTAATTGACGCAAAAAAGTGGCGTCTATCCAACGATAGACGCCACCTTATTATATATAAAGAAGGCGGAAACGCTATGCGCTTCCGCCTTCTTTCATATACTCATTTCACTTACTTAATCGCAACCTTTTTGCCGTTCTTGATGTACAGGCCCTTAGCAGGCTGTGCAACGCGGCGGCCCTGGAGGTCGTAGTACTCGTCCTTACCGGCAACGGTCTCAACACCCTTGATGACGGTCACAGGATCCTCCACCAGGAACTGGATGTTGTCGAATACGAACTTCACGTCCTGACGAGTCTTCGAGAGATTGAAGGCGATGGTCTGGAAGTTCTTCAGGTAGGTATTTTCGTTGTTCATCTTACCATCACACTGGCTGGGAACAGTACCCTCGAAGGTGTAGTGCTGCCAATCGCTCTTGAAGCTCGGAGAGCCAATGCAAGTATGGTGGATGTAGTTACCCGGCTGCTCGTGGCACTGGCTGTCGCCCGATGCGTTGATGTCAGAACGGTAGTCGAACTCAACGCGGAACTTCTTACCAGCGGGGAGAATCTCCGTAGCGCGGATGAAGAACTGGTCTTCCCAGTCGGTAGCGGCCTTAGAACCACCAGTCCGCAGCACGATAGCCTTGTGCTCGTCAATGCCCTCGTAGTCAACAGTGACAGACTTGTAAGGATCGCTGCTGTTGTCCTTCGAGAAGAAGCAGCTCAGGTCGTCGCCCTCGAGCGTACCATTCTTAATAACGCTTCTCCAGCCGGCGGGAACCTCGAGTTCAGCAACGGGAGCGCGGTCAACCAGCTCGTTGACAGCCATACGGATCTCCGTAGCGGCAGCCTTCAGGCTAGCAACGGTCACGTCCGGCATCTTGGTCGTGGTCTCTTCCACTTCCTTCTCTTCAGTCTTTGACAGCCAAGCCTCGCTCACAGTCACCTGTCCGTAGGTCTCGGTGCTCTCACGCTCCAGACCATAGATGGTCAGATCCTGCAGCTTCGTGCGGTCGCACTTCCACTCTGCAGCAGCGAGGTCGATGTCGATGTTGCCACTCTCGTCGGCAGCAACAGCAAACTCAGTCGTCGGGCCCGAGGGAGGATTCGAACCGTCGTTCTCCTTGAACACGATGTTCAGCTTGTTCTCCTTAGAGTTAACGAAGTTTGTAGCCTTCAAGTGCAGCTTTGTCCACTCAGAGACGTCACCACTGATGTCCTGGGCAGCCATGAATGTCCATTCGGCGTTCCAGCCGCCCTGACCCCACTGGAAGGTCTTGTCGGCCTCAGTCCACTTAGCAGCGCAGTAATCTTCGGTCTTGAATGTCAGTTCCTTCTTGGTTTCCACTTCTTTCTTCACCTTCTCAGTCACGGTGATAGGCTTAGCCGTCAGCTGAGCCAAAGCGGCGTTGATAACCTCGTCAAGTGCAGCAAGCGAAGCCTTCGTCTTGTTGGCGCGAACCTCGTCTGACTGAGCACGCGTGATGGCACTCAGCAGAGCCACCTTAGCAGCAACGATAGCGGGATCGGTATCGTTGATCTCGATGTCACCAGTACCCACAGCCGTCTCAGGACGGTAGTCGGGATCAAGCGAATAATCAAAGTCGTCCTTATCAACGACCAGCTTGATATTCTTGAAGTAATAGGTTACTTCAGAACTCTTCGTCAGGTTAAATGCGATAGACTTGAAGTCGTTCTTATAGCTGGAGCCCTGTCTTTCAGAGCCATTATATTCACTTGGAACATCAATTGTCAGCACATACGGTTTCCACTCAGTAGTAAAATCAATAGTAGCATTTACACCACCAAGATAATTGCCGGGTTCCTCATGGTACTGTATTGAACCATTACCAAGCGACTGATTAGAACTTGCCTTGTAGTCGAACGTAAGCTTTATCGAGGCACCTGCAGGAAGAGCCTGCTTTGAGCGCACCCAGAACTGAGTGTCCCAGTCGAATGAGGCCTTCGCGGGACTCACAATAACGATTTCTTCATCCGTAATTTCAGAAGGATTGGAAGCAGGATACACCTTTGCGAATGATTCACCAACATTGATACGATCATACCACTCATATTCAATTTGCGCTTGAGGCAGACTGCCCATCCATCCATGATTGGTGCCAGAGACGGAGTAGTCATGCAATTTCACAAGCGTCTTCTGTTCGCCATCGACCTGATAGACTTCAACCTTCTTGACTTTGAGTACGCCTTTAATATTGCCACACTGTAACATAACACCACCGTCACCGTTTCCGGGGCTGATGCTATTCCAAGTAAGCGACAACGTCTTGTCTCCACCTGCAGAAATCGTACCATGCTTGGCTTGTCTGCCACCCCATCCGGCGAAGACCTCCATCTCCACGTCACCCTCAGTCGGGTCACCTGCATCGGCTGTCCAGTTATAGGTCATGTCTATTTCGTAATTGTTGCCTTCAACGTAGTTGATGCCAGTAGCAATAAGCAATTGAACGAAATACTGTGTCGTTGATTGAGGATTGTTAATCACAAGGCAACCATCTGTAACATTAACAGTAGTGGCCTCAGCCAACACTTTCTTTGCACTCGCAACGCCCGCAACGCATAGCATGACGAGCACGAGTAATGATTTTGTAAAAATTCTCATAATTACAGTGTTTAAGTTAATAATAAATTTAATAAATTGTTTATTTGATTTTTGGTTTATTCACATTTTAGGCACAAAGGTACGATACGCGCGGGAATAAGACTTTTTAATTTGTCTCACTTGTTTTTCTTTTTTGCACGCATCCACGTTTTTCCCATCTTTTCTACCGATTATCCAACCCTAAACGGGCTAAAATCACGGTTTGCAGCAGGAAAATGCGGCGGCAGGGAGTCGTGGGAGTAAATAAACTGAATGCTGATTATTCCGAGACCAGCCAGTCATCTACCGTACGCGTATTGACGTCAAAGGTTACGCCTACTTTGACCACCTTCCTACCTTCAGACTCATAAGGTATGGCATAGCCTCGCTGCTGGATCTGTGAGAGTGCATCGCTTGGGGTACCGCTGGTCTTCAGTTCGAAGACATAGACAGTGTCCTCCATCCAAACGACCATGTCCATGCGACCACCGGCACACTTTACCTGTGTGCGAACATAGACATTGAGCATAGAGAAGATGAGGTAGAGAGTATACTCATAAAAGCCCTCTGCAGTCGCCGCATCCTGTAGTTTCTTCTTGAAGCCCTCTACATAGGGCAGACCGGCGAGGTAGCTCTGCATCTCACGCATGGCCAAGTCGATGTCGCCAGCCTTCAGGGCTCGCCAGAACTTCAGGGCGAAGCCGGTCTGGACATCAAAGGAACGCAGGCCGACATAGACTGGCAAGAGTCCCTCGGTATAGCCTATACGCACTTCCTGATTAGGGATTCCCAACGTGTAGGTCTCGCTTTCGTGTTCATAGTCCTTGATGGTGAGGTAGCCCGTCTGGTAGAGCAACGGAAGTGCATCCTGCATATTCTCCGTAGGTTGGTCGAATGCTGTTGCTGGTACTTCCAAATGTTCCATCGACAAGATGTCGGTTCCGAAACGCTTCATCTGGCGGATCAGATAAGCCGGTGTCCCGCTGTCAAACCAGTAGTTAGTGATTTTCTGGTGTTGGAAGGCTTTCATCAGGCTGAAAGGATTATACACCTCCTCGGAATCTTCGGTGAAGTGATAGCCGTCATAGCGTGCCTTCAGCTTCTGGTGCATTTCCGTACACGTCACACCGTAAACGTCCGCCAACTCGCTGATGCTGTCATTCAACGTATGAGCCATCTCGCGCTCGGTGATGCCACAAATGCTAGCGAACTTCGGGTCTAGCGCTACATTCGTCAGGTTGTTAAGTGTAGAGAAGATGCTGAGTTGCGAGAATTTCGTAATGCCCGTGATGAAACAGAACTTGATGTAGGGATCGAGCATCTTCAGACGCTGGTAGAACTCCTGCATGATTTCACGCATCCGCTTTAGAGTGACGTCTTCGTGGAGGACATCGAGCAATGGTGCATCGTACTCGTCAATGAGTACTACAGCCTGCCGGCCGCTCTTCTCACAGGCTCGCTGAACGACGCCTGCCAGCCGCATACCCGGCGACACCTCCGCATCATCCCTGCCATAGAGGGTCTCATAAGGTTTCAATATCCTGTTCAGTTCTGTCACCACAAGTTCAGGCGACAGGTGTTTAGCACCGCTGAGATCGAGGCGTATGACAGGATAGCGTTCCCACGACTGTTCCTTCTGCATGATTTTCAGTCCCTCGAAGAGCTCCCGGTCGCCGTTAAAGTAGGCGTCGAGGGTCGATGTCAGCAGCGACTTGCCAAAACGTCGCGGACGGCTCAGGAAGATGTATTTTGCATAATGGGCTAGCTCCCAGACAAGATCTGTCTTGTCTACATAGACATATCCGCCCCGGATAATCTCCGAGAAAGTCTGAATGCCAATAGGATATTTCAGTTCTGTCATATTACCAGAATCTTGTCTTTCCGCTGGCAAAGATAGGGAGTATTTTCGAGATTCCCAAATTTTCCGTCGGATTTTTGTCTCTCACAGAGGCACAGAGGCACACAGAGGAGACTTTTCTCACGCTGAGGGGATATATATTTTCACGCAGAGACGCAGAGGACACAGAGTGTTGCACAGAGGGATATGTATATTGCGGCGGCATGGAGTTTGGGGAGTAAAAAACCTGAGAGCTTTCTCTCTGTGAGACTCCGTGTCTCTGTGTGAGGGAATAAATGCTACTCTGCGCACAATTCAGCGTCCTCTGCGCCTCTGCGTGAGAACAGTCAGGTGCGGGATAAATGAGAGATCCTACACCTAACCCGTGACTTTGGGGGCCTTTAGCGGCTTACAACGTATGCGCGTGTACGCGCGCATGTATATTATATAGGGAAAGCGGAAATTATCCCGCTTATCCCGCTTATCTTACACCTAAATCAATACTTCGCTCGACCTCTGGTCGCTTTGCTTGCAAAGAATGCTCAATGCATAATGCTTAATGAAATGCCCGTAGGTGTGGGATAAGCGGGATAAGCGGGTTATTTTCTTGTTTCAGTAGTATATATACATACGCGCGCGTGAGGCTCCAGGAAACAAATGGCTCATTCTGGAAACGAAGTATTTGTTTTTCTAGAAACGAATTATCCTAATTGATCTTAATTTTGACCACGAATTTAACTAATTATAATTTATGCGGTAGAGAATTAAAATTAGAATAATTCTTTGCAAGCAAAGCGGCATAGCCGAGCGCGTGGATAAAATTCGTTTTAATTATTCAAATTCGTTTCTTAAGAAAAGAGGGGTATAAATATTCATTTTGAAATTGTAATTAGAATAATTTGTGGACAAAATTAGAATAAATTAGTCAAATTCGTTTCTAAAAGAAAAATTCGCTTCTTAAAAATACCAATATTTCTGTATTCGTTTCCCTGTTTCCAGAAAAGGTGACCTTTAGCCGCGAAAAGGTGACCTTTAGCGGCAAAAGGGTGGTCTTTAGAAACGAAAAGGTGGTCTTTAGCGCGCTAAAGACCACCTTATTACACATAAATATACGGATAAATATACGTCTTTTCCAATTCAGCATGCAACGTCTCCGTTACTGCTCGCCCTGCGGCTCGCGGTCGGCATACTCCGAGGGAGCGACACCGAAGTGCTTGCGGAAGATGGTGGAGAAGTGGGCGAGGTTCGAGAAGCCGACGGTGTAGGCCACCTGTGTGACGTTCAGCTTCTGCTCGCGGAGCAGGCGGGCAGCCTGCTCGAGGCGGATGTTACGCAGGAACTCGCTGGTGGAGATGCCCGTCATCTCCTTCATCTTGCGGTGGAGCTGTGCACGGCTGATGCCTACCTCCTGGGTGAGCATATCGACATTGAAGTCGCTGTCGGAGAGGTTCTTGTTGATGGCCTTCATGATACGTTCCATGAGCAGCTCATCGTTGCCCTTGACTTCGGGAGCCTCGATCTTGTCGGCCTGCTGCTGGGCGCCGCTGTACTTGCCCTTCAGACGCTGTCGCGTGCGCAGCAGGTTGTCGATGTTCATGCGGAGCTCCTCCATGTTGAAGGGCTTGGCGAGGAAAGCGTCGGCGCCGCGCTCGAGTCCCTCGAGACGGTTGCCGACATCGGCCATGGAGGTGAGCATGATGACGGGTATATCGCTGACATTGATGTTGGTCTTGATCATGCGGAGCATGGTGAAGCCGTCCATCTCGGGCATCATGACGTCGCTGACGACGAGGTCGTAGCGCTGTCCGTCGACGCTGGCGAGAAGCTCCTTCAGTCCCTCACGGCCGTTATGGCAGATGTGGAAGCGGTAGTAGCGTCCGAGCTCGTTGCTGATGTAGGTACCAATCTCTTCGTCGTCGTCGACGAGGAGGATGCGGTAGCGGTTGCCGGAGGGCTTCTGGGCGGAGGAGGTTCCCGCCGATGAATTGGCGGGCACGGTGGCGCCGGCGGCCGAGGCGAGGGCAGCATCAGAGGCGTCCGTGTCGGAGCCAGCGGCAGAAGAGGAGCCGGAGGCACCCGGGGCGGTGGCTGCCGAGACAGAGGCGGCAGGAGTGAGTCCGGAGGCGTCTGCAGCGGCGGCCGGGGTGATGATGCCAGCGGCTGCGGCGTCCTCGCGTTCTATCTCGTCGGCGGCGAGGTGTGCAAAGCCGAGAGGTAGCGTGACAGTGAAGATGGAGCCACGCTGGCCATCGGTGCGGTTCTTGGCGCTGATGGTGCCGTGGTGCATGTCGACGATCATCTTACAGAGGTTCAGTCCGATGCCCGTTCCCTTGATGTTCAGGCGACGGGCGTTGCCACCCTGATAGAAGCGGTCGAAGATGTGGCGGAGGCTGTCCTCGTCGAGTCCCACGCCGTTGTCGATGACCTGCAGGACGGCGTTGCGCGTGTCGGCGCTGAGGCGTAGCGTGACCTGTCCCTGCTCGGCGGTGTACTTGAAGGCGTTGGAGAGGAGGTTGGAGATGACCTTGTCGAACTGGCCGCGGTCGAGCCACACGTCGAGGTGGTCGAGGCCGTCGCAGTCGACGGTGAAGCCGATCTCACGCTCCTGGGCGTTATAGTCGAACATCTTGCAGATGCCGCGTGTGAAGGCGACGAGGTCGGTCTTCTGACAGTGGAGGTGCATCTGCTGCTTGTCAATCTTGCGCACGTCGAGTATCTGGTTCACGAGGTCGAGGATGCGCTTGGCGTTGCGGTCGATGGTGTCGAGGTCGCTGTCGGCGTTGACATCGCTCTGCGAGAGTTTCTTCTTCAGGTTGTTCAGCGGACTCATGATGAGCGTCAGCGGCGAGCGGATGTCGTGCGTGGCGTTGATGAGGAACTTCATCTTCTCCTCGTCCAAGCGGCGGTTCGTGCGACGAATGTAGCCCATGACGGCGAGGACGGCGAGTGCGATGGCCACGAGGAAGTAGAGTGCGTAGGCCAGCGGTGAGCGGTACCAGGGCGGTGTGACGATGACGGTGACCGACTTCTCGGTGCTGTAGTTGTTGCCCTTCGCCACGCGTACGTCGATATGGTAGGTGCCGGGCTGCAGCTGCGACAGGGTGACGGTGTTGCTGCCCTCCCCGTTGTCGAGCCACTGTCCGCGGTTGATGCGGTACTGGTAGTTGACGTTCGAGGCGTTGTCGAAGTTCAGCTGCGAGAAGGCCAGTGTGATGGTGTGGTCGAGATAGCTCACGGTGAAGCGGTCGCTCTGGGTGACGGCGCGGTCGGTGACCTGCTCGCCGTTGAGCACGGTGGCGGCGCTGACGGGCGTGCCGCCGACGAGGAAGGCGACGAGCTGCGGGGCGTCGACGGCCGTCTGCTGCTTCTTGACACGTGTCGGCGAGAAGACGGTGAAGCCGTCGTTCTGTCCGAAGTAGATGACGTCGCCGTCGGTATGCATTCCCACGCCGTAGAGATACTCCTTCTGCGTGAGGCCGTTGCCGGTGATATGTCCGATGAAGGTGTTGGTCTTCAGGTCGTACTGCCAGATGCCGGCGGAGGTGGAGCACCAGATGTCGCCGTCGTTGGACTGTACGATGTAACTGACGACCTTGTTGCGCAGCTGTTCGGCGCCGGGGAACGGTGCCACCGTGCGCTTCTCGCGGTCGTAGAGGTAGAGTCCCTCCTCGGTGCCGATGGCGATGGCGCCGTCGAGTTTCCGTCCGTCGGGCAGCGTGCCGGTATGCAGCTCGCAGACCTCGAAGCAGACAATGCCGTCGAGGATGACGTTCCAGCCCTGCGAGCGGAAGCTGTCGGTCTTCGGGTCGTAGCAGGAGACGCCCGACGAGGTGCCCATCCAGATGTTGCCGTCGCGGTCGTTGGAGAGACACATCACCCAGTTGTTGCACAGACGGCCTTTCTTGCCGTCGGGCTCGTTGAAGTTATGGCTGCGCAGCTGTCCCGTGGCGGGGTCGTAGATGCAGAAGCCGCGCGAGAAGGCTGAGAAGTAGAGGAGACCGTTGCGGTCGCAGGTGATGTCGTTCAGGCGGTCGCACTCCACGGTCACCTTCTGCTGGGCAGCGCCCGTCACGGGGTCGTAGGCATAGAGGGCATTGTCAGTGCCCACCCAGTAGCGCTTCAGGCGGTCGCGGTAGATGAACTCCGGCGACTCCGGCGCTGCGGGGTGTGCCACCACCTTGCCGGCAGCATTGAAGCCGTAAATGCCGACGCCACGGACGGTACACCAGGTGATGCCGCCGTCGCCCTCACAGACCGAGGAGACGGGAGCGCCGAGGTGTATGCCCTGACCCTCGAAGCTCCAGCTGCTGAAGCTGAGCGGGCGCTGGGGCACCATGAGCAGACCGCGGCGCATACAGCCGAGCCAGAGGTTGCCGCTGCGGTCGAAGAGGGCGTCGCTGACGATGATGGTATGGGGGTCGATGCCGTAGGCATTGTAGGAGACGGGCTCCAGACGGCGGTGCCCGTTGCCGGTGACGCGGTAGACGCCCTGTCCGCGGGTGCCTATGTACAGGTCGCCGGCGGCGTTGACGATAGCGCTGTTGAAGACGATGTCCTTGCGGCCGGTGGTGCTGATGTCGATGTCGGAGAGGTTCATCGCCCCGTTACGGTAAGACAGGATGCCATGCTGGCAGACGATGAGCACCTCGTCGCCATACTGCACGATGTCCTGGACGATGCCCACGGTAGTGGGGAAGGACTGTATCTTGTCGCCGTCGCGCATCATCACACGGTCGTCGAAGCCGGCCTTCCACAGGCGGCCACGGACGTCCTCGAAGAACTGGCTGAAGTACATACCGCCCTCCTCCTTCGAGAACAGTTCCAGACGTCCGTCCTTGTTCAACGTGAACGCGCCATAGCCGGCGGTGCCGAAGAGGAGCGTGCCGTCGCGGCGCTGGAGGATGGTGCTGACACGCGGCTTGATGCCGCCGGGGAAGGGATAGTGTACAAAGCGGCGCTTCTCGGCATCGAAGCGGTCGAGACCGCGGTTCGTGCCCACCCAGAGTTGTCCGTCACGGTCGCAGAACAGCTTGACGATGACGTTCGCCACGAGCGATGTCGTGTCGGCATCGTCGTGCAGGAAGGTGGCAAAGCGGTAGCCGTCGTAACGGTTCAGTCCGTAGTCGGTGCCCACCCAAATGAAGCCTTCACGGTCCTGACAGAGGGTGGATATGAGACTGCTGGAGAAGCGTTCTGACGGCAGGAAGAGGCCTGTCTGTGCTGGTGCAAGACAGATATATAATAGGGTAAAAATCAGTAGTAATAGGCGTTTCATCGCACAGTAGTTGTAGTTAGTCGGCTGCAAAGATACTGTTTTTTCGTGAAACACCAAAAAAAACGGACAGTTTTTTACTGTCCGCTTTTTTAGGAACTCAACTTTCGCCTATTTATAAAACAACCACGTGGTTGAAGTATCATTACATTAATTACATTGTTCCTTTACGGCAGTGGCAGGAACCAGTTCTTCGTGTCCATGAGCAGGGCACGCAGAGGCTCGTCGACCTCGCCGTTACGACGGCTGACGGGGTTGGCGAGGTAGGCGGGATCGCCACGACGCAAGGCCACACGCAGGAGGTCATAGTAGCGGTAGCCCTCGAAGGCACCCTCGAGTGCCATCTCGTCGATGATCATGTCCTCGACCAGGGGAATCTGGTAGTTGACGGTGTCCTGACGCGTTGCCAGCTCGCTGGCAGGCTGCGGCAGCACGTAGTAGGCATTGGCATTGGTGTCGCCGCAGCCGCGGGAGTGGACACCCATGGCCTGTGCCTGACGGAACACCTGACGGTCGAAGGTGATGAGGTCACCGGCCTTCGCCTGCTCGATGGTGTCGACATACTCCTGGATATAATCCTGACAGACGCCGTACTTCAGCACGACCATGGCCGACTGCGGCAGTCCGAGACGGTTCAGGGCCTCGGCATAGCGCAGGTAGATCATCGTCAGACGGCTGGTAGGCACGCGGTCGGTCCAGATCTTCGAGATGGTCTGGCGGTAGGGGTTGTCCTCGGAGAACTCGTCCTTGCCGCCCGAGCTGTTCAGCTTGTAGTTACTATAGAGGCGCAAGTCACCAGGCAGAAGTTCATCCATGAGTCCGATCTTCGGAGCGTAGAGCGTGTCACGGCTCACGTCGGTACGGTTCTCGAAGCAGTAGATCTGGGCAGCCGAGAGGTTGCGCATACCCTTCGAGGGCTCCAGCTGGTAGTAATAGTTCTTCTCGCGGGTGGAGTTGAAGATGTTTGGCAGATCGCTGACGACACCGTCGAAGACACGCTCCTCCATCGGGATGAAGCTCAACACCTCGCTGGTGTTACGGACGGTGTAGTTCGACGAGGGATAGGTCATCTCCGTGGCCGACGGCCAGGTGGTGCTCGACGAGTTCATGGGATGAGGATCGTCCTGCCATGTCAGGTATTCGTGGTACCACTTCGCGGCCTCTTCGTAGCGTCCAGCCCAGAGGCAGAGGTCGCCGAGGAGCGCACGCATGGGGATGAAGAAGAGCTGCGAGTTGAAGTTGTTGATGGTACCGAAGTTGGGCAACTCGACGCCCACGAGGGGTGTCAGGTCGTCAATCAGGAAGTTGCAGACGCCGGTGATATCGGTATACTCGCCGTTGACGGCATCGCGGGCCTCCTTCTCAGTCATCAGCGGCTCGGTGACCAGGGGCACACGGCCGTAGGCGGTGACGAGCTGCAGGTACGTCCATGCACGGTAGGTCTTGACGACGGCATACTCCTGGATGAAGAGGCGGCGTCCGCGGCGCTGCATAGCCGTGTCGGCATGGGCGATGTAATAGTTGCAGTTGTTGATGACGGCATAGTAGTCGCTCACGTTGTTGTACTTGTTGGGAGCGGCGAAGTCGAAGGCGGAAAGGCGCTTCAGGTCGGCCGAGGCAGCCACGGTGGTGGTCATCAGGTCGCCGCGAACCTCGCCGAGGAGTACCGAGCGGTCGGCGATGAGCTGCATTTTGTTAAGGATGCCGAGGACGCTATATACCGAGTCGGTAGCGTGGTTCAGGGTGTTGTCCTTCTCGTACTCCACCAAGTCTGAACCAGTCTCGAGCATATCGGAGCAGCCTGCCAGCAGCGTTGCTGCTGCCAGAATGTAAAAATTAAACAATTTAAAAATTGAAAAATTATTCCGTTTCATATCTAGATCCTTTTTACATTTTACATTTTTCAATTGTAACAGTTTATAATTGTTACATTTTTTAATTTTTACATTTTCCTTACAGGTTGATGTTCACACCTACAGAGAACGAGCGGCCGGCAGACAGCAGGCCACGGTCGATGCCCTGCGTGAAGATGCTGCCGTTCATGGCACAGTCGGGATCACTACCCAGGTAGCGGGTGATGGTGAAGAGGTTCGACGCGTTAGCCCAGACGGTGAAGCCCTGCAGATAGGTGCTCTGCAACGGCAGGTAGTAGCTGAGCGTGACGGAAGCCAGTCGGAGGTAGGAGCCGTCCTCTATCCAACGGTCGCTGAAGCGGCTGTTGCCCATGGGGTCGCGGTAGCTGACGCGGGGGATGTCGGTCACCTGTCCCTCGGTGGTCCAGCGGCGGTTCATGGCCGTCGTCTGGTTCATGAAGAGGCTGCCGCCCTCGAGGAGCGAGCGCTGGTAGTTGTAGACATCGTTGCCCAGCGAGTAGTTGAACACCGCCTGGAGGGTGATGCTCTTCCAGTTGAAGTTGGTGAAGATGTTACCGTAGATGTCGGGGTTCGGGTCGCCGATGATGACACGATCGTCATCGTTGATCTCGCCGTTGCCGTCGAGGTCGACGAAGTTCATGTCGCCGGCAGAGAAGTAAGCCCTGTCGCCGTTGGTACGGACGATGTACTTACCATCCTTGTCAGCATCGACGGAGTTGGCATAGACGCCATTGGTCCTGTAGCCGTAGAACACGCCGACGGGCTGGCCTACCTGCGTGCGGATGTTGGCATTGTAGACGCTGGTCTCGAAAGGACTGTTGTTGTCGGGCAGGGCCGTCACACGGTTCTTATAGTGGCCGACGGAAGCACCCATCTCCCAGCGGAAGTTGCGCAGGTTGAGCACCTTCACACGGGCGCTGACATCGAAGCCGTCGTTCTGCAGTTTGCCGTCGTTGGTCCAGCTCTGCTCCAGACCGCTGGTCCATGCCAGCTGGCTCAGTGCAAGGAGGTTCGACGTCCAGCTGCGGAACACGTTCAGGCGGACATTCAGGCGGTTGCTGAAGAAGTTACCCTCGAGACCGGCCGTCAGACGGCGTGTCGTCTCCCACTGCAACTCGGTGTTACCGATGTTGCCTATTAACAGGCCCGTGGCCTGGTTGTTGAGCATACGGCGCGAGACGAAGTAAGAACGTGCTGCCGTGGGGTCGATGTCGTCGTTGCCGCTGACGTCGAAGCCGACGTTCAGACGGAGGTAGTCGATGCCCTTGACGCCGGCCAGCCAGCGCTCGTTGCTCATCACCCAAGCTCCCTCGATGCTGGGGAACAGTCCCCAGACGACGCCGCCGACCTTCAGGCCTGAGCCGGAATCGCCGAAGCGCGACGAGGCATGGGCGGAGAGGCCGCCGCTGAGGTAGTAGCGCTGGCCGTAGTTGTAGTCGGCCAAGGCGTACCACTGTATCTCGCGCGTCTTGTCCTCGTCACCGCCGGTGGTCTTGAACAGCAGCGAGGTGTTCATGTTAGGCGTCTTGTCGTTGCCGGTGTTGTAACCGCGCTGCTGGGTGAGGGCGTAGTCGTTGTTACGGTAGCGCACACCACCCTTCACGCCGATGTCATGGGCGCCATAGAGGTGCTGCCATGTCACACGGGTGTCGCTCTGGAGTATCGTCTGACGGGCGGCGAGGCTCTGGGCGTAGTTCTGCAGCGTCGTGGCATCGTCGAGACCGTCGACGGTGAACGTCGGCACACCCTGGATAGGCAGGTAGTACATCTCGTTGGTATTGATGAGCGTCAGCGAGAAGTGCTCGCTGATGGAGAGATGACGGTTGAGCTTGTAACGCGGCATCACCGAGAAGACGATGAGGCGGTTGCCCATGGAGTTACGGTTCTTGCCCTCGCCCTGCTGGAGGATGCCCAGGGGGTTGGCCAGTCGGCCGCGGCCCTGGAAGAGTCCCTCGAGGTAGTCGTCAGCGTCAGCCAGGTAGTGGCTGACATTGCCACCCTTGTCGTAGGCATAGGGAGAGAGGAACGGCGACTTGGCCAGGGCGATGAATCCCGGCGAGGTGATGACGCCCGTGAGGGTGTTCAGCGGTGCACCGTCGTCGCGCAGCTCGCGGTCGACGTCGCTGTAGGAGGCGTCGAAGCGCACGTCGAGGTTACGGATGACCTCGATGTCACTGTTCAGGCGCATATTGAAGCGCGAGTAGTCGTTGTTCTTCAGCGTGGCGTTACCCAGTGAGTAGCCCACCGAGAGGTTGTAGGAGGCGACATTGTCACCACCCTGGACGTTGATGCCGTAGTTCTGCGAGAACACGTTGTCGTAGACCAGGTCCTTCCAGTCGGTGTTGTTATGATACTGGTTGTAATAGAAGTAGCTGGGGTCGTTGTTGACGAACTTCATGCGGCCGAGGGTGGACGTCTGATTCGACAGCAACTCGGTGGCATAGAGACGATAGTCCTCGCCACTCATCATGTCAGAAGTCTTGGGCATCAGCTCGTAACGGCCGTTGATGGTGACGTCGATCTTCGTGGTCATCGACTTGTTACGCTTGGTGTGGATGTGTACCACGCCGTTGGCACCCTTCACGCCGTAGAGGGCGGTACCGTTCTTGATGATCTCGACACGCTCGATGTCGTTGACATTGAGGTTGGCCAAGAGGTTGTTCAGGTAACCGTCGTGCAACATCTCGCGGCCGTACTGCATATCGTAGATTACGTCGTCGACGACGATGAGGGGCTGGGCGTTAGCCGACAGCGAATGGATACCGTCGATGAGCATGAGGTTGCCCAGGCCGGGGATGCCGCCGTGAGACACGGAACGCATATCGGCGCCGAGCTGCTGCTGCACCAGCGGGTCGATGCTCAGCACCGAGGTATTGTCGAACTGCGTGGCCTCGGCATTCAGCGATGCCTGCGTGGTAGGCTTATAGTCCTGACGGAACGCCTCGTGGAAGAGCTGGCCGTTGGCCTTGCCATTGTGAATGGCGCGCTGTTCCATGTTATATCCGTCGACACGCATCGACACCGAGCGTACGAAGGCGGGGATACGCAGCTCGTAGCAGCCTTTCTCGTCGGTCATGGTCGAGAACTTCGTCTCACCGTAGGCAGCGACGATGACACCCGCCAGGGGCTGTCCCGTAGCGGCGTCGACGACCTTGCCGGTGACGGTCTGCTGGTCAGCGGGCACCGTCGACTTCTCCTGAGCTGCCACGGTCATCGCCGTGAGCAGCATTACGAATGATATGATATACTTCTTCATGGTTATTCGGGTTTAGAGGAACGGGGACGGAGATAGATGCAGTCAAGGTACATCTCACGGTAGTAGCGCTGGTTGTCGCTTGACGTCATCGTACACTTGAGACGGACGGTGGTCTTGATATCGTCCAGACCATAGCTACACGCAGGGAAGTGGAAGTTCTCGGCCAGCACCACCGTGTCAACACGCAGAGGGTCGTTGTAGAACGTCTGGCCACCGCAGTCGTACGACTGCTTGTTACCCTTCTCGTCAATGTAGTCGATGGTGGCCTTGAACTTGTTCGGGTAGTTCAGGCCAGTGGTGGAGTAGACATTGGGCGGTGCGATGATGGCACAGACATCGTAGTTGCCGCTGAGGGTGTTGTTGACGCGGAAGGCAAGCTCCCAGCGCGACGTCGCCGTACGCGGAGTAATACGCAGGTAAGCGCCCTCGGAGATACTGTCGGCCTCGATGCGGCGAGAGGAATAGGTGCAGTCCTTCTCGTCGGTGATGAGCCACGTCGACTCGGCCTCGCTCCACAGCTCCTTGAAATAGGTCTGCTCAGGGGTGAAGGGCCACTCGGCGGTCTTGTAGAGCACACCGTTGCTGCACGCTATAGGTGTGGCCGTGCTGAGGATGCCGCCGGGCTCAAAGGGCTTGTAGAAGCAATGCCACTCGGGATGATGGCGGTCGTAGGGCACGGAAATCAGCGAGTCCTTGGGCGACGACTGGAGCGTCATGTTGTAGATGGCGTCGTCGACAAGGGCACGGGTGGCGTAGAGCTTCTGCAAGGAGTCGGAACGGAGCACCTTCGCATCGTAGGTGAAATGGCTCTTCGCCTCCTCGTAGGCACGCTCCCAGCCTTCGCCGGCAGGTGCCACCATCCAGTAGGTGGAGTCCTCGGCATTGACATAGCCTATCTTGTCGAGGACACGGTTGCGCTCGACGACGACGGAGTCGACATAGATGGGCACACCCTCGATGATACCGCTTGAGACAGAGGCGTCAGCATCGAAGTAGTCCTCCTCGAAGTAACGGAGGTTATTGCCGATGGCGCTGAACTCCGGCAGGTCGCAGAGGTTCTCGAAGATGCTACGCTGGTAGGGCATGGGAGCCTCGGCAACGTGCAAGATGCCGTTCTTCGAATGGATATTGGCGTCGATGATGTTAACACCCTGAATCTGGCTGCCCTCGAAGGTCAGACGCTTGCTGTTCAGCAGACGGGCGGAATAGGCCGTCGTCTGCAGCGAGTTCAGGGCACGCATGAGGTGGTTCTGGACAAAGCTCTTCTCGACGACGGAGTCACCCTGGGCGGTCTGTACCTGCTGCAGCAGGGCTGCTTTGTCGAATGACCCGTTGACGGGAGCGACGATGGTGAACGACTGTCCTCCACTGAGCAGGTCGGCATAGCTGACGGATGTCTTCTTGTGCATGCGGAACACTTTCGTCTCGCGAAGCACCTCGCAGAAGTCGCTCAACTGCGGGTTGGCCTGCAGCTGTTCCCAGAGCGTACTGTTGGCGCCGGCGACAGAGCCCTCGTCCTCGTAGTGGTCGCTCCAGTCGGCACAGCCGGAGAGCGCTACGCTAAGTGATATATGACAAATGATAAATGACAAACCTATCAGATGCCTTTTGTTTATCTTTATAATCATAATCTTCAATTTTCGATGATCAATTATCAATTGGATTTAGTGCGTATCCTCGCCCGTAGGACTGGCATAGACATCCTTCGGACAGAGTTCGATATAGTCGAACGACCAATAGCAGAGACGGTTCTCAAGCACCTGGCGGCAACGCAGGTAATAGTTCTGGTTGGGCTCCAGACGCTGGGTGGCCAGGATACGGCGGAGGTTCCAGTTGTTGCCACGCAGCGGCTTCTCAGCACCCTCGGAGCGGTAGCTGTCCATGGCCTTCATGTAACCACGGTTGTGCATGGCCTTGTCGTTGGCGGTGTTCTCCTCCTCATCGTCGGTATCCTCTAACCATCCGATGTGAGCCACCGTACCGTAGTCACGCAGGTCGACGGGGATGCCACAGGGGTTGTTGTTCAGGTAGAACTGTACGACACCACGCTCCTCGTTGGCCGTGTAGCCCAGACGGATCTCATAGGTCCCCGGCGGTACGGGCGGCAGCTTGAAGGTGACGTCGAAGATACCACTGATACAGACGGCGTTGGCCTCGTAGGAGTTCCAGTAGCCCACGTCGGTATGTACGCCGACATAGGCGTCGGTGCCGCGGACGGTCCAGTCGGTGATGCAGTTGTTACGGAAGCCTATCAGCTTGTCCTCACCATAGCGACCCTTGGCGTTACAGTTCATGAAGTCGGGGCTAAGTGTGGTGGCATCAATACGGATGCGGCGGTTGAGCACCTCCTCGCGAACCTCGACACTATAGACCAGGATGTCGTCGATATAGTGGAACACACCGTTCAGGGCGTTCTGGTTGGCTGAGCCCGACTCTGAGGGCGACAGCACCTTACAGCCACGGATGGTATAGCGGCTGCCCAAGCCCTTGCGGTTAAGGAACAGACCGTCGGCGGGGTCGCAGAAGCGCAGGATGGTGAAGGGCAGCATCGTCTCGTAGTAGTCCTCGGCATCGGCCAGCGACGTGATCCAGCAGCCGTCGCGCAGCTGCTTAGAGCCTACCCAGCCGTTGTACTGTCCCACACGGTTCAGCAGGTGATAGCTGACGAAACGGTTCAGCGGGTTACGACGGTCGCGGGGATCGTTGTCATAGAGACCGGCATCTTCGGGATAGGTGGCATCGTAGACCTTCTTGGCATAGGCCGTCAGGTCTTCGATGTTGTGGATGCCATGGTTGTGGTAGACGGAGTCGGGCTCAACGAAGGCGGTGTACTTGAAGTAGCGCTTCTCAGGCCAGTAGGAGTCCGTCCACTGACGACCACCGGAGGTACAGCGCACCATGACGCCGTTATACAGGGAGTCCAGGCTCTTCTTGTCGGAACCCCAGGTGTAGGTCTCGTCGAGATAGCGTGTCAGCGAGTCGGCCATGCCCGTCAGCTTCAGGGCCTGTGCAAAGATGGTCAGCGAGGGGTCTTCCTCGATGACGTCGGGCAACAGGTTGTTCGTGTGTTTGATGGTACGGTTCACGACGTGTACCACACCGTTTGTCACGGAGTCGTCGTACTCCACGAGCTGCGACGTCTTGTTGATATAGTAGAGCAGCGCATTGTTGTTCATCACGTCAGAGTCGAGCGACAGGACGATGTAGTCGTCCTTCATGTTCAGTTCGGGGAAGTCGCCCTCGATGACGTCGGTGGTGAAGAAAGCACCATTCCTTATTATATGCGTACGCGCGAGGGTATCGCACATCTCGGCGGGGATGTCGGCGATACTGCTGTAGCCGTTCTCAGCGAGGTACGTGTCCATGGCCTCGTTGTTGGCAGCAAAAACGGTATAGTTGCCGTAGGTAGCCAGCATCGAGAAGTAGGGCGTGCGCTTGAGCAGCTCGATGAACTCACCCAGGTTATCCTCGTTGGCCGTAAGGAACTGAGCGGCAGTCATCTTGCTGGCCTGATAGTAGTTCTGGGGCACGTCATCGTCGTTGTCGACACAGGCGGTGAAGACAGCGGAGACACTGCAGCACAGCAGACCAGCCAATAATATATGTTTGATCTTATTGATATTCATAACTCTTGTGTTCTTAATTGGTTACTTCGTCAGCTCAGAATCTTCACCCTTGTTGAAGGCCGGGTTCTGCTGCAGCAGGGGGTTGACCTTCAGCTCCGACTTTGCATAGGGGAAGTAGATGTAATTGGGGTCAGACAACTTGATCTTGATGACATTCTTACCAGTCTTGTACTTCTCGATGGCATGAGAGGAAAGACGACTGGTGTTGCCCTCACGACGCGAGACACGCACGAGGTCGTACCAGCGCTTGCCCTCGAAGAGGAACTCACGCTGACGCTCGGCAAGCAGGAGCTCGAGCATATCGGACTTCGAGGAGTTGAAAGACTCGAGTTGCAAGGTGTCGGCACTGGCCTGTGACTTCGTGACGTTGTGGGCACGCTTGTTCAGCGTGTTGATCAGCGTGAAGGCGTTGTTCCAATGGTCGGAGCCACGCTCAATCTCGGCCTCGGCCTTCATGAGGATCACATCACTCAGACGGTAGATGATCCAGTTGGCATCAGCCTGGGCACGGCGTGACGATGTCAGCCTCAGGTCACTGTAGGCCCTGACGGTCTGCGTGTTGAACGACACCTCCGTACGTGTATACTTAGAGATGGCATAGCTGGAGTTGCTGGGCTCTATGGACTCATAGGCACGGCAGTCCTTCGGGCGGAAGATGGTGTTGGAGCCCTGCGGCACCTGGTCCATGAGGAGATCGGGCACGCCGAGATTTCCCAGGACGTTGTTATTATTGCCGTAGTAGCTGTTCACCCAGGAGTTCGTCTGCTCCTGATTGGCCTGGAAGTAGAGCTCAAAGATACTCTCGAAGGAGTTGCCCGAGCCGAAGATCTCGTTATAGACATGGCCACTGCTGGTAGTACCTGCGGGCTTCTCAAGGATGAGGGGGATGTCACCGAACAGCTCGATGTCGTAGATGTTACCCTCGCGGTCGAGTGCCTCCTGATACTGCTGGCGCTTGAAGTCGAGCACCATGTCGCAGTACTTGATGGTGTTGTCCCAGTCGCCCTTCCAGAGGTAGAGGTCAGCCAGCAGCGTATAGATGAAGTTACGTGTGATGCGGCTGGAGTTCTGGTAGGCGTTGGGGCTGTCGTCCAGGTAGTAGCGCCTGACGGCGTCGTCCTTGATGGTCTCGAGGTTGGCGATGAGCGAGTCGAGGACAGTCTCGAACGGCGAGGCAGGGATGATATACTCCTGCGAGTCGTCGATACTGGGCATAGAGCTATAGGGCACATCGCGGAACGTGCGGATGAGGTAGAAATAGCAGAGGGCGCGGATGGCCGACACCTCGGCGATGTTGGCGCGCATCTCAGCCTCGGTGTAGTTCGGGTCGATGGCCTGCACCTTCGGCGCATAGTATATGACGGTGTTACAACGGTTGATGACGTCGTAGAACTTCGCCCACTTACAAAGGTCGTTCGTCTGCAGGATGTTCTCCTTGAGCAGCTCGTTGAAGTCGTTGGAGACATTGGCACCGGCAATGATATTGTCGGAGCGCAGCTCGCCCCAGACGGCCATACGCGTGATGACGTCGGAGGACTCCAAAGCCTCGTAGCAGCCGTTGACGACGCTGGTGACGTCCTTCTTTTCCGTCCAGTAGTTCTCGAGCACCACCTCGTTCATCGGCAGGACGTCGAGGAAGTCCGAGCAGGAGGTTGTCGTGGTGACCAGACCGCAACCTGCTATGAACGCAAGGACTGTATTCTTGATATTCTTGGTAATCATAATTATCAATTTTCGATGATCATTTTTCAATTAGAACTGAATCGTTATGCCACCTGTGAACGACTTGGCACGCGGTGTCTGAGCACCGTCCCTGACAATACCGTAACCGCCATAGCCCACCTCGGGGTCAGAGCCCGAATACTTCGTGAGCACAAACAGGTTGTTAGCCGAGAAATAGAAGCTGAGTTGGTTCAGTCCCCAGCGCTTGATAATCTTCGGATCCAGCGAGTAGCTGATCTGCGAGTAGTTCAGACGGATGAACGAGCCATCCTCAACGAAACGGTCACTGCCCAGATAGTTGTAACCCGTCTGGCGCAGGGCACGCGGAATCTCGGTGAGGTCGCCCTCAACACGCCAGCGCCAGTTCACGGCGCGGCTCTGGTTGTTGTTGTCGTACATCTTCTCCACATCCATGCGTGCAGCATTGATAATCTTGTTGCCGTAGCGGAAGTTGAACTGGTTGTTCCACGACAGACGGCCGAAATACAGACGGAAGCCGAAACCACCGGTGATCTTCGGCAGCGAGGAACCGAGGTAGACAATGTCGAGCTCGTTGATCTGGCCGTCGTAGTTGATGTCCTCGTAGATGGCATCACCACCGCGGAACTCATAGTCGACGGTGCCGGCACAGAACATCATCGGGATGGTCTGTCCGTTCTCGTCAAGAATGACGATGCCGTTCTCGTCGCGGGCCACCGGTGCATTGGGGCCGCTAATGCCGGGGACCTCCTCTGCCGAGTACTCGGAGTACTGGTAGACGCCCTTGCTACGGAATCCGTAGATACTACCGAAGGAGCGCTTCAGCTCCACACGCGTCAGGTAAGAACCGTTGCTGCGGTCGAACTCGTTGTTCAGCGTAGCCAGACAGGTCTCGTCCATGGCGGTAATCTCGTTCTTGTTGTTAGCGAAGGTGACGTTGAAGTCCATGGCGAACTTGCCGGCGCGGACGAAGCGGTTACCATTGAGGTTAAACTCCCATCCGACGTTCTTCATGTCGCCGACGTTCTGATAAGCCAGAGAGGAATAACCCGACGACGAGGGGATGCCGCGGTTGCCCATAAGCAGGTCGCTGGTATACTGGCGGTACACCTCGACGTTACCCGTGATGATGTCCTTGAAGAAACCGAAGTCCATACCGATGTTGTAGGTCTCCTTCTGCTCCCATTTCAGGTTGTTCAGACGGATGTTCTGAGGATAGACACTACCCTCGCCCATGTATCCCTTACCGTTGCTGTACTTGCTGAAGTAGAGGTACTCGGAACCCGGCTGGCGGCCGACGATACCCCAACCCGGACGGATGGAGAGCATAGACACCCAAGGCAGGGTGTTCCTGAACCACGGCTCCTTGCTGATGTTCCAGCGCAGCGACAGGGCAGGGAAGTTACCCCAGCGCTTGTCGTCGCCAAACTTCGTCGTACCATCGCGACGTACGGAGAAGTCGGCCATGTAGCGGCCCTTGTAAGCGTAGTGTGCCGAGTAGGTGAAGTAGATGCTGCGCCACTGGCTGCTGCCCGTCGACATACCATCGATGATAGCCTCGGCAGCGGTGCTCTGGATGCTTCCCGAGGGGAGACCCCAGGTGACGGTGTTCTGCGATGACGACTCACCGACGGTCATCTGTCCGCGGAGCATCATCGTCAGCATATGGTCCTTGTTCTTGAACGACGGCGTGAAGGTCAGCGTGTGGGTGGTGGTGACGCCGAGGCTCTTGTTCGAGTTCGCCGTCGTACGGTTGCTCTGGCTGTCGTTCCAGCCCGACGTGCTCAGCGACAGAGGCATATACTGGTCGGTATACCTATTAAATATATTAAAGACCACCTTGCCCTCATACTGCAGACGTGTCTTCTCTTCCTCGAGCGACAGCAGGTTGTAGCGTAGCTTGAACTCCGGCTCAATGTTGTAGCTCGTCTCGTGATCCTTGCGGAGGTACGACAGGGCAATGGGGTTCTTGTTGCTCAGACGGTCGCGCAGCTGGCTCGACACCGTAGGAAGCATCGTGTAGAACTCATCGAGGTCATTACCTTCCTTGTCCTGCTCGTAGATGGAGAGGTTAGGCATACGGACAAGGGCGATACCCAAGGGGTCGCCGTTGTGCTTGTTCTTCGTGTAGGTCAGGGCGATGTTCGTCTCGATCTTGATGCGGTCGCTGACGAAGTAGTCGAGGTTCACACGCGAAGTGAAACGGTCGAGCTGCTGCTTGATGATAGAACCCGTCTCGTGGTCGTAGCCGGCGCCGATACGGAAGTTGGCCTTCTCGCCGCCACCGCTGATGGCCACGTAGTGGTTCTGTCGCCAACCGGTCTGCTTGACAGCCTTCACCCAGTCGGTGTTATTGTTGTACATCTCATACTCCGAGAAGCTCGGGGTGTAGTTCAGCTCGGGAATGTTACTGTTGGCATCACTCATCGAGGGGTTGAAGTACTCCTCCTTGAGCAGCATCGTGTATTCGTCACCGTTGAGCAGCTTGTAGCCCTGGGGCTGGTAGGTGCCCGTCAGACGGAAACTGTAGTTGACGCGTGTCTTACCACGGGCGCCACGCTTGGTCTTGATCTCGATGACACCGTTGGAACCCTGCGAACCCCAGATGGCGGTGGCGGCAGCGTCCTTCAGCACGGAGATGCTCTCGATGTCCTCGGGGTTGACGTTCAGCAGCTCGGCGAACTTCTCCTCGTTGGCACTGTTGAAGTCGAAGTTGTTCGTGTTCGTCTCCCAAACGTTGCCGTCGACGACGATGAGCGGCTCACTGGAGCCGTTGATGCTCGACACACCACGCAGACGCATGGAGGTACCGGCACCGAGGTTACCGGAGTTGGCAACGATGTCAAGACCGGCGATACGACCCTGCAGGGCCTCGTCGACAGTGGTGATGGCCAGACCCTCGAACTCCTTCATGTCGATGCTCTGGCGAGCCGTGGAGATCTCATCAACGGGGATGGCCAGTCCGGAGCCCTGTGCACGCTTCTTCGAGGTGACGGTCACCTCGCGTATCTGCGTGGCGTCCTGCATCTTAATGGCGAAGTGTGTCTTGTTCAGGGGCAGTGTGACGGTCTTGTAACCGACAAACGACACGCGGAGTTTGTCCTTCGGGTTCTTCAACTTGAACGAGAAGTTACCGCTCATATCCGTAACGGCAGAGGCGACGATACGGTTGGACGCATCGATCTCGACGACATTGGCCATCATCACGGGACCCATGTTGTCGGTCACCGTACCGCTGATGATGTCGCCGGCCTTCTGTGCAAAGGAATTGATAACAGACAATTGACAGCCTATCATTATCAATCCTAATATTCTTGATAGTCTCATATTCATCTTCTTATTCAATTATCAGTTATCTTTATTATTCAACAGTGGTCCGTCAATCAGGTGGACAACGGCCGATGAACTGGTCACCAGTGAGGTCGCCCTCGACGGGTCTTTGTCATCATACTGGTACTCACGTGCCTGCAGGTTGTACAGCGAGGGATCGCTGGTGACAACATGACGCGTGTTGCCCTTGGCGTCGCGGATGGCGAGGGCATCGTCCGACAGTGTAGCGTTGATACGGAAGAAACGCTCGGTCAAGGGGTTGATGAGCGCCGTCTCATAGTCGCCGCCCTCAGTGGCAGCACCAATGAACAGGGCGTTATCCTGAATGTGGTAGCGTACAAATTCCGTAATCTTCAGAGAGTCGGCGCTCTTCTTCTCCAGGTCGCCTTCGGCCTCGGCCAGTTCCACGTCCTCCCAAGAAGGCAGCTGACCGTTCTGCTGCAACTCCTCGATGCTCTCGTTCGTGGGTACATAGACCGTATAATGATAGGTATTGAAGAGCGAGACGTTCGTACCGCCGCAGGCGTTACGGTTGTCGTGGGTCTGCTCGAAGAGTCCCGTACCCTCCATCAGCTCGAGGAACTTCGAGAACTCCTCGTGCTGCGACAGGATGTCGTGGACTGTCTGGCGTGTACCCAGGATAGGGCTATCCTCCAGGATGTAGCTCTTTCCGTTACCACCCTTCGTCTGGTCGTAGATATAACTGATAGCGATGGGCTCACCCTCGTTCACCTGGTAGCTGCCCTCGACGGTCATGCCGTTGGCACCCTGTGCCACGTTGTTGACACGGATCTCGGTACCACCCTTCGTGCGGTAGTACTTGTGGCCGTCCTCGACGTCGCCGATGACGATATGAGTCTCCAGGATGTCGCGCAGGCGGTTCACGATGACGTCATGGTTCGTCTCCTTGCGCAGAGAGTCACCCAGCTCGCCCGTCTCAGGGTCGTAGTTCCAGACGCTGGCCCATACACGCTCGTTGACGGGCTTCGACTCGTCATAGTAGAAGCGGAACAGCTGGGTATTGCCCTTGCCGTAGCTCACGGGGTCAATATACTCCAGGAGTGAGTTGTTCGTCGGGATGAACAGGCTGTAGTAAGCGTTCAGCGAGTTCAGATAGACGTGGTACTGGTTCTGGGTGATACCCCAGTCCAGCACTTTCATCGTCTGGTTGATCAGTGCGGGGAACGACACGCTGACGTAAGCCGTCGGCGAGTAGACGCGGTTCGTCATGTAGACGGCACCGTTACAGCCGAGCCACACGCTGTCGATAGCCTCCGTACTGACGCCCATCGGGTCGTTGGCATCGTTGAGGATGCTACCGAACTTCGACGGCACGGACGAAATGAACGACTGCAGCATATTGTTGTTCAGAAGCTTCACGACTACATCGTTAGGCACCTTGTCCCATGTGCCGTAGTAGTCCTTCAGCACACGGCCGGCACCTCTCTCCCAGTACTCCTCCAGAGCCTCGTTGCTGGGCACCATCATCACAGCCATGTCACGCTGCATGACGATGTTGCCGCTCTCGTCGTTCAGACCGCTGAAGTAGGCGTTCCACTCCGGGTCAAACTTCAGCAGGGCGGGCACGGCGCTGCGGTCGGGAGCCAGCTCCAGGGGCTCGCCGTCCTGCGACTTCTCCGAGAAGAAGCGCTTCTGGAACACGGTGTCGACATTCGTGTCGTAGAGGTAGTTATACTGACGGGTGACATTCAGCGTACGGTCGGGATAAGGAGCACAGAAACGCTCCAGCAGACTATTGAACATACTCAGCTGGGGTTTCGAGGCAATGAGGTCGGCCATGTTCGACAATGGCGTGATGACCTCTTCCATCTTATGGATGAAACCGTTCGAGCAACGGATGTTCGGCGTCTCCACCTTCACACCGTTGACGGAGGCGTCACCGGTCTGGCGCTGCGCTGTATGATTGAAAAGGAAGTCGTAGTCCTCGTTGGTGATGCGCTTGTTCGTGAGCATCTTCTCAATGAACTGCACCAGGGGCACCGTCGTCTGGTCGTGCATACACACCATCGACCGTCCCGACTCGCGGTAGCGGGCCCAGTAGGGGTTGTTGGGCATATCCTCGGGCTTCAGCACACGGACAGAGTCGTACATCGTGCTCGATGCGAAGCGGCGCATACACTCACCCTCCTTTGGCGGCGTTCCCTCGACGTTCGAGAGGTTCTGCAACTGAATGGAGTTGTCAATCATACTGCCGTAGAGCAGCAACTTCTTCTGCGAGGTCGACAGGTCGGCATAGTTACGCACTCCCCAGCTGTTGTTGCTGAAGAAGCGAGCATACGCCTCGTCATCGGCCACGAAGAGTGTCTTCGAACCTGTCTTTGCCAGCACTTCGCGGTAGTCCAGGTCGTCAATCATCCGTACTGTAATCGTGTAGTCGCCCTGTTCGTCGAGCCAGTTGTAGATACTCGAGCCCCACCCGTCGGGAGTCCGCTCGTCGAGATCGTAGTCTGAGCACGACATGAAGGCGCTACTACCAGCTAACAGCACACCGGCGGCAAGTAACCTCAGAAGGTTAAATGGTTTTTCGGTCTTCATAACGTTTTTTTGGTTTTTATTTTAGTGAAATATTTTGGTGCAAAGGTACTAATAATATATGCGCGAAGGTTTCGGCCACGTTTGCGCGGCTTTCACATTCGTCAACAGTCATATAAATTATGTTGCAGGTGTTTTTGTTTTTGTCTCAACCGACAGAAATGGCCGGAAATACCGTGTAAACGTAGCGCTCCGAGGGGTCGACAACAGTTGTAAAAAGGTTTTCGTCGACACCCTCGAGGACCGTCTTAAGACCATCAACAATTCCCTGACCCGAGCACTTCAGCAGTGCCTCCTTCATCGTCCACAGACGGGTGAAAGCCACCTCGGGCGAGGCGGCTGCCGCTATCGCCGCCCGCTCGTCCTCACTCATCGTGTATGCAGCCAACTGCTCACGATAACGGCCGATACTCTCGACATCGATACCCACGGGACGGTCACTAACGGCGCAGGCAACGGCCTCGCGACAGTGGCTCAGACTGAAATGGATATCGGGGTAATCAGCAAGCAACGGCTTGCCATGTTCTCCGTAGTTGAAGCGGGGATTGCCGGTGATACCGTACCCCTCGTGCAGTGCCCGCTTCAGCAAGAGATATGCCAGTGCACACTGCCGCCGTCCCAACTCGTGACGGTAGCGGAGCGCCTGTTCGCGCCGCTCGGGCGACAGTTCCAGCAGGGCTGCCTCCAGGTCGAAGTCCCATATATGGTCGTCGATATACAACATTTCGGAGACAAAAAAGGCTCTCAGGCCATCAGATTGCCCGAGAGCCTTTAGACGTTCATTAGTAAGTCATCTTCGGCTCCAACTCCTTGGCCTGGTCGATCATCTTCTGTACCTCGATGACGGCAGGCACACGATTGCAGATGTTCTTCTGTTCGTTCACCTCGACGAGCTTCGGCTGGAGGTTCTCAGCTACACGGTGGCGGAACTCCTTAACGGTGTCGACGCCGGCGGCCTCAAGGAGCTCGGCAAACTGCGGTCCAACGCCGTTAATACGGAAGAGGTCGGCATGGTTCGTCCACTTCAGGATGAGCTTCTCGCTGATGCCTGTAGCCTCAGCCAGTTCTTTGCGGCCCTTGGGGGCGGCACACTTCTCAAGCAGTTCGCTGACCTTGTTGATACCTGCTGCGATGAGCTTCTCGGCGTATACATCACCTACGCCCTCGATGTCGATAATCTTGTAATCCATACGTTTGTGTTTTTTGAAAGGTTAGTAATCCAATGTATTCTGCCGCAAAGATAGTAAAAAAACATTTTAATTCGCGGTCTTTTAACTCCCTTTAACTCCTTCGGGCCCATAAACTCCCATATTTTTCGTATCTTTGCGCTCATTCAAGCGCGAAGAAACTCCGTCTCGACAAAAAAGAAACAAGTTTCTTTGTTTTGTGCTCGACTTTTCGTATCTTTGCACCCGCAAAATAAGAAACATACTAAAACAACTAAAAACAATAACAATGAAAAGACTGACATTACTGCTATGTGCCGTACTGTGTGCCGTCACCACGGCGCTGGCACAGCGCTCCACCGACCGTCTGGACCGTGGTCTCATAGCCATGAAGGTATCTGGCGGTGTGTACCTGAACTGGCGAATTCTGGCTGACGAGTATTACGACGTCACGTACAACGTATACCGCGACGGCACGAAGCTGAACGACGAGCCACTGAGTGTGTCGAACTTCACCGACAAGGGCGGCACGGCAACGAGCAGCTACACTGTCCGCGCCGTCACCGCTGCCGGTGAGCAGGAGGCTTCGAAAGCCGTCAAGCCGTGGAGCACCAGCTACAAAGAGATTAAGCTGAAGCACGAGGGCATTGCCAGCACCCTTGTCCCTAACGACGCCACCTGTGCTGATGTCGACGGCGACGGCGAGTTGGAGATTATCATGAAGTTCGATAACCTCAGCGAGATGGAACAGGCGTACCCTCGCAACGGTCCGAAGATAAACGGCAAGGATACGGGCGAATACACCATCTTCGAGTGCTTCAAGCTCGACGGCACCCGTCTGTGGTGGATTAACTGCGGTCCTAACATGGGCGACTTCCAGAACAACGAGCAGAACATCGCCGTCTTCGACTGGGACGGCGACGGCAAGGCGGAGGCCGTGATGCGTGCCGCTGACGGTACGGTCATCCACAAGGCCGACGGCACTACCCACGTCGTGGGCAGCAAGACCTACAACGTGCGCGCTGCCAACGGCGGCGGCGTGAACTGGTTTGTCACCACGAACAGCGAGTTCCTTGTCTACCTGAACGGCGAGACAGGCGAGGTCTACGACCAGCTGGCCTATCCGTTGCCGCTGCTGGAAAGTAACGAGACCAAAATGGAAGATGCCTGGGGCGACGGCTCCGGCCACCGTGCTTCAAAGCACTTCTTCGGTGCACCGTACCTGGACGGACGCAAGCCCAGCATCTTCATTGCCCGCGGCATCTACACACGCCACAAGATGGCCGCCTACGACGTCAACCCTGCCACCCACAAGCTGTCGCTGCGCTGGAAGTGGGTCAACAACACCTGGGGTCCGTGGAAGGGTCAGGGCTACCACAACTATGCCGTCGCCGACGTCGACATGGACGGCCGCGACGAGATTGTATTCGGCTCAATGGTCATCGACGACAACGGCAAGGGGCTTTCTACGACGGGCTTCGGTCATGGCGATGCCGAGACCGTGGCCGACCTGAACCCTTACATCCACGGACTGGAAATCTATGCATGCATGGAGGACCAGCCAGGCAACAACTACCGCGATGCCACAACGTCGAAAGTCTATCACCGCTTCATGGCGGGCAAGGACGACGGCCGCGCCATTGCCGGAAACTTCTCCAACCAATTCCCCGGCGGATTGGGATGCTCGGCACGCGAGGGTGCCATCAGTACCGTCAAGAACACCGCCATCAACGGACTCGACGCTACGGGTGTGAACACCAATATGCGCATTTACTGGGACGACGATCTCTGCTCGGAGACGTTCAACTACGTCAACGGCAAGAACACCGCTGGCTGCGTCGCCAAGTACGGCTCATGGACACCTATCTACACCATGGAGGGGTCGATGACCAACAACGACACCAAGGGCACACCCTGCTTCCAGGGCGACATCCTCGGCGACTGGCGTGAAGAGGTCATCATGCGCACCGCCAGCAACACCATCCGGATCTACTCCACCCCAACGCCCACCAGCTACCGCATACCGTCGCTATGGTACGACCACCAGTACCGCAACGCTATGGTGTGGCAGATGAACGGCTACAACCAGCCGCCCAACATCAGCTACTTCCTCGGACAGCTGGAAGACATCACCATGGCTCCGCCGCCACTGACCATGACGGGCCGCGAGGAGGTGAAGACTGGCGGCACCATAGGCAGCAGCCTCAACGGCAAGCACGTCATCGTCTGCGAGACGAGCGACAGCGAGATAGCCCTCGAGGCCGGCGCCCAGCCCTCAGTGCTGACGTTCAACGTCCCCTCGTGGGTGCAGGGAACGGCTGGCAGCGAGGCAACGGTACAGAACCCGAAGATCAACTACACCTATTATACTTGTAACGTCAACGGTAGCGGACTCAGCGGCAGCACACGCCTCGTGAAGCAGGGCGACGGCATACTGCAGTTGCCCAAGACCGACTTCTCCCATACTGGCAGAACAGACATCTGGGAGGGCACGGTGCGCTTCGACGGCACCATGACCAAGTCGGAGCTGTGGCTGAACCGCCACACCACCCTGGAATCCGACGGCGGCACATTCCAAGACATCCGTGCCGACTACGGCTCGGCCATCAACGTCGGCAACGGCGACGCTCCCTCGTCCATCAACATCAACACTCTGGCTCTGGGCTTTGGTTCACGTCTGGTCGTCAACGTCTTCAGCGACGGGCAGAAAGCCGACATCGTAAAGGCCAAGAAGATGACCATCGAGCGTAAGACCGGTAGCGCCTGGACACAGGGCGGTCCGGAGTTCCTCATGCCCATCATCGAGCTGAAGCCCCACCTGGCCGAGGGCGAGCAGAAACTGGCCGTCGGCAAGTACATCATTGGCGAAATCGGCGAGATTGAGGGTTCCATCGACAACATCATTCTCAAGGGCGCCGAGACACAGAAGAAGCGCATCTCTGTCGAAGACGGCAAACTGGTCGTCGAGGTCATCGGTATGCGCGACATCGCCTCCATCCGCTGGAATGGCACTACCGGTGTTAACGGCAACCGCTGGGACGACGGCGACAGCGAGAACTTCACCATCGGCGACGACCGCGAGACCACAATCTTCGTGGCTGGCGACGAGGTGACCTTCGACGACGAAGCTGGCTCGAAGTCGGTCAACATCACGACCAACGTCTATCCTGCCAAGATTACCGTCGACGCCACTAGCACCTACTCCATCAGCGGCTCGGGCGCCATCAGCGGCAACACACAGCTGGTCAAGGAGAACAGCGGCACGCTGACCATCATCGGCGAGAACAGCTACACTGGCGGTAACCACCTGTTCGGCGGCACCACCTCGGTCAAGAAGCTCGCTAACCAGTACTCCGCCACGGGCAACCTCGGAGGCATCACTACCAAGCCAGAGCTCTTCACCATCCACGATGGCGCCGTGCTGCAGACGACAGCTGCCGTTGAGCAGGGCTCGCCGATGCAGATGATTGGCGAGGTGGGTGGAGTCATCAACAACAGCAACGACTTCCTTGTGGCTAAGCCCATCAGCGGCACTCGCCTGACCAAGCGTGGCTCGGGCTGGATGAAGCTAAACCAGTCGAACACCAGTCTGGACACACTCGTTGTCGAGGCTGGCGTCCTGCAGTGTCTCAACGCCAATATGCCTGCCAAGGCCGTGATACTTGCCGGCGGCGAGCTGCGCGAGAACACCGGCACGAACTACACTATCAAAGTTGCCGAGAAGAAGAGCGGCTCCTGGTATATGGCCAATCGCTCCACCTATACAAACAAGATCACTGGCAAGGGCACCCTTACCGCCTACTGCGTCACCGAGAAAGGCACCAACTACTACGCTACGCGCACACCCGTGCAGTGTAACTTCAGCGAGTTTGAAGGCACACTGAAGCCGACGTCGAGCCTCGACGAGGCCAACAACCTCCGCTTCACGCTGAACACCGACAAGGGTATGCCCAACGGCGCCATGGACATCGCCAACACCGTCATTGTCCAGAACACCGGTAAGACCTTCCGCATCGGTAAGGTCACCGGCACAGGACGCCTCGGCGGCGGCTGTGCCTTCAACAACAACGGCGGCACCATTCCCGCCAACACCTGGGTCATCGGCAATGACGACAACTGGACGACAAAGGTCCGTGTCACCGCAGACGCACACTTCCAGAAGGTGGGCAGTGGCATCGTCACCTGGCAGGGAGCCAGCGACAACAGCGGCGCCACCGCCATCAAGGAGGGCACGCTGAAGCTCACCACCGGCGGTGTGCTCGGCACGGGCGCGCTGACCATTGAGAGCGGTGCCACCCTCTGCGGTGCCAACTCCTCATCGTCACAGCTGAAGAACAGCGCCGTCTTCGTACGCAGCGGCGGCACCATCCTCGCCGGTCCCACGCCAGGAGCCCAGCAGGGTGTCCTCTACTTCGGCGGCAAGAACGTGACCATCAGCGAGGGCGCCTTCCTCGAGTTCTCCATCTACCGTCGCGGTTCATCGGTCGTCACCGGCGGCACGAGCATCCAGAACATCGGCACACTCAGCATCGACGGCACCATCCGCATCTACTTGCCTGAGGCAGGACTGCAGGTGGAGCCCGGCGACAGCGTCATCCTCTGGAAGGACGTCAAGACCGTCACCGGCACGCCGAAGCTCGAGACCACCCTCATCGACGGTGCCAAGGGTCTCTACTGGGATACCACCGACATCCATCGCGGCGTCCTCCGCGTCATCAGCGGTCCCACCGGCATTGACATGACGACAAACGACGAACGTGGAACCACGGACGACCTCTACGACCTCCGCGGCCGCCGCGTCGACGGCCAGCCACGCCAGGGCATCTACATCCGCCGCGGCAAAGTCGTCGTGATTAAGTGAGAATAAAAACAGCCCCAAAAAGCGGCTCCAAGGTTGCACTTGGAGCCGCTTTTCTTTTCCGTATTTTTATCAATTATGTCGATGAAATGGGCGATTTTTGCGGATTAATATTCTTGCATACGTGGATTTCAATTGGCCGTCGAGCTATACCTTCTTTTTGTGTAGTTGACGACAGAGTACACAAAGAGTCCCATTTGTGTAGTTGGCGTCAGAGAGGTGACCGTTGGCAAGGAAAAGGTGGTCTTTAGCTATAGAGGCCTGGCAGGCCTTTCCAAGAAGGTACACTTTACGGTTGAATTCTCTCGAAAATTGCTCGCTAAAGACCACCTTATTGCCAAATAAGGTCATCTTTTCGTCGCTAAAGGTCACCTTTAGAAACGTAAAGACCACCTTTAGAAACGTAAAGGTCATCTTTTCACCGCTAAAGGTGACCTTTTCCGGCGGCTGGGTCACGAACACGAATTTTTAGACAAAGAATTGTTTGATTTAAGAAATGAATTGGTTGTTTTTCTTGGAAACGCGCTCGGCTTTGCCGCTTTGCTTGCAAAGAATATGAATAATAATGTTTTTTCTAGGAAACGAATTGTCATAATATCCATAATGACATTTTATTACGGTCAAAATTACAATAATTACGGAAATTCGTTTCAGAAAACCACAGGGACATACCTATGGCCGACAGTTAGGTGCGGGAAGTGCGGGAAGTGTGACGTTTTTTTCCTATTCACTATCATACTATGCGCACGCGTACACGTACGCGCATAGTATAGTTGTCATACCCTAAAATTATCCCGCTTATCTCGCTTATCCCACACCTGAACTGTTTGCAGGTAATGTGAGATAAGCGGGATAAGCGGGATGTTTTTCTGTTTAGCTACTATATACGCGCGCGTGCGCATTTTTCTTAGCCGAAAGTTTTGTGCTTTCGGCTTTTTTGTGTATTTTTGCAGCAGGTAGATGAACTTGTGGAACATGAGAGACTTGAATAACGACTGATATGCATTACGTGAAGGGAATCTTACTCGCCGCGCTGCTGTTGCTGGCAGGGGGTGTGGGCGTGAAGGCGGAGGACGGTTTCGACCGCCCGGCGCCGGACGTCATCAATGACATGGCGCCCGGCTGGAATCTGGGCAACACGCTCGAGGCCGTCGCCACGTGGGAGGGTGCCGACTTCCTGAACAACAAGGGGGGCCTTGGCGCGGAGACGAAATGGCAGAGCACGAAGACCACGCAGGCGACCATCGACTACGTCAAGAGCCTCGGTTTCAGGAGTGTGCGCATACCGTGTGCCTGGGCTTTCGGACATATCAGCAACGCGTCGACATACGAGATTGACGCCCGTTGGATGGCCCGTGTGAAGGAGATTGTGGACTATTGCATCAACGACGGCCTCTACGTCGTGCTCAACGACCACTGGGACGGCGGCTGGCTGGAGAATCACATCAGCGACACGGACGCGAAGACCATCCAGCGTAACAAGGAGGTGCTGACGGCGCTGTGGACGCAGATAGCCACGACGTTCCGCGACTACGACGAGCACCTGCTGCTGGCGGGGCTGAACGAGCCTAACGCCGAGGACCAGGCGGCGACGAACAACCTGATACAGTACAACCAGACGTTCGTCGACGCCGTGCGCGCCACGGGCGGCAACAACACCCGCCGCATCCTTGTGGTCCAGGGGCCGTCGACGAATATCTACCATACCTGCAACTTCATGTCGGGCAAGATGCCTGTGGACGTCGTACCCGGACGCCTGGCCGTCGAGGTACACTACTACAACCCTTGGCAGTTCTGGGGCATGACCAAGGACGAGGACTGGGGCAAGGTTTTCTACTACTGGGGCAAGGGCAACCACTACAGCGGCTCCGTACACAACGCCACATCGGGCGAGGAGGCCGACATGAAGAGCCAGCTGCTGCTGATGAAACAGCACTTTGTGGACAAGGGCTACCCTGTGGTCATCGGCGAGTTCGGTGCCAACTGGCGCGACCTCTCCTCGCTGAAAGGTGAGAGCCAGGCTCGCCATAACGCCTCCATCAAGTCACACTACCGCGAGCTCCACCGTCTGTGCAAGGAGCTGGGTGGTATGGTGCCGATGACGTGGGACACGAACAGTCCCCATCAGAACGGTACCGATGGCAGTATGACGATTATTGACCGTCAGGCGCTCAGCGTCTTTGGCACCTACGCCCTCGAAGGCATCAACGAGGTGTATCCCCGTCCTGCGGATACGGGCATCGGCCCGTTCCCTCGCTGTGGCGACAGCCTGCGCCCCGCCGTTTATATGCTGACGGGTATGCGCATCAAAACGCTTCCGGCCATACGAAGTCTTTACGTCGTCAATGGCCGGAAGCGTGTTTACAGGAAGTAATCCCCCCTGAATTACTTCTTGATGATCTTAAACGACGAGTTGACGGTCTTGACAACGTAGATGCCGGCGGAGAGGGCGGCGGTGGAGACGATGGCCTCACCGTTGTCGGCTACGCGGGCGGTGAGCACCTGACGGCCGTCGGCAGCGAAGAGCTGTACCTGCGAACCTGCCTTGGCACCACGGATGGTGATCTGGCCGGGAGCCAGCTGCGACTTGATCGTTGACAACTGGGCGTCGGCAATGGCCGTGGCCTGCGCCTCCTCGAGAGACAGCTTCTTCAGCTCTTCCCACGCAAACTCAACGGTCTGGTCGCCATAAGTCAGTTTGTAGCCCTCTGCCTGTGTGGCGATGACGGGTTTCTGCGAAAGGGCGATAGTAATGGTATCGCCACCGGTGCTCTCTACGACAAGGTTCCACTTTGCACTGGTTTCTGCAGCGTTGGCGGTGAACACAGCAGCCAGGAGGGTCAGCAATAAGCAAATCTTCTTCATCTTTTACTGTTTTGGGCGCAAAGGTACGAATAATTGGTCGAAGAGCCAAATATTCTAATTGATAATTGATAATTGACAATGGATAATTGAGAGATAAGAGATTATTCAGTCAGCTGTGCCTTCGGCCAGTTGACGAGGAAGAGCTGTTCCGTGGCGCGGGTAAACGCAGTGTAGAGCCAGTGGTAGTAGTCGGCCGTCAGCATATCATCAGTCATGTAGCCCTGGTCCACGTAGACGTGGGCCCATTGCCCACCCTGCGCCTTGTGACAGGTGACGGCGTAAGCGAACTTCACCTGGAGGGCGTTGTAGTAGCGGTCTTCCTTCAGACGTTTCAGACGCTCAGCCTTGCCGTGGACATCGGCATAGTCGGCCATCACCCGCTCGAAGAGCTGCTGTTGCTGCTCATGTGTCAGCGCCGGTGCCTCGCTGGTGAGGGTGTCGAGGAGGACGGTGGCCGTCAGCTCGTAGTCGTCGTAGTCGGGCAATGTCATCGTCACCTCGGCGAAGCGGAAACCATGCTGCTCGTGGACGTTGCGCACACGCTGGACAACGGCGACATCACCGTTGGCGAGGAAATCGATTATCGAGGAAGGAGGAACGAGGGACGAGGAACGAGGATAGTCGTGTGGCAGAGTATCATGCGGGAAAAAATGGGGCTGATGGTAATCTCCTTCCTCCTTTCTCCTTCCTCCTTCCTCGAAAGAAACCCAGAAGTAATTGTTCTTCACAATCATCAGGCGGTCGCCGCGACAGAGCTCGTCCTCGCGGTCAAGGATGGTGCGGCGAATGCCCTCGTTATAGATGTTCGCCCGCTTGTTCGAGCGGGTGACGACGATGGTGTCGTCGAGGCCGACGCGACTGTAGCTCGTGGCAAGAGCCTCGATGAGTTCGTCGCCAGGCACGACCTTGATGTCCTCAAATCCATTGAGACGGACACGGGGGAGACTTAAAGAGGAGAGAGGAGAGAGGAGAGAGGAAAGAGGAGAGTTCTGACGAATGAGGGTGGCGTTGTAGAGGATGCCTGACTCCGACGCCTGACGGAGCACCTCGTTGAGGGTGGCCTCGTAGACATCGAGGTCGTAGCCACGGAGACAGGCGGCGCTGAGGGCGGGACTCTCCGTCTCGCCGACGGGCGGCAGCTGGGCCTGGTCACCAATGAGCAGCAAGCGACAGTTCTTGTAGTTATAGACAAAACGGATAAGGTCATCGAGAAGGGGCGTATCACCATTGGCTATCATCGAAGCCTCGTCGACGACGAACAGGGTGTCCTGGGCGGCGTTGAAACCTAGGGTGAAGCCACCCTCAAGGGACTTCTGACGGTAGATGCGACGATGGATGGTGAAGGCTGGCTGGCCGGCATAGAGCGAAAAGACCTTCGCGGCGCGTCCCGTAGGTGCCAGAAGCACCATCTTCTGGTGGAGAGCAGCTAGGGCACGGACAATGGCCGCAGCGAGTGTCGTTTTTCCCGTACCAGCGCAGCCGCGGAGGATCATTACGGAGTTTTGTGTAGAGTGTAGAGTGTAGAGTGTAGAGTTTGCTACCGCCACTGAAGACGATGCTGCGGAGGCTCCTGTGTAGAAGTCAGCAAAAACATCGATGGCACGCAACTGCTCCGCCGTGGGCGGGAAGCCCATGGACTGCCGGATGAGTATTGATAGTTTTTCTTTATCGCTCATTCCTTTTTGTTTTGCGCTCACGTACGCGTGGGTACACGTTTATTAACACAAAAAACACAAGTGTATTTTGTTTCACGCTCGATTTTTTGTACCTTTGCAGCCGCAAAATTACAAAGAATTGGGCAAAGAGCCAAATTATTTTTCAGATAAGAGATAAAAGATAACTGAGATAATGGAAAATCAAGGAAAGGGACGCATCATCATACGCATAGGACGGCACCACCTGTCGTTCTCGACCATCGATATGTCGCAGGAGGAGAATCCCATCACCTATGAGCCGTACGTCGTCAGGAGCGGCATTTCCATGGCGGCGAATATGCGCGAAGCGCTGAAGGAAGCCGAACTCAAGGAGCAGGGCGTGAGGAAGGCGATGGTGATGGTCGACGTGCCGATGCTACTCATACCCGTGGAGCAGTTCGAAGAGACGACGATGGACGAGATGTTCCACCACGCCTTCCCTAAGCGGGAGCAGGAGCAGGTGCTCTACAACGTCCTGCCGGACTTGAACGTGGTCTGCGTCTTCGCCATCAACAAGGACCTGCACACGGTGCTCACCGACAACTTCTCTGACGTAAAGATCGTTGCGGCGCTGTCGCCCGTCTGGCGCCACCTGCACCGTCGTGCCTTCACGAGCCCGCACCACAAGCTGTACGGCTACTTCCACAACCAGAAACTGGACATCTTCGCCTTCCAGCAGAACCGGTTCAAGTTCTACAACCAGTTTGAGGCAACACGATCGCACGACGCCCTGTACTTTCTGCTCTACGTCTGGAACCAGCTGATGCTCAACCAGAACCACGACGAGCTGTACCTCGTCGGCGACATTCCCGAGCGCGACTGGCTGACGGAGGAATTGAAGAAATACGTGGAGAAGGTCTATGTCATCAACCCCTCAGCCGACTTCAATCGCGCCCCGGCAACGCAGATCAAGAATATGCCCTACGACCTGATGACGCTGCTGACGAAAGGACGTTAATAGGGCTTCGTCCTAATTGATAATTGCGGCCTACGGCCTACATGATATATGAGGATTATAACGGGAAAGTATAAAGGACGGCATTTCGACATACCGCGGACGTTCAAGGCGAGGCCCACGACAGACTTCGCCAAGGAAAATATCTTCAACGTGCTGACGCAGTACGTGGACTTCGACGGTGCCACCGCCCTCGACCTCTTCTCGGGCACCGGTAGCATCACGCTGGAACTCCTGTCACGCGGCTGCGCACAGGTGGTCAGCGTCGAGATGGACCGTGATCATCACCACTTCATCTGCGAATGTATCAAGAAACTGGGAGACGACAGTTGCATTCCTCTGCGTGCCGATGTCTTCCGCTTCATCAAGAGCTGCAAGCAGCAATATGACTTTATCTTCGCCGACCCGCCCTACGCTCTGAAGGAGCTGCCAACCATTCCTGGTCTCATCTTCGAGAAAGGGCTACTGAAGCCCGATGGCATCTTGGTCTTCGAGCACGGCAAAGACAACGACTTCAGCAGTGCCCCCCACTTTGTGGAACACCGCCAGTACGGGAGTGTGAACTTCAGTATCTTTAGAAGTTAGAGAAGTAAAAGAAGTTAAGAAGAATAAATAATTAATCAAACCAATAACATGTTATCATTATTACTTTCAACTATTCTTGTCTTTAACGAAGTGATGGCTTCGAATGCCGGAGCCGTCGCAGATGGAGAACCAGTCTTTAGTCCCGCCTACAACTTCGACAGCTGGGTGGAACTCTATAACCCGGGAAGCCAGGCTGTCAACCTCGCCGATATGTACTTGAGCAACGACGAGAAGAATCTGAAACTCTGGAAAATGCCCAGCAACATAGGCAGCGTACCCGCCAAGGGCTATAAGGTCATCTGGCTGGGTTCCAATGACATCAAGACGACACTGGCACCTTTCAAGCTCGACAGCGACGGTGCCACCATCTACCTGAGCGACAAGAACGGCGAGCTTATAGTCAGCCAGACATATCCTGCCGGCATGAGCCGCACGTCATGGGCCCGTAAGAGTGTCGATAGCGACGAATGGGGCTGGACGGCCGATGCCACTCCGGGCGAGAGCAATGCCACGGCAGTCTTTGCCGAGGAGCGGCTCGCTGCACCCATCGTCGACAAGGGCAGTACCCTGTTCAAGAACACGCTGAAAGTGAAGGTCACCATTCCCGAAGGGTGCCGACTGATGTACACCACCGACGGCAGTCTGCCCGAGGCACCGCAGGAAGGCGAAGTTGTGGTCCCCTGGCAGCAGCAGGTGAAGAACGGCGACTGCGAGGGCACGGACGTCAGCAGCCTGCAGTACAAGAACGGCGAGAGCAGCAGCATCGTCAAGACCATCACCGACGGCGTGGGTGTCGACAACACCCGCGGCATCAAGGTACACGCTGTCTCAAACGCCAGCAAAAACACGCAGACACAGTTCTATGTCTACACCCCGAGCTACACCTGGAAAACGGACATACGCTATCGGTTCCACATGAAGGTACGTGCCGACAAGGCGGCCACGATAACAGTCCTTGCCCAGAAGAAGCCTGGCGAGGACATCGTGACACAGAGCTGGTTTGGTGGCTCCTCTTCTACGGTATCCATGCTGAAAGGCAGCTACAACGTGACCACGGAGTGGACGGACATCAGCTACGAGGGTGTCATCAGCAACGACCAAGCTGGAGAGCAGTGGAACTGGGGAGGAAGCACATACACCCTGAAATGTATCGCCTTCAACCTGAACGAGAACAAGAAACTGGAGAACAACTTCTATTTCGACGAGATCTCGTGGGAGTCGCTGCCTGAGAGCTACGAAGAAGAACCCACCAAGGAAAGCAAGGACGGCATATTCGACATCAGTTCTACGACCAACCTGACATTCCGTCTCTATAAGGACGGCTACCTGCCCAGCGTACCCGTCACCCGCAGCTACATCCAGACCTCGAACAACTACACGCTGCCCGTCATCTCGATTGTTGGCAACAAGGAGTACTTCACCAATCCCGACTACGGCTTCGACTGCGACGGCAACGGCAAGAACGGTGCGGTTGAGGGCTATACAAACGGTCAGAAGAAAAACTATGCACAGAACTGGGACCGTCCCGTGAACTTCAGCTTTATCTCGACCGACGGTGAGATGCTGTTCAACCAGGACGTGAACATCAGCTGCTCGGGCGGTTACACCCGCACACTGACACAGCGTTCGTTCAAACTGAAGTCGAGCAAGGTGTTTGACGGACAGAACCATTTGGACTATTCCTTCTTCCCACAGAAAGCCTACAACCGCAATAAAGTGTTGCTCATCCGCAACGGCGGTAACGACAACTGGCGCAATCAGGCCCGCTTCCTCGATCCTGCCCTAGAGACCATCATCCAGCGCTCGGGCATCGACGTCGATGTGCAGTCGTACGTGCCTATTATTGAGTACGTGAACGGTCAGCTGCGTGGCGTGCTGAATATGCGCGAGCCTAACAACGACAAGTTCGCATACGCCAACTGGGGCTACGACGACGATGAGCTCGACGCCTTCGAGAACCTGGAGATGAAGTGCGGTGACGACGTCGCCATCAAGCGCATCTTCGAGCTGGCCAAGAAGTCAACGGACGCAGAGGCCTACGAAGAGCTGAAGACGCTGCTCGACATTGATGAGTACACCAACTACATGGCTGTCACCTTCTTCCTCTATAATAGCGACTGGCCAGACAACAACGTCAAAGCCTACAGAAGCCGTAACGACGGACGCTACCGTTTCGTCAGTTTCGATCTGGACTACGCCTTCAAGGGCTGCTGGCCTGATGACAGTAACGACAACCCGTTCACCAACTTCGCTAGGTTCAAGGACGAGAACGGCCCACACCATAACGGTGCCGCTACAATACCCAACAAGGAGTTTGTGAACCTCTTCCTCGACCTGCTGAAGAACGATGACTACCGCAAGAAGTTTATTGACACGTTCTGTCTCGTAGGTGGCAGCGTCTTCGAGCCTACACGTGCCAACAAGATCGTCGACGAACTGCTGAACAAGGTGAAGCCCATGTGCGACCTGATGAAGCAGCAGGGCCTCAACGACGGCCATAATCCCTCGAATGCTGCTAACATGATTAAGACCAACCTGAAGGGTCGCAGCGCGACGATGACGAACTACCTGAAGCAGTATTCGCCGATGAAGCTCACAAGTGTCACCCGTCAGACAGTCAAGCTGAAGAGCGACAACACGGATGCCCGCCTCTTCGTCAACGGTTTGGCTATTCCCTATACCGACTTTGACGGTCACCTCTTCGCCCCTGTCACCCTGAAGGCCGAAGCCCCTGCCGGCTACCGTTTTGCCGGTTGGAAGAACGGCAGCACCATCGTGAGCACCGATGCCGAGATGAGTCTGCCCTCCGATGCCACCGTTAACCTCACCGCGACGTTCACCAAGCTCAGCGACGCCGAGTTGACCGCACAGTTCATCACGCCTGTCCGCATCAACGAGGTGAGCGCCGACGACGGTATCTACGTCAACGACTACTTCAAGCGCAACGACTGGGTGGAGCTCTACAACACCACCGACAAGGACATCGACGCTGAAGGCATGTTCCTCACCGACAACCCCGAAAAGCCTGAGAAGTACGTCATCAGCAAGGGTAACAGCCAGGCATCAACCATCATCCCCGCCCACGGCTACCTCATCATCTGGTGCGACAAGAAGGATCCCATCACCCAGCTACACGCAGGCTTCAAACTCGAGAACGAGGGCGACGAACTGATGCTCACCGCTGCCGACAAGTCGTGGACAGACCGCTTCGTCTATGCCGCCCACACCTCCGACCAGACCGTCGGCCGCTATCCTGACGGCAGCAACGACGTCTACGTTATGAACATTCCGACCATCGAGAAGGCTAACGTCGTCTCGAGCTATGTCAAGAGCGTGGAGCAGCCGCAGGTCATCACGGGCATCCGCGAGGTTATGGCACAGGAAGGCTCCGGACGTATCTACAACCTGAAGGGTCAGGCCGTCGATGGCACTTTGGCTCCGGGCGTCTACATCCAGAACGGACGGAAGTTTGTTGTCAAGTAGGAGAAGTTAGAGAAGTGGCATGAAGAGTCTACTGGTAGCCCTTGTCATCAACGAGCTGATGGCATCGAACGTAGGGACGGTGATGAGCCCCGCCACCAACTTCGATAGTTGGGTGGAGTTCTATAACCCTACGGAACAGCCGGTGAACCTCGGAGGGATGTACCTCAGCGCCCGTACCGAGAACCTGACATACTGGCAGATGCCTAGCGACATCGGGACCATTCCCGCCAAAGGCTATCTCGTCGTGTGGTTAGGCTCTAACGACATCATGTACAACCAAGCACCGTTCAAGCTCGACTGCGACGGCGGTTCTCTGTACCTGAGCGACCAGAACGGAGAGCTCGTCACCAGTGTCACCTACCCAGAAGCCAAGAGCCGCACGTCGTGGGCCCGCAAGACCGACGGCGGCGAGGAATGGGGCTGGACGGCTGACGTCACCCCTGGCAGGAGCAATGCCGAGGCCGTCTTCGCCGAGAAACGCCTCGACCCTCCTGAGGTGAGCGTTGGCAGCCGTTTGTTCCAACAGCCATTCAGTTTCCAAATCACCATACCCAAGGGCACCAGACTGCTCTATACGACTGATGGCACCGTGCCAATGACCACGGAGGGAACAGGAACGACAGGGATGCCTGAGCAGGAGCCGACATGGACCGAGTGGGTCAAGAACAATAACTGTGAAGGCGACGACAACACGTGTTTCGTTTGCCATGATGCCGACGGCGACGGTGACGTCAACCGCATTACTGACGGTGTTGGTGTCAACGGGTCACGCGGCATACAGGTCCATGCCATCGAGACTGCCGAGAACCATTACGATGCACAGTTCTTCGTCTATACCCCCGACCATGTCTGGCAGACAGGTGAGCGCTACCGCTTCCACATGAAGATAAGGGCCGACAAGGAGGCAGACATCAGCACGGAGGCTCATATCACGCCTCACGACTATTTGTCCTGGGATATGATCGGCAATGACTACCACGTCACTACTGAGTGGCAGGACATTGACTACGAAGGTATCATCAATGAACAGTCGGGGATGCAGACCATTGCCTTCAACCTGAATGTCGACAAAGTGGAGAACACCTATTATTTCGACGACATCTCATGGGAGTCGTACACAGTTCCCCAAACCGCCCCCGACGTCATTGTCAACACCGCCAAGGAGAGCAAGGACGGCAAGTTCACCGTCAGCAGCACGACGAGCTACGTGTTCCGCCTCTTCCAGGACGGCTACCTGCCCAGCGTGCCCGTCACCCGCAGCTATATCCAGACCGACCGTGAATACACCATCCCCATCGTCAGCATCGTCGGCGACGACCGCTACTTCAACGATGCGATGTGGGGTATCGACGTCAAGGGAAATAACGGCAAGACCGGCAACGGCAGCGACGACCCCGTGAACTGGAACCAGCCATGGGACCGTCCCGTAAACTTCTCGTACATCAGTCCGACGGAGGGTATGCTCTTCAATCAGGACGTGAACATCAGCGTCTCCGGCGGCTGGACACGTTCCAGTTCTCCCCGCTCCATGAAACTGAAGTCCAACAAGGTCTTCGATGGTCAGAATCGCTTCGACTACTCGTTCTTCCCGCAGAAGCCCTATATCCGCAACAAGACGCTGCTGGTACGTAACGGCGGCAACGACGTCTACTCCGGCTCACGCTTCATGGACCCCGCGCTGACGACGATTATCCAGCGCTCGGGCATCGATCTCGATGTGCAGAGCTTCGTCCAGGTGGCGGAATACATCAACGGCAAGTTCAAGGGAGTGCTGAACCTCCGCGAGCCGAACAACGACAAGTTCGTCTATGCCAACTGGGGTTACGACGATGGGGATATTGATGCTTTTGAGAACAGCACATTCAAGAACGGCACCGATGAGGCATACAACCATCTGTGCGAGTTGTGTAAAAACATCAATGGCCCGGGCGTCTATGAGGAGGTCATGCTGCTGCTCGACGTCGACGAGTTTGCCTATTATATGGCGGCGGAGCTGTATCTCGGCAACGACGACTGGCCCAACAACAACGTCAAGGGCTACCGCAGTCAGAATGACGGCCGCTTCCGCTTTGTCTGCTTCGACCTCGACTACTCCTTCAACCCCTGGGACAACGACACCTTCACCAAGGCGCTCGACAACAACAACTGGGTGAAGATGGTGGCGATGTTCCTGGACCTGCTGAAGCACGACGGTTTCCGTCGGCAGTTCATCGACAGCTACTGTATCATGGCCGGTAGCGTCTTCGAGAAGAACCGTGCCACGGCTATCGTCGACGAACTGGCAGACGCCATGCGCCCCATGTCGCAGTACGACGGCAAGCTGCCCGACAACTCCGCAAATAAAATCAAGGACAAGCTTAAGAACTGGCTGGAAGAGATGATGAGCCGCCTGAAAGGGTATGAGCCCATGAAGCTGAAGGATGTGACACCACAGAATGTCGTGCTGACGAGCGACACCCCGAAGGCGACGCTGCTCATCAACGGTCTCAAGGTGCCTTACGCCGAGTTCAACGGACAGCTGTTCACCCCTGTCACCCTCGAGGCCAAAGCTCCCGTAGGCTATACCTTCACCGGATGGAAGAAGTCGTCAGGCTCCACCGTGAAGATTCTCAGCACCGACGCCACGTGGAAATACTACGACAAGGGCGAACTGAGTAACGACTGGCGTGAGAGCAGCTACAACGACAACTCGTGGAAAAGCGGGGGAGCACCCTTGGGCTACAGTATGACAGGTATCAAGACCACCATCAGCTACGGCACCGACGCTCAGCAGAAGAACCCCACGACCTACTTCCGCAAGACCGTCAGCCTCAGTGCAGCCCCGAACGCCACCGATGTGTTCCAGCTCAACTATCAGTTGGACGACGGTTGCATCGTCTGGGTGAACGGCAAGGAGGCCGGACGCGTCAATATGCGTAGCGGGACGGTGAACTACAGCAACTTCTCGTCGACATACGCCGGCAGCGACCCGCTGACAGGCACCATGACCATCTCGCCAAGCCTCTTCAGGAAAGGGAACAATGTCATCGCCGTCGAGGTACACAACACCAGCTACACCTCCAGCGACCTCTTCTGGGCCTGCGAGCTATACACGTCAGTAGGAGTGGTGACGAACACGGACATCATCACCGACGCAGTCATCGAACTGCCAAAAGAGCCCACGCTGCTGCTGTGCGCCTGCTTCGAGCCGCTCACCGATGCTGAGCGCAAGAGCCAGGGCATCACCCCTGTCCGCATCAACGAGGTGAGCGCCGACGACGGCATCTACGTCAACGACTACTTCAAGCGCAACGACTGGGTGGAGCTCTACAACACCACCGATAAGGACATCGACGCTGAAGGTATGTTCCTCACCGACAATCCCGAAAAGCCTGAGAAGTACGTCATCAGCAAGGGTAACAGTCAGGCATCAACCATCATTCCCGCCCACGGCTACCTCATCATCTGGTGCGACAAGAAGGATCCCATCAGCCAGCTACACGCAGGCTTCAAACTCGAGAACGAGAGCGACGAGCTGCAACTCACCGCTGCCGACAAGTCGTGGACAGACCGCTTCGTCTATGCCGCCCACACCTCCGACCAGACCGTCGGCCGCTATCCTGACGGCAGCAACGACGTCTACGTCATGAATATCCCGACCATCGAGAAGGCTAACATCTTCTCAAGCTACGTCGTCAGCGTGGAGCAGCCCGAAATCATCACGGGTGTCCGCGAGGTTATGGCACAGGAGGAAGGCTCTGGACGTATCTACAACCTGAAGGGTCAGGCCGTCGAGGGTAGCCTGAAGCCAGGCATCTACATCCAGAACGGAAGGAAAATCATTATCCGATAATTACATTACTGGAGACAACATACGGATGAGCGACTCCCAAAGTCGCACGAAGAAGCGGGGCTGGATGCGCTCAGACAACGAAGCGAGCGCCACCGACTCCGCTTCGTCGTGTAGGAATATCTCACGCATCTGCGTGGCCACCTCCTCGCCATATATAAAGAGGTTGGCCTCGAAATTGTTCTCGAACGAACGGAAATCGACGTTCGTAGAGCCACAGGTACACACGTCGTCATCGCAGACGAGCAGCTTGGAGTGCAGGAAGCCGGCGGTATAGAGGCTGACGGTGATGCCCGCCTGCTGAGCCTCACGCAGATAGCTGCGTCCCGCCCACTCCACAAACCACGAGTCGTTCTTCCGCGGAACGAGCACCCGCACGTCGACGCCCGACGCAGCCGCCGTCTTCAGGGCGAAGAACACGGGGTCCGTAGGCAGGAAGTAAGGTGTCTCGATATAGATGTACTTACTAGCCCCAAGGATGATGCGCACAAAACCCTGCATGATCTCCGGATAGGGAGCCAGGGGGTCAGAGGTCACCGTCTGAATCAATGCACCGTTCACCGACGGCACAGCAGATGGCGCATGGTGCATAGCTGTATGGTCTGGATAGTACTTACGGTCGGAGAGCAGGGTGCGGTCGACGAAGTACCAATCGATGAGGAACGCACGCTGCAGGGAGTAGACGCCCGTGCCGGTGACACGCACCATCGTGTCGCGCCAGAGGGGGCCCCTACGCTCCTCACTCGTCTTTCCCTTCTTCTCCTTCGGACCCTTCACATAGCGCAGGGCGAAGTTCATACCGCCGATATAGCCCGTCTGTCCGTCGATGACGATGAGCTTACGGTGGTTACGGTAGTTCACCTTTGACGTGAACGACGGGAAACGCACGGGCAGGAACGGTGCCACCTCGACACCCGCCTCACGCAGCCGCTCGAAGAAGCGGTTCTTCACGTTCCAACAGCCCACATCGTCGTAGATGAGCCGCACCTCTACCCCACTCCGGGCCTTCGCGATGAGGGCGTCGCTGATGAGGCATCCCAAGGGGTCGTCCTCGAAGATGTAGATATCGATATGGATATGGCTACGGGCCTCAGCGATGTCATGCAACAACCGCGGGAAGAACTGATAGCCGTCCGTCAGCAGTTCGATGCCGCTGTTCTTGAACGGCAATGAGAAGCTCTCGCTAATAAAGAGATCGATGAGCGGCTTGTGCTGCTCGGGCAGCCGAAGGTCCTGCTGTTCCACGAAACCGAGCATCGAGCGTTTCGACAACTGGTCGAGCTGCCGCTGGCTGACGAGACGCTCCTTGCGGGTGTTGACGCCAAAGAACAGGTAGAGCACGATGCCCACGACGGGTACGAACCAGATGACCAGTGCCCACGCCATCGTCTTCGCCGGCTGGCGGTTGTCCATCACGACGTTGATCACCGTCAGCACGACGATGACATAGTAGAGGACGACGAGTATCAGGTTCAGACTGGGCATCTATTTGATGTCTATGAGTTTATGTGTTTGCAGGGACAGGCGCCACTGGGGATGCGCCTTGATATAGTCGACACACCTATTTATAATACGCGCGTTACGTTCGGCATCGCCCGTGTCGCAGGGCTGGAGGTAAAGTAAGGGCGGGTTTTCTCGAGGAAGGAGGAAGGAGGCGCTCGGCTCTGCCGCTTTGCTCTGCAAAGAAGGAGGAAGGAGATATGTTTCAGGATCCGTGTTTTCGTCGAACACCACCTTCAGTTCATCAGGTAATCTCGTTCCTCCATCCTCGTTCATCGTTCCTCCTTCCTCGTTCATCGTTCCTCGAGGAGACTCCTTCGGCGATACCGCCAGCCAGTCGAGATTATTCGGAGCAGGACGGGTGCCATTGCTCTCCATCGCCACCTCATAGCCATGCTGGTGCAACAAGTCAACGAATGCCTCGTCCACTTGCAGCGTTGGCTCACCACCTGTGAGCACGACAAACCGCGCCGGAAACTGGCTAATGGCTGCCACGATCTCCTCGGCCGTCATCTCGCGGAACGTGTCGAACTCCGTATCACAGAATGGACAGCGCAGGTTACAGCCCGCAAAACGGACGAACACCGCTGCCCGTCCCGTGTTGCGGCCCTCGCCCTGCAGCGAGTAGAAGATGTCGTTTACGCGAAAAGTCTTCATGGCGTTAGCAAACTCTTCACTCTACACCGTCAACTTCATACGTCGCAATGTTACCCTCGCTCTCCTGGACAGTGGCCTTGTAGCAGTAAGGCACGCGCTCCACGCACCACCGTGCCAGATTCTCTGCCGTAGGATTGAACGGCAGCACATCGTTCAGGATGCGATGGTCCAGAGGCTCCTTGATCAGCCGTTTGATCTCGCTGAAGTCAATGACCATGCCGTTGCGGTCCAGTTTCTCGGAACGACAGTAGACGATAATTATCCAGTTGTGGCCATGAACACGTGTACACTTGCTCTCATAGTCCAAATCCAGACGATGACAGGCCGAAATCTCTATTTTCTTCTGTACGTAATACATCTTTATCTATTATTTTTTTTCTCAACTCTTACCCAGTCTTCTGGCCAGGGCATTGCGCAGTTCCTGCATATCCTTGTACTCCTGCATCAGCGACATGACACGTTCCATGTCGCCCGTCGCCTGACGCATAGCCTGCTGGATAGCCTTCAGCTGCTGCTCCAGAATACCCATACGAAGGTCCATCACCAGATGGACTACGCGCTGGCGCAGACGGTCTATCTGGTTACGGTGCAGTTTCTCCTTCTCACGCTCGTCCTTGTCTTCCTCATCCTCGTAGAGCTTGAAGCGTCCGCCCAACTGGTAACGGTCTATGGCCAGACTAGTGGCCAGCTTGCTCACCTCCAGATCGGGATGGTTCGTGAAGTATAGCTGTGCACGGAAGAGCGGGTCGCCGCTATGGGCCACGGCCTCCGCCAGAATCTGGTTATACAGCGGGTCATGGAACTGCAGACCGTCCTGACTAAGGTCGTAGTCAATGTACTGTGCCACCGTCAGGCTGATGGTCTCGCCGTTGTCCGTCTCGATGTTGTCGTAGATAATCTCCTCGCCATGACGCACCACCTCGCGAATCAGCAGGGTCTCACATCCGCCCCCTACCCCTTTCGAGGGGAGAGGAGTCTGAGCACTTTGTTGGGGCTTTTCTGCTGTAGAAGTATCTGGACTCCCCTCCCTTGGGGAGGCGTTGGGGGTGGGTTGTTCCTTTACCTGTCGGATATAGTTGTTCATCGACTGGAGCAGCGTCTGCTCCTTCAGGCCCAGACGGGCGGCCAGCTCGGTGAGGTACGTGGCACGGAGGATGGCATCAGGGATGACCGAGATGCTCTTGACGATGCCGCCAATGGCCGTCGAACGCTTCACGGGGTCGCTGATGCCCTCGACGGTAACGGCCGTCTTGAAGGCCATGAAGTCCTGCTGGTGCTCCTCGATGTAGCGTTTCAGCTCCTCTGTCGAGTGCTTGCGGGCGAAAGAGTCGGGGTCGTCGCCGTCGGGCAGTAGCAGCACCTTGACGTTCATGCCCTCCTCGAGCAGCATATCCGTGCCTCGCAGGGCGGCGTGGATACCGGCCTCATCGCCGTCGTAGAGCAGCGTGATGTTCTGCGTAAAGCGGCGCAGCATCTTGATCTGATAGATACTCAGCGCCGTGCCGCTATTGGCTACGACATTCTCGATGCCCGCCTGGTGCATGGCAATGACGTCGGTATAACCCTCGACCATGAACACGCGGTCTTCCTTCACGATGGCCTTCTTGGCCTGATAGATGCCGTAGAGCTCACGCTCCTTGTGATAGATGTCGGAGTCAGGACTGTTCACATACTTCTGGGCCACGCCCTTCGTACGGCTGTCCAGCACACGACCGCCAAAGGCCACCACCTTTCCCGAAACGTTGAACCACGGGAAGATGGCACGACCGGCGTAGCGGTCTCGTAACTGAGAACTGAGAACTGAGGACTGAGAGGTATGATTAGTTTTGCTATCAGATTGCTCAGAAGAATTCTCGCCCTGAAGGTTATCATACCTCTCAGTTCTCAGTTCTCCGTTCTCCGTTCGCTCATAGCACAGTCCCGTCTTGATTAGGAATTCTGGCTGGTAGCCCGCCTTCTTAGCAGCAGATGCCAGGGCATCGCGCTTCTGGGGCGCGTAGCCCAACTGGAACTTCTCGATGATGTCGTCGCGGATGCCGCGGCTGCGGAAATACTGCTTGCCGATGGCTATGCCGTCAGGGTCGTTCTTCAGAATGTCGTGGAACCACTTGCCGGCCCACTCGTTGACGATGAACATCGACTCACGCTCACTCTGCTGCTGCCGTTCCTCGTCGGTCAGCTCCTTCTCCTGAATCTCGATGTTGTATTTCTTGGCCAGCCAGCGCAGGGCCTCAGGATAGGTGATCTGCTCGTGCTCCATCAGGAAACCGGCAGGCGTACCACCCTTTCCGCACACAAAGCAGTGACAGATGTTCTTCGACGGGCTGACCATGAACGACGGGTTCCGGTCGTCGTGGAAAGGGCACAGGCCCTTGTAGTTCACACCCGCCTTACGAAGCGTCACGAACTCGCCCACGACGTCAACAATCTGCGCCGCATCGATAATCTTGTCTACTGTCGCCCTGTCTATCATCTGCTTAACTCATATCGTGCCCACAAAGGTACGAATAACTCAGAACAAAACCAAATAAATGACCTTATTTTATTTTTTAATATCAAACAACGCCTTTGATTTATCAAACGTTGCCGCAGTTTTATCAAACATCGACGTAGTTTTATCAAACGTCGTCGTCGTTTTAACTTATACGCCGTCTTTGGAACACTTAAACGCCGTCCTCGGAAACAATTAGACCAGGGTCCCAAGTCTTTCCTTTACCTTTAGCGGCAACAGGGCAGCTTCTTATTTCTTCAGATACTTGGCCAGTTCGCTATTGTTCTGACGGAGACCGCGAGCAAAGCTCTGGGCGTTCATCTGCGCACCGAGCTTCGAGGCATGGGTATGGTCCTTTTTGAAGTACTTACCGGCCTTCTCCTTGATCTTGGCCTCTTGCTCCTTGTTCCTTGCACCTTGCCCCTTCACGGCGAATTTCTTGTCTAAGAAGTCGGCCGAGATGTTATGCATATCGATGAACTCCACGCCAGTCTCCTCGACCACCTCACGGTACCACTTGCCGTAGCTGCCGTCGCGACGCTCTATCTTGCCGCCAGGCCACTCATTGCGCGGCGTCAGCGAGACGAGGATGGGCGTGGCACCCTTCTCGCGACAGTCGTCAATCATCTTCTTCAGATACCAGCCGAAGGAGTAGACCACCTCGTAGGTGCCATTGTCGAGCTTGAACACATGAAGCGTATCTTTGATGCCGGGGATGACGCCACGCGCCTTCTGGTCGGTGATGGGACAGATATCGTTATGGCCGAACTGAATGGTCACGAAGTCGCCGGGCTGCAGCGAGTTGTACACCTTCTCCCACAAGCCCTCGCGGATAAACGAGCGGGTAGAACGTCCGGCACGGGCGGCGTTCACCAGCGTAATCTTACTCTCGTCGAAAACGGTAGCGGCCTGCGAGGCCCAGCCCCACATACCGTCATCGTCCTTGTCGGCATTCTTAACGGTGGAGTCGCCAGTGAAGTAGACAACGGGCTTTCTCTTAGAGGAGAGAGGAGAGAGGAGAGAGGAGAGAGAATACCTTAACAGCTCAACGTTCTGCATCATGGCTTTCAAAGGCTGCAGCTGTGGGTTGTTGCTCTCCCACAGTCCCTCGGCGGCACTCCTGGCATTCATCTCTGCGCCAAACTTCGAGGTATGGATCTTATCGCCGAGGAAATGGTAGTCCACCTTCCAGGTGCTGTAGCTGTCGAGCTTCGCGCCACTACGTTCGTTGAGGTCGACAAAGGGCACGCCCTCGACAGCGGCGATATAAGCCGCCCACTCCGTCTGGGGCTTGCGCACAATCCTGCCCTTGTCATCGTAGGCATTGCGCGGCGTCAGCGACATCAGGATGGGGTTGGCCCCTTTCTGACGAATCTCGCTGATATAGCGTCGCAGGTAGGTGCCATACGAATAGACGGTGTCCTGCTTCTGCGTACGCTGGTTAAAGCCTACATAGCAGGTGTCCTCGTCGACGCCGGGGATGACGGCACGGGCACGCTTCTGGTCGAAGAACTCGCCATTGTCGTTATGGCCTATCGACACCACCACCCAGTCGCCGGGCTGCAGCGCCTCGCGGACAGCCGGCCAGAGGTCCGTGTAGAACGTACGGGTAGACATACCACCCAGCGCCTGGTTCTCGACCGCAATCTTTTCTGCATTGAAATATTGGGGGAAGTAGTAGCCCCAGCCCCATTGGCCGTTGTTACCGTTGCCCAGCGTGCCGTTGCGCATGGTGGAGTTGCCCACCAGGAACAGCACCGGCTGCGATCCCTTGCGGGTAGAGCCTGGCTTCGGGCGCGACATCAGCGCCTTGGCGATGCTGTCAGGGGTATTGTCCACCACCTTGTTCACATCCTCAATGGGGTCAGGCAGGTTGTCGAAGTCCTGCGCCCCAACAGGACAAAATGATGAATGGTAAATGATAAATGATAATGCCAGTAGTAGTTTTTTATTCATTGTCGTCTGTTTCTTTTGCACTATTGGGTGGCAAAGGTAAGAAGAAAAAATGAATTATCCGCAGTTCTGCCGATTTATTTATTGCACAAACGGGGCGAAATGTGCACAAAGAGATGGATTTTGTGCATTTTGTTTGGCTGTGTGCGCAAAAAGTAGTACCTTTGCGGCGCCTTTTTGAGAAAAGGCACCGTGAGAACAGGCTTCGCCTCAGCAAAAAGCAAGCTTTCTGCGTTCGACTTGCACTGTCCTTGCAGCCGCTTTTGAGGAAGTTACACATTATTATTATATTATGGCTTTAAAAATTGTAGTACTTGCTAAGCAGGTACCCGACACACGAAACGTGGGTAAGGACGCAATGACTGCCGAAGGCACCGTCAACCGTGCAGCCCTGCCCGCCATCTTCAATCCAGAAGATTTGAATGCCCTGGAGCAGGCCCTTCGCCTGAAGGAGCAGAACCCAGGCTCAACAGTAGGAATCCTCACGATGGGTCCTCCACGTGCAGGTGAGATTATCCGTC